>Ga0179593_1350410_pt1 | contig 15374 bp, 23 predicted proteins | sample CZODoug2_1_08_16_FD_185931 | JGI IMG/M metagenome (GOLD analysis project Ga0179593, IMG submission 185931) | Vadose zone soil fungal communities from Angelo Coast Range Reserve, California, USA - CZODoug2_1_08_16fungal (PacBio error correction) | ecosystem: Environmental > Terrestrial > Soil >... | reverse complement strand
CTCCATTCTGCTCCTTTTAATGTGGAAGTCCTTTATCGGTCCGCTTCACCCGAGATGCCGGCCTTTTGCCTTTGGTTTTTTTTTCTCTGTCTCCCCCGAAAAGTGGATTGTCGTTTTTTCCATTTTCTCATTTTCTTCTCCCCGGTCCACTTTACAGGTCCCCGGTTGGACTTTTTTCAAATCCCTGTGCCCCTGAAATTGGCTGTATTTTCGGAGCTTTGCTTTGGTCTTTTATCCTCCTCTCGGGTGTTCCCCTCAAGAGGCTTTGGCCAACATTTTCGTCCGGTTTTGTCGATTCGCGGAGATTTTGAGTAATTCGATTTCAGTTCAGCATCTTCCGTTCCTTGATTGCCACCTTTTGTTACTGATTATTGCCGGATGTTTCATACCTTCCCCATGTCCATGAGTTCCTAGGACGGCTTTGTTTTGAGTTGTGGCGGCGTTGTTTTACCCCTTTTCTCCCCTTTTTCTTGCCCTGGTGTTCCTTGTTCGCTTTATTGACAGCAATTTCCCCCTCACCCCTTTCCAGCTTATTCCTTCCCTGGAAGCGTCCCCCCTGTGAACCCGTTCAGGTGTATTGGGCTTTCTGTCACTTTGTCCCTCCAACCCCCTTCACATTTTGCTTACTCTGACTTGTTTTTATCGTTGTTTTTTCCCCAAAGCCCCTCATTTTGTTTTTTTTTTTTTTTGCCTTCACTATTACGAAACACTTTACGCCTTTTTTTTTTGCTGCGGGCCATTTGAGATTGACTTCTTGCCTTCGGTAAAGTTGGAGTTACTGATGGGTTTTTTGATCCTCCTCGGTAATTTTTAAGGCCAGTTTCGTCTTTTTTGGTCGGTTTCCGCCCCCCGATTCCGCGACACTTTTCTCTAATTCTCGTTTCGCTTTGAGTGGTTCCTCCCCTTTCGATCGACATCGGGCCCTTGCGTCTTCTCCAACTTGCTTCTCGTGCATGTCGTGTCTCACCTTTTCGGGACTGCCTTGCGTTGCGTTTCGTCTTTGATGTTTCTTGATCTTCTCCCTTCCTGTCCGCCCCACACGTGCACACTACCGTTGTCACTTTTTTCTCTTGGCCGTGTTACGATTCGTCCCCTAGCGGCCGTGAAGTTCCCCTTCCGCCAATTTCGCTGGTTTTTTTCCGCCCTCCGTCGTTGTTGGCGAGGGTCCTTTTCCTCTCCCACATTTTGTACTTATGTAGACGAACTCCCTTTTCTCTTCCGTTTTTGAGTCTCCCAACTTATTCGCGTTTTTTTTGGGCGGCAAACTTTCCCTGTTACCAGGATTCTTGCTTTCTTTCCGTAATTGGAGTGTCCTTTCCTTCCGCGGTTCCTCTGCCTTCCCTTCTAAGCGGACATCTTCCGCCATTTTCCGCTTGCTCTACCTTCCCCTTTCCAACCCCCAACGGGTACGTCTTTCCCCCCCGAAGTACGGTTTTACCCTCGGGAACTGTTGGTTTTTGTAATCTGTCGGCTGCCTTTACCCCCTTCGCCCTTTTCTTGGATTCTGCACGGACCGCCATCGCATTCTTTCCCCCTCGTTCCATAAACTGTGGTGTTTTGCCTTCACTTTTTGAGTTGGACATTTACGGGCTTGCAGGTTTTTCCCCGTCGTGGCCCCGCCCTGGCTTTTTCCACCCCCCCCCCCTTTGACCATTCGTCGTTCGGCTGTTCCCCCCTTCCCGTCCCATTGCTAAAACTTTTTTGTCACTTCGACAAAGAATTTTTTCATCGGGGTTTTTTAATTTCAATTACTCCAACTCGCTGCGTTCCTCTTGTTCTTACCATTCTCTGTCTTGTTGTTTTTTTCGACGTTTGAAGATTTATATTCCCGTCAGGCCTTTTTCTGTCGAGTGCTGCATTTTGTTTTTGACCCAAATTTTCCCTTTCTGACCCCGTTCATATTTGTCCTTTGACCCTTTTTTTTTTTAGTATGGAATTGCCTTTGAACCTTTTCACAGTCTGCAGCACGCCCTTATTTTCCCCGTGTTTTCCCAACAGCTCGCCTTCCCCTCCTTTCCTGTTGCGACGTCCACCCTTTCCGCCGTAATGATTTCCTTTTTCTGGCCTTTCAGGGTAGTTTTTTTTCTCTTCTTCGCGGGTTTTCCGTTTTTCTGGCACCTTAGCCACTTGCCATTCGTTTTTTCTTTTTGGCGCAAATTCTCGGAACCAGCACCCCCCCATGTTCCCTCTTCAGCCGCCCCCTGGCCTTCGCCTCGTACCTTTTTTTATAGGTTTCGTGCGGCGGCGTGGCCCCCTTCCCACTTTCCCCGCCAGGTCAATTGTCTCCCACAGATGAAGTTTCTTTGAACTTCCTTCGTCTCACATGTTCCTCCTTCGACTGAGTAAAGGGAGCGTTTTGCTTTTGGTTTTCGTCAACCGGCAATTCCCTTCCATTTTCTTAGTCCGCAGTGGAAATCCTACCTTCTCTGGTTTTTTTCGCTGTGTTTTTGACCTGTTTTGGTTTAAGCGAACCACCTGCTCCCACGTTCACCTTTTTTTTCTTTCCCTTTTTTTTTTGATCAGCCCCCCCAACGACTTTTTCAGGTCCTTCCAGTTTGAGTTATGTTCGGAGTGCACTTTTTCTCCGCGGCTCCGATCCTTAAGTCAACCGTTTTTCCCCCAGGTTATTTTGGGACACCCCTTTTTTTTTAGAAGTGTTTTTGGGGGGGGGTCCCCTCTTCCGCGTCCTGGCGGCTTTCGGACTCCGTCCACGCTTCTCCGAGCTTGACATTTTGGCACTCCCTTGGTAGCCGTTTTAGCAGCCAGTTTCGTTCTTCCAACGCAAACTGGCCCTTTTTTTTTGGCTCTCCTCCCCCGCCTTCCCTCTGTCTTCCTCTTTTTTTGAGAGAGAATCGTGTTTTTGGGTTTTTTTTTTTTTGGTTTTAACAAAATTTTCCAATCTCTCGGTCATTCGTGGTGGAGACCTTGCATTCTTCTCGTGTTTCTAATCCTTTTTTTTTTTTTTTCTCCTTTTCCTCGTCAGCATGTACAACGTCCCCACGGGCAGGCCGTTTTCCCTTGTTTTTGTTGCCACTCTCTCCTTCTCCCATGCTCTTTAGTATTTTCGGAATCCCCGTTTTTCCCAATGACAGGCCTAGTTTTGCAACCCCATGCGGATTTTTTTTTTTTGATTTCCCTTTCTTGTGTTCCCTCTCCCCCTCTCTCATGGTCAGTCCTTCAATTGATGTCGTTTTCTTTTTTACTTTCCCCCCCAACAGACCGTGACCCTCCCCCACTGTTTCTTCTTCTGGTCAGACTCCGCGGCTTTTTTCCCTCAATCAAGGAGTTTTGTTCGCTTTTTTTCCCCCCCCTTATTTTTTGGTCTGAAAAGTCCTTTGTTCGGGTCATTGTTGTCCCATTACCTCTAAACCCCTTCCCCACAGGCCACTCCGTGTATTGACCCCCGTTTCTCCCCCCCTGCCCCCTTCCCCCTCCTTCCGGTCATGGGCTCACTGTAAATGGTTTCATTTTTCTTGGCCTACCCACTCAGGGCCTTCCCTTAGTTTTTTTCTCAGTCGGGTGTTCCTTTAAATTCAAGTATCCTCTTCCTCTGCCGCTCGATTCCTTCATCAATGAAGCGGATCTGTCTCCCAACCTTTCCCCAGTTTGACGCCCCGTTTTTCGCCTCCCTCCCCCTCACTTGCCCCCAATGCGAATTTTTCTTCCAAGTTGTGCTTTCTGTGTTGTTCCCACTTTTCACCGGGTAAGTGACGCTCTGTGCAGGAGAATTACTCGAATTCGCCACTCAATTTCTCTTGCCATGATATTCCCCGCAGTCGGAGACTGATCTTCTTGTCACACCCATCCGGCAACTTTGGCATCCCTTCGTGCCTCACTGAACCGAAAGTATCGGTTCCCATGACAATTAGATACCTTTCTCTTTCCTTTTCCCCTTCTCCCCTTTTGTTTGTGATCTCTGCTTTCCCTTAGTTTTTAATTGGTCGCTCCCTTTTCGCCCCCAACGAGGATGCGGTCCACCCTTTTTCTGATGTTGTAGTGGCCGTTTCGATTTGTTCGTTCGCAGTCATTTTTGGTTCGAGGGGGAATTTTTCCCCTTGTCGTTATGTTTTTTTCCCTGGCCCCTTCCCTCAAACTTGGACTGAAACCTTCCTTTTCCTTGTCCTTGGGGCTATTTCTCTATTTTTCCCTTGTTTTTTTTTTTTTTTTTTTGGTTCCTTTAGCGACTCCAACAAGTCCCTCGTTTTGACAAATAGGGTGGTTTCCCTGCGATGATTAATTGTTCTTTCTTTCCTTTGAGTCCGTGATTGTCTTCCGGCTCTATTTTTTTCCTGGCCCGTTGGTTGTATTACCCCTTCCCATTTCCAATGTCTGCTTTTTTTTTTTTGAGATGGTTTTGGGGTGGTTTTCCTTTTTGAACGGTTCCCTCGGCCCATGGAGGCCGTTTTTAAAATTTTATGACAACAACCCCTCCCAACGTTCCCTTTTACCTTGTTCCGCTTTGATTATGAAGAGCCCTGCGGCTCACGTATCCACAGTTTATGCTGTTTTTTTTTTGTCCTTTTCCTCCCCCAAACCTTCAATCCACTTTTTGTGCTAAAGTTCTCTGCGTTTTTGATCCCTTTTTTTTTTTTTTCCCCGCTTCTGTGTTTTCTTGGTTCGATTACTTTCCCTTTTTCCGTGACCATTGACCGAGCCCACCGCGTTTTGGGGAGGAGGGTATGTTAGTGCCAGTTTGCTTTTTCCCCCCCCTTGTCGTGTGGTTCATTTTTTCCTCTTGAGGCTTTTTTTCTTAGGATTCTTGTCTGCCGTTCCTCGGTTTTCTCACCCCCCCTTTTGCGACTTTTTTCCTTTTCTAGCCACGATTGCCTCGGTGCGGGGATCGTCTTGTTTTTTGTCCCCTTTCTGTTTTCGCAGTTAAAGGATCATTTCGGGCCTTTTTTTTTCCTCTCGGGGTCGGGGGGCGTTCCTCATTTGCTGTCTGCGTCCTTGAGCCAATATTTTCCTGCGTCCCCCCACCCTTTTTCCCGATTTTACGTTTTCCTCTCACGTCGCGGACCGAAATGATTCCCGCCCCCCGCTCGTTTTTTTTTCGTCGCGAGTCGGGTTCCTCCTTCTTGGCCACATCTGACAAAATGGGAATTCTGACGGCTTTACATTACAGCTCTTTTTTTTTTCCTTAGGTCTTCTTTTTCTCTTTCTTTTGGGTGTCTCATTGCGGTTGCTTTATGCTTTTAGTATTTGATCCCTTCCCTCCAAGAGTTTTTTTCCCTTGCTCCCGATGTTTTTGCTTTTATCCTTTCGACAATGGTTGGACTTTGTCCGTTGCCGCGCTTTTACCTTTCCTCCCCAAAAACCAGGGTGCCCTTCTCCCCCTACGGCGCTTTGACGGGGTTTTGTTTTTTTTTTGTCTTTTCCTTGTTCTGGTTGCACTCCTTTCCAATGGGTCCTCTGCAAGAACCTGCCGCAATCATACTCCCCACCTACATACTGCCCTCCCCCCTTTTCCTTCTTCGGTTTTTGTCCCCCCACAATGGTTTAGCGGGTTTTTTTTTTTTTGAGTGGGCTATGGCCTTGACAGCTTTTTTTAATTCGTTTTCTTTTACGCTGCTGGTTTGATTTCAAGGTCCCCCCCAACCGCTAATATTCTTCTCCAGGTTTTTGTTCGTCAGCTACTTCCTCCCACGTCTTCCCTTCGGAGTCCGTTGTATATCTTCTCCCTTTTTCCCTTTCAATACAGACACCCCGTTTTTTTTGTTGTAATAGTTCTCCTTGGAGGCATCTCCCATTATAGCATCTCCTTCCCAGTTCCTTTTCCTCTGTTTTACCCCTTTCATTGAAGAGACCCATTTTCTCCAAAAATGACATTATCGGGCTTTCCTTGCTCAAACCGCCGTCCCCGGTCCGCACTCCTTTCCGTTTTTTTTCCCACAGCCTGTTTTCCTTGCGACTGACGTTCCTCGCCCCCGGTAAACCAGGTTCCCTTCTACAGGCGTCGTTCCATTTTTCCCGTCGTTTTAGGGGATGTGTTTCTTCCTGCTTCTGGTCGTGCCCCCCCCCCTCTTCTTGTTCCCAAGCATCTTCCAGTTTTCTTTCCAGATTTTTGACCCGACCCGTTTGCGTTTCCACTTCTGCCCGCCTTCGCTTTCTTTTTTTATAGGAAGTTTTTTTTTTTTTTTTTTTCTAGAGCTTTTGGACCCCGACGTCTTTTCCCTTGTGTTTACCGAGTGCAGACGTGGCATGAATACCGCACCCATGTCCCCTTTTCTTGGAGGTTCCGGACGCCTGCCCTTGCACCCCAGGCAATTTGCCCCCAGACCGCGACTACTTTTTTTGGTTGATTCATCGTCCAATTTTCCTTTTTCAATTTGTTTCCCGGTGACGCACTTATTCCCTTTTTTTTGTGGTTTTGTTTTTGGGCCAGTTTGATCTCACCTCTCCCAGTCTTTTCTCGCTTGTGGGATTGGCTTGATTTTTTTTGGTTCTCACTTTTCTGCCTCGGTTTCTCCTCTTCCCACAGACTTATATGTGAGGTGCGTTGGGGAAACTTTGCTTCCCGGTCACCCCACGATTTTTCGCGCAGGAGGGTCTTTTCCCAATAATTTCCACGTCCACTTCCCAGAGCTTAAGCACGTCCATTGTTCTGCTCGTCTTCGGCCAACGTCTTTTATTGCCCTTTTTCCCGCCCGCGGACCTTCGATTTCGCTTTTTTGAGGAGTTTTTTATCTTGACCTTCCCCGCGAATTTGGTGTTGGGGCTCTTCTCTTTTCTCCTCTCCCCGGGGTCTACACAAATTAAAGAGTCGTTTTTTTTTGGGAATATCATCCTTTCCCTGCCCCCCCCTGTCAGGCCGAGAGGTTTTCTTCCAATTCTCCATTTTTTTTTTCGAACCCCCCCCCCCCTCCTTTAGTCGTCCATTTTTCTCTTTTTCTCCTACCCGAACGCTCTTCACCAACACTGAAGGCTTTTGCAAACAGTCCCCTTAATTCCTCCTGTCCTTCTCCCTTCACACCTTGTCTTTTTTTTGTGTGTTGTGCGTGACAAAGTCCTACACCTCCCGTCCCTTGAATTCAATCGTTCTTCTCAAGTTGGTTTTTAAGTCCGGGCTCCAGTTTCACTGATTCTTTCTTGCTGTCCCCCCGGGTATTTTTTTGAAGATTTGAGGGGCATTTCTGCTTTCGTATTCCCAGTCCCCCACGAAGCAAGGGCACCCCTTTTCACAACCCTGTTGGCGGCCCCCCTCTTTCCTCTTGTGGTTCTGTTGATCATGACCCCTGGACTTTCTTTGACATACACACAAACATTCAGATCTTCTTTCTTCCCGGTGGCACCCAGATGTTGGCCTTCTCGTCTTTCCTAAGCGCCTCCACATAAGGATTTTCTTTTTTTCGCAAATTCATTGCCCGCTCCCGTTTGACGACCTTTCCCCTCCGTATTTTCGATTCCCAAAAGGACTCTCCCTTTTTAAGTTGCTTCCTCTTCCCTGGCCTTTTTTCAACTTCCCCCGACTTTTTTGGACATTTTGCTTTCAATCTTGACACTCCAACCATTAGTTTACACATGGATGAAGGACTCAAGCCTCCCTCGTCCCTCTACTTTTGCAACATTCGCAAGTGAAGCATTTCCCCTCTTTTTTTTCTTTTCCGAAAATTATTTTTCCTCGAACAATGGTCCGATATCCTCCTCCTCTCCCACGTTGTGTTTCCCGGATCGCTTTCCTTCTTTTTCCCCCTTTTTCCTCCTACTTCGTTTCCCCCCCTCTTCAACGTTATTAATTTTTCCCTTTTTTGAAGGTGGGTGGCGTCCTCGTTTGCCCTTACAACATTGGTTTTCGGGGTGTATCTGTGCCGTATTGGATTCTCACCCTTTGACTACTTTCAACTATTTGCTTTCCGCATTTTCCCTTTGAAACCACTTGCCTGATTCGCGTGGGCTGTTTTGAGCGAGAAATTTTTTTCTTTTTCCTCGAGATTGGCCAAATCGTAGCTGTGTTCGCTTTATTCGCGGGCACCTTTGAGTTACAGGCTGCTATCATTTTACGAAGTCCCCTCGTTTTGGATGTCACCGGGCCTGCGTATGTCTTGACAGGGCTTTTTTCGTTCCAACCGTCATGCCCATTTTGCTTCTTTCTTCCCGTGTGAGTGGTGTCTGGGGAAGTATGAGCTTTCCGTTTAGTGTACTTGGGGTGTTCCCGTGTTTTCTTTTGCGACATGCCCTCAGCCCTCAATCCTTTTGCCTTTTGATTGCTTTTCTGTGATTCTTTCCCTCACTCTCATTCAACCAGGTGGCTTCGGGCTGTTTGGCGGACTCTGACCCCCTCAATCTTTTGGTCAGTGTCTTTTTGTTGACGACTCATTTGTGTTCTCCCTTTCCAACGACCTTTCATGTTTTTTTTTTTGCGGCAATTTACGACTTTCTTTTTTGACACCACCTTACCGGGACTGCCCGCGCTGGGTGCTCGGGCCTGGTGATTTCCCTGTCTCTGTTCGGCCTCCCGTTTCTGTGATGAAGTCTTGGGGGAATTTTCTTTCCTTGTTTTTGGCCCACGGTGTCTCCGATCGCGGGGCCCGTTTTGACACGCTTCGCCCGTCCTTTCTCGATTTCGGATCTGGTCGGTCGCTCTTTTTTTTTTTTTTTTCGGCTTGCATTTCTTTGAGAAGAAACGGGGCTTTCCTTTTTGCATGTCCCTGGCTCTTGGATGCCTGGGGCGGGGCTTGGGCTGCCTTTTTATTCGTATTTTCGGTTTTCGTGACCGTCCTTTCGACAACCCTTTTTCCCCCCTCCCTTGTTTTCCCCGGCAGTTTTTTGGAAAAGGAATAGGACTTTTTTTTTTTTTGAGTTGCGCTCCTGCCAATCCGCTCCATCTTTTTTGAGCGTCTTTTTTTGTGTCGGCGTCCACATGTTTTGGCCCCCTTTGGCGAACCTTGCTCACCCCCCTTCCCCCCCCCTTCGCCCCCTGTCTCTAATGATTCTTCTCATTAGCTTGTATGGGTCGTTTTTTTTTTTTTTTCCTTTTGTTGCCAGGCCTGTTTTGGCTTCGGTCCCTTTGCCGGAAATTGGGACCCTTGTTTCCTCCGAGGGCATTCTTATTTTATGTTAGCAAAGGTGTTGACATTTCCTTCCCCTTGCCCTCGTCGCCCCCGTCTAGACCACAACCAATTGAGATCCCCGTTTCTTTCCGGCTCTGACGGCGGAACTTGGTGCTATGTAGTTACTAACCTGAGCCTTGCCCATGTTGGGCCTGCATTTTAAACGACCAGGTTCCTTTCCCTTCGGCCAGACACTGGGCCTTTTTTTCCTCGCCCCTTTGGTGACCCCTGGTCAGGCGGGGTTTTCACCGTGTGGGTTCCATGGCTTTTTTCCCCCCGCCTTGACCCCTTCTTTTTTCCTTCCCCGTTTGGGCGTTTTAGATTTAGGTAAGTCCCCCCCTCGCACTGGTCCCATCTACAAAGGTTCCTCCGCTTTTCGTCCATTTCCCCATTCTGACAACGAGAGTTTGTCGCGACGGATACTTATTATCCTCTTTTTTCCTCTCCTCCCTGCTTTGTTGTTTGATCGCTATTATAGCAGTCCGCGGAGTCTTTCGTTATTTGTGTCCTTGAAGCTCGCCTCTCATAATTTTAGTGACCCCTTTTGCTTTTTTTTCTTTACCTTAATCCCTGACAACGGCAGCCTTTTTTCGTGGACTGTGTTTTTTTCGGTTTGTGTTCCAACCCTCACTTTTGCCCTTTCGCCTTCTTGTCGGACCCCCCCCCTCGCCGGTAAGGAAGTAGGTTGACTTGCCAGTTTTTTTTTCGCTTTGGTTTTTTGGGGATTGATTCCCCGTCTGGTGTTTCCCCCCTGGGCCCTTTGACAAGCTCTCTGCACAGACCCCTCGGGGCCCAGAAACACGTTATTTCGTCAGGCCCCTTTTTCCTTCTCCGTTTTTTTTTTTTGCTTAGACGTTTTTTTTAGTTTTTTTCTTAGGCCTATTTTTTTGCCGGCCTGTACGTGATTTCCCCCATTGGCTCCTTTCCGATTTTTTTTTTGCCTTTTTCGTGGCCTACATTCCTCCTGAGGAGCAGCCTTTTTTTTTTTGGCCCTTCCCCAATTACTCTTTCTTTGACCGCTATCCTGTTGGGAGACTCCCTCTTTGAGGGATTTTGTGTTGATGGGGTTCTGTCTTTGACTTTGGTTCTTTTGAAGCGGAAGAGTTCCCATTTTTCTTTGGTCCCGCTTTTTCACGGGGGTCCCCGGGACTCCGCGCTGTCAAGCTCTTTTTGGTGATTGGGTTGCGGATGCGCCAATTTAAGAGGCGAATTTTTTGTTTCCAACGTCATACTTCCGTGTTCCCCCAACAGGTTACCTGTTGGGTCTTAGTTTCCGGTGGTCACTCTTTCTTCCCGTCCGCAAGGACTAAAGAAGGCCGTCTACTTTTTTTTTTCGAGGTCGGTTGCCCATGTCCCCCAGAAATTCCCCTCTCTTAGCATGGTCCCCGTTCTTCTTCGGCAAAAACTTAATGGTCCCTCTCTCTTTGCGCGAACCTTTTTCTTTTCTGCGGTCACGTTTTTCTCCTTGAGAACCACTTTTTTCGTCGTGGTGATTCCCTTCCCCGATCTTTCGCAGCCTTTTATTCCCCCTCCTCTTTTTGTTGGCCCATTTCTTGACAAATTTTCCCAAGTTTTTTTTTCTTTTTTTTGAGCCTGTCGCGTTCCCCCCCAATTTTCCATTCCGCGCACAAAGCGAATTCGTTCTTTTTCCCACCTGGTTCGGCCCGTCGTCCAATTGAGTCGTTCTCCCTTTGAGGCTTGTCCCCCGTGAGCCCTTCCTCTCTTTCTCCTTCCTCCCTGATGGAGTTTTTCTTGGGACAAAGTTACCCCACTCCCCTCCCTCCCCTTGCTTCTCTTAGCGTCCGTCCCGGCGTCCAGTTCCCCCCAACCTGGCCCCAGGTCTCTTAACAGGTCTTTTAGAGTTTTGGCTCCCTTTTTTTCCGTCCCCCACAGGTATTTCAACTCCCACCTTCCGCCAGGTGCGGGAACTTTTTGTTCCTGCCTGAGTCCCCCTCGCGAGGACTTTTCCTCAATTTAATTTTCCTTTTGTGACCAATGAGGGCAGTTATATCTCCATTTTTTTTTCCGGTTTTTGGTCCATACAGGTCGGGAAGGGTCCCTGTCCGCTTATCGTGCCCTTTTCTTTTCAATCGCCGTCTTTTCATCGACACTCCGTTTTTTTCCCCTTTTCCTTCTTTCCCGACCGACGATTCTTAAGCCTTAAAGGTTGACCCCGAAGTTTCCGACATGGCCGTCCCTCTTCCAACCCTTTCACTTTTTTCAGTTCCCCCGGTACATGGTCCCGTCGTTCCTCTTATTGAGAAACATTCCCATTCTTGCTGAACCTCTTAAGTTACGGTCACCCTTTTCTACGACTGACCAAAACTCTACATTGCAACGCATCTGAGAAAAAAACTGGACCGGCCTCCTCGTTGCCGGAAGGAGAACCAGTATTAGAACCCTTTGAACGCACTGTCGCCGTATATTTTTCATCTTTTCTTCTTTTCTCCCTAATGTTTTTTTTGATTGACTATTCCTCTTTTTTTTCTCCAGTTTCTTTTTCCGAATATTTTTTTTTTGGTTTCCGCGTCTGCGTTTTGCAAGTTTCTTCCTTGGGTAGTAGTTTCATTTCCGGTCCTTTTCTTCTGGCTTATCCCATGTTGCCGCTATTGACCTCTCCCCCTGAAGTCTTTCCTTTCCTTCCCTGGCCCTGCCTTTTTCCTGTTTAGGCTTTTTGGGTTCCTGGATCTGGAAATCTGCGTCGCCAGACTGTCCATCTTTGTCAAGGTGGCTCTATCGCCTTGCCCTGATTGAGGATGGCTCTTTACTTTTTTTGGCGGCCCCGCGCCCGGATTGATGCCCACCGGTTGACGATCTGTCCCGGGCTTGACACCCGTTTCACTCTTTTCCCCCCTTTTCTTCCCCCTTTGCCCTGGACCCCGGAGTGTGCATGGTGTTTTTCGAACGGTGTAGCGGAATTGTTTTTTTTTTTTGGTTTTTTACCCGTGCCCCCCTTCCTTTACATCCCCTCTCCAATTTCCCCCTCCCTGGACGTCGTCACTTTGATTTCTGACCAGCTTTCTCCCCCTCCTGCCCTGATCATCCACAGTCTTTTTTTGATGTGGGTCTTTTTGTAACCCTCAAAACCCTCCCCACTTGTGACTTGAGAACCCTCTCTCCTTTTTGGGTCTTTCTTTTTCCAAAGCTTTTTTCGAGCGACATGTCCGTCCACTTTCGAAACATTTGCCCTTACCGGGGACGCCGGGGTCTCCTTGCCAATTGACGACCTCCTCTCGGCTATGTCTTCCCGTTTGTTTTCATGTCTGGACTGATTCGTGCTCCTCAAAATCGGGTTGACTTAGTCCCAGGGCGATCGGCTGGCGTTGTTTTCCCCCCCTCTTTCCCCTTTTACTTCTCCGATTCTTTGCCGCCATTCGTGCCCCAGGCCTCTTTTTTTTATAATTTCCCCATTGTGTTTTTCAAGGAAAGACAAGGCTGGCTCACGGCTTTTTCCTGTTATTTTTTATTTTTTCAGCTTTCCTTGGTAGCCCTTCTTTCTTTGCCCTTCTTTGAAGGGGGTGCCAGTCTTTTGAGCGGAATAGGTGGATTCCCAGTTTGCCCACCACTCCTTTTTTTACCCCGTCGTGATTGATTTCAAAGGACCGGTTCCCGCGGCGCAGTTTTCTCTTCCGCAGCTCTGTTGATTCTTTTTCTCTTTTTCTTGGCGCAGCCCTGTTCCAGACGGGCACAAGAACCTTTCTTTTTTCATTCCTTCACATTCCCTTTTTCTCTGCAGTCTCCCCCCTCTTCTCGGTTTTTTTGCGGAATGACCCTTGTACCCATCCTCCCTTTCCTGGACTAGGTGCCCCCGTGCGGCCGTGAGGTGGATTTCCCTCTTCATATGTTACAACTGGCCCCCCCCCTTTTTTGCTGCCGCGCGTTTGAGATAGCACCCCCCTGTCTGATCGGTTTTCTTCGCGAGCGGCCCCGTTTTTTTTTTTTTTTGCTTCTGTCGCAGAAACCTGAGCTTCCAAAGTTGGGCTTTTCTTCCCCGTGCCTTTCCCCCCTCACCGAAAGGGCCCCCTCCCCCCCTGTGGGTTCGCAGGTGTAACTGGTGGTTGGGTAGTTTTTGGTCTTTTCTTCCCTGTCTTCTCCCGAGTGCGACCTTTTGGAGGGTTCCAATTTTTCCCCCCCCCGGTTCGTCTTTTTTTTGCTCCGCTTTACTTTCCAGCAAACCCGGCTCTGGTTACCGCCCCAAATGGTTTTATTTCTTTTCCTCCCGTTTTTTCTTCCCCAATTTTTCAACAAGACAAAAGAGAGGTCTTCGTCTTCCCTATATTTCTTTCTTTTTTCTTTTCCTCCTCCTTTCCGGTGTTGTTTGTTTTGAGCTTCCTCTTATCCTCAGTCGCCTCCTTCCTCGTTTTCTTTTTGATGTTTTCAATTGGACTGAACCCCGTTATCCCCCTTTTTTCCTCAGAACCTTATGCGTTTTGTCTGCCTTTTTGACATCGAAACGACTCTCGGCAGACCCTGTCCCTTTTTTCGCTTGTTGCAACCCCATTTTTCCATCTTCCCGTTAATATTTGCGAAGTTACCCTTTGGTTCCCTCCCTTCCTGCTTGCCCAGGGACCAGTGTTCTGACCCGGTTCCGCTTTGTCTTATTAGATTGTTGGTCTAGTCCCATTCGTCCCTTCTTTTTCAAAACAGCGCTTTTTCGTTTCTTTTCGAGAAAAGTTCGTTACCCCGCCCCACCGTGGCCCTCTTCTAGTTTCCGCGATCAAATTTTTAGGTTTTTAGGCGTCGGGCCTTTAAAGTTTTTCCTTGCTTGGCTCCTCATATTTCATGTTGGCAGTGCGTTTTTCTCTCCCGTTCGCCTCGTTTTTAACCTCTTCGAGTTAGGCATTTCCCTGATTGCTGCAACCGCCCAAACTAAACAAGACCCAGGACGTTTTTTTCCTTTTTTATCGCCCCTGGTTATTTTTTGAAATGGTCGTTAGCGCTAAGTCCAATTTTTTTTCCTATTTCCCCTTTGCTTCGCACAAAATAGGATGATTTTTTCCCCTAAGTTTCTTTCCTTCTTGCCTGGGATGCGGCACTTTTGCATGTTTACTTCATCCCCCCCAATCGCAGATATGTCCCGTTCTTTCGGGAACAAAAGGTTTTTTTTTGGGGGAACCCTTTTTTTTTCGCCTTTTTTTTAAAGATTGCCCGCGGGTTAACGGGCCTCCACCTACGGGCCCGCAAAGCAATCCCCTTATCACCGACTCCTGTGCTTTTCCTTAAGCCCTTGCAGCGAAGGCCCAGCATTCGTGCACAGCAAAATTTTCCCCAGCTCGCCTCCTCGAATTCTCGTTTCGTGGATCCCTTTGTCCCCGAAGATCGATTGTTGAACAACATTCTCCTCCCAATTTTTCTTTTGGGTGCGCCGTTCCCCCAGTGCTTTCTCCGCGGGCGGCTAACCTCCCGAGTAGTGTAAGACCCCACTTATTTCCCCCTCCCCCCCCTTTTGCCCCTGCCCTCAGTTGTCTCTTTTCCCACCTTCAGGTTTCTTTCACCCCTCCTCTTCTTCGAACTGTTTCGGAAGTTTTCACAAGCTCGGCTTCACCCCCCCTTCCTTCTTTTTTTTTGAACCCGATCACGCATCCTGATTTTTTTTCGATAATACCCCCCTCGACTTCTTTTTTTTTTTCTTTTGACACCTTTTCCCTCCCCCACACCACAGTAATTTCCATTTTCCCCCCTTTTGCTATTCGTTTAGAGCGGGACCCGCTATCTTCAGTCTTCCCCCCTCCTTTATGCCAGCAAAAGTTTTGTAGGTGTTAGACTTTCTTCTTTTCTTCTTTTCGCTAATTACCACTTGCAATCCTCAGGAGACCCTTTAGGTTCACGAATCCCCCCTACATTCCCTTCCCTTCCGGTTGCCTCATTGTTTCCCCCTTTTGGAGTTTTTTTAATCAAAACTCCAGGCCATCTCCTCCGGCCTTTTTCCAACTTTACCGTTTGTGCTGCTGAAGATAGCACTCCATCGCCTCGATCGATCCCACCTTCGATTGCCAGACTCGGCTCCATTGCCCTCTTGAGATTATTTGTTTTTTTTTTTTTTATTCCCCCCACCCAGTCCTTCCTTTTCCCGCGTTTGACATCCCTTTTGGGCTACTTCCAGAGTCACCATTAGTCCATGTTTTTTACGTGCTTCTTTTCCCTTGTCAGAAGTGTTTGAGAAACTCACCCTCCCTAATAGTCTTTGTCCCTTCATACTAACGCGCACCCCCACTGTTTGTCCTCACGTTTTGCGAGAAATCGGGCACCATGAAACCCTTGCGGGTTTGCCATTTTCTTCCTTTTTTTCCCCTCCGTTCCCGACAGATTCTAACACACTGGGGAAGT
>Ga0179593_1332083_pt1 | contig 15374 bp, 11 predicted proteins | sample CZODoug2_1_08_16_FD_185931 | JGI IMG/M metagenome (GOLD analysis project Ga0179593, IMG submission 185931) | Vadose zone soil fungal communities from Angelo Coast Range Reserve, California, USA - CZODoug2_1_08_16fungal (PacBio error correction) | ecosystem: Environmental > Terrestrial > Soil >... | reverse complement strand
CAACCCTTTTCCTGCACGCCCTCTCCCAGACAGCCGTCAGATTCCCCCCACAATGGGCAATGATTCCGTAACACCTGCCCCCTCCGGTTTTCATCGGTGTAGCCTCCCTATGGTAATGGCCACAATTTTATAGTAGGATGGTGCCGGAGGATGTTGACCCACCCCTGCGCGGCCAGGACCGCATGAGCCGTTAGGTTAAGTACCCCCTCGCCGTTCCTTTCCCGGCAGCCTCTTCAGTATAGCCCCTCAAGAACAGGTAAAACCGACCTGACCTCATTCCCTTAGCCCTCCTTGTTTTGTACTTCCCCCACTCAGCCCGGACAGTGAACCCACGAGCATGTCAGGACCTTTTCCTCCCCTCTTGAAAAATCCTTTCGTTTTCTTCGTCTTGTTTCCAAGTTGCAGGGTTGTCGTGTCAATCGACCGTCTCTCCAACTCCCCGAGCGGGCTCTCTATCAGTGCCCCCGGTCCCCCCTACCGGCGACGACCAGATAAGACGGCCCCAAAACAAGCTGAACAAGCATCACCTGTAGGGGCGCTGACGGCAGCGCCGTCCCGCCCTCTTTTATGGTCTTTAGCAGGCGAATGTCAGGTCGGAAGTCACAGAAAACGACTATCCCCCGCGCTGGCACCTCCCGGTTCGAATGCAGGATTCTTCCCTCGTGGCTTAAGGGGCCCTTTTTTCAGAGACTCTGTCGGCGCTTCCGGTTTGCGGCGCGGCACCATCGTTTGAGCCTCTCGCGACCGCGGTGTCCCCGTTCCCTGGGCCCTCACCTAGTCTGCAGCAGGAGGTACCTTTCTAGGATTTTATAGTTTCAGGTTAGGGACGCGCTGGTATTGGCCTTGGCGTTTCACGCAGATTCGGTCACCCGGCTGTGTGAACCCGCCCCTAGAAAAGTTGTAATTCAACCTCTCTTCTTCTTTCCCTGGGATGACGGAAAACTGGATGCCCAATTCCTCCGAGGCCGTCGAAGGGCGTCACCCATTATCGACCCTTTTTTTTCCCGGTTGGAAATGGCTTCGGAGTAGTAGAAGCCCCGCTCCACCTTCTAGTGATTTTTGCGAGGGTGAGTTCGTCATAGGTTCCCTTTCAACATCCCCCTTTCGTGTTTGCGCTGGAGTGTAATCGACCGCGTGGTTGTCCCTCCTTCTGCGGTTTCCAAGTGTTTCTGGCTTCGAGAATCCTAGACCCTTCTAGTCCTCCTTCCTATGCACGCTACAGATTGCGAATCACCCGGTCGCACCGTCTGAGGGTCGTCGTAGCCCTCGGTCGTTGTTTTGGTATTCCTCAAGAGCAAGAGAGCACAAGAGATACTACACAGCGGATGTCAGGGACCCCCCCTTTGATATGCGACTTTCGTTCCCATAGGTTGAAGCAAAAAGGGGCGCCAAACCACCGATCGAAGCTGCTTTCCCGTGGGACGGATGACGTGTAGAGAAAGGGCGAGCTCGCGGGCGGGCAGGCGCCTCCAGCGCGTCCCGCTTCCTTTCATTCCATGAGGCTTGGTAGAGCTTTCTCTATGGATTTTTTCCCTTTTGCGGATCTGGCCTGACTTTCGCTCCCCCAAAGAGAAACCACCTGGATAAAGTGAGAATAGTGTTACTTGACGAGGTAGACGGGCTTCCGTTGTTCAGTCTATGAACGATGAGTGTATTCCAATAGACATGGGCGTGGAATCTGAATTGGAACCGTGGTTCAGCTTGGACTCCGCCGACGGCAACTCCATCGGGGATCGGCCCTTACTGGAGGTCAGGGCGGGGGGTTTTCCCCCTTGACTCTCCCCCGCGGGACGTTCGTACACCCACGCCTCTCGTTGGTATGCTCCCTCACGCTGATTCTGCGTCAGACGGGTTGTGTCCGAAGGTCCTGTTCAGGTAAACGGTCCCGCCGTACGTGGTTGTAGTTGAGCATCAAGCCAACCCCACCACGGGGCCTCCTAACTCATGGACCAACTGCGCGTTTCGCTGCGGTCGTGCCCCTTTCAGATCCTCCGAGTTGGCAATGGACCCTAGAAGCCCCCAGTCAATGCTGTATTCCCCAGCCCTCGTCTTCGACTGTTTGGCCCTTGCTTGCAGTTTGGCATAGCTGTAACATGCACCCGTTTTAACCTCATGACATGAGGGGCAGCGAGTAACGATATTATCCTTTACAGTTTTTCGGCCACCAGTACTAGTCGTTATCGCCGGAGGTCTTTTCCTCGCAAAAGAACCTCTTTAAGCAATACTCTCACGGGAATCCCCGTTGGTTTTTATATTCCGGTCCTTACTTCCCCCAGAGGGTACGCTTGAAGCTAGACCGTTCCCCGGTGACGGTTTCCTCCGGTGCCTTGCGTCAACAAGGTGTGTTGATTTCGGCCACCTCGGGCGCCTGGCACCTTTACTCCACGATTCCGCCAAGTACTTAAGATAATAGTTTTCGTCGCGGATTTGTTCCCTTTAACTACGTATTCGCCCGGCTGGCGTTGTTTCGGAAACTCAAGAATTCTTTAGAATTCTCGGCCGTTCCCCCTCCCCTCCTGCCTGGATGTCATCCATTTCCGCAACCGATGTTTAGTGGTAAGGTCGCTGGTACAGATCCGTCACCGGACCCCTCATTGAGGACCCTCTTTCGGATTTCCTTCTTCTTTGACTCTCTCGTTGCGCCCACGCCATGGTTCCCGCTGGCATGCTCGCTGTCCGAAGAACCGGCGCTTGAGCCACCCGCCGCTCCCATGATTTCTTCCGTTTGTCGCAGAGTTTCGGTCGAAGGTTTTCGCGTGCATTACGCACTCCGCTTTAATAGTTTCCGTGAGCCTAAGTTGAAATGGCAAGTGCAGTAATCATGGAATACCCAACTTTTTACTTACCTTGCTTCCGAACCCTTCGTTGGCCCGGTAAAAAGTGCCAGCTTTGACCGAGGGTCTTTGGTAGACTGCTATTTGAACCTCCCGAAATTAACGTTGTACTATAGCTAGGGATCATCCCTCACTGGCCGTAGAGGGAAGGCCACAAACCCTCCCACCTCCCCTCCTCGCCACTCCCCAAGCTCCATCTCTGGAAAAGCCAGTGAACCACTTGACCGCAGCCTCTTCACCCCACCTTGGCCCTTTTTTAACGCCCCTGATATGTGCGTCCGCGACCACTTCCTTCGGCTCTCCTCGACTTGCTCGCCCGTCTTGGGTCTCAGCCTAGAGGCATCTTAGTGACAAGATGGTCATCCGGTCCCGCTCTGCGCCGCTAGACTAGAAGTAGTTGGTGTAGTGTTGCGATAGTTTGATACTGTTAGTCTTTTTCTTTCAACAAATTTTTTAACTGGAAGTCCCCGGGTCCTGGGCATTTTCAGACCCGGTGATAACCCGTCCCGAGTCTCCCTTGTCGGTTCACACCGGTCCCTGCTAGGGCGTGGCCGGGTTCCCTTTTCTTGTGGACTAAACCTTTGAGCGGAACGGACCCCCTTAACCCCGGATTGTGCGTCACCTCTTCCTTGTTTATTACACTTCCAGACCGCGCTTAGTCCGTAACGCTTTTAGCAAAGTGTAGACGGTGCAGAAGGGTTCTCGATTGTAGCTCAGCCTGGTCTTTCACCAGCGCCTTTAGTTCCCGATCGGACGCGTTTCGTCGAATTCTGGGCGTTCGTAGGTATGACGTCTTCCTTTTTGGTCGCCCTGTAATACTTGCAAGACTTCTTTTCCTGATTTAGCCCCTCTGAGACCGAGTCCCGATGCAGGGGAAACCGTTGATCGCCAAGAACTCATGTTTTCCGTACCTACCGCGTCGGCCGTACGACATCATATAATAATCCAGTTTGTGTAGAGATAGTACGCGAAGCCTTTCCCCGCTTGTTTCGTTTACAGAGATACTTTGTGGAGTCCCTTGCCTCGGGTACTGCTTGGATCTCTTTTTCTTTTCTTTCGTTCCTAAAGCCTTAAGCTGGCCCTCACTAGATGAAGGGCTTCACCTCCTACGCACGACTCTTCGCCTCCGAGAGCGGTCCGATGCTTGGCCCTTCAAGGAAGGTTGCCTTCTTCTTTTAGTCCAGATCGAGTCCAGTTCAACGCCCCTTCGTTTACCACTTCGGAAGGACACCGGTCCGGTTCTCTCTGCTAAGGTTAATCCTGCGCGTTCTGTACGGTAGCCTCCAAGCTCCTCTCCAGACACCAGCCGAGGGTGAGGGAATGACGCGACCCCTGGGGATCTACCCCCCACAGTGACCCCAATTCCTTATCGGCCGGGTGCCCCTGTCCAAGGCGCCCTGAAGTTTTCTTCAACAGTGCTTCGTTCAGCACACCGCCGCATCGTCGGGCCCCCATGTTTCGTGAGCTAAGCCTGACTCATTATAGCACCGATAGTAAACCCCCCCCTCCTAAAACACGTCGAAGGCTCGTCGCCGCCCCCCCCCCCCCCCCAGACCTAGCAAAGAGAGGACCTCGGGTAATCAGGCCTCTTCGCGGCTTACCACACCTAACGGCGTAGAACAGTATGAGTTTTAGGCGCGAATAATGTCAGGCCGCACCTAGGTGAGGACCAAGGTTTACTCGTCTCCAGGGGTGACTTTTGCTTCGTGGAGTGTGCAGTCTGTCCTTTAGCGAGGTAGGGTCTGTCAGCCTGGAGTTATCGTGTCTTCTTGGTTGGCGGACCCGCGTACGTCCAGGGTTTTTTCTCCTCGTACTCAGATTCTTACCCAATTGGGCAATGGGGTTTTGCTGGTCGTCCCTATGGAGCGACCCCTACGTCAATCCCCGCGCTGTACACCACTCTTTACAAAGGTAAGTCCAAAGAGGTCCCTGACCTCAGGTTTTAGCCCTGTGAGAGCCCCATTTTACACTAGGCATTTCCCTGTCGCCCCTGTAGTCTCCGACCCTGGCTCCTCGATTTGCGTGATTTCGCTAAAACGACCGATAGACAGAACTCCCCCTAATTAGAAAACTTGTTTCTTGCCCCCTTGTGGCGCGTTCGTGTGGTTCGCCCTGCCTAACCGATTTTAGCTAGACAGCCCCCTGCGCAACCAAACGAGCGTTATTCGCAACTGATCCGACTCTGAATGTACTTTCCGCCTAGGAAGCTGTACTAACGCGCTCTTTCGTGCAGCCCTCATGTACTCTACCACATTTAACCTTCCCCTCCATCGTTTTTCCCCCCCCCCCCATCGATGAGGAATCAAGGCGGATTCTGGAGTGAGCTCTTCTTCACCGAGTTCTTTTGTTACTAACCCCAATGGCGGCTCGTTTTCCAACATCGCCGCGAGAAGAAAATAGTCGACCTTACTCGGCGCATCCAAGGAGGAATCTTTAGTTTCTCCCCGAGGGGACTCCCCCCCGAGTTTGTTTGAGACCAGGTTTTGAAAGTAACTTCCTTTGTCTCTGCCCGCTTGGTCCCCCTTGTCCTGGGCTTCTGGCCTTCTCCTTTCTACAACAGGGGGTGATGCCCCGTCGGAAGTGTGGCCAGAGTGCGGGTCTCTGAACCCATACCCTGCTAGACTATGTGTTCCCGAACCGTCATCTGCTTAGTCCTGGCTTGCCTCCTGGGTAGTCACGGGTCGATGTCCAAATATAGGAACCCCCCCCCAGCAACCGCTGTTTTCCACCTTCCTGTGAACGAGCTCTTTGCCTCATTAATTTGTCCGGATAGCGGCGACTTGCCAACTCGGAAGAGAATGACCCGCGTCCCTACCTGCGATTCCCGCGCCTGTGTTTTCTTATTTTCTTACACCCGTGTGGGGCTGCATCTACACACACGTACAACAACTACGTTAGGGAACCGGGTAACTTTACCAGTACCGCTGCGTCTCCAGACGCTGACCTGATCATTCCGTCACTTCGTTTTCTTTTCTCCTAGCAGCTCCACTATAAACGGCCTTTGTTCCTCCCCCCGTGAGTTAGTAGGTTGCTGCCCACATTCGCTGCCCAGCCTTCCCTTCAAAAGTAGACCGCTTGTCCCTCCTGTGCCTCTGCTTCGCCATGGGTGCATTCCAGGAACGACTGCTCCGATGTCACTCCACAGGCGAGCCCGCTTTCATATGGACCAAGGTCCATCTTTCCCGCTGAGTGCCGGTAATTCCCCCCTCACGGGCTTTTTTCGCGTTTGTCGGCGAAGTTCCCCCCTCCTTTATCGCTTCTCGACCCTTGTTTCTTCTGTCCATCCTTAGGTCTCTTTTATCCTGAGCGTTCTTCTCCCCCCCTATTCTGCTTCCTCCCCTCCGTCATCTTGACTTGCCCGTCAACGTTCTATTTTTTTTGAGTTGTAGACCCAAAAAGGTGCGGCTGCTTTGGCTACCCTGTTGAGAACCCTCTTTCAGCCTTCTCTTTTTTATCAGAGATGTCCCTCCCCTGCCTGGAGACCGCCCGTAGATATCCTCCCCTCTACGGTTACTCCGTGTTGTTGTTGATGTTCTCACTTGTTCTAGCTGCCCGGATTTTGCCCAACGCGTCGATGAGCGGGAGGCCGCTCCTTCCATCCGGATCAAGGAAGAGATTCCCCCCCCGCAGCGCGTTTTTTCCTTGTCAACGTCTCAGGTGGTCCATGTCAACGATATTCTTCGCGCAATCGCCACCGCAAACTTATGCCGCTGAGAGGATGCCGCCCTCCGTTCACTTCCCGCCTTTCCCCCCCACCGTGTCCGCTTCTTCCCCAGTAGGGGTGTGAAAACGGCTTAATCAGTGTGTCAGCTGGCCAGAGACAAGTTTGCTTGCTTCTCCCAGCTCATGTCTTCTTTCAGTTTGATTTCCCGCGCGTCGGTTTAACCATTCTCACTTAATAATTCACGCCCCGTCAATCCCACAAATAGCAGTCTTACCACATTGCACTAGGTGCCCCCTCCTATGACTTTGACAAGAAGACGGTCGATTTAAATAACACCCCCCAAACCCCCCCAAAACCAGGCGCCAACTTTTCAGGCTAGATGCTACCCGCCTAGCCAACCCTACGAGAACCAGTCATCAGACGATTCGCGAAAAGTGAGTCCTCAGTCACTCACCTCTTCCCTCCCCCAGGCTTTCGCACCCCACCGTCTGGTGCCACGCGTCAGGAGGGCTATATGCGTCGAATACAGGAGGCTTCACTTTAATCACTTCGGCCGGACTTTTAGTTATGCCTTTCAGCGTCCGAGTCCTTGAAGGAGGACCCGGTACATTTTTTTTGATTCTGAAGGTCTCCCTCTTCGTGGTTTTCCCTTTCGCAGATTACTTCCTTCACCATCCCATCGTGAGTTTTGGACTCTTTCCCCTCCTACCAACGCAAAAAGGAAGGCAAAGGAATGTCCACGAAGAGGGCCGACCACTTTCTCTAATGAAGTTGAGCCTGACGTGTTTCCCCCTTGGTCTTTTATTGTGACACGCCTTACCTCTAGATGAGGATATTTAGGGTTGACCTAGGAATTTCATCAGGCCCTACCGGCGTAAGGGCGATCGTGATCCTAGCACATGATCGTCTCTCTGTCTTCTCCGGCCTTGTTCTTGAGTAAACCCGGTTTGGCAAGTATGCATGAGAATGTTTTGACAACCCCCTGAACCATATTTTCCCCGGTTACACCCTCGATCAAATAAGACGAGCCTGCTTTGCCTTATTCTCCCGCGTCTAAAATGAATCTTTTCTTCTGTCATGGAATGGATGGGATGGCGGGGCCCCCTTTCCCCTCATTTTGTGTTGTTGAGAGGGATATCACCAGACTACAGAAATGCCCAGACAAGAACCTCTCACTCCCCCCCAATGGAGCACTCCTTTCCTTTGCACAGCGTCGTCTGGCGTTGAAGAGGTTAGCTTATGAGGGTTACCAAAAGAACCATCCATAAGTTTCTTGAGTGCCCTTTTCCTTTCATTTTTACTCATCCGTTCCTCAATACCTAAGGCTGTTCCGTATTTAGGTGGACAGAACTCCTACCCCAATTCTCCGTTGCCTGCCCGTCTACCTCAGCTTTTACACCCGACCATTAGTCTTTTGACCAATATATCGGGGCTGTGCCTTTCAATCCTAATAGTGACCCAGTGGAACCACGGATGTCCCAACCGTAGCTTCCTATCAATGTCCCCTGCATCTCTTTTGTCCATAAGGATGGTAAAGTAGTTTTAGGTTTGGCTATCGGGCAATTGATTTCCCTCTACCCGAGGAGCCTTGATTCTATTTCTTTCGCAGCTCCGCCCCTCCGTACGAATTCAGACTACTGTGGAACCCTGAGGTCTTTTTTCCCGTTACTCCAACCCGCTTACGTCCTCTTCCTGAGAAGAATCGTCCCGCCAGGCGTTTGGTCGTAGTTACTGATTGATTTCGTCGCATATGAGACCTAATCGGCTCGCACTAGCAAAGTGGTTTTGCCGCTCAACTCCCTTCCTTTAATCTGTATGGCCCCAGTTCTGGAGAGTGACAGAACGCGGGGTGAGTTCGGAGACGATAGAAATAGTTTAGCCCATATAGACTTTCCCACTTCTTCCTGACACGTCTCACTCTGAATTCACACTTCCCACTTTCTACACCGTCTACCTTAGCACTCTTTCCTTTATTAAGAATGTACTCTTCTTCTCTTGATGTTTAATCTTTCGTTCCTCTCTCGGTTCTTCACCGGGATGGTATTCAACCAGAAGAGCCATTTAATACCCAGAGTAGAGGTATTTCGGGATTGACTCTCCCTCACCCCTGTTTTCGAGTCAACCTTTCAATCTGTTATTCCCTTCTCCTTGTCTTTCCAACACTATCGTCAAGCCGAAGAGGGGAACTTTTTGATGCATGGCACTACGGTTCTTCGCCGTCCGCCATGCCCCGGGTTGGCTCTTGTGCGGTTAGTCACCCTTTTCTCATTTCAACACTTCCAAGTCCAAATCGTCAGATGTAACCGATTCACTGAGCTGTTTTAGCGCGCAGGAGTAATAAAGTCTCATTGTTTTGAGCCTTAATTTCGGACGGCCGTCAGAGTAAGTTTTGAGTCCTTCTCATTAAATATCCTCTGATACCGAAACCCCGCGGTTTCAACGTCGCGGGATCGGCGTTTTTAGAAGGGCGAGGGCTTCAATAATAGAGTCCCCGAGTCTTCCTCTCGCTTCAAGCCGGAGGGGCTCACGAGGAGAGAGAGTTCACGGATTGGCTCAAGACCGCGCGGTCCCTCTTCCGCCTAGGTGGGGCCGCAAACCGCGCCACAAAAAAACACCTTCTGCGGTTAATTGAATTTGAGTGCCTGTATGCGATGGGTTGGTTGGGCGAAGACTGTCGAGCTAGAGGGAATGGCTTCGCGATCTCCCCTTCTTGATTAACTTTCCATGAGTCTTTTTCCCTAATTCTTGCATCTTTTTTCCCGTTGCTGATCGGCCCTCCGCCCCAACGGGACACCGAGGATTTGACTTAGCGCAGAGCCTTTACTCTCCTCTTTATAAGCCTTTATGTCTCTTTAACTTCACCTTTCCTCCTAGAAAATGCTGCCTTGGGAAAGTTCATCTCTGGGAACTTTACTGTATATCCCTAGTACCGTTTTTTGCCTTTCTCCCGCCCTTACGATATGCAAGGGCTATGTGGAATTAGGGGCGTCTTTTCAGGGTGCATGAAACTTATCGCTTGGAAGGTGTTACACCGCGGTAGAGGTGGTAGCTGCTACTTCAGAAACGCTTTTGATACTTCCCGTACGTTTTTTAGTATTTTTTTCTAGCCTCTTTTCCTGGTCCGTTCCCTTGTCCCCGCTAGTAGGCGTTTTATTTTTGAGAAGATCAGAAACAAACCGGGACCTCAGACATTAATCCCCCCCCCATGAGAGTGCGATCCGGTTCTTGCCGCTTTCTCTCTCTTCTGGCTTGTAAAGTAGGTCCACACTCTGCCTCCCCCTGACTTTCCAGTTTTGAATCCGATCTCGTAGAAGGTTGCCCGGCTTTTGCGTTTCGAGATTTGTTCCACTAGACACGTGACTCAATCTCCCCTTGGTCGGTCCTCCCTCCCCCCTTGCGCCTGATGCCCCCTAGGTCCTGTGAACTAGTTCACAGCCGCATGCAGCTTTCCCCCCCCTACTGCGGTCCTGTGCCTCGTACTCTCGGCAGATCCCCCTGTGTGTACTTCCACTCTTACCCCAGATGGTTAAATGAACGAAGATAGTCCCGGATGGTCGGAGTGTTTTGTTGCCGAACCCGTTTCCTGCTGTCAAAAGGTTCTCTCCCCTCTGGATCCGGCAAAGAACGGTTTTCTTCAGAGAAGCTAACTAGTGATCATCTTATTCTTCTCTTCTATGTCGATTTCCCCCTCCGATCTCCTTCTTGCGTTGTTGCAATCTACATATTGAACCCTAGGACGTCTCCAAAACGAGGAATGTCCCCCCCCTCTTGTCTCCCGATGCAGCTTGGGCCTTGTTTTCTTGTTTAACCTGCATCTGGCCCTCCACCTCTTTTTGCGGTACTGTCGGCATCACCTGCTCTGGGGCATCGTTTTTTGAACAAAGACTCTTTTGTTGGACTTGCTTTTCGAGTCGTCTAGCCTCCTCTCTTCCTGGAACCCACGCCCGCTCCAGAGCGTGGCCCTTTGTCAGTTTAGTGCGGTCTAACGCCTTTTTTTCTCCCGTTGCCCTCCATTTTTCTCATCCTGAGGATTGCTTCTCGGGAACTTGGCCGTGACTGTAAACATGATGCTCAAAAGTTTTGAAGTTTCTTTCATGGATCCCCTTTTCCGGGGCTCCATTCCCCAGGTAGGTTTCCCGCTGCTAGTCTGTCGGCCCTGCGGAGGACATCCCCATTCCCACCGTACTCTCTAACTTCGTTCGATCCCCCCCGGCCCCCTGGCTCCTTTCCCGGAACACCCCGCATCGCGACTTACCGCTCTTTACCCCCCTCTCCATCACAAGCAAATAGTCTAGGGAAGACCAGCTCCCTGCCGAACCGTTCCCCCCCCCTTTTCAGATGGTCTTTGCCCATCCCCGCCGCTATAGTATAGAACCCCCCAAAAATTGTTGGGGGTAGTATAGGATTCATTTTCCTTTGTTTTCTCTCCCGTTAGCTTTATCAGCTCGAAATCGCCTGCTGTGTCCCTATTTCCCCTCGGCGACTTGATTCGATATTTCTCCTAGGAGTTTCTACCGTGTGATCCCTGCCCCCCCAGACACCTATATTCTTGTATTTACTGCACTGGTGAAATGAAGAGCGGAATCTTTTGTTTTTTGAGCCCCCCCAAGCTTTGAGTCAACACCTGTTGTATGTTGTATTTTTGTCCTGTTTTTTGCCTGGGGTTTAGTAGTATTTGGAGTGCAGGTCACGTTTTGTATTTCGAGTTCACCAGTGTTCGTCCCTTCCCGCCACCCTCGTCTTGTTCTGCCTACGCATCTTTTTAATAAAGGAAAGGGAAGACGCGCAGTAGTAACATTACAGATCCTAGTTCCACTTCCATTAGAAGAAGCTTTTCTACTGCTTTTTTTCTCTCTTTCTGAGTGAGATGGAAAAGACACAGCTTCCTTGCGCTCTTCCCCCCTCGGTCATCCATCTTTAGAAGATTGTGTATTATATTTTCCAGTATGCTAGGTCTCCCTTCACTAGTAGGAAATGAGTTACCCCCTTTCGCCGGCGAGATATAGTCAAGATGAATGACCCCCCCCTGTTGCTCGAGTACCTCCTCCCTCAACCTTTTCTTCCCACCCCCTCCCTTGCGCTCCCCTCCTCTTTTCCCCTCCTTCTTCCTTCCTTTTTTTTTGTGATTGTATGAGAGTTGGGACTGGCACTAAGCGCCGTACCCCCAGCTATCAGTTTTCTTAATGCCAGTCTTGACTTCCTTTCTTGCCCGACGGAGTTCCCCCCTACACTCCCCCCCCCCCCCCCTTAGAAATCTTTCTTCTTGGCCGGATGTATAAGGGGTCATAGGGGACCCAATCCGAACTACTGACGATTCGCTCCCGGTCCGCTGCGTGTTCCTCCCCTTCCGCTTTGCTCTCTGCCGTCCCCCCTCCTAGAGTCGACATTCTCCAAGAAGCTCACCCCCTTTTTTTTCCTCCTGTCACGGTAAGAGGGTCACTTCGCGTTTTTTGGAAGTCTCCCCCTCACAATTTGACTCCCCCCGAACTCGTGGTTTTTGGCCCTGCACGAGCCACCTCTTTTATCTTCCAAACAGGTCCCTTAAACTGACCCCTTCTGGGATGGAAATATCACCAAGTATTCACCAAGTGTGGCCTCCAGCCACAGCCGAGCTTCATTGTTCCCACATTGTTCTTTTCCCTCCCCCTTCTTTCCAGTCCCCCCCCCCCCATCTACCAACACTCCTGGAGTTATCGCGAATCGATGACCTCGGGTCACTCATTCGTCTCTTAGGATCAACCCACTCAAAGTTGCGAGCCCCCACGTCGATTCTCCCTCTATATCCCCTTTTCTCCCTTCTCACAGTAAGGCCAGCCATGTTTACACGTCGGATGCGGTCCCGATGTTCGTGTACATAGAGATGGCGTTGCCCCGACGGCGGATGTCTGTGTCATTAGCGGGCTTGCTTTTTTGGTGAGTGCGATGTCCCGGTGGAAGGATCGCCCTCACGCCGAATTCCCTTTGGTTAAATTGAGGTCCTCACCTCTGGAAGAAGAAAGCCGCAGTTTACTCTGTATACGGGTGCCTATTCCCACGAGGTAAGTGGACACTCCCCTTGTTGCCACTGTCGACCTCCCATTCTGTACACAGGCAAGAGGATGAGCAACTTTAGATAAAGCTCCTCGAGGCCGCGGGAGGAAGTCTCCACGCCTCCCCCCCCCCCGTCTTCTCCCCCTCACGAAAACCAACGTTTCCTTCCTCTGGAGGTGGGTGTGTGCTTTTGGTCTTTTTTTTGATTCCTCTGACAAAGATGGGGTACTGCCTAACCTTCTCGTCGTGCCAGATTTTTTCAGAAGCGTGTTTGCGAACTCGATCACAGTATCTGGCGTCCGCCCCTTACCGCGATGTCCGTTTCTTGCCCCTCTGCTTTCTTTTTTTCCCACTTCACAACGAACACTTCCCTGAAGTTCGTCCCCTTTCGAGGCTACGTTATTTCACTGATTTCCTCCTTGAAACCCCAACGCCATCCCGCCTCCTTTCTGGAACATCTCTTTCGAAGACGATTCTCCCCCCCCCCTCTCCTGACTTAGTGTCGGCCTACCCCCTTTTTGTTCTTTCCCACTTTTTTTGTGCCGTGAGTCCCTATCGACAGGTTTGAATCTAGACCGGCGGACCGTCACCAGGAGCTGCAGCCGTCCCCTTTGCATGTTTTCCTCTCCTCATAACAAACAGTTGCTGAGAAGGACTGGCAAGTTAGGAAAGCGTGTTATGGCTTCCGCCATCCCTCCTCGGTAAGATAGCTGGTGAACAGAGCCCTGCACATATTCCCATCTCGTTCTGTTCCAGCGGTGCTTAGTACCTTTTGATGTCACCATCTAACCAACTAGAGGTCCCCCGGTCCCCTCTCTCTTGCTGAACATCCACCTTTGAACTTTACTTTTCTCCTTTGCGCCCCTCGTTGACCCCATCTCCGCGCTCGTGAAGAGTTTAATCCCCTCCGAGAAGAGAGGGTAGTAGGTATGGTCTACCTTTTGTTTTTCTTTCGCTCTGCTCAAAGTAAAACCCCACTTCTTTTCACCTGGGTACCCCTCCCGGACCCTTGAGGAAGATAAAATCGTTCTGGCATTTTAGACTATCCGTAAACCATACCGGATATGTGTGTCCTCCCTTTACTTACCCTGTCTCTCCTTCTTGTACCCCCCGAAAGAATGGCCCACTTTAATCCCCCCTAGATTTAGAGAGGGTTGAAGTAGGTTCAGATGTAAAATGTTTTCGCAACCCCCGGACTTCTTTTTTTAAAGCGGTCCCACCTCAGAGTAATGGAAATCGCATACCTTCTTAGTCATGAAAGCCCTCTGATCCCTCTTCTATTCCCGCCCCTGCATGACTCTCCCCTTTTAGTACTTCGTTTTTTTTTAGCATTGTGAGAGCGAGTACTACATCAAAATGGAATGAGAGATTATGCTAACCCATCCTCCTGGACGGGCCTCCTAGAAGGTGCCTCTTTCGCATTGACCCTCCTGCCTCTCTCCAGACTGTTTTTTTCTCGCCCCTCCGGAGAAATTTCGAGATGTTGTGGGCCTTTGTTGGAGCCCCCACCCTTTTTTGTTAGGAGATTCCCCTGAGAATCCCTTCTCTCGAAACGTTCAAAGCTGATGTTCTCTGAAGCTGCTAGCGTCTGGCTGGCTTTTACTACTCTTTTCATCTGTCGAAACCCGGTGGACTAAGGTGATGTGCAACCCCCAGGGGCCCGCTGTATTCTGACTTTTTCCCCTCAGGTCCCTGCTCCCTCCTGCAGTCGGTTTTTTCAGGAATTACTTCCCCCCCTCCGGGGTGATGAAGAGATCAACTCGGAGGAAATCTTTCCCAACCTTTCCTATCCTGGACGTTTACCTCCCGAGGAGCAGAACAAGCAAGATGGAGACTACTTGCGAACCTCCCTCCTTTTGCCCCGAGGTCTCTTTTCAAGCGTTCGCCTTCCCCCCCTTTTGACCCGACAGTTCCATGGCAAGAGTTTAATGGGCCCCCCATCCATGTGTCGCGGCGAATCAAGACACGGCTTTCCTATGAATGTGATTCCCTTTTGTCCTTTATAGTTAATGTCCCCCCATATGCACCGTCATACCCACCCCTCCTTCTTCCATACCTTTTGAATGAACTAGGGAGGGATCTTCAAGGAAGTATGTGGCCCCTTTCCTCTTTTTTATTACAAAACCCCCACCGGAGTCCCGTTGCGAGGGTGCCCCCCACTCCTTTTGCTCGCTCCAGAACGCAATTTGACGAGGCTGAAGATCGCATCTGGCTCCCCTTGCACCCTCCGACCGCAGGATTCCCCCCCCGCTTTCGGTGCCTCTCTTTTTTTCTTAGGCATTTTTTTATGCGTTCAATAAAGTCAAAAGAACCCCTTCTTCCTTTAATAGTTTCCCTTCATCCTCGAGGCTTCAGCGGTGAGCTGTTTCCCTCTGGGCCGTCTTTCTCTAAGTAGTTCGTTGGGGACAAGCGCCCTCCTGAGAGATGGGTACCCTTCAGCTTCCTCCCCCCTGAGTTCACCCCTCTAATGATCCCTTGATCGGTCCCTTGCCTTTTGAAGGACACCTGGTGCCTCCTTGTGTCAAGGAAGTGCTTTTAATTCTATTCTCTTAGTAAGTTCGTTTTTGATGTGTTTTTTTTATTTTTTTTTTATTGTATTTTTTTTGTTGGGTTGACACGCTTCTTTCTTTCTAAGGATGTTCATGTTGTCTTTCTTTCTTCTTCCGGTATACTTCTCGGCCTGACTTGGCTTCCCCTCTTTGCGTCCGGCCGCGTCCTCTTCATGAAAGTCCTTTTTTTATAGGGGGGAAGCCCCAAGATCCCCTCTCAGACAACGCCGGCCGGCCTCCTGGCACGGTCAATGCCCATGATTGGGTCATATTGGCCAAGATGGGATTGGAGATGTG
>Ga0179593_1283187_pt1 | contig 15374 bp, 16 predicted proteins | sample CZODoug2_1_08_16_FD_185931 | JGI IMG/M metagenome (GOLD analysis project Ga0179593, IMG submission 185931) | Vadose zone soil fungal communities from Angelo Coast Range Reserve, California, USA - CZODoug2_1_08_16fungal (PacBio error correction) | ecosystem: Environmental > Terrestrial > Soil >... | reverse complement strand
TTCCTTTCCGGGCGAACTTTCGGTTCCTCCGGTTGCTCCTCTCTCCCCGTAATATACCCCTCTTTTAACCTGACCCCCTTCCTCATCCAGGATATGGTGCCCCAACGACTCACCAAGTGGATATGGCCGCCGGAAATTGTTAAAGCTTTTCCACGGAGCTCCACTTCTTTCCCCTCCCTTCCCTTGCCATGGTCGTTATATTTGCAGGAGGTTATCCCCACTTCCATTTCCCCTTCGAATTTAAAAACTAACTTTCAGTCTTTTTTAAGTCTTCCACCTGATACCCCTCTTAGTCCCTGCCCCTTCTCATGAAACACATTGCCTTTTTTGCCGAAGAGTGTCCTGGCCCACTTTTTTTTCGGTCTCTTTTCCCCCATTTTTTAATCCAAAATCCCCCCGGGGGTTATGGGAGCCGCGTCATAGCGGTTCTCAGTGGTTCTAACAGTGATCGTCCTCCTTTGCCCTTTTCTCGAGATGCAATTGCGTCTCTCTCTGACCTGTGACCAACGCTGAGAGAGGGCCGTCAATATAGACAAATTTTACCCCCCTTCCTTACTAATTACGTTTTTTTTTTTAATCTTGAGAGCCACCAATCGAAGCCACCAAACCCCAAAAACATCTTCATTGTTCCTTTTTTTTCCGAACCACTTTGAAGAAGCCTTGCCTTCTTCTTCCGTCAGACACAGCCCTTAATTCCAGAGGAGGAGGTCCATAGAAATGATCATTTCTCGCGTCCGTTATCTCCCCCCCCCATCACCATTGGTTTTTCTCTCTCCCCCCCTTAATTTTTTCCCTAACCCACGAAATGGCTTAGTACCCCCCCGAAATGCTAAGCAGGTACCCCCAACGTTTCCCACACCTTCCCAAATCATAAAAGTATTTCCCAAGACTCTTCTTCCCATCCTACGATCCCTACCCGTTTCCTGCCCAAAACCCAATTGTGAGGCGGGAGGATTGCTCGGGTATCCCAACTCATTCGCTGATTTGGTTTTTCTGAGAGGATTGATCTCAATCCGAGTTCCTTGGTCTCTTTCCTATCGACCTCCTTCCTGACCGTATAGCCTCGGAGCTTTCCGGCCTTACTCTAAATTCGTTTTTCCTGCTTTCCACGAGTCCCCACCTATTTCCCCCCTCCTTGGACCTTCCCTTGCCCACTTCCTCCTCTAGAAGCCTCCCATGATTTTTATATGATCTTTCCTTTTTTTATCCTTTGGGCCAACGACCTTTTCCGCCAGCCCTTACCCTCTTTTCTTGCTATTTCTCTCTCTTCCTTGCACAGAGGAAGTTCGAATCTTTTCTCTACTTCGACCCCCATCCCCGTTGTGAGGTGATGGCTTAGATACGCGAGCGCCATCGCTTTTTTTCACGTGACCCCCCTCATACTGCCCCCCCTTTCTCCCAACCCTCCCGCCCATCGACGCGATCTTTTCGCTGCTAGGACCCCCCCCCCAACCAATGTTCACGGGCCATGTCCTTGTTGGAGCCTTTTCCCTCCCTCTATTCTGGGCCCCCGGAATCAAACGCTAAGTCCAGAACCCCGACACTCCTTCCTCTTTTTTGTGCTTGTCGCTTCGGGATACCACAAAGCTCTCCAACTTCAGTTTCAGTTAGACCAACTAAAAACGCTATGGTTTTCACCAGCTACGATCACTGGTTTTGTTCCCTCCTACCTTTTTTCCCAACCCTGCCCCTAGACTCTACCGAACCCACCCCCAATGCGACCCCGCACGTCAGGAAAACTTTGGAGTCTTTTTCATTCCATCCGTGCCGCAATTTGGCGAACTTTTTCTTTTTTGAGTAGAGCGTTCCTTCTCAGCATCCCTATATCATGTCAACTTCCCCCAAGTGACTTGCCCCAAAATCTGTATCATCTATCCAGCCCAGTTCCCCTTCCCTACCTGTTTCCCCCCATGAAGGATTCCCATCCCCGAGTAATTCCCCTCTGATTTCCCACTCCATGGTCTTTTTTTTCACGGTGATTTTCGGATAACGGCTGGGACCATGCCGTCCAGGTTGAAAATTTTCTAAAATTTCCCCTTCTCCCCCCTTTGCTCAGTTATTGGCGGCGAAATTGAGCAGTACCAGTCCTTTTCATAGTCTTATCCGTAGACTTCTCCCTTCCTTACCCTTCCAACTTCTCGCCTCCTGCGCTCTTTCTCCTCCTTTTTCACCCCCCGCGCATGGGTGTTTTGGTCCCTTTAACTGAATCGTCAGGATTCACACACACAGCCAGTTCTTTTCGCTTGTTTTTCCCAACACCCCCATACCTCTCCCCATCACTGACCTCCACTCCTCACCTTTCCCCCTTCCCCGGAAATTCCTCTCCCTCCTTTCCCACAGTCCCCAACCTTTCCCTTGTCCTCCCAAATCCCTTTTTTTTTTTTCCCCCCCCTTCCCAACAGTCCTTTGATGAACACGTTCTCTGCCCAAGACTTAGCGTTGGACCGTGCTTTTTTGATCGGCTGTACCCCTCTCTTGGTACCCCCCTCCTCTGTTTTGGTTTTGCGTTTTGGCGAAGCCCGCTCAAACTGGCCCTCCCATTGCTAAGTCTGTTCATTTCCCTGGCGGGTTGGGGCGTGTCATTCCCCAACCCTCCCCTCTGTGGGTCTCCTTTTTCTTTTTTCGTTTACCCCCCTTCCCCCATTTGTGAATTGGAGTAGCACCTCCTTTGCTTCTTTCCCTTGATTTCCCCTATGTTCATCCTGGTGGCATTTCTTGTTTTGGTCCCGTTTTTCCATTCCACTGCTTTTTTCTCTCCTTCTAGGGGGATTTTTCTAGGACAAATCAAAAAGTATTTCCCTTTGTTCTTTAGCTGGTTTTCCGTAGTTAGCCCCTGAACCGGCATCCCCAGTTTTTACACTTCACCTCATTCTAGGGAGATCTTTTTAGCAACTTTTTTTCCCCTCCTCCAATACTCTCTAAAGATTGGTCTATTTCTTGGCCTTGCCGCAGTTCAAAGCTTTTTCCTACTCACTCCCCTCCTCAAGGGACAATCACCTTCCTTTTTTATCTGCCACTGGAACTGTTTCCGAGAGCCTTTCGCCAGTGTATTGCGTCGGTAAATGGACTCTTTGTCTCTCGCCCTCTTTTGTGTCTTCCCTTTTTAGTGATTTTCCTTTCTCTCCTTTTCCACTGCTTCTCTCCTTTAAAACGGGAACTCCCCCCAACCTACGCAAAGGCCTTTTTCTTTCCCCTTATTCTCTCCTGAGGCGTCTCAATTGACCCACTTGTGGCTCTGTTGTTCCAACTTGATTCTTGAACTTCTTGTCCCCACCCATAGCGTTTTTTCTTTGGGTCTCTCCATTCCTTTTTCTGATCCTTTTTTTTTCTCACGCCTCGCGCCACACAACCAAGAATAGGGTTGTGTTCTTAGCTTTTAGACGGTTCCCGCTTATAGATTTTGAGTAGCCCGAAATTTACCTGCCTTTTTCCCCGGGTTGGTGCCTGCGACTCTCGTTAGGCGTACTTCAGGTTGGCGACGTTTTGTCTTCCTTGTAACTTTCCCCTGGCTCTGGTCAGCTCTTAGATCTTTTTTACCACAAGTACCCGGCCTGGTATAGCTGCTTCTTAGGTAATCGTCTAGAAGGCAGACTTGACTTCATAGATCGCCCCCACAAAGCTTCTTTCTCTTTGACGTTAGATGCTTTTGGTCCTAACCATGCGTTTCTCCCCCTTTCCGTCAGGGTGGTTAAAGATGTTGGTCCGGCTTTTATACCGTGGTAGCGTGCCGCATCCAAACCTTTTTCTCATTGACCCGAGGAACCTCCTCTTCTTCGGACTTGCCTTTCGGTGCACCTCACGTAGTGCAGATTTGCTTTTTCCTCCACCTCCCAGCTCTGTCGGACCTCCGCGTCCAAGACCTCCTTCCCCCGAAAGCTTTAGGGGATACTTCCCCGCCCTCTGCCTCCCTTCCTCCCCCCCCTCTTGTTGGTGTTTCACAGTTTGCTGTTGACGTCTTTCCCTCTCCAGCTTATGGCCTTTGATGGGGCCCCTTTTCCTTAGTATCCCGTTTTTTTTTTTTTTAAGCCTCAAGACATTTGTTCGGGGGGTAACTTTTTCACCCGGTTCCCAGGGTTCACTTGGGAGAGAACGGCCTGCGAGCCTTTCTCACCATACCTCCGCTGTCCCAGATTTGGTTCTTTTGTATAAAGAGAAAAGCTCCTTTTTTTTTTAAACTTTGATTGCCCCCGTGTCCACAGTCCTCTTTTTTTTTTCTTTTTTGGTATCTGGATTTCTCATTGAGTTTCGCGTATTCATTTTATCATTTTTAGTCCGTATGCCTTTTGCGGAGCTTTTTCGGCGGGCACTTTTCCCTCCCCTTGTCAACTACATTTCCGGAAATTTATCCCACAAAGTCTGACCCCTTGGATACATTTCTTTTCCTCAAACCCCCAGTTACGAACCTTTCCCCCGTACCCCCCCGTGCCTTTTTCTTTCTTGCCCCCACCCCAAGGAACCCCCATTACCTTTGAGCATCCTACCGAGAACGCAAACCCTTTTTCCCTTTTCATTACCCTTCCATCCTTCCCTCTCTCCTAGACATCCGGCCATTTGTTTTCAAATTTGAACTTAAACGTTTGGACAGCTCTCCTTATGCCCCCTATCTTTCTCTTTGATCCTGGGACCAATTAAAGGATTTTTATGCGTCCTCAGGGCCTTGCATCAACCTCTCTCCCCCCCTCCCCTCGGAACTGTCCCCTGGCCAAACTCCTTGACATTCATTCTTTTTTTAGTCTGCTGTTCCACCTTTTTCCTGGAAATATCCCCTTTTCCTTTTTGGTTTTCTCTTTCCTCCCTCCCCCGACTTCTTTTTATATTCTTCCCCTTTCCTTCTATAGATCAAGTTTGCAAGTAGCGACCAGTCGCTTTTCTTTCCCCTCCTATATTTTTTTTCATACTTGTTGGTGTGGTTATCCTATATTCCAGCCTTGCAGTTCCCTTCCCTTTCGCCCCTAATTTGCCCGACGTTTTCTTCTTCTCTCCTTTTTGACCTAATTTAATATTTCCGCACCCCTTCCGTCTACCCATGCCCCCCCACCCCGCCCCCCCCTGCTACCCATTCTCTGTTGCTCCTGTCTTTTCACAAGATTCCGGCTCTCACTTTTAGGACGTGCACCTGCTTTGCCCTCTGTGAAGCTTTTCCCTTTTAGTCCGACTTGCAGCTCTTTTTCCCCAGGACCAGGGAACCCGAGGAGGTTAGGAGACGTACTGGTCATCACCCCTCCTTCCGCTTGTTTCAGGTTAGGCCAACAAGAGGAGAGCACTGTGTTGTCGTGCCGCAAGCTTTCCCGCCTTCCGATTGACATGGAACGCTTTCTTATTTCCCCCTGTGAAGAGTAAGTTTGACTGTTCTTTTCTTTTTTCCTAGTTCTCCTCCCTTCTAAAAAGCTTCCCTGTCGGGGCTGTTTTAGTGGAGCCGGCATCTGAGAAAAGTTTATTCAGGTTTCCTCAGTCTAACATTTTCCCCCCATTCTTTCCCTTTTTTTTTTTTTTTTTTCTGCACCTGTTAACAGTGCCCATGCCCAGAATTTGCTCACCAACGCTTAATAGCTGTTTTCCCTCCCCCCCTTCCCTCCACCCCCCCTGGCATACCTGCCCCCTTCTTTTCAGATTTTGCTCACTTTCCCTTAAATCGAAGCCCCCCCCACATTTTTTACCCCAACACTCTGAATGTTCATTTTCCCCTTTTCCCCCCGTTTGTCGACTCTTTCCTCCTTGATTGACCCTCAATGCCTTAACGCGGATTTTGTCTCACGACGTTTACTTTTTCCGTGATAGCCCCCCCCCCCCCAAAACCCCCATTTGTGCCTCTCTCATGAGTGTCAATGCCACGCATGGTCTAACCAACTTTTAAAGCCAGCTGTCAAAGGGTAAACCTGCCCCCCCCTTCCCCCTTAGCACCCCTTCTTTTCCCTCACGGGAAATCGCGATCCCTCCCCCCCTTTATCCACAATTGCCCCCCATCGTTTTGGGATGGCTCTATATCCGGATTTCTCACCATCCACTCTCTCGTCTTTTACTATGTAGAGGATTCGCGGCCTCCTCCCATTGGTTTTTACTTGTTTTGAACTCGCCTCCCTTTGCCCTTCGCCGCCGTTTGTCTACTTTTTAGAGACTGGACTTTTTCTCTTTCCCCATTCCGTTTTTTTCCTGCTTCCCTAAGAAAACCTCTTTTCCACCTTCTTGGCATTTCTGGAACCACCGGGTTTTGACTCGCCTTTTGAAAAATGCCTAATCTCCCACGACCCTCTTCCCTCCCAACCCTTCAAGTAGATGGGCCTTTTTTTCTCTTTTTGCCATGTGTCTTACTTCGAAAGAGTTCCTGAAGGACCAGTCCACCCCCCCTGTGTGATTTTCCTTTCCCGCGCTCGAAGATATTCCCCTCAGTAATTTTCCGTTCACCTCAGACGCACATCGACTCTCGCAAAAAAAAAGTATATTAGAAGAACCGATTGCTCTTAAACCCCACAACTTGTAAGCCAGACTTGCGTTCCTCACATCTTCAATGTGAACCCGGCCCCCCCTCTCCCCCTGAGACCTCCCCCTTCCCCGTCATTCTTTCTTGTTTTTTTGCCTTTTTGGTAAAAACACAGCTTCTTCTGCGCCCTTTCCCGTTACTCGAACAATTCACCCCGTTTCTTTTTTTTTTTTATCCACCGTAGCGCATTTTTCCCAACTCCCATCAATGATTGGAAAAAGACAGTCTCCCCATAATGTCAAGGTCCTAACTGGAATCGCGTCCCCCTTTTGATCAGCATTCCTTTTCTTTGCCATTTTTTTCGTTTTTCTACTCGTTGAATCGGAAACACAAGATCCTTAACCCTTTAAGACCAACCTCTTTTCTGCCCTCTTTCCCCCGCCCTTCCCCCTGCTCCTGAGACCAGGCTCGCGAACGAGAGAACTCAAAAAGAAGTTTAGTTCCCGGTCTTTTTCTCTCGGTTCCTTCCCCCGCGGGAACCATGTTCTACCTACCCTCCCCGCTGACCTCGTGAGCCTTGCCGCCCCTGAAATTTGCCGATGAAACGATCTCCCTCTTCTTAGCAGTTTTCTCAAGATTCGCTGTCCTGAACCTCTTCCTTAGGCCGACTGGCATCCCTCGCTTGCTTGACTGTGTTTATGGTAAATCACCTCCCCCCCGCCCTCTCTTCCCCCACCTCAGGACTTGAGCTTTCCCCAAGACCCTCTGAACCAGATTTTTATGACGGAATTAATCGGCAGTGGACCTGCTCCCCGGATTGTGCGACTTACAACGCAAATAATTGCCCCCCTTTCCCTTCCGTCCCCTGCCAACCTTCCCCCCCCCCCCTAATTTCCCCCGCTCGAAGCTTTTTAGTGGTGCATGCCAGTTTGAGCGGATCTTTCGCTTCCTCCCCCCCAATCAGTTTTTGGTTTCTCTCTCTCCCCTGCCCCCCCATGGCACCCCCCCCCCTTCCCAAATCTACGGTCTGTTTTTTTCAGAGGTTCAGTTAAAATCTTTTGGGGCGCTTTGCGGATGGTGCCGGCCATTTTTCCGGTTAGTTCACACGTTGTGTCTTCCCCAACTTTTCCCCCCCTCTCGCCTTACGTAATTTTTTGTCTTTCCTTCATAGTTTTTTCACTTTTCTCAACTGGCTGGGATCCGATTCGGTGGCGTTGATTCGACCTCCACAGGCGCTGCAAGCGGGGCGGATGATCCAGGAGAGGAAGATCTTTGTCCTCCTCTGTCTTCTTTAATAACCCTCCCTCTGTCTATCTTTAGCTCCCTCCCTACCGCGTTATGGTCTGCGGGAGGGGATTACTTCTCGGCAGGGTTTTGCTTCGAACCTCCTTCAATGAAAGGAATACTACCCCCTTTTTTTTTCCTCTTCCTCCTTAAGCTGTACTCTCGCTGCCCATTGTTTTCATGGCGTCTCTTTCCCACTTTTTTTCCTTATCGAGATGTACAGTTTGGTTGCTTCACTTTTTAAGGGAGTATTCGTGATGTACTCTGTATCTCTCCCCCACCCCTTTCATTTAAAACTTGCTCTCGGAAATGCGGCTCAATTTTTTTTCGCGGTTGGTCGCTTGACATATTCTTTGTTTTTCTATTTTCTAATCTTCTTCCTGACAAAGCTTGCTCTACGGTGGTCACCCCATCGCTATTTCTTGATTTCGTTGCGATAAGGCTTTCTTATACAGCCGCGTTTCTTTCTGCCCCCCCCCTAATAATTCGGGTACGTTGTTTTTTCCTTTTCTCCTTTTGAAGTTTTCACGCTTCTAGAGTTGTAGTGCAAGTCATGGTTTCCCATTGGTTGTCCAGCTTAGCGCCCGATCGTCATACTGGCAGGTGGTCTCTTGCTGGAGTTAGTCCTGGCAAATGCCGTTGTAATTTGTTGCGCGGCTAGCCCACAGCCCCGGAAGTGTGCCTTTATAAGGAATTCCCTCTTCTCTGCAGTTCTTCATAGCGAGCCTCAGATGGTACTGTGTGTGGCGGTTCTTTGTCGCCCTTCCCAGGATTCGCGGCTTTTGTGGTTCCTAATTTCAATGATTGTAAATGTTGTATGTCGTGACCTCTTACAAAACACTTATGGCAGGACAACCTTTCCATACCCCAGAGGAGAGGTGTGAAGCCTTTTTCCTCCTCTTTCACCACCGTAACGGCTCCCCGCGAATACTCAGCCACGGATGGGCAAATGAGATACTCTCCCTCCCCCCTCAGAAACCCCGGTTTGTTGGGGATCGCTGAAAAAGCGAAGAAGGTGATGCGGTGATTTGGACCCCCGTGCGTTGCCATTTCGGGGAACGAGAAGAAATTGTTTTTTTTTTAACCCTTGCCCCTTCCCCCATTCTTTTTCGGTTTTGGTTCGATCACCGGCCGCTTGAAAACTCCGGCCCCAAGGCCTCTTTTCGCCTCGAACATCCCTTCTTTCTTCCCACCTTTGATTGCCCTTTAACCCGCCGATTAAGTTGGGGTTGTCTCGCGATTTAAGGTAGGTCTGAGCATTTCATATTTTCTCCCCCCCCGGATGCCTTTTTTTCCTCTCTTGGGTGGACGCTGTATTTTTGAGACTTCTCCCTCACGGACGTATGCTCTCGCACCTTTCATTCTGACCCTCCCGGGACTCCACTCCTCCCCGAGGACTTCTCTCCCCCAGAAAACCCAACTCCCCTTTTTTGCATAGTTTTCCCCCTCTCCGAAAAACTTATCGGCCGCGAAATCCGGCATCGGTCCATTTTCTCCACGTTAATCTTTCGGCCCCTACTGCTTGTTTGTTCAAATGCCCCCATCAAATAAGTTTTACCAGCGTTACCTTGATTCAAAGCCTTGCCAATTCTTCTACCCATCAGTCCTATTTCCCCCCATTCTCCCTGTGACACTCCTTATTGGAGTCGAGATGGACCGCATTTTTCCCCCAACTCCGCGGATCACGTTCCGGGGTATCCGGACTGTAAAGCCGTGTGACCTTTTTTTCTCTCTTATCTTACAAGGGAAGTAAGGAGTAACCCTTTTCCTTTTTCAAGGGGCTCAATTCGCCCGTCAAATCCCCTCAGTTGTTGTTTTGTAGATCTTTCCGATTTGGTCGACGCTTGCTACTTTAGCACTCTTTGGCGTTACCCCTGTAATTTTCGGCCTATCCCTTCTCGGCTTTGGGACCGGATCCCCCTGCCCCCCCAGACGGCGCCCGTTGGATATCCTCAGGGCCCCCCTTTGTGGCAAAGCCGGTCGGCTCCACGATCTTCCGCGTTTTCCCTGTTCATCGGTTTATTAGTAGAGCCAATTGCCTACTTTGTGAGCACTTCAAGGGCCGGAATTCGCATGGTTACCAACTCCTTTACCCGATGGTTCAGGACCAGTCTGCCCTGCTTTTCAACGCTGGCCAAACGTCATGAACATTGGACAATTGCCCTCTGCGGGAGCTCTTTTCTGCGCTTGTCCGGGTATTACTGTTTTTTTCTGTAATGCATCCAAAGACTGCACTTTTGCTTCTGGCCTTGGCATCCATTTCCCCCCTAGCACTTGTTAGCCCTTGTTCCTTTCTGCTTGTGCGGACCGAGTTTCTGCGAGCTGAATTGCTTCACTTTTTCCTTGTGAACGGACGCAAGTTTTTTCAGCAACGTCCATTACAAAGGGACTTGCTCCTATGAGATTCACGTCCCACTGAAATTTCAATGCCATTACAACCAAATTCCCCACTCGCTGTTCCTGGTCCCCCTCCAAGTTGCCGGACGTGTGCTTCACTTGCGACCCGGCCTAAGCGGCGGAATTTGTCGCTGTATGCGCGGTCTTTTTCTCGGCCACCCAACCTTCCCAATGTGAATAGCCTTCATTGGTTTAAAACCGCACGAATGTGCTTCTTCCATACGCAACTGATCGCATTTACGGCAACAATTTCCCCACCCCCTTTCCCTCCCCTATCCCGTCTTAAGAGCTGAAATAGGATCCCGCCAGAAGTTACCCCCCCCCCCAACTGGGCCGGATGGACTCTCGGCAGTTATCCAAACGCTTTCCTCTTAGGGCTTTTCTTTTTTTACTCTTCTGGATCCTTCCCGCTTCCCTTTTGAGCTGGCACGCTCCGAATTCCGGTACTCGGCGCGATGGAATTTTTTCTAGGGAAATTCCTTTTTTCCTCCCTTTCCTTGAAGGCTTTTCGTATTCCCCACATTACAAGCAGAAATTCTCGTTTCCCCCACCACCGGCCTTTCCTCGTCCTTTCCTTCCCCTCCTTTTAATGCGACAAAAGACGGTTCCTTTCACATTAAAACCAGGAAATGGGGATCTATTGGCTTTGGACAGCGAGAGACTCTGTAATTCATTCGCCCCTGTCCCCCCCCCCCTCCCCTAGTATTTTCTCTCCCTCCTATTCATAGAGTTGCGAAGTCGTCCACTCGTACCCCAGACCATCGTACTTTGTCAAGTCCTCGGCCTTCTGAAGTTTTCGCTACCTCCTTCATCCCCCCAATGGGAATATGCTCCCTTGCGTTGCGGGCGCCCCATCGATATGCTTGAACTTTTCCCGGTAAAGACCCCCTTTCACCAAGATTTCTTTTTTTTTCTTTCTTTGCTGGTCACAAAACGTCCACGCAGTCGCAACCCTATTGTTTTCCCACTTCTAGTGAACGTGTTCCCCCGTCCCCCTGCTGGTGAAAAACTCTGGACAGTCGCCATACCATTTCCATTCGCCAACTTCGAGTCGCACTTCTTTTCCCTGAGTTTTTTTCCGGAGCGTCACTTTTTTTCCCTTTTTTTTTGAACGATCTATTCCTAGCCTCAAAATAACGAGCATCCTCAGTAAAAAGTGACTCCCACAAATTCTTTTGAAAGCTTTCGACGCCCAATGATCATGAGCTGACCCCCTTTTTTCTTCTCTCTTAAAATACTTTCTTTCCTCGGGTTTACTCCTTCCCTTCGGCCCCAGATTGGCCCCATGACGGTATGGTAATCCCCCTCCTTGACCCCTTCCCTTTCGAAGTCGCTTCTGAGTTCCCTCTTCTAGCACCGCTCGACCAAGATTAATTCGTATCGGTCGGCCCTATGATTAGAGACTCTTTCTAAATTTGAACGCTCACCCTCCTTTGTCCTTCTTTTTTGTTTTTCTCCAACCACAACGCCGAATCGGAGAGCCACCCGCAATTGGATTGCTGGTCGACCCCACACTTCTTTTCACTGACATGCCCCCCTTTTACTTGGAAAGCCACCCTCTCCTGGGTTAAATCGCCCCATGATTGTTCCGTTGATCCCTCAAAAAAACCATTGCTCTTTTCCAGTCCTTCAAAACTCTCCCCCTTCTTTTTCCCCCCTCCTCTCTCACCTCTGAGTGCTTCTAGTTGCAGTTTGAAGCGGACTCTCTTTCCTTCCAGTGGTGTTGTGATTAGAGATTCTCTAATTCCAATTTCCTTTATTTTTTTCAGCATGGGTCCTCCCCCCCCCCCCCCTTACTTCTTTGGCTGTTTTTTTGCTGTATTTTTACCCCCCCTTCCTTTTTTTCGGGTTGATCTTCCACTACGGCGGCATTTCCACGTGCGTCAGTAACCTCGTGGGAATCCCCCCTTTTTGGGCCCCAGCGCTTTTTTTGGCTCCCCTTTTCTTTTTGTCTTGACAAATTCCCCCCCCTTCTCCCCTTCCCTATGGGATTCTTTTGCCGTTTTCTGGCGCTACTTCTTAGTTCACGGCAGCGATTAATAATCCTCATTATCTTGCTGCCTCCTCCTCCTTGAGAAAGATTTTTCCTTTTAGATGATGACCCCCTCCAATGCCTTTGGTCACGCGCTGTTGTCTGCCTTCCTATAGACCGAACGGGACCCCCCATTATTCCCAGTCTCCTTCCGCTTTTTGTCTATCTCGTTTCTCTTCTGTCCTTTCCCTTTATCTTCGAGATGCTTCGCTTCCCATTTTTATGGATTGCGATATGTCGTGTTCCCTCGATTTTTTTATCCCCCCCCCTTGTCCCAAATGGCGCCCCCCTTCACTTCTTCTCACCCTTTAGTCCTTTCTTTTTTTTCCTTTGACATGTATTCGTGGAGTTTCTATTTTCCCCCTTCTGTTTTTCCAAAGTTCTGCTCTTTTCACAAACCCACACTTCCCCCTTTTCTTTTCGACCCTGCCCGTTTTTTAAATAACAGTTTTTCCCCCCCCTTTCTTTCTTTTTTCGCGCTGCTACCAACTCCCTAAGTAGAAAGTTGGACTTTTTTTTCCCGTTTTCTTATTGAGTTATATGTGTCTTCGCCATTCCCAGTTCGTTCTGCTTTCGGCGCCCTCCAGCGGAATTTTCCCCTGTGGTTTGTGGTTAAGTAGATTGGAGCGACCTCTCCTGAGTCTATTCCTCTCGTTTTTCATTTGCTAGTTCCTTCTGACTGAGGTGGAAGTGCATTTTCTTCTGCAATTTTCGCGGATAGATTTTTCTTTCCCGGTCCCAAGAAACCTTAGTTTGTTTATTTCGACATGCCTGTAATCCTTCGTCCAGCCTTGCCGTCTGTAGCAATTCCATCAGCGATTCTTTGCCCCTTTTCTCTTTTTTTGCATAAAACCTCATTTTACGCAGGAGAGTTTCCTTTTTTGCCTCTCCTCATGCGTTTGGTGAGGCCGCAGGAAAAAACTTTCTATGGAAGACTGAAAATTCCCTTTTACTAGACCGTCGTACATACCTTTCCCCCCCCCGGTGACCATCCTTCTTTAATTCTCTTTACCCCTTCCCAGTAACCTTTAGCTCCAGAGAATGCTCGCGTGAAAGAGTCTGGATACCTCTTTCGATATCGAGAAGCATACGCTACCCTTTGGGGTGGGCCCCCCCTCCCAGTTGGGTCTTGTATTTTCTTTCTCCGATTGTTTCCATATTTACGACTGTTCCTGCCTTCTCCTGTTTTCAATTTTTCCCGCTGCGGGGTGCTCTTTTGACGCGACTCCATGCGTTGGGCGTTTTACCCGCTTCTTCCCCCAAGTTTTTTTTCCCTTGCGGGCAGTAGAAAGTTCCGCGACCTCCGTTATTCACAACTCCGGAGCGTAAGGACGCTGGCTTTCCTCCCTCGTCACCGGAGGACTTCTTTCCTTCGCAAGTCTTTCCCCATGTTAACTGCCGCATTTTTTGTTTTTTAATGGGCTCCTTGATGGTTCGATTCGAGGGCGGTCGCACCATTCTGTAATAGTTATCCTTTTTCTGGGTACCCCCATTTTTTGCCCTTGCGTATGTTGAGCGCGCGTGCTGCTTGGCGCAAATGTATATTTTCCCGCAATCCGCAATCTCGAAACTCAGTAGACCCATTTGCTTTTAATTTCAAGGTTTACTACCCCTTGCGAACCGCTCTAATTGGGAGATCTGGTATCCGACCCCCCATTGTCATTTTGGATCAGATGTTTATGTTAACTTCCCTGTCACCCATCAACTTTCAGGATCATCATCGCGAGTGTGGGTAAGTCTTTTTCTGGATTTTTTTTTTTTTCTTTGCGAATTCTCGGACTCGGGTCCATTTGCCGTTGACAACGGTTTTGCCAGATTCGGCAAGATGTCCTTTCTGTTTCATCCCTGAAAATGTATTCCCCAGAGTTTTACCATCGACGTTCCTGGAATGACCAAGCTCTGACCTTCTGCATAAGCAGATTAAAATGTCCAATCGCGCGTGTTCAAGTAACTTTGGCAGGACGAATGAGTCCTGTGGTTCAACAAATTGTGCGGGCCCATCCACGTGTCTTAGACGGTGGGAGGGTTCTAGATGCACTTCAACTCCTAATTTAAGCCTTTTTATCTGGGATATGAAGGGAATTCAGGGATCTACCCGGATGGCACTCCAGGCCTAGACGTCGCCTGCGCTTCAAATTAGGTGAAGATCCCCTCCATCCTCCTTTGTTGTTTGTTTATTTTAGAGATATTACGGATTTGTAGTTGGCTACTTTCCTTTTGCGAGTTTTGGCCTCCTGAATTAATTGTTTAATAGACTGCCGCGCATTTTCGGACTTCCCGTGAGTCCCCCGGGCTCCTTGCGCGCCACTTGTTATTTCCCTCCTGATACTTTACCAGTCGGTCAAGGGCGTTGGCCTCCAGTCAAGGAAGGAATTTTGCTCAGTTGGCTTAATGTGTAGTCATTTTTTCTTTCCCTCGCACGGTGGTGATTAAATCCAAGGACTTACGCAGTTTTTTTTTTTTTTTAACTCCTCCCTTTACTCTTTCGAGTTAGACCCCTGTCATAATCATAGTGCCGACAGATTTTACCAACGTTTAGCCCCCATGTAATCTGGATCTTGATTTCCCCACCCAGCTCCTGACTTTCTCTGTCTGGTACTAGATTCTTCTTTTTTTCGGAGATGTGGTCGAGTTATCAGACCCTCTTCCATCAACCCAACTATGCACATTGGTGGGTCCTTAGCCTCGTTCATAGAGGTTCGCAAGGGTGGGTGAGGACCTTTGATATTGGATTGTTTGCATGATCCGTGCTCCCCGGTTTTAGTGCTGGCCCAATTTAGTCATTCTTTCTTTCCTGTGGCCAGTGCGTTCCGCGCAGTGTTGTGTTGTATCGCAGGGTTGTTCTGCTTGTGTGTAAGTTGTACCCCTCCCCGCGCGTCCCCCTTTACCTCCCTTCATTTTATTCGGTGTGTGTATGTTTACACTGTTTTTATAGTTCCGGTTGCTGTCAGGTTTCTTTTTTGCCTCTGCGTTTTTTTTCTGGTGCTATTTTTCTGCATCGACACCGTCCTCAGACTCCCCCCTAATCGCCATCGTACCCCCCCCCTACCCCCCATTAAAAACCATTCGTCACTTATTGTAATTCCAAGGTGCCCCTGAATAGGGGACAAGCAGTGGTCTCACGCCTGTACCTCAGGGGTCCGGCGCAACGGCGTTAGTGGCTTTTTTGTTTTCTTTTTTTGATCCTTGGGGTGTGTAGTGCTCACTTGTGGGCTTCCTTGCCGGTTGTATTGTATTTTCTTC
>Ga0179593_1578330_pt1 | contig 15375 bp, 15 predicted proteins | sample CZODoug2_1_08_16_FD_185931 | JGI IMG/M metagenome (GOLD analysis project Ga0179593, IMG submission 185931) | Vadose zone soil fungal communities from Angelo Coast Range Reserve, California, USA - CZODoug2_1_08_16fungal (PacBio error correction) | ecosystem: Environmental > Terrestrial > Soil >... | reverse complement strand
CGCTGGACGGTCGCTCAGTAGACAGGCACCGTTCTTTCCCCCTTCTCCTGGTTCCTTTGATGCCGCTAAAAATGGAAGAAATTTCGCTCAGGCGTAGCGCTGTCTTTATTCACACCGCTTTCTTCCGGTTTGCGCTCATTGACCGTTTGCGGTCGCGGGTCCTCTCCAGAGCAGAGAAGAGCCTCGCCCTGGCACGCCTTCCCTCCATGTCTTTTTTCGCTTGGAGCCTCTCGTAGACCCCTCCAGAGCACCTTTTAGTATCTTTTCCTGTGTCTTCGTCTCCGCTCTTCCCTCATTAAGAATTTCCTCTTAGTCATGGGCCTTGCTGCCCGTGTTCATCGGACTCTCTGCTGTTTGAACGGGAATCCCTATCTTTTTTCTTCCGTCCCTTTTCTCCCACCTCCCCGTTGATAAGAGGGTGGAATCCCTAAAACCTTGCGTACCCTAGAATAGGGGCGCCCCGCCCTCCGTGCCCTTTCCCTCCTCCCTTCTGCGGATTGTTTAGGTAAAGGTGCGATCCTGACGGTCCCTTTTCCCTCTCCCCACCCTTAACCCAACGGGTTTTACGGACGTCGGATCCTGTCCTCCAAGATGCTCGCCGCCAACTGTTTTTGCAGGTGGCACTACCCTTGTCGAGTGAATAGCTGAGCCCGCCTTTTTCCTCTTAATGTTTTCCCTTTTTTTGAAGAGCGCCCGACCTAGGACCCGCTCTAATATGACGGTTCCCCCGATAGTCCTCCTCCAAGGAGTCATTTGAAAGAAAGTCCCTCCTTTCCCCCCCCCCCTGTGACCCTTGTCGGGTGGCGAGGAGCCCAGAAACGATCGCCAAACTCCCGTCCCCCTGGAGGACCGGGTATTTTAGCGTCGCGCCCCCTTTCCTTTGGAGGCCCCCCCTTCAAAGGACGACGGGGCTACTAAGTTTCGGAACCAGAAATTTTTGAATTCGGCCTCTCGCACCCCTCTCTCTCCCTTTAATGCGATTTTGGTCTCCCATCCCAGGTACGCGACGAGACCTCCCCTCCCTCCTCTGCGCATTTTTTTTCCCGGCACAAGCACACCGTATAATTTTTTCTTTAAGCCAGCGATGGTACCGGAAAACGGGCTCTGAGGGCTTATATTCAGTCCCCCCCTTTCGGGCGGCACAGCAACGGCTAGAAGGAGCCCCCCGTGACCCTTTTGGCGCTCCGGCCCACAGGGGCGAGTGTTCCCTCAGCAAGCCCCTATTTCTTCCCCGCGTCCATGCACTACCTCCTGCCCCCCTCTAATTTTTTCCCCGCCTGAAGCGACCTCGGCGCAGTGCCGGTGAGGTACCCGTAAGTTTATAAGATTTGAGGCCGACGTCAGCACGTTTCTTCTCTCCGTAGACGCGAGGGTAGGCGACCCCCGATCCCTTTTCCTTTTTCTAGTCCCCCTTCTTTACGAACTTGTTTCAACTGAAGCTTCGACAAGAACCTAAAGCACCCCCAAGATGGTTCGTGCCCTCTTTCCCCCTCCTGATTTGAGGATAGAGCCGCGACTTTGTTTTCTCAATTTCTTTCTTGACATTGGACCTCGAACACGGGGCGCCCTTCATACTGGGGTTCGACCATGTCTGTCCTTTTCCTGCTCGACGCCCCCTGCCCTTTTTTTTTGGGATACCGACCAAATGAGATGAGAATCTTCCCCCCTTCCCTCGCCTTCACGATGTCCTTCCATTTTTCCGCAATATTGCCTCACCGATTCTGAACGTACATAAACCTCTTCTGATTCCCTCCCGGACAAGTGCGAATTTCTTGCCTCAAGAGCGTACCGCGCAGCTGCCCGCGGCATTCAGACAAAGCGCGACCCCAGAAGCTCGTCTCTGAGCTTTAAAGACTTTAAACATCCACCTCTCCCTGTTCCCCTCCCTGGCTCCTTGGCCCCTCCGCCCAGTCCCACACAAGTTAGTCGATGAATCCTCCTCCCCCTAAATGATGAGAGCTTCCTACTCCCTCTAAATCTGGGATTACAAGGTCTTGCTCCTGCCGCAATGTCTTCTACCTTTGTCGTCTTGAGATACGACGACAATACTGCGTAGTTTTCTATGACCCCCACCATCACCCCTTTATGGAAGGAGAAGTCTTTCTTTTCAGATAAACTAGGGCCCTCCCCCCTTCCCACCCCGTTCTCCCACTCCTTCTCGTTCCTTTCTCCCCTTATTCTTTCCGAACTATAGATAGACACTTCCAATGCTTTCTTTCTTTTTCCTTTTCCCCCCCCCTCCCCCCTTTTTTCGATCAGTTTCATTCGCGCGGTCGGCGCGTGTCCTTTTACGGGTTATTTCCTGTCCCTGGGACTTTACGTACTCATCGAAACTGGTGGTTTTTTTCTCTAAACCCCGAAGAAGTGGGTTTTTCCTTCTTTGAGCTCCGTACGATACCAAAAATAGTGTCTGATACGTGCACGGAATGGAGCCGACGGTGTCCCCCCGTCGTCTTGGTAGTAGTAGCTTCCTCCTTCCTTGGTTTCCTGAGGCCTTACTAGACGACGGAGGCTTGTCCCATCGGGCCGTGAGAGTATTGTCTCCTCTTTTTCTTGTCCCCCCCTTTTCCAAGCGGTGCTAGACAGATGCGAGACAGGGTTTTTTATGCAGTGGGAATGCGTCATCTGTCATAGCATCCCGCAATTAGGGCTTTGATCCGTCGCTTTTATTTCCTTCCCCCGGTTTCCTTTCTTTGCTATTTGGTGGCGGAGTTCTTGTTCGCATAGTATTGCGTCAATTACCCCTTCCCCGTGAAGGCTCACATGGAGAGGTGCTTCTTCCCGGGATCCCGAGCCTGGGTGGTTTGGAGATCAACCTTTCCTCCCTTGCAGGAGGAGTAAACCTAAAGGCTGCTTCTCCTGTTTTTTACCCGTGGTAGATCCCATTGGTAAAGAGCATTGCCCCCCCGGACGGTTTCGGCCTCGCCCCGCCAAGGTGGACAAATCGGCATGAACGCATTAGTTCGGTATTCTTCCTTCCTTTTGCAAAGCCAAGATTGAGTGAGTGGGGACTCTTGATGTGGACTCTCGAAAACTAGAGCGCAAGTCTTCTTCGATACTCCCCGTCCAGCCCTTGGTTTTCCCCCTCACAGGTCCCCCTACGGAGAAGAGTATTCATTCCGGAGGTTAGGTCAGTGTGGCAGTTTTTTCTTCCCTTGGCGGACCATGAATGCTTTATGTGTGATTGTTCCGTGAGACTAAACGATGATTGGTTTAATCTCACCCCGTTTTTCCCTTTTCATGCGCTCACTGTGGTCGGGAGTTGGAGAAGAATTTCCTTTCCCCCGCCTTCCCCACGTTTTTTTGGACGGATCTTGGCACACTTTCTTCTCCACTCGACGAATCGCCACAAGTCATATTCATCGAGTATCCTTTGTTCCTTTCTAGGCTTTTTCCAGAGTTGTTTTAGTCGTCTTCTTCCTTTTTCCTGCCCGCCAGATGTTCGACATGATGCCCCCATTCTCACGTTCTACCTTTGTATTTTTCTTGTTTTTGCCCCCAAAGCAAAATTCTGAGCCCGTTTCTTCCCCTCTGTCCTTTTTCCCGGCCCTACTTCGATGATAAGGCCCGCGTTCCTGAAACGTCCCCCCTTGTTTCCCCCTATTTATGCGAGAGCGACGACGTTTGACCCTTGATCGCTGAAAGCGTTTTTTTCGTAGGTACCCTTCTCCCTTCTTCTTTCGAGCTGAGCTGAACGAGCTCCTCTTGTCCTCGAGGACGCACGATTACATCGGGCAGGCACGGTCTCATGACAATAAGCGCATTCTTCCCCCCCTCCCATAGTTTTCTACTTAAAACGCCCACCTTTCCCGCATTTTGTTGAGCCCATCTTGAGGCCATTTTTTCTTCAATTCGTGCTTGTTGTCGTTGCTTGTGACCGTGGGCCCACAATCCACTTTCCCCAGACTCCATCCCCTTCTTTTACATTCCCGGTTTCGGGAAAGCATCGGCTTCGGGACCCCCTGTAGGTTTCTCCCCACAACTGAACTATGAGGATGAGAGCCCCGGTGTCAGCTCGAATCCGTATTCACGGCGCCACTCCTGTTCCCGGACTGACAGGGAGTGGAAAGGCTACCGAGCTCACTTTGCTTCTTCCTCCCTGAGCTTGACCGACACCAAACACGGGCTTGACGAAGAAGGATCGGGCGGGGTATTTTTGATCTCCCAACGCGCACGGACAAAGTTTGCGCAGCCTGAGTTTCGTTTTGTTTCCTTTCCTGATTCTTCCTAGAGGAAAGCCCCTCTCTGACAACGGGAAAAGTCTTCTCGTCAAAAGTTCGCGCCCGGGCGGTCGCTGCGCTGTAGTTCCCGGCTTCCTTGGCGGTGGTTTGTCTGACTTCCCCGATCATTGGATCAAGATTTTTTGCCAGAACACTTCCCGCCACGAATGCTATCCGACAAGTCCCCTTTCCTCCCTCTTTCGTGCGTGTGATTGAGACTGCTTCTTACTCCCCCCTCTGCCCCTCTTTCTGGGATGTTGCAGCCACCGGTTCGTTTTCCAATCGATCAGGCGTTGTTCCGAATAGCTTAACTAGGTGCTCACAAACCTCCTTTCTTCCTTTTTTCTACCTTGCCCAGTGGAGATACGGTCATAGACCTCTGACGCTCCCCTCGCCCCCTCCTCTCTTTCTTTTGATGAACGCACTCTTGATTTCAATGGCTGTGAGTGGTGATGTCCGACCCCGTTACTTTGCAGTTGTGGCATTTTTCGCTCCATTTCCTCACTCCCCCCCTTTCCGATAGTTTCCTTGAAATGTGCCGGTTACATCTGGTCCATCTTCTTGTGCGCCCCTTGAATCCCGGTATCGTATTATAGCAACCGGCGAGCCCTCTCGTGGATTTAACCTCCGACGAGTACCATAGAATCCTTGCTCCTCCCTCCGTTGCCTTCCCCCCTCTCTAGTCTGGCTTATTCTTTGAGATGATTCCAACACTAAGTTCATCACCCCCTCAACAACCGGGCCCCCTCTTTCCCTTTGCCCGGATCAAATTTCCAACTTTCCGCAGGTGGGTGGGTGGCACATGGAATAATGAGCCTTCTCTTGATTCTCCTTGGGCTTTTCTCCTGAGGCTTCAAGATTTGGAATTAGCCAACTTCCGCTTCCTCGATTAATGACGGTAAAGTTTCCGCTGACTCAGAAGTCAGGAAGTCCTTGAACCGTTGGTCCCCGCGGCCCCGCGCTTTTTTTCCCCGTCAACCACATCCGGCGTCGCTCGCAGACCTATCTCCACCCCCCTTGGCTCATTTGTCCAGGTCTGAGGGGCGGATAGATCGAAGGATTTGCGGGCCATGACATGAACTTCTGGATTTGCTTTTGTTTTTCCCCCCCGTCTCGATGCTTCTCGACCAGATGCGTTTAAGTACTTCCCGCTCCTTCTTCACCGTCTCGGACAGTTTTTGAACGACGCTCCGCCGCGATTCGTCCTGAAGTAGACGCAAGTCCCCCCCTCACATAGTTTTTCTCCACAGAGATGACGCCTTTCTCTTTCCCCTCCCCCCTTTTTCACTAGAAATGTTGCCGAGATACCGTCACCCAACGTGGCGCCCAGACTTTTTTCGTGACCAGGGCTCCCTGTCAACGTTTTCCCCTCCCTCCCCTTGACCCAATGTTGCGTTCCGGCTCAAGAATCCCCGATTCACTGCCTATGATGAATCCCTTCGCATGACCCCAAGAGTCTGCCCCGCCGTGCCCTTCCCTCCTCGGCGCCATCACGGAGTTGCGTTACCTTTTTCTGGCTCTTCTTTTCTGACGCCCAGCACGAGGCTCGCCGGCTTGAGGCTGTTTTTTTCGAATACTGTATAATGAACCCATGTACAACACAAAAACACACCCGCTCGAACCCCAAATTTTCCTTCCCCCCCTCCCGACTTCTTTTTTGTTTTTCACCGGCAGCTTTCAGACCTCATTCAGCCTCAAGATTGTCGTTTCCCGCTTTCTCCCCTCCTAAGGCCGTGCTCGAAGTACGCAGCGGTTTTTCCGTTCTCTGACAGGCCTTGAAATTTCCTCCCTCACATTTCTTCTTGAAGTTGGCGGTAGAAGCTTCCTTTCTGGATGGTTCCCCTTTTCCCCCCCTGTCCGTTCCCCCGTCCCCCCCCCTTTCCATATCTTCCTTCACAGATGTAGGGTTGCTTTGCCGCAAATCTAATTACTTAAAAACGAACGCATTTCGCCCCCTTCTTCTCACCCCCCCTGTGACCTGAAAATGGGCGTGCGTAGATACTCCGATTTTAAAGTCCTCTCGATACGACGTGCACTCCGAGTCCGCCCAACCCCCAAAAGTTTCTCTCCGACCTCCGTTTCTGACCCTTATTGAACGCGGTGGCCTCCTTCCAACCAAGAGCGCGCCCTTTCCTCTACACGTGTCCCGCTTTTCCGCAGACGAAAGATGCGAATCGCGGACCCGAACCTATGGGAGATCATCCCCTACCCGACGTGTGGATCACTTTTCCTCCCGCAGTACCGCCCCCTCTTTGTTTTTTCTCTCTGGAGCTCCTCCCCCCAATCCCCCTTCTTAGTTTTTTTTTCGCTAACACCTGGCGATGGATTGTCCCCGGAACCCAGTACATTACTCTTTCATCCCCTTCGCACGAGTTTCATGGAACTTTTTTTCACCCCCCCCCCCCCCCTTTTTTTTTTTTTGTTCGAGATTCATTGCCTGTGTCGTAGGCGTGTTCCAGAAGGGTTCTTTTTTCCGCTCCATCGCCCGTAGGGGTATCTTCGCGCCTTGTGCGTGGTTTTGCGGCTCCCCTTTCCTCTCCTTCAACTCCGGATCAGTCCTTTGAGGCCTGAGCTCCGGGATAAACACTTCTTATGGTCTTCCGTGTTCCTGACGAGCGGCATTTTCTTTTTTTGATCTCTAGTGTCGGGCTCCCCGTTCTACAGTCTTTTCTGAGCGTTGATTTGACGGCCCACTTTTTCCAAGGACGGCCGACGGTTCTCGGCGCCGGTTTTGGGTGTTTCGCTGCCGGGAGCTTTTTGCTCGTTCATGTATATTCGGGATCCCCCTTTTCTCATTTTGCGGACCGTCAAAGATTTTTAAGCAGGGCTACTGTTGAGGCCGTCGTTCTCCCAGTACGAATTGAGGCCCTTTTTCCCCCCCGGACATTTCCTGTTCCCCATGGAGCTTTCAACTCGGGGCCAAGGCAAATGTTGCGAGTCCCCCCTCTCTGCAGTCCACATTTCCACCTTTCTACGGGATGCTGCTAGAGTGCTTTCTTTCCCGTGGTTCTGTCCAACTTGGTTTAACCTCTTCTCCCCCCTGAGGGTCGGCGATAATCAAGTAGGATGGTGCGGCCCGCGGGAATCCCCTCCATCTTTGGTCCCCCCACGGCTTAGGATTCTTACTTTTAATCAGATAAGAGGGTACGGATTTGAATCGTTGATCGTTACTTCACCCCCTCCAGCTCCTTTCTGCCTACGTGCTACTGGAATCTTCCTTCTCCCCCGATAAAGTGGTGTCTAGCAGTTACATAGATTTTCCTCCATCTGAGTTTCCTTTGTCCTCCCTCGGTTAGTTGGAAGACTTCGCTTTTATAGAGGGCTCTGCTTCTTTTACTCCCTACCCCTCTCCCATGTGCCTCCTCGGTATCCATCATTGGGCTCCGTTGCTAGTTTGTGCTGCGTTCATGGGCTCCTCCCTTTTTTTCCCTTTTTTATTATAAAAAATTCCCCGGCCGCCTCCCTGCATCGCCCCCCTTGGGTTGGGTCCTGGCATACACGATGTATAAGTTTTTATCATTTTTTAAGGCATGTCTCTCTGGTCGCCCCTGACTTTTTCTGGTCGTCGCCGAGTTCGACAAGATATCTCCTGGCTCTCCCTGCCGCTTTTGTTTGAGCAATTTGCCCAACCCCCGTCCGTTTCCCTTTTTTCCCTTCCCAGATACTTGGCACCTCCTTCGCTAGATCAGCGCTGTCAACCCCTTTTCAACTGCTTGTTTGCCGATCGTTATTTCCTGGCTACGGAATGACTCTTCTTTTGACTCCCTCTTCCCTTTTCCCCAAGGTCAAGACATTATTCTCTTATTAGAGAGGAACTTTTGGCATCCTGAAGATGATTTGTTCTCTACCTCTTAGTCCGTTTTTTCCCCTTCCTGTTTTGTTCTTAAGGAAACTTCCGATTACTCCTTTTTTTTTCTCCAGCAATTATCTTTATTCTTTAAAAAGACACCCCCCATGCGAACTTTGCGTCGTCTTTGGACCTGGTCGCCGCTTGTGACTTTTTTTAGTTGATTCCCCTCTGAGTTTTCCCCACGTTTCCCTTCCTCCCCTTTTGTTAAGCCAGAAGCAAGCGTCTTCTTGTTAAAGGGCCGGCGGTCTCATCACGGAGGATTTTCCCTTTTCTCCCCTGTTTTTAGTTTTCCACACGGCCCCGATTCTTCTGCGAAGGTGGCGAGATTAACGTCTCTCCATTCCCCGGTTTTCCTGGTCCGAACCGAGAGAGGCAGTTTGGGTACTTCGTTTCCTCGCGTCTTTTTCCCCCTTTTCCCTTGAGCTTTGCAGCAGCTTCCCTCACCGCCGAAGAAGGCGTCGCCCTTTTGTGGTCGTCTCTGCGCCATTTAACAGTGCTCAAGAGGTGCTTTTGGTTCAGGCAGCTGGGCGGGTCTGCCTTCGCTTTCGATCCTCCCCTATCGACACCTTCCCCAGGATGAGCGTTTTCCAAAAGGGAGAGCCGGTGCGGGGTGAGCCGAACGCGATCAGAGAGCGCCAGGGCGGCCTTTTTGTCGGCGGAGCAGATTTTTCTCCCCCTCCGGTGTTTTTCCCTTTAACTCCCACGACCTGCCCTAAGCTGCGATACGGTCTGCGTCTATATCATTTTCCTCTCATGTTGAGTTGGAGAGACTCTCACGTGCTTTTACTTTAGGGGGGATTGGATCCTCAAAAAGGTGTGCTACCCCTACCGAAGGCGTCCTGCTCCGCCTTCCCCACTGGTCCGACTGGCTCTTCACTCTGAGCCTTCTTGCTCACCAACCCGGGCTCGCCCGGTTTGCGATCATCCTGTTGGACAGTGGGCTCTGTGGTTTCCTCCCTCTGACTCCTTTCCTCTTTCAGTCTTTTTTTTTCCCCCACCTCCCCCTTTATCAATGGCTGTCTCTTTTTGATTATCAGCGTCTCCCCCCTCCCCTTCTAGCTTTCTCTTAGAAGGGGATGGGCTGTTCAGCCTCATTCGCACGCCAAACGGACGCGTGGCTGCCCTTGCCGGACTGGCCTGTTGGTTTTTCCATATGACTCCCTTTATGAACGTTCTATCTCCCAAACAGTTCGCGTCATTCCTCATCGTGTGCCTTTTTGGAAGCCTACCACATGGATCCGACCCCCCATGACAGATCACTTTTTTCGCTCCGGCCACTTCAACCCCCGAAGACCTGTGCGTTTGGTTTTTTATTAACGGTGGACGTCTTTTAAGTGGACCCCCCCTTCCCTGAGCATACCGACAACAACGCGAAGAAGGTGACCCAAGGTCCTACCTCTATCGTCACTCCCCACCAACCGTCCAGTGTTTTTTTGGGTTCCCCCCTTTGACCCATCCCCCTATGGCGGCGAGTTGAACTCTGGTATTTTGCAGGGCCGGGGCAGAGCATGCTGCGATTTGGGACCAGTCTCTTCATCCAGATTAATTCCCTGTTGCCTGTTCCCGTGCTATGCTTCTCCTCAAGGAAGGTTCTGGGCCAGCCCGTTTCCCATGGCCGCTCTCCCTGTGAACATCAGCGTCGGCGTCGGCAGTCAACCACGTGGGACGGTCATGCGTTCTGACTTCCTCCGTATACTTTTTCTGAAGTCTTTTTGGTCCTATTTACATGCCCTTTTACGACGGGCTTTACTTTGTTCCTGTTCTCCCCTCAAATGCGTTCGTACAAGATCCTCCTTGAGTGGCGATATGAGCACCTCTCTTTGAATCAAGAAAGGCCCGGAAGCACTCGCGCGCCGTACGGCCCTCCCCCCCCCCCCCTTTATTACATCTTGTCCCCAGTATACACTTCCCGCCACCCCTTGTTTTCATTTGTCTCTTTGACCTCCTTCCATGTGCCAGCTCTAGTACACCTTGCGGCTGCCCAGTTTCGCCCGTGTCCTTCACGGTCGTCTTCACAGTTGATCCCTGCGCGGCAACAGAGGAAGGTGTTAGGCTCCCTACTCAGATGCCCCGCGTGAGGGAAAGTAGTAATCCCCCAATGACGAAAGCCTCCCCTTCCTAACCGATCGACCCTATCCGCACGGCCTTTTGTCCGTCCTCTGTCCCGACTGTAGCCTTTCGGCGGACGTACCGCCAAGTCTGGCTATCCTTTGTTAGTTGGTAGGCTAAGATCCCCCCCCCCCCAACTCTTCTTTCCCGAAGGACTGCTTTGTTTTCAACCCTTGAAGCCCGTCTCCCCTCAGGGGACGGTTTTCCTACATGATGGCGTTCTTGTACCGCGGGAATAAAGTTTCCCGTGCGGGCTCGCCAGTTTCCGTTTTTCGTTTTCCCCTGATGTTTCTTGACCAAACAAGTTGCCTCCACTAGGCGCATCTCTTCCGTTGATTTTTTTCTTCTTCTCAGCTTTTTGTTTATGGTGATCCAACCAAATGAGACCCCCCCCAGTTCCACAAGGACCGACTTCCCATTTTCGTACTTCATCTTTCAGGGTTTCCAAGTTTCCCCCTCCCGCCTCCACCCTCGAATAGGACACGAATAGCCCTGCTTTCTAAACGACGTAATGCAAATGGGCTTCGTCGTTTTGGCCGTTCTATTTGGTTCCAGATGCCAGTTTAGAAACCAACACTTTCCTGATCCGCCTCCCTAGCTCTATCACCTTGTGGAAATATGGATCAAAATTCCCCTGATGACTTCGTTTGTCCGACTCCCAGTAGTCTGAAAGCTCTACGCCCCCGACCCGCCTTGGAACGAAGAAGCCCAGACACGACTTGTTAACTGTCCGCAAGTTTAGGTCTTTGTTTATAGTACGGCGGCCTCCCCCGCCTCCCCATCCAGGGATCGGGTGCTATACAATTCATTTCAGTGACCGGCATTTCCCGGTCCCCGCTAGTTTCTTAGGAACAGCTCCTCCAAAGAGCGCCTGTCCATAATCCTGTAAGTCATAGTTGTGTTGTTGCTGACACTCGCGTGGCGCGCGCTGTCCCTAAGAACTGCTTTGATCCCTGCCCCTGGGCCTGGCCCTCTACCGCGCTTTCTATCACAAGAGGTCTTTTTCTTGTGTAGACACATTTGGCCCAACTCTCCCCAATCAGTGATCAGTAAGTGAGGCAGGATCCCGCCTGGGATCCCCCTCTGGCCCTTTCGGGCCGTAGCGAAAGTTTGGTCGCTACGCTTCGTATGAGCTGGGGAGCGTAATCTGGACGACCCCGGAGATCGCTTTTCTGTAAGCGGGCAAGGCCTGACCCTTTTCTCTCCTTGGCTGATCCGCCTTTCTTGTATCTTTACGCGGGCATCTGTGAGGGGATAGACCTCCAGACTTCGAAAGTCATTTGGTCAGCCTTCATCTGCCCGTGCGTTTTCCAGTCTTGTTGTTCCTCAGTAATTTCAGTCTGAGGCACCGTTTTCTTACCTATGTGAAGTTTTTTTTCAACTGGCTCTTTTCCTGTCTTCGGACCGGCTTCTGTGTTGGGCGAGATTTTCCACCCCCCCCCTAAAGAAACGGCTTTTTCCAGATCAGCACACTTCCCAAACACCGGTCTTTTCCCGCTGGTGAGCGACGTTTTGTCGACTTCCTTTTATCACTGTTTTTAGCGGGGACCCCGGTCCTTCGGCGGTTGCGCCGAGTCACGCCCCCTTCACCTGTTTTTTTAGCTTCTTCTTACGGTGACCAAGGCGTCCGGCGTTTTATTTTTTTTGTTGTGGACCACCCCCCCCATCGAGCCGGTCTTGACCGTCAGCCTCACCCCGCTTCATGCTTCAAAGAGCGAGGTTTTTTCACCTCAGTGTTTTCCCCCCTGTCGCACCTTTCGGGAGCGTGACGTCACGCAGTATCGTTCGCCCTCCTTTCTTGCCACGCGGTCATCCTAAGTCATTTCCTTTGCCTGTCACACTTGAAAGGTTGAAGAGCCTTTATCACCGTTTGTGGGTCTCCGTTCTCTTGGCGGAGCTGGCTGCGTTGTGGTAGGGGCGGATACTCTTTCACCCTTCTTTTCCACCTCAGTTTCCCCAGAATAGCCCCAGGTTTTTGGCCTCTCAAGAACTTTTTTTGGTGCTCCGCCCCTGATAAAGGAATGTGAGCAGGTCTCGCCCCGTTCGGGATATATACGAGTTTTCGCCAGATATCCTCTATCATTCTTGGTCGAAGTCCCGCGCATTTTCCCTGAGTCTTTTTTGCCATCCCTCCCCGTCTCCCGCTTTTTTCCTGCTACATGGTTACCTCTCCCATATCTTTCTCCCCTGCAGCACGCTTTTCTGCCCACCTCTCAAACCTTGTTTTTTTTCGTCTTTGCCTCCGAGCGAAGATGATGGTTCCCCTTGGACGCGCTTTCGTACCCCTTTTAAAGACTTCTCGATTCGTGGGCACGGGGTGCAGGGTGGTGACCGCGTCGTGCAGAGAAAGGATGTGCGAGAGAGTCAAACAACTGTGCAGTCTTTCCCCCCTTTTTACTCTTCCCGAAAATAATGCAGCCGACAGAGTTTAGGCCTTCACCGCACTTCGCACGTTTGGCTTTCTCTCCTATTGGACATGGTCTCCACGGGCACTTTTTCTTGTCTGCTGCGTGCAGCATGGTAACGCGCACCTAGTCAAAGGTTGCCCGTTTCGCAAGGGTTTGGGGTTTTTCTGAGGCTGTCCTGGCTCCTTTTTTTTTATTCTTTTCACAACTTGCCATTCTTTCGCGCTCCTTTTTTGCTAGAAGAGCAAATTGGGAATAAGGGATTCTTTTCCCCCCGGGGTCACCCGCGAGTAAAAGGTCAATAAGGGCCCAGCGAACTATCTTCCTTAGTAGGCGAATTAGACTTGCTAGACTCACCTGTTTTGCGACGTCCTTCCCTAGAAGGGAGGGTGTAGGAGATTCTCTCCCCTCACAGCCCCTCCGGCTTTTTTGCAGAGGCTCGCTGCTGCTTCCGGCCGGTCTGAGTCGAACTCTTTGCGCACACTTTGTCCCCAGTCTTCTCCCCCAGCACCAACCCGAGAGAAAGGGTAGTTGAGCAACTCTCCCCCTCCGCTCGACTGCTTTTGCAGAAACTTTCTTTTGTATCCCACCGGGTGGCGTCTCCATCAATTTAAGCACGAAATAAGACTTTAGATTTTTTTTTTTTTTTTTTCCCCCCCTCCAGAGTCATATCCTTTTCTTTTACCATCTAAGGTGTGTTGTTTTCTCATGCCGCTTTTCGCCCTCTTTTGCTGTGGTTCCCCTGATGGCGGCCACCATTCGCGTAGCTTCCGCTTCCCCCATGGTCCTGCCCTTGAGTTAAGCGAGTTTTTTCTCAAAAGTCCGTTTTGGGTTCTCTCTCTGGCGTCTTTTTGCCTTAAGAGAAAGAGACTTTTACTCCCCCCCCCCTCCTCCTTTGTCTTCGTCTTGAATGGCTCGGCGTGGAGCTAGTTCTCCGAACCCGCCTGCTCGCCTTCTACTAAGTTTGGAATTGGTTTCGGATCCTTTGTCGCCTCCCGAAACTTTGACTTTGTTTTTTTTCAATGATGAAAAGTGTTAATTTCCCTTCCCGGCGTTGCGCCCTTTGAATCCTTTTATCGACTCTCCACGGCGCTATTCATCGTTTCAGTGTTCACACACACAGGCCCCCGGCCCATCCCTACCCCTTTCTGACATGACAGCCTTTCGTCAAAGAAGACTTCTTCGCTTGCGGTCAGTACCCCTTTTGGCTAGTTCGTTTTCTTTCGCATAAACGCCCCTTCGGCGCCATGGTCCTCCCTCTCTTCGCAAAACTGGCGGTGTGTTATTTAAGCCTACGCCTTGCGGAGAGGAACCCCCTCTGTGATTTTTTTTTCCCCGTCTTTCGTCCGGGATGCAGCTGAGCCCCCCACTTTAGAGGTCACGCTCTTCACATGCGAGCTCTAAAGAAGTTCGGTCTTTTCCTCCCCGTTGGCCATGGAAGAGTCTTTCCCGGTGCACTCCTGTGTCGCGCTTCGGCAGAACGCTCTGCAAAAACCATTGGTTAAGTTGGCCCTTGGTTATTTATCGGAGGTTCGTCTCCACAGTACATGCCTGATCCCCTTGCTAGGAATGGGGGGGCTTGCGCCCCGCCCTGAGTTCAAAGATTCCTAGTCGCACTTTGTCCTTTTTTTCTATTTATTCGCGGCGACTCTTTCAAACCTCGCGACTCCCGCTCGAGAAAGTCCAGGAAAGTCTCCCCCTCCCCTTTTAAACAGCAGATAAGTCCCGCCCTTTTCCGGTATTGTTTTTGACTTCAAGCGTCCCGTCACCAAGTGGCGGCGGCCCTTTACGTCGCGACCCCACCCCTTTCGAGCACGTTCCCAGGAAACTTTAGACGCCGCTTTCAATTTTTAGGTGTGATCCGAGCGACTGAGGACTGTGCCGTTCTCTCCCGACGAACGCCCCACTCTACCCGCCCCTTTTTCCCAACGCTCCGTACCCCCTCCCTTTTTGAACCCGTCTGGTGCGTCCTATCTTTTAGGTCTATTACTTTTTGGCGAGCTTCTCGCGCTTTTTTATCGATCCAACCTTTAGAGTCACTCCCTCCCCTGCTCCTCTGGTCCCGGTATTCCGAGTGGCCGTCCCCGATTCGTTAGTGACTCATTAACCGCCGAAGCGGTCTCTCTCCGTCCTTTTGTTCAGTTTGCTGAACAATGCCCTCCCCCTTTCCTCCTCACCCTTTTCGATAATCCGGTGTCGATGTTCTGCTCTGACGCTAATCTTGATGGTGCGAAAACCAATGCGCAGGGCCTCAAGAAGAAGATGCTCCATTTTTTCTCCATTCTTTTCCTGTCGTTTGCCCCGCAATCTACTGACAGCACCACTTATTCGCCGGACAGCCAGCTGCCCTTTTGACGGTCCTCCCGGAGACCTTAGCTCCCGAATTGGAACCCAGATGATCCCTGCCCGCTGCCCTCAGACAACCACCAAACCTTCACGCTCCTTCCCGCTTGCTACTCGACACACGCTTGCTTGAGATCCCTCAGGGCTCTAAGGTACCAGACAGGGTCCCTCTTTTCCGAAGACTACATTTGTTAGTTGAATCTTAACTTTTTTTCACGGAGCGGCCACAGCGGCAGAGTCACCCCCAGATATGCCTCAACTCCCCCGATTGGATGTTTTTTTGATCTTCGTTTTACGGTGTTTATTATACCCTACAAGTGGGTGAGCTAGTTCCCCTTTACAAGGATCCCCAAGCATTTTTTATTCTTGACCCTCACACCCAGGGCTCCCCGAATCTCTTGTCCTCCTTCTATTTTTTGTTGTTGAGAGATTTTAAGTTTGAGCGACG
>Ga0179593_1353622_pt1 | contig 15375 bp, 17 predicted proteins | sample CZODoug2_1_08_16_FD_185931 | JGI IMG/M metagenome (GOLD analysis project Ga0179593, IMG submission 185931) | Vadose zone soil fungal communities from Angelo Coast Range Reserve, California, USA - CZODoug2_1_08_16fungal (PacBio error correction) | ecosystem: Environmental > Terrestrial > Soil >... | reverse complement strand
TGCATGCTTTCTTTCTTTCCGTTTTCGATTTCCCCCTTATTTTTAAAAACTTTGTGCATTTTTACCCGTGTCCTCGTATTCAGTTTGCTTTGACGAATCCTGATTGCCTTTTTGAATTTTTTCCCCTGGTTTCTTACTGGAAGCTCCTCGGGAAGCTTTTTTATTCTTTTCCTGCCTTAAGATATGCCGCGCGGCTCCCCTTTTTTTCCAAACTCCTGTCTTCTCGAAATTTTGGGTCGGGATGTAAGGTTTATAGCACTTGTCTCGGTCTTTTCCTTCCTGATTCATCGCTTTGGTTTTTTTCTTTCTTCTTTTTTCCCCACACCGCGCCGTCGCGAGACCTCCCCTTCCAGCCATCGGACACGCTCCCGTTGATCCCTATTTCCCCCGCCTTTGACTTTTCCCCCTAGAGGACACACTTTTTTTCCGTTGTTTTCTCTTTTTTGTTGTCCTCCCCTCAGGCAGGCATTCCCCTCTTGAGGTTTGACGTGCTGACATGTCCACCGGGGATGCTTCCTTCCGGTAAATGATTATCTTATGAACGTTCGTTGACCTCTGCCACATCCGGAACGCTCTCTTCGACCTTTCCACCACCTTCCATTTGATGTTGCCCCCTTCTCGGGTCGATCCGCGATCCTTCTCCTTTCCGAGGGAGCTGCCTAAAGGCTCCCGAGATGCTGATTCTCGTTTCTTTGTTTGTTTTCCGGCCCTGCGCCGCGCCCCCGTTTCCCTTTTTCCGCCCGCGCCCCCTTCTTGTGCATGTTTCTCGGCCCCCTCCCCCTTTCTATTTTTTCCTTTGCCCTGTGTCACCAAAAAATCTCCTTCTTTGCGTTTCTCCCTCTCCAACTTTTTCTGTTCGCATTCCTGCGTGTTTTCGGTTTTCCTGTAGAGCACCCTTACTTCGGATGCCGGGCAACTCCCGACTCGTTGGGTTCCTGCCCTCCCTCCCCCCCTTCGCTCTATGTCAGACTGATGTTCCTCCACTTCCGTTTTTTCTGTGTCTCCTCTCTCTTCGGTTATCTCCCTTGCTGATTTCGATTTTTGTGTTCATCTCCACCGTCAAGACTCGGAACAACAGCGTTTCATCCTTCCTCAGAAGGTTCCCTGCACTTCTATTCCCTCGTTTCCGTCGTTTAATCTTTCTTTTGATTTATTTCTATTACCCTTTTTTTCGACATTTTTTCGTGGTCTCTTAGTTTGGCTTTGAAACCTGATCTGTTTTTTTCTCTTCGATTTTCCCTTTTTTCTTGCTTTCGCAGTCATGTTTCCCTTGTGAACCAAACATCAGTCCTCTCACGTTATCTCCCTAAACTGGACTCTTCTCAATTATTCACATTTTGATCTGTAGTAATCCTTCTTCTTGTGTTCCCCCTTATGTTGAGACCGGGCTGGTTATATTTTGTCTATTTCTCTTCTCTGATTTATCTTTTAGCCTTATCTTCCGGCGGCTCCTTGCGATCTGGCTTTTGGCGTTGTTTTTTCCTTTTTGCATCCTTTTTTCCGCCTGCCCGAGTCAAATACCTCCCTTTAGCTTTCATTACCCCCGTTGGCTATCGGTGGATGAATTTTTTTTCTTGTGTCTTTTTTTTAGAGTCTTCCTGGGCTGGAGGCGTCGATTTTTACCCTTCGACCCTCACAGTTCAATTGTTGGAACTTTATCGTGCGCTGTCCACGAGTGCACCGCATCTGCTCAATTTGTCCCGATCCGACCCCACCTTTGTTGTCATGAGCCCCTCTTCGTCGGGCGTTTCCTTTTCCGTGCTCTCTACCTCAGCATTTCTTTCCCCCTATGGTCCCCAAGTTATGGTCTTCCTTTCCCATATTCTCTTTGCTTCCTCGTCGGAGCGCTGTTCAAGTTTCGTTTCCCTCTGTTTTAATCACTTAGGTCCGTTCAACCCCCTCGAGTTGTTCTTTGTCTTTCTTTTTCGGCCTTTCCCCTTCTTTGCCACCATAGCCATGAGGTTTTTCAGGATCGAATTCTTTCCCGTTCGTTACCTCTTGTGCGTATTGCTAATTTTTTTCTCTTCGTCTTCGGTGTTGTTTTGTCGATTATCCCACACATTTCTCCCTTTTATCATTTCTGCTTGTTACTTTCCTTTCTTTACTTTCTTCTCCCCGACTAAACGATGTCTCTGTGGCAACTGACTGCCCCTCTTCAGTGTCTCGTAGTACTCTCCCCAAATCGGGGTTCTCCTACTTTTTCCTTGCTGGTCGGCCATGAGAACGCAGTGCGTCCCCCCACCTTCCCGTTTTTTCGCGTTCTTTTTCCTCTCCCTCCTTTTGCAAGGGAGAGCAATTTTGTTCCAGCTTTTCTCCTCCTGGCTTTTTCTCGTTCCACATTCCGTAACTACGAGCCTGTGCTCCTCGGGCCCCAACACTAGGTTTCGGGCAGAATGAGCAGGTTGGGAGCCGAGTTTCACATCATTTTCAGCGTTCCCTTATCTCCCTTGACTCTTGATTTTCTGAATTTCTTTCTCACTGGCGCCTCAGCGCTACTATGCGAGGCCCCATTCTTTCAAGAAGAATCCCAGGGCGCTGAACGCCCTCCTGTATTCTTCCCATCTTTCGTTTTCTCCTTTTTGAAGAGCCAGATGGCCCCCTTTTCGAACGCCTGACTAAAAATCTCCGGCAGATGCTCCCGCTTTGCCTCTTTTCCCCTCTCTCTATCATGTACCATGCGCCTCTGATTAACGTCCCTTTCCACCCTTTGTTTTCCAATCCCGTTCTTTCTCCACCATGGCACTCACTTGAAATAGCTCTTGACTCCAACCCCAGTTAGGGACCACTCCACCCGTTGCCTCCGTCGTCATTTTTGAGGTTTTTTTTTCCCCCCCCTCCCCCACCTCGGGAGATGTGGAACCTGAGCCGGCGCCCCTTCTGGAACGCCCCACCCATAGAACAGCCCCCCAGCAATGTCCAACCGATTCGAACGCAGAAATCGCATAACACCCAAGCGTTACGCCCGACTTTTCTCCCTATTGCCTTTTTTCATCCCTTCGCCCTGTCTATACTTATGTTGTTGTCTCTTCGTTTTTCCTTCCTTCCCACTTCTCCCACGTCCGCCCTGTTCTCGGTGACCGGTATCTCGCTTTTCGCGCCCTGTTGGCCCCACGGACCTTGTAGAAACCTGCGTTCGCCTTTGCCCTATCGGATGTCTTTCACCCTCCGCTTCTGGATTTTCCTCTCCCCTCTTCCAGGGTGATGCACGAAGGATCCCCATCGTCCACCTCCCGCTTCCTCTGTTCCAGAATTGTTTGTCTCCTCCCGTCCGCATCTTTATTTCTGTTTGTTTTCTATTGAAAGTACCACGTCTAATTTCTTCTTCAGTCCAAAATTCTGTGCTGAACGCCCCACTCTGGCCTACCGGACAGTTGTGGCGGCGCGCCGCCAGGGCCCGGCCACACTATCCCTCTCCAAAGATCTACGGTTTCTTCGGTTTTTTTTCTTTTGGCTTTCGGCGCTGCGAACTGCGCGGTCCTTCGGTCTGAACGGCCTGCTTTTTTTTTCCCCTCTTTCTTTTGGGGAAGGTGGGGAACCTCGGTCCTTTGAAGGATTTTTCCCTTTTCCTCGTACTCCCGTCACCGTGCTTCGGACTTACTCCGTGCCCCTTGGGTTACCTTGCGAGTTAATCCCCGTGTAAGCTGATGTTCACGTTGGAAATCTTTGCCCGGCGTCTTGAAGTCGTTTTTGACCTTTTTGATTGGCGGCGTCTTCCTTCAATTTCCAACTTTACTTTTCTCAAGTTTGGTCGTCTCGGTTTCCCCCAACGCTTTTTTTCTCTTTGGTGGGAATCTCTTCGCTTCCTTTGGTTTGGCACCACCGTTCTTTATAGACACGGCATGGCCCTACCGCTCTTCCACTGTCCGTTCCCAGACCGGGCCTCCTCCTTCCATTCCCTCCATCTTTTCTGAATCTGTTTTTACACTTTGCGCAGCTCTTTCTGAGTTTTGCAAAGCCCAGGGTACCCTTTCTAATGACATCCCCCCGTTCTCTCCCTGTCTGTCACAAGCCATGGGCACAGTCACGTCCGGCTCTTAATTTTTCGGTCAACCGCCCCTGCATATGGACCCCGCAGCGTTGCATTTGCGTCCCGTCAGGTTTGTACCTGAGTGGAGCTCCGTTTTCCTTTTGGCTCTCCTTATCGTGAAGATATCTCTCTTTTCTCTCTAGCCCTTTTGTTCTTTCGATGTTTTCCAGAGCTCTTACAGATCTCCATCCTTGAGATTTCCCTCTTATTGTACCCCTGTCATCACTGCAGCTGTTCTCTTTTCTTTTCTCTTTGTGGTTTCCGCATTCATTGCTTGCCGCCTGGTGGCCATTGTCCTCTTTCTTTTTCCCCGTTCGCTCACTGGTGAGTTGCTCTTCACAGCCTTTCTTCCTTCCGCGCCCGCCTCGCTTGGAATTGTTTTTTCACAAACCTTGGGTCTTTCATCTAAAGTTTGGTTCGGGTCCTGGCTGGACACGTCCTTTTTCCGGTTGATTTTTGGTCTTGCCGGTCTGTGAGCTTCATTTGGCTTGCTTCTCCTTCTTTTCCACACCCGACTAACACCCCGCCGCGAACCCTTTCCCCCTCACCCAGCCCGGCCAGAAGAGCGTGTCCTCCCGAGGCCCCACTTTTTGTTCGCTAAACTTGTCCGTGTTCAGAATCGACTTTTTCGTCACGTTTTGCACGATTCTCATTCCGCTCCTGGGCTCTTTTCTTTCGGTTTTTTTTCATGTCCGGGTTCTCCGCGGCCATTTCAACCAACGGTCAGTTCCGCATTCCCGTGACAGCGTGATTTCATCCCTTGCACCTTGCCCCTTCGTCGAAATCCTCTCCTTTTTCCATTTCCCCAAAAGGAGATTGTCCATTCTTTTTTTCCTGGTTCGCTCTCAGTACCCGCCTGGTCCGAGTTTTTTTTAGGTCCCCGTCGCTAGCCTGCTGATTTGTTTGCTTGTGGCGCCTTTACGGTCTTCCTCGCCCCCCACGTTTTCCTTTTCGCCCCTTTCGTCTTTTTTCTTAGCAACAGTCGTCGAAGTGTGTACTTTTTTGCCCTGTTTCCCCCCCCCGATAACCCTTCCCCCTACGTGAGTGCCCCTTTTATGCAGCACCCTTTTTCTGTGCCGCCCTGGAATGCTTTGCTTGGGATGTCCTTCTCCCCCCTGTTTTAGTTTGATTAGCAAGTTCCAAGAACCTATTTTTTTTTCCATCCTTTTTTGCCCACCAAGAGAGTCCTGTTTCCCCTCAAGACTCATGTTCTCAGTCCCCCTTTGTGTCCAGTCTTGCTTTTCTCGGATCCTATTTTTCTTCCCTCTACCTGGCGGACTTGTCGATTTGTTTTTTTCTTCCTTTTCGCCCTCCCTGACCCCCGCTTCATTCATAAAGCGCCTTGCTTTTCTAAGGCGAGTGAATCTCTTCCGTCTGTGTACTTTGTTTTGCTATTATGCTTCCTTCTTTTATTTGTTGGAGTTCGTTTTTTCTGGTTTTATTCTTTCAGTCCTCTATGGTTTTTTCGCCGTCTCCTGTCCGTCCTCTTGGCCGGAGTTGCGTTCCCCCCATTGCCCCTCAAAAATGTCCCGCCTCAGTTCTTAATTTCATTTATCCACCGCTCCATTTCTTTTCCATTGTGGTAGTACCCCCTTCCGTCTGGACGCCGTTCTCTTTTGACGTTCTGGATTAGCGCTTTACCTTCTCCCTGAAATTTGTTTTTTCTTTTCTCATCGTGCGGCGAAGCGGGCTAATCTGTTGGTTTTTCTTTCGTCTTCCATGATGCTATGTGTGCTCCTTCCTTCACTCTCCCCCTCATTGACTACACCCCTCTGGATCTCGGATCCCCTCCCCCCGGTGATTTTTTTTCCTTTTATCTTGTTTCTTTTGGTTCGCCGCTTCCGTGCTTCTTCCCGGGTTCTCTTTCCCCCCGATCATCCTTCTCACCAGCCCCTTCTTCCTTTTTTTCCTGATCCTTTTGACCCCGGGCGCACGCATCGTAAACTTTTGCCCCGCTGTTTACCCCTTTTTTTGTTCCCCATGCGGGCTTTCACGCTTTTATTTCGGGTTCTCTTTTCAGGGAGAAATCAGCCGGGCGATGGTCCACTTTCTTCCCCCTTTGATTTGCTATCTTTCAATTCCTCTATGCGATTATCTCTGCCCCCTTCTCTTTATTTGTCAGACTTCGTTTAAGGTCATCTTTGCCCCCTCCACTTCTTTGGCCGTTTTTTGCTGATCTTTCGGAGTCCAGGCAGGTGGCGTGCGTTGTCCACCATCTATCTGTTCTTTTGGTCAGCAGGTTTTCCTTTCTCATTTGTACTTCCCTGGACGTCTTCCCCTCCTTTTGTTTATCTTCTTCTTTTCTCCCCCTCCTTTGGTTTGAGATTTCCCAAACCCAAATTCGCCCTCTCCCCATGTTTGGGTCATTTTTTCGTGCCCCTTTCTCCTTCCTGCCTTCCACGCTTGGAGATTTTTTGTCCGGGACGGGCCGTTTTTCGTGGAAGACCCGAAAAACACTTCGGGGTTTAACTTCTAAGTGACGTTTTTTGGTCCCCCAGACTCTTGAGACTCCTTGTGCGACTTTTTTTCCAGCTTCCGATCGTTTTTTTTTTGCCAGGGGAATCTTTTAATTTCCCATCCTGCTCCTCCTCTCTTTTTCATCGTTCACTACCTTTTTAAATTCTGTTCATTATCACGGGCACCTTTCGACCCCTCATTTCTTCCATCTGTTCCCAAACAATCTTCTTGGTCATTGCTGCATTACCCTGCTATGCGTTTGCTCCTCTTTCCCCAATCTTTCCTATCTGTTCCCCGGGCATTTATTTTCGGCCGATTTCTTCGAACTTTTCTCCTCCCGTTCAACCTTGCTCCTTCAACAGTGAACCATCGAGAACGACTCTTTACGGGTTTTAGCCCATCTTTTTAATTTCAGTTTACCTTTGCTTTTTTTAGAGGTCCCAGGCCGATTGTCCAATGAACCTCGATTTTGCCGACCCATCGGAGCAGATGCCAGTCTCCTACGCTGAACTTTTCCGCTGTACACATGCCAATGCGCATCTCTGTTTCAGGTCTCCCAACCCCACAATGAGTACGAGCCCTTTCCCCGACCGTTCCAAGCTAGATGGGCAGTAATACCCCATTGCACCCCTAGATGGCCATAAAGATGATTGTCGATAACGGTCAAGTGAGGGCGACACCACCTGCTAACCCAAGGCCAAACTTCCAAGGTGTAAAGAGTAGACTCTTGAAGTTACTTTGCGTCGGCTCCCCTTTTAGGAGCGAGCCCTTTTTTAAACGACCCTCCTTTTCTTTTTTCCAAAATTCCGGTTCCTCCCCCCCCCCGCTGGATTTTTCCCCTCCCCAAACCTCAACTCCTACTTGTCAAACAGCCGAGAAAGTCATAAATAGCCTCCCAACAACGCTTTCCTCCTTTAACGTGGGCTCTTCATTCGCCTGAGTCCATTGCCCCTCCAGTTCTTACCCCTTTTTGCGATAGTTCATCGAGTGATTCCTTTAAATTACTTTTTGCAGTATCTGTTACCCCCCTTCCCCCTGCAGCCCCACTGGCGCGGTCTGGGGCACGTTTGTTCTCCCCTCTTCTTCTTTAAATGTTCAGGCTGCGCGACTATGGTTTGAGCATTTCTTCTTTTGTTACGGCGACTCCCTGAATCACAGGTTGGAGGCGCCGGACGAAATCCTTCAATGACTCTTGTTTCACTCACCGACCAGTTTTTTTCTGACCCCGCCCGGTCTTTTGTCCGATGGCCCATTACCACGCGAGACCTTTGAGTTCAGTTTCTCCTTGCCCCCCTACAACTCTGGGCGCCAAAGGACCCTTTTGGACTTGGCTTTTCTAGGCGGCCAGTACCCTGCGCGCCCGATCAAGGTCTTCCTTTCTTTCGGTCCCTTTTGGTCTACTCCTCTGATTTGCGGCTCGACGGAGAGAGGTTTTTGACACCCCCTCTCCCGTTTGTGCCTTTTGTTTTACAATTCCCTTCCTTTGTTGAGTGCCTCGAGTGGATTCTTTCTCTTAAGAAAGTCCACCTTTCTTCCCCGGAAGCTCCTTCTCCCTTTGTTTAAATTAACAACTGCCCCTTTTCTTTTGCTGCATTTCCGGTTACCAAAGAGCTTTTAGTAATCGTGTGTTTTTCTCTGGCAGTTCACCCATCGATAGATCCCGTACACTTTCCGGCCTGCTCCCGGCTTGGGTCGTCTCGGATCTTTCCATCTCCAGGATTGCTTTGAAAACATGTTCAGACACTTTTTCCAGTTGCTTAAGGAGCGGTGTTCTTTCGGGACCACCTCATTATTGAAACACTTCCAGCCCCCACAACATTTAGGCTGCCAGCCGTCACTGCAACCGTGTTGTGGCTCCCGCTCCACCCATCCGCACGGGTTTCCTTCCCGATTTTCACCTTTTGTCCCCGCATCTTAGATTACGAGTCCCTTTTCCCCCCTTGGCTCCCTGCCTTTCGTGTCCGCGACGCTGTCCTCCTGCCCACTTTTTTGTTTTCTGATCACCTCCTTTCTCCGCCCTGCGTCAAATCTGCCCCCTAACCACCCATATTTATCCCCCAAAACAATTCCCCACCCCCCCCCCACTTTGATGTTTTCCCCGGCTTCCTCCCCGGCCATTGTCAAAGCACTTTAATCCGGTCCCATGTTCTCCTTGAATTTCTTCGGCCGGTTATCATACCTTTTTCAGCGCGTGCACGGTGGTCTTCTTGTTACCCTCTCTTCTGCCGATCGTCTCTTTCTCTCGTTTTTTTTGAGAGTTCTCTGGTCCCTTCGCTTTTTTTTCCCCCCTTCTCCAAGTGTTGTTTATCCTTACTAGATTCCAACACCGGTTTTTACTTCCATTCGTCTTCTTTCCTTCTCTCCCTTTGCTGACCGATTCCTTTTTCCGCTGTTGCCCCCTTGAGTCGCGCTTTTTTGTCGTTGCTACTTTTTCTCTTTCGCTTCAAAGCCCTTGTTCAGGCGGCCCAGCGCGATTTTCGACCAGTCTTTTCCCCCATATTCGACTTTCTCTCGATACCCTTGGTTTATTGTACTGTGAAGGTCACCTTGTTGCCCTTCCCCTCCGTGTCGGAAGTTTGCTTCAGCTTGTTTGTGGGCTTCGTTTTTCCATAATCTATGTTTAACACCCACCTCGCCCTTTTCTCCCGCCCTCTTAAATTCCAACACAATCGGAAGCTTCCTTTTTTACGACCTCTCTTCCCACGGCCGTGGCGAACGCCTTCCCCTTTGTCGTGTCTCCCTATTTCCCTTCGCGAGTCAGTCCCCGTACAGCCCACGATCGCCGCCGTTTCCCCTTTTCTTTCCCTTTACTCATGCATGTAATTTGGCTTCTTTCATGCCCCCAAGTTCAGGCTCTGTCCGCACATCCGGATTGTGGTGAGTTTGATTTTCATCTTTAAAATCGGCCATCGAATTAACCCCCCCGTCCCTCCTGTCCCACTTCCCCCCAACCCGAGATGGTGAAAACCCCAATCGCTGGTTTCGCGTTACATCCGGGAGAGGGCACGCGTTTTTATCCCCTTTCAATATTGGTAGAGTCGTATTTTGTTCAGTCTGGCTTTTTTCCCCATTTACTTTTTCTTGCTTTTATGGGTCGCAATGTTTTATCCTGTTTGCCCGTAAATTCGCTTTTTCCTTGTTTCGCAACAGAGTTCCCCCCCCAAACTCCGGCCCTCTGCTTTAGTTTCCTCCCTCCTACTTTTTTCCTGTGAAGATCTTAGTTTTTTTTGGTCTTCATTCCTCAATTCGTCTAACCCTGTGCTTTCCTGGCTTCGCTTGGTTTTTCCTTTAGATCGTATGGTTTTACGTTCTCCCATACCCTCCTTCTGCCGAGCGCTTAGTTCTCTCCTTCGTTTTCACCTCGTCGTTGCCCCAAAGTCTCATTGAGCGAAGCTGCCTCTTTCCCCCCTGTTCAACTTACCTGGCGGATTTTTGTTTTTTTTTAATAATCCATTGTTTCCCCCTTGTGCCTCCGACCACAGCGCCGCTTAGCCCCCAAGTATAGGGTTCCTTACCGGTGGTTTTGCATCTTTCCCCCGCTAAAGTCTGTCAATTTTTTTTTTTTCATTTTCTGTTTTATCTGTTTTTTTTGCCAGATTTTTTTTTTTGGTGATTTTTTTTGTTGCTTCCTCCGCTCGGTTTCCGCTCCCCAGTGTTCAGCCTCTGCTCGGTTTTTTTTTCCACCTTTTTGCTACAAACATGACCCGTGCTTCCTTACTTTCCCTACTGGAAGCAATCTCTCTGTTACCTATCTTTTTCTTCAAAAGTTTTCTTTGCCTTTCCCTTCTGGTCCTGTTTTTTTAACGGGTTGGGATTTCTTTCGCCGTTGAATGTAGTTCTCCCCCCCTTATTTTAGGCCTTCGTCGGCCCCGAGTGGGTCGCCTCTGGCCGTTCGTGTTTTTCCTTAAGCGATGTATAAGTTTCGGCCATACTTTTTTTGTTCCTCAAGAAATCACCTTCTTTAGCTGCGAATTACAACCTCATGGGCTTTCTCAAGATTTTCATTCTTCTCTCTGTTTTTTTGCGTTTGCTTGTCTGCTGGTCTCTTTCGACCCTCTCCCCTCCAAGATTCAAGTGAGTTTGGTCCCCTTATGGGCACATCTGTGACCGCTGCGCTCCTGCTCAATTTGTCCCGTTTTCTCTCCCCTTTGATTTTTTCAACGCGGTATCCCCTATCTTTCGGGGATGTCCCCCCCCCCCCCTTGGTTATCTTGCTAGAAAATCCCTTCGCCATTTCATTTCCTGAGCTGTCTTTCTATGACTGTTTGTCCATTCGATGTTTAGATCCTTTTCGTGCGCCGCTTTAAAGTTTTTCGACTTGTCCCATTCCCTTTTTTCCTCCACATGCCCTTCGCCGTTCCACCCCCGAGAGGTGTGATCCTTGTCTTTCATTGTCCAGTCCTTTTCTCACCCCCGTGCGACAGCGTGTTAGGTGTTTTAGGCAGCCTCTGACGTTGGAATGGTTATGCCCCCTCCCCATTGTGAGTTGCGCTGAACTTTTGTTTTTATCTATCTTTTTTCTCCTTTTGTGGCTTCTCTCACCCCCAACCTTTCGCAATCTCACCTTTGAGTTACCTACACGTTTTGTGCAGGTACGTTTGTCTTAATCTGCGCCTCTTCCCTCTTTCCTATTTTTGCAACGGCCTGCCCAACCTCTTTTTTTTTCCTTACTCCCTCGTCAACCACTCTAGGTGTTGAACCGTCTGATGCCAGTGAACCCGGTGCTGCTTCCAAGAAAGGCCTTTTCCCGACGTCGGCCAACCCCTTTCACAGTGGTGTTCTTGCGCAGATAGTTTGCCCCCCACTGAATCAGATTCCCACCTCTTTTCAAGATTTTCCATCTGATGCTGATTTCTCCCTCTTTAACTTTCCATGCCCCTAAGCCTCAAGCTTTGCTCACCTCTTGACCCCACCAAGATGTGCTCCTTGAGCCGGGCAGTTTGAGTTCCCTTGCGCTGTTCACTTTGCGGATCAGCGTTCCCCCCTCCCGTTGACCGCGGTGCGGATTTTCATCGTTGTTTCATCCATATCGCCTCCAGCCCGGAAACTGGATTTATGCCACTCTGAAAGACATCCAGTTCGCCCTCGTCCCGGTCGACGATCCTAGTGGTTTTAATTCCCTGTACATGTGGACTTTTTTTTTGCCTCATGCCCCTCTTTGAACATTTAGCATCTCCTGCCGTCCCGTAATCACAATCCGCCGGCGATTGTCGTTAGCCGTCTTTCCCCTACTTGCTACCGCTACATCATCATTGACAATTTCTCTGATTTCCCGCTGTCTCCTACCTGGATTTTTCCACGCAAGCCCAGCTGATTAATCCCCCCTTTCCGCCAATGGAATATTGCCAGATCCTTCTTTCTTCCGTTTCTTTTCTTTTTGGTTCCCCCAATTTGCCACCGCCACTCCGTAAGTTCTGCTCCCCGACTGCGCCGGCGAAAAAAACGCTCGTGACTTTTCGCCAAACTTTTTTCAACCCTGAACCTTTTCCCCCCTACCTTCGCGACCAGCCTCTCCGTTCTCACCACTTGCCCTTACCGTCCCTACCTCCTTTGTTCTTTTGGTGTCGCATTCTAGGGCGATGTTTCCTCTGGGCCACTTTTATTCGTTTCTGAGGGACTCAAACTCGACCTTCCCTCATTTTCTAGTTCCGAACTCTCTCTGTTAGTGCGTCCACCGGTTATTTTTATCCTTCTTTTTTAAACAGTTTTCTCGCCCACGGTTTCTGCTGCGCTTTCATTTTTGGTCGGCCCCCACCTACGAGTTTCTTCTTTGTGCGGCGCGTCCTGAACGGGTTATGGAGATCGATACTTCTCAATCACTCCGCTTCCGTTCACTATACACCATGGTTTACTTTGCTTTCCCTTTCAGCACGTCTTTTCCGGATTTTGTCCGTGGAGTCCGCCCGCTTGAGACTTCAGCTTTTTCTCTGGACCCCCTTTTCCCCTCCCACAGGAACCCCCTACGTCTTGAGCAAAGTTCTCTTGGTCTTGCTGCCGCCAGGCCCCTTCCCCCACCGACTACGAAAGTTCCATGTTATCGGCTTCGGTCTTCCTTGTTCTTCCTCGGGGCTCTACCGAGGATCTGTGTTTGCCCTTTCTTTTGGTTTCAAGTGGTGGCACCCCATTCAGGTCGTCTTCATCGAGGCGTTTTGCCCTTCTCCCCCCAAGTCCTTTGCATGGGGACTCCCCTCCCTTTTTGGGACAATGGTCCGCGGTTCAGACCCTTCCCCGCATGCGTTTTTCTCCCCAAAGATACCCGTCCGGCTTCGTCTTGCTGCCGTCCTCCCGCGGGAATTGAAAATTCCCCGCTCGGCAGCCACGTACACCTTTTTCTTCGTCTGCCAAGGCGGTTTGGGCTTTCTCGTATTTTTCTCTTGCTTTAACTGGATTTATTTCGCCGCGCCCTTCCCTGGTGTGTTCCCTCCCTTTCCCCAGGCAGAACCCCCAACCCTTGAAGAACAGCCCCCGTTTTTTCGCCCCGGCACCGCTGCCGAAATTTACATGCAATCCCGACCCGACCCCATTTTTGAGAATCCCCCTGCTTCGTTCCTTCCTCGAAAGAGGATTGCGCTTGATGGTCTGAAAAGGCTAATTGTCTCACAGCTCAACGATGAGTCGCATTACCTGCGTACTTCAGTCCCCAGGTTTCCCTCCACTTAAAGTCGTCAAGCACCTGACCGCCCTTAAAGCTCTTCTCCTCTCCTTGTTCCAGGACTATCTCGCGTAAGGGTCGATCGAAATTTCTCTTTCTCTCTCTTCCCATACTAGTTTTTTGTGTTGAGACTCTTGCCACGCGACGATTTCGCTTTTCTTCCGTTTTTTCAGTCCTGTAACCGACACGCTTTTACCCGTTCTTTTTCGATCGGGCTCCTTTCCCCGCTCTTCCTGGATTGAAGTATCAGTGATCTTGTGACCTTAATTCCTCGGTTTTCTCATTGAGTCCAGGTGGTTTGGTTTTCAAGCCCTTGTTGACAGGCCTTCCGCCGAGTCTCCTTTTCAATGTGTCAACTCTATACCCGGTTCTTCTCCCTCAATGTTTGTGCTAGGGATGGTCGGCCTCGGCCCCTTGTCTTGCTTTTCTTTTCTTCTTTGTGTTGTTTTTTTTTTTCCCACCCTTTGCCGTCGCGTTCTCTCCTTTCAGCCAACCCTTTTTCAGCGGCGTTGCCGCCTAGTCCCGCGTCATTTCTTTTTGACCCTCGAGTGCCCCTTTGGTATTTTGCTATCCGACCCCTCCGACCTTTCTTTCCCCCCAGCAACCGTCAGCATCTTCTCTTTTTTTTTCCTTTTCGTCGCATCTGCTTCCCGGTCTGACGTTGAATTGTTCCCCCCACTTGTCACTTACTAGTGCCGGTACTTGATTCCCATCCCGGTCCCCCAAGCCGGCTCCCCGCCTTTGTCCCACACACTGTCCACGAGATGGTGCCCACCATCTTCGGTCTCCTCTGTTCCCCCTTCTTGGTGGTCCCTTCCCTCCAGGCGCGAGACTTTCTCATTTCGTTGTCGTCTGTTTGGCTTCTCGCCGCACCGTTTTCGCCTCTTCTTCTTGTCGCCCCTTCTCACGGGGCCCCCAGACTTCGCCTTTTCTTTCCCTCTTCCCTCCATCCTGAAGTGCGGTTCGCTCACAACCTTTTGTTTAAGGCTTTTTGGCATTTGTCGCTGTTTGCTTCCGTTCATTCGCGGGCACCTCCCTCCCTCGTAGGGTTTTCTCTTTCCGCGAGTTTTCTTTTTCTTCTCTACGACTCATGTTTCTCCCGGTCCGTGGCTTTCCTGAAGTCCCTATTTCAGGGTACCCTATCCCTGGCGGAGTGATTTGTTTTTCCATGCCAACAGATTAAGTATCGCCAAGCGAAGGGCATTTCATTCAGGCTCTTATTCCTGTACTTCCCCTCCCTTTTTTTCTTTTTCTCTTTTCTGCTTGACTTATGGTTGGACCGAGTTAGTGGTTTTGTTGTGTTGGCGTGAATCCCGTATCCGTTTTTTTTTTCGCAGTTCCTTTGTTTCCCAGAATATGACCCGGATCTAGGACATTGGAACCTCAACAAATTCCCTTTTGCACTTCTCCCCCTTGACTTTAATTTTTTTTTTTCCCCAATCGCTGGTTCTTTCATCGTTTTTCGTAAATCCGCGTTTCCTTTGCGTGCCGCTCTTCTTTCTTTGGGCAGCGTTCTTCGCGCTGCGCATCTTGTTGCATGAGGAATTCTATGTATTCTTGGTATTCGCAGGTAGGTTTCTTCTCTTTCTCCCTTGTCTGTATCTGTTCCGTCGGCTTGTAGTCACTTCATTCTTTTGGTTGCCCATTGCCGCTTTGGCACCGGAGGCACCCTCCAGCATTTTAGCTGGACTTCCAACCCTTGTTCTCTCGGCTATCTTGGATTCTTTCTCGTCTGGTTTCTTTGTGCCCGTTCGGTTCTTTATTCGGACCTTTCTATCTCTTTGACACCAGCCAGATGGTTTTCCCTCTTGATCGGCACACTTGTTTGTCAACGACGTCGCACGCATCGATCCTTCTGCCCGCTCCCATTGAACCCCCCCCACCCCCCCCCCCCCCCCCCCCCCCCCTCTTTTTTTTTTAAAGCGGGAGAACCGCTTCGTTGTTCCTTTCTTTTCCGTTGAATGTCGTGGCAGTCGAAACAGTGATGGCATCCTGTGGAAACTAGGTCCTGGTCTGTTACTTGCCCAATCGATTTCTGTCCTCTTTTTTCGAAGCTGGAAAGTCCGACTTCAGTCCCTGGCTTTTTTTGGTTTCCTCCCTTTCCCCTTTCTTCCCGTCTTTTTTTTCAACGAGTCTCGCGTTGAGCGCCCGGTTTGGATCCCTTTTCCATTAGCGTGGTCGGTATTTCAGGTAGGCACTTTTTTCCCCTGGTAATTCTCGCTTGTTTTTCGAAGGTTGG
>Ga0179593_1345654_pt1 | contig 15375 bp, 21 predicted proteins | sample CZODoug2_1_08_16_FD_185931 | JGI IMG/M metagenome (GOLD analysis project Ga0179593, IMG submission 185931) | Vadose zone soil fungal communities from Angelo Coast Range Reserve, California, USA - CZODoug2_1_08_16fungal (PacBio error correction) | ecosystem: Environmental > Terrestrial > Soil >... | reverse complement strand
CTCTTCTTCCAACTTTAGGTGGACGTCTTCAGTGATCTCACACTTTTTCACCACTCACTATTGACGGCCTCTTGCCCTCAGACCTCTCCCACCGGGGGAGAGTGTGGCCAAATGTTTTCTCCTGTAGTTGGGATTCCGGCCCTAACCTGATTTCTTTGATGCCTTTTGACCCCCATTTTCCCACGGATCCCCCCCTTTTCTTTTGATCGTGCCCCTCAGTCATAGGGTTCGGGGCGCCGACCGGCTCTCGGCTTGGTTTTCCTCCTTTTCGCCCACCTCCTGTAGGCGGTTTTTTTGTGTTTGATTTTGTGCGCTGCGTTTTGTGTACCCATTTGCATTTTTTCTTTTTTTTTTTTTTCGTTTTGTGGCCCGCTGTTGCTTTTCGCCGTTGCGGCGTTTGCCGCGAGCCCCCATACCAGACGGTGCTTCAAGCATTCTTCTCTTCTCTTTCCAGTTTCTTTTTTCTTGAGATGATGGCTTCGTAAGCCCACCGGCTGGTTGGTTTTTGGCTCGTTAGGTTTCCCGTTTTGCGGACCCCGCCCTTTCCCCGTTTTTGTCCAGGGATCAAAATGCCCCGAGTTCCCAGTGTCTGCTATCTTCCCCTACAGTGACCTTCTTTTTGGTTTTTTTTCAACTTTTTTTTTTTGAGGCCCTGCCTCGAGCGGGGTCTGGTGGTTTGGCCCCTTGGTTGAGGCGGCGGCACTCTCTCATTTGAATCTTTTTATTTGGTGGTTTCACCTCCCTTTCTTGCGTTTTTTCTTTTTTTCCGGACCAGCGGCAGTTTTTAGCTTGAACTTTTTTCACTCGACGTGTGTTTGTTTTTTCTCGTGTGCCCCCTTCCGGATCCTGCGAGGAGTGTGCTGGGTTCCCTTCTCTCCCGCGTTTTCCCTTTCTTTTTTTTGTTCCAGCCCCCTCACCGACCTTCCATAGGCTCCACCACAGAAGGTTTCCCTTTAAAATGCCTTTTTCTTCTGACAGATTTCGGGCCTCTTTTTTTTCCCCCTCCTTCGGTTTTTTCATCGCGGGCGGCCTTCAGTTTCCCGATTTTCGTTTCGTCACCCCTGCGCGCAGGTCTTTTGCGGAGTGATTCATTTTTTTTTATTCCAGTGCCTTTTGAGCGACGCCTTTCTTTTTCTTTACCGGACATTCGTTTTTTTAGCCCTTTTTCCGATTTGCTGCAGGTTTGGACCTCCCGGTGGGCGGTCAGTTGAAGGCAGTAACCTTTTGCTCGGGCTGGTTCCCTCTTTCTGGGTCTTATTCCATGGGTGACGTGTTTTTTTCCACACTGGGCAGATGTTTGCACCTTTGCCGATTTTTCGACTACAACCCCTCCTTTTGCTGAGTACGTGTCCTCAATGACCCGCAGATACCCTATTAACTCGTACCCCAGACGCTGTTCTGCTCGCGGTTCAGGAGACTCCCCCCCTGGTTCTGCTCCCCCCCCTTTGCGGCGTTCGATTCATGCTCGCTTCTTCGGTTTTGTGATTCGTGAGGCCGGCATCCGGTTTGGTCCGCACAACGTCCGGCCCCCATTCCACACTTTGGCAGGTGTTTCAATTCCCCCTTTTCCCCCGGCTCTGCCACTCCCGCTTTTTTTTTTTCGGTTTTTTTTTTTTTCCTTCAAAGCTCGTTTTCGTGCTCGACACCCAAAAGCCCACACCCTCTTTTCCTCCCCCCACTGACGCCCCCCCCTTCGTCCTTTCTTTCAGCCCCCTTTTACACGCGTGCCCCATTTTCCGTCATTCCCACGCCGGGGTTAAGGCGAAGTACAGTGTTTTTTACTCCTGATGATGGCTTTGGACCCCTAGTTCTTATCTTTTCTCCAGGCCTCTTTTGTTCATCATCGGAGGTACCTCTTTGGGCTTTTTTCGCACTACCCTGATGACCCCCCTCCCCTCTAACTGTGCGCTTTAACATTTGCGGTTCACTTTTTTCTCTTTGATGTTTTTGCTCTGCTCCCCCAATTTTTCCCCACCCCATGTTCATTTTGTTTTCTGGCGTGGTGCCTAAGTGTCAGGCCCTGTCCCCCGCTTCCGCAACCGCGCACAATATCTGGCTCCCCTTTTTGTGAATCTCAATAAGCATGCTGTCTCACGTGTTGCTGGTACAATACCCGTTTCTTTTTTTTCTTTCAGTGACTCCCCCCGTCGACTGCCCTCCTTTTTAATTCTCGACTTTGTTCAACTTTTGGAGGAGTGGCGATGGTTTTTCTGCGCAGAAGGAATGCTCCCTTCCCAGCGGGTGGCCCTCACCATTGCGCTTCTTTTGGTTTTTTTTTTTTTTTTTTTTTTTTTTTTTTTTTTTTTCTTTTTTTTTTTTTTTGGTCGGCGCTGCGCTAAGCCCCAAGCCTCCTCCTACCCTGCCAAGATCCGCTCTTTTTTTTTTTCTGGTACCGCACCACGTGATTTTGACGGGCGATCGCACCTGGTTATGTCTTTCCTCCCCCCCGGCCTCGGCACCGCCGTTTGCCAAAAAAAAATGACTAGATTTTCCTCCTTTTCCTCGGTGCAGTTTTTCCTCCCCGCAACCATACCCCCGCTTTTCTTTTTTCGAGGCCCCGGTGCGGCCCCCTGCGATTTTTTTTCCTGCTTTGGTTTTTGGCGGTTGTTGCCAGGCCGGTTTTCAGTAGCGCTTGATTCGCCAGTCTGTTTTTCTTAGTTATATGGACTTCGTTCTTTTTTCTCGTTTTTTACACTACCTCCGTCCACTGTCTTAGAGTTTTCCTTCTTGACATGCCCCTTTCTTCCGGTAGTCCCAGTAGTCCCCCTGCTCATTACATATTTTCACTTACCCCGCGCAACGAGTTCATGTCCCAATTTCTGAAGTAACTCTTACCCCAGTTTAGGGCTGCTTTGCTCTGTAATCCTCGTTGTCTTTTCTCTTGGTATTTTCTTGGTGACCCGACAACGTTCTTTTTTTGCGCGTCACCCACCGCTTTGTCTCACCAACTTACCATATCGGTGCAGGATGTTTTTGTTCCCTGTTTGTTTACTCTTTCATCGATGTTCTACATGCGATAATTTTTTTCCGTTTCCCCCTTTTTTTTGACCTTCTAGTCGTGTCCCAATTTCCCGTTCTCGCTGGTTATAGGTTTTTCCCGCTGTGCCCGAGAAGGTGTTGGCGCGACTTTTATTTTTTTCTCGATCGTGTTTTTTTCTAGCTTTCAATTTCCTTGTTTCGGATTTTTCCCTCTTCTGATGTACTACCCTTTCGGAGTATGCTTCGTCTGCCTTGGTCCCCCCAATGCCCCTCAATTCGAGTGAAACCCCCACTTTTCTCCCCCGTGTTTTCCCGGCATGGTTGGTCGCTTCCCAATTTTTCAGTCTTGTTTTTGTCCGGTTGTGTATGACGATTTCCCCCATGCGCGATATAAATTTTTTTCCCTCCACCACGTTTGCCTTTGGCCGCCCTGATAGCAGTTGGCTCTTCTCTTTTTCCCCGTTGTTGTTTGTGTAGTCCTCGATAACCTGCGCCAACTATCCGGTAGGTCATGCACGTTTTGATGAAAACTTTTTACTTCTCTCCATTCTGGAAAACTCGTTCCATCTTTTAGGGCCAGGCAAAAACCCTACCTTTCTTTTAATCGCCCAACCACAACCGTTGCGAGTTTCCAGGTCCACCTAGGGGGTTTTCACCCTCCTTCGGTTCGTGCTTTTTTCTACGGACCCTCGAGCCGGCTCCCGACTTTTCTTACCTCGGTCCACGTGGTTTCGCCCCCCCTTGCTGGGTTTGGTTTGCTAACCTCCAACTCTGACGATCTAGACGTGCCACCTTGAGCCCTGTCAGCGGGCATCTTCTTTCAGGCGTTTTTCTGTCTTTCACACGACGACCCCCCCCCAACTGCAACCGTCTTCGTCGAGAATTGTTATTTTTTTTCCCGATGCCCCCTTCCCCCCTTTTGGCACCATCCTGCACACCCTCCTATTTTTGGATGAATTATTCCGGGCGTTCTCCTGAAACCCAAACGCGGCTGTTTCAACTGCGCCCTTTTTGTCTTTGTCACCAAGAAATGACCCCTCTGACCCCCCCCCCCACGAAGGTCTGACTCCCCTCCCCCCTGATCTTTGGTTTCTCCGTTTTTATTTTCCCGTCGAGGCCAGATGATAGTGATCGTTTTTCACTGACCTTTCTGCTTTCCCGTTCTTCTAACATGCGCCTTTTTTCAAAGAAAGGCCAAGTTTTCCTCCCTGCTTTTTTGTTTTCGGATTTCGTGGTTTTCAAACAAATAACCCGTGAACCCGTCCCCATAATGCTGACCCTTCAGGTCACAACCCCCTGAGCATTTCCACACCGCGAGTTTTTCTCCTGCTTGCACCTAACCAATCAAAACAATTATCGCAGTACTCTTTTTTGAGTGTTTCTGCCTTTTTGTGGAGACATCTTTCATTGAGTGCTTTTTGTTGGCCCCTGAGTGGAATTTGAGTTAGATTTTTTCGGCCACAGATCCCTGGGTTTTTGTTCTTTTCTTGCATCCTTCCAGCCTTTTTAGTGTTTTACTCTGTTTCCCCATCATCTTCGAAGAGCAGGTTCACCAAACGAGCCGTCTTCTCGGAGGGCCACTTTCGGTGTGATTTACAAGACCTATGTAGGTTTTGCGTGCTTTACCGTTTTTTGTTTTATTGAGTTTTTACTGCACCGCCACCACCCTTGATAGCTTCTTTTACCATTGTGAGTATCTTCCCACGGCCCCGTACTTTATGACCCCGCTTTTTCCAAACTGCCCTGTCCTTGACACCCTTCCTCTCACCTTTTTTTTGACTGTTCCCAAGGACTGCCTAGAGAGTTGCTAGACACCCCCCCCTTCCCTTGCGTTTCCTTGGACCATGCCCTGACCCAGACACGGTTCTGAAACCGAGGGGTGCCTGGTCTCTGACCAGATACCTTGGTAGAATTTGATCGTCTGTGGCGCCTGGTATCGGGTTTTCTCGCGTTTTGATGTCGGTTGGGTGGACCCTCGCACGATTACGGTGCCTCCCCCTTATTCAACCTTCTTTTTTTGCCAGACCCCCCCCGCCCCGCCCTTTTTTATTTCAACGCACGGTTTTGTGTTTTGGTCATGCGTTTCTCGATCAAACCAGGACGTAGGCCTCGTAACACTTTTTGTTTTAAGTGTTCCTTCTTTTTATTTCGCGTATTGTGTTTTTCGTGCTCTTTTTTGTCCCTGGATGCGTTCGTCTCCCTCGCGTCCCCTATTTTGACTTCTGCTTTCCTTTTTGGTTTTTTTTCGCACTAAGGTCTTTCTTTCTTGCCCCCATATCGTTGTCCAGGAAGCACTTGAATTTTCTGACTTCCTACTTCCCTTGGCGTGGGGACTTTAATGCATTTCCCCCATGTTTGAGATTTGTCTGTTTTTTAATGGCCCGGCTTTTTGTATTAGATGCCAAATCTCCTCATTTTGGATCTTTTTTTTTGGTTGTCAGTTTCAGAAGATCTTCAAGTTCCCCTCCTTCCCACCCTGCCTTCCCTGACTTTTTGCACCGTTAGCGATTTTCTACCGGTACAGTTTTTTATTGCCAGGCCGCACTTTGATGGCCTTGAGCTTTTTCGTTTTTCCCCTCCCTGGACTTTCGGTCTCAACACCACCTTTCATAAGTTCGATATTGTGGGCCTTTCGATAGTGCCACGCCATTCTTTTTTGTTTCTCGCCGTTTTTGGCCTGTCGTTTTTTTTAGCTTCCGCTCCCAGCGTGGTCCAATTTGTCGTCTTCATTCCGTTGTCGGTTGCCCCGCTTGCAGTTTCCATAACGACTCAACTTCTTTTTCTTTTTTCGTGACAATCGATGTCCCCACGTGTCCCATACTGTCAAGTTTTGCTAGCTTTTCCTCCCTCTTCGAGAAGACTCCCGCCTTTTCCTTTTTTGCGGGCCCCCTCCTCTAGTTTTTTGCCCCATTCTGTGTTAGAATTCTTCACCGCGACCCGTTCTTTTTACCAGCACCGCGACGGCCTTTTTCCGTTGTTCGTCGATTTTACTTTCTTGCCTTTTTTTTCCGGCGACGGCGTTGCAGCCTATGCCCCCCGAGGTTTTACACCTCGGCCCCCGACCCCTTTTTTTTTTCGCTGTTCATCCGGGCAAAAAGGTTGACAAACTTTGCCGCCTCTCCCGATCTCTCCCCGGTCCCCCCCTCCCCCTTACCCATTGTTAACTTGCCCCCCATCGGGTGTTTTTTCGGACCCTTTATGGTTCCATTTCCTTCTTTTTTTTTTTCTCCCCTCCTTGTTGGTCCTTTTTGAGGGGGCTTCACCTTTTTTTTTTTTTCACCCGTCTTCTGGGCGTCGTCCCCCCACCTCCCGCGCTTCGTCGCGGTAACCTTTCCGTGGCGAGTTGTTCTTTCAATTTGGAATGATTGCCACACCCTTTCGAATGGCTTTCTTTGTTTGATTTTTTACCCTTTTTTTTTTTCTGGATGACTTTTCCCCACCGCACTCTGGAATAGGTCATGCTATCAGTTTCCCTGCCCTCTTACCCACCCCCCTTTTTTTCGGTCCTTCCGACACCCGTTTTTTTCTCGGGCTTGGTCGCTTGCGCCCTTTGAACTTTCCTGTTCTCCTTTCGGTTGTTTGCTGGGTTTTTGACCCTTCTGGCCCTTGGAGCCTGTTCCTCATTTGGCTGTTCGGGGTGCTTGCCTTCCTCCTGACCAGGAGCTTAATGACCCTCCCCCCCCTCTGTTGATCTTTCCCCTTTTTTTTTTCCTTTTTCCCTTTTTCCCCTTTGTTGTGTTTGAGATTTTCTGCTTTCGAAACTACCATGCTGTCTGGGCTCGTCGGCTTCCCGGTTTCCCGCCCCCTCCTTTCCGCTCATTCTCCACTGGCTCACTTCCCCTGAGGTTTCCCCCTTGGTGATCCGCTCGCCTCGCCTCTTCGTTTTTTTTTCCCATGCAGATCCCAAAAGTCCCATCGAGTTCATTTTTCCGGTGTGGCGGACCCCTTTTTTCTATGCCCTTTTCTTTCCCCCCAGCGGAAGATGTTCGTGTTGGTGGGCCAACATCATCCGCGAAAGTGACTTTTTCCACGTGGCTCTTTCGGAACCCCCGTATTCTTCCAACCTTTATCCCCCCTTTTGGGTGTGAGGTTCGACTTGCGTCAGCGCTGCTTTGGAGGGCTTTCCCCCTCTCCTCCTACGTCCTCCTTTTTGCCTCCACTTTCCCCCGTGCCCCTCACCCCTTCCTTTGTTTCTTCCCCCTGGCAAGCCCGACCTACCGCCCCCGCTGGTCCGTGAACATTTTAAGGACCTTGTGCCTTGGTTGCGTCCTGCGCATTTTCAGAACCTTTTCCGCTTCTGTCCCATGTGTCCTTTTTCCTTCGCTTTCTGTGCCTCTTTTTGCTTCCCTTTCTTTGCGCGTTTTCGCACGGTTCAGCGGCACAATCTTGTAGACGCCCTAGTCGCTTTTTGCAGGGTCCCTCGGGTGTCCGTTCCTGCAGTTCCTCCTTCTTTTCTTTTTTTTTTTCTTGTCCTCCCAGGGCTTTCCTTTGTTCTTGCTCGATTGTTTTTTCGGCCGCTCGCAGGGCCCTTTGGTTCCGTTCTAGACCTTTTTCTCGCCCCTCCCAAATTCTTTTTCTTTTTTTTTGTTGTTGTGAACAGTCCGCCGACCCCAAAGATACTCGCGTGATTTCTTCTCTTCGTCGGAATTCTTGCCGTTACCACCTTTGCTTGCCTTTCCACCAGCGGCAGGCCCTATCATGCTCGTTTTTGCTACTTTCCTTGTTTTGGTTCGATGTCCCCCCCTTGTGCCTCCTTTCGTGCCAGCCACCCCCGAGTGCCGTCTTTCACCAACTTTTTTTTTCTTTTTGGTCCCTTATCTGCTCGGCCCCCATCGTGCCTGCCCTTTCTTTAGCCTTTCTTTGTGCCCAGTCGTTCGGGACAGACACCAAAGATCCCCTCCATCTATGTTGACTACCCCCTCCCCCCCCCCCCCCAACGTACGTTTCTGTCACTGACCCTAGACCCTGCGGTAACCATGTGTCATTATTTTTCCCGCGGTTACTTCTGGCGGTAGTCCACGGTTGCTCCCCCTTCGCGATTGGATGGTTGGAGTCGGGCGCGGGCTCGACGTTTGGGTCAGAAGGTCTTCATCGATGGGTTACGGTGATTTCCCTTCCTTCCATATACAGCGGCCCTGTTTGACGTGACTCGACGTGTCCAATAGGTCTTTTCTCTGTATTGTTTGCTTTCCCCCGAGTCCCCCCCCCCATTTTCACCACAAGCCCACTTGTTTTTTTTTTTTTGTTTTTTTTTTTTTTTTTTTTTTTGGGTTTTGTTTTTTTTCCCCCGGAGTGTCTAATTCAGTTGATTCTCCCCTTTTTTTTCCTCCCCCCCTTCGATACTAATGTTCCCACCCCATTCCCCCCCATCAGATCCGGTTCGTTTTTGACACCGTGGCGAGATCCACCGTCCTGACGAATTCCCCCCACATTTTTTTCTTTTTTTTCTTGTCCATTATGTGTTGGTTTTCGACTTTGTCGACCGGCCTTGCGCCCGTCCTTGAACCCTTAATAGACGTGGTCCTTTTTTTCTTTCGTAGTTTCTTTTCCTTTTGTTTGTATTTTGTTGACGGGCGCCGGCCTTTTGCCCCCTGCGCATTTACTGTACCGCCTCCACGGCCGACTCCCCCTGTGGTTGTGCTGCGCTTTTTTTTTTGCCCACTGCCCCAAACTCCGTTTCCGACTCCCCGTCCTCCCTTTTAGACCCTCTTTGTACCTACCCTGCCACCCCATTGGTCTTCGATCGTACTTCCATTTTCTGGCCACCTTTTCCACCCCCCGCACAAGAGGTCAGGCCGCCCACACCCCCTGAGTCGATGCCGTCTCTCCCTAGTCACTCTTCCTCGCCCACCTCCCCCCCTCCTGTTGTTGATAGAGCCGTTTTTTTCCCCTTGACGGGCTTTTTTTTTTTTTTTTTTTCTTTTTTCGCGGTGGTGTGGGGCGTTTTTGTCTTTGCAAGCCCGTGGTCTTCCTGCCCCCTCATTTTTTTTTTTTTCTCTTTAGGTCGATGTTTTGTCCCCTAGTCTTTCTTGAGTTCGTTCTTTTTCTCTTTTACCCCAACGGGTTCGTTGCGTAGCCTTGGCTTTTCTGTGACCCCCGTCCCTCTTTTTTCCTTTTCTGGACCTTCCTCCCCTTTTTTTTCCCCACCGGGACCTTTTGAGCGTCCCCACGTGGGTCGTTTTGAGCAATCTGGCCCTCGTTTTTTGACCGCAAACCGTCTTAGCACCAGTCTTGCCTTGGTCGCGTCTCCTTTCCTTTGTTGCGTTGTTATTTGAACTACCACGGGCTGCGTCCACCCCCCCCCCTTTTTTTCGCTTTGTTTTTCCGAAAACCGTCCCTCTGTGTGCATGGTCTGTTATTTTTTCCTGACCTACCTTTCCTAAATTCTTCCCTTGTTCTCCCTTTTTGCATTTGTCGTCGTGGAACGGCATTTTTCTTGCTCGTTTTTGGTTCATCGCCCTGAGGACCCTGCTCTTGTTTCTCTTTCTCGATCCCCTCTGGGTTTTTCGTAGTGCCTTTTTCCTCCCTGTTGGTTTTCCAATTGCCGCTTGTTGTAATAACCCCCCCTTGCCTCCCTTGCCTTCTTTCCTCGTGCCACCTCCTCTTTTTTTTTTACCGGTCGGTTGACCCCCCGGGCGCCCGTTACTTTCCTCAAGGTGCGCGCATCCTTTTTTTCCAGAATTTCCTTTTTTTTTTACCCTTTTTTTTTGAGAAAGATCTTCATCGTTCAGATACTGTTTCCTTCCCCCCCGGAATTTCCCAACTCAAAGTTCTTTTTCTCCCCATTTTTGGAGGAACGCAATCTTCCCGCATCCTTTTCTACTACTAACTGTTGTTTGTTTGTTTTTTTTTTATCACTGGAGCAGATAACCCGAGCCTCCCACCTGCTTATTAACTTTATAGGTCCCTTTGTACCCTTGGGTTTGAATTTTTTTCCAACTTCTTTAAGTCGCTCATGTTCCTCTTTTGGTGGCCATTTTCCCCACCGGTCACTCATCACTACTGATGTTCCCACCCCCCCTCTTTCTTGTCTTTCTCACCCACCCTGCCTGTTTTTTTTTTTTTTCCATTTTTTCCCAGCCGGGGTGTTGCACCGTGAGTTTTTTTTTTTTTTTTGAGTCTCCCCTTTTCTTCCCCCCCTAAGGGAACCTTCGTAGTCCCTTGGATTTCTTTTTCTCCTTTTTTTACGGTATCTTCCAGCTGCAATTTTATTCGACCCCTTAGGCGTTGGCCGGCCCCCCCCGCTGCTCCCCCCCCGCATACGGACCCCTCCTCTCTCCGATTTTTCGTGAGGTCTCCCGCCAAAAGCGCTGTGTCTTTTTGTTTGTTGGCCTATGAAACCGAACTTCTTTTCCCTTTCCCCCCCAGTCCCCCAGTAAACCCCCCGCCCCCGTCCCCCAAAGGAGCGAATTGTTCTCTCGATCTTCACGTGTTCCCAATGCAACCTCTTTTTGACGGGGATTTTACCTGTGGTTTTTTTTCTCCCCCACTTTCGGTTGATATCCCTTGGTTTTTTTCCCCCCCCCCCTCACCCCTCCCTGTCCCCTTTCCCCCACCAACCCCCCTTCAGTCACGCGTTTTTCCTTGTCCTGGGCGCCGTCCCTTTTTTCTTTTGAGTCCCACTCTTTCCTCCCTGCGTCTTTTTTTGTTCCGGTTTTAGTATTTCCTGGCCTTCGAAACGGCGACCTTCTTTCCCCCTTTTTTTTTTTTTTTTCAAAACTTCTGACAACATTTTGCTTCGGGAACCGCGCTTTCTTTCTCAGAGAAAAACTACTGAACGGGCGTATCGTCCCAGGGTGTCCCAACCCTCCCTTCTCCAATTTTTTTTCCCGTTGTTATGGCAATCCCACGCCCACCCCATTTCGGAATAATCGTTTTTCTCTTACTCCACCCGAGGATTCTTTCGAATATACACCTTTTTTCTGTTGTTTTTCGTTTTTCGTTTTGGCGTGAAATTTTTCCTTGAAGAGGACTTTTTAATATCTACTTTTGTTTTTCTTCGGTTAAGACTCGGTTGTCTCTGTTTGGGTCTGTGCCATTTTCCCCTTCTTACCTGGAGATCTCCCCGGTCACGACTGGTGGCGTAGGCATGTCGGATGAGACCCAACTGAGTAGGATTTTTCGGTCCTCCCTTATTCCCTTTCTTTTTGCTTTTTATTGAGGGGTGCGCGAAGGCCGCCCCCCCACAGGGATCGGTTTCATTGGAGGTTGCTTTTCCTCTGCTCCCCACTTGCCTTTTTTCCCCCCTTCGCCCAAGTGCCCATGCCGCCCGGAATTCACGTCGTTTTGAACTTTCTCCCATTCCTTTTTCCTCCTTGGCCTTCCTCGTCCCACATCCCTGTGTATGGGTTTTTTACCCCCAGCGACCCTTGTTTTTCCCAACTCGGCCTTCTTGGTCTTTCCCCTTGTTTCCCCACGTCGTTGCCTGGCTCGTACCATCCCCCCGTTGCGGTCGCTGTGATTCTTGGTGTCGAGAGATTCGTGAGCCTCTTCTTCTCTCGCCTTTGTCTTACGGCAGACCCTCAGTCCCCCCCCCTATCAAAACGGAGCATCACAACTCCTGCCCCTCCTTTGCTTTGTGTTGGGCCCCCTTTTTTTTTATAGGACGAACACCCCCAGCGGTTTATCGGAACAGATTTTTTCAGGAGACTTCTGTGAGGTATCGGTTTTTTCGCTGTAGGATTCTTCCAGATTCCTACTTGCCCGGTCCTTTTTGATCTCTTTTTTTTTCTTGTTTTCTTGCGAAGCCGCCTTCTTCGGCCTGCAAGGGCTTTTTTGCGGCACCTCCCCGTTCATGCGCAGGTCCCTTTCCCCGGCAGTTTTCCTGGACTTGCACATTGACTTCTGGTTTCTTCTTCCTCTGTTTCCTCAATCTTGTTGTGGAGGTGCGATTAAAATTAGAGTAGGTGAGCTTTTTTGTTTGTTTTGTAGAAGCCCCTGCCTGCTATTTTGGCGGTTGCGTTTTTTTTTTTTTTTGACCGCCGGAAGCTGTTTTGGTCTCCTTTTTTTTTTTGGTTTTGAGGCTTGGTAGTACTTTCTCTTTCCCACGTGGCCACACACTGGAAGTACCTTTTGTGATGTCGGGGGCGCTTGTTTTGGGGCGATTTTTTCTTCACTCCTTCTTGTCCCCGGTCCCCTTACCTCCTACCCACACCACCGTTTCAAAAGACGAGTTAGATATTGATTTCCCTTTCTGGTTCTAGGACCGTTCGTGTCGATCCTACTGTTTCAGCTCGTACCCAGGGCTGCCCGGGCCCTCGTTTCGCTTTTCAGTCTCTTTTTTTGTCCGCTCTTCGTGTCAAAGGACGGACTTCCCCCTTATTGTTTGTTTCCTTCTTCTGTTTGACTTTTCGTCCATCGAGAGCACAGTGGCCCACTCTGCTTCCCCCATTTTTTCGTCGTCGGCTCCTCCGAGTGAAGACACGATGCTGTGAGGCCCAACCAGCGAGACCGGTAGCCTTGTGGCGTTTGCTTGAACGGCCTCGTCTGATGACCATTCCGCCTGAAGGGTCCTTTTTTAGTTGGTTTCTTGTCCGGCTTCCTTTTTGAGAGGGCGTTTTTGCCGCGATTTCAATTTGTCTTGTGGGCACGGCCGCTGCCGACCTTAGTCCTTTTTTCCCCTCGGTCCAGAAATGTCTGGACACTTGACGGCCTCCGCAGTCTTATTTCGTAACAAGGTTCTTTTGACCTTATTTTTGTTTTTTCGGGCCCAAGCGGGGTCTCGTTTTCGAGACTTTCTGGTTCCTGGTTTTTCCCTCTTTTGTCTCACTTTTTTTCTTTTTTCTGGTTTTATTCAAAACCCCTTGTCCGTTCTACCCTTAATGGAGAGTCCCCACGCGCGCTTTTTCGCGGCTTTACCTCTTTTAACCCCCCGTTTCCCTCTTTTTATATTTTCCTTTTTTTTTTTCAAGTTATTCATGACGCTTGTTTTTTGATTTCCGGCTTTATTTTTCTCCGGATTCTTTCTTCCCACCCCTCCCTCAATCGTGGTCGTTCGTATTACGTTGCCGCCGCCACCACCACGGCGTGGGCCGCCTTTTTTTTAAAGGATAGAGGCCTTTGGGTTTCTCCCCCCCTTTGAGTCCCCCTCCTCGGGTGGATGGCGATCAGAGCGTTGACTTTTTTCGGAAATTGAGGCATGTTTTGGACTTGTCCCCGGTATTTCTTTTCCAGTGACCTGCGCCGTCCCGATCCCCCCCTACCCCGCCACTTTGACTTTTTACAGACATCTTTTTCCCTCTTTATCCGTTCTGTCTTGTGGGTTGGTACTGATACGAGAATTGATCTATACCCTTGAACCCCTTCTTTGGATGTTTCTTTTATAGCGCTTAGAGGGCTTTTCACTAAAATCGTTAAGCGCTCCTTCTTTCCCATGCCGATGTTCCCAAACCACGGGCTATGGTCCCGACTCCGCCGCTCGTTTTGGCGAACTTTGGATCCAAAGCCCTCTCCTTTACCGGATTTTCCAATCCTTTTGTTAGTTAGGAGTGCACTGGGTAAGGTGGGGGCCTTTGTATTATTTTGTCTGTGGACCCCCAAACCAATGAACCCGCGCCAAAGGGCCCCCACCCGTGAAACAACTTTTTTTTTTTCCAAACGGATGACCTTGTTTTTTTGCCTGTCTCTTTTGATTTCGTGAGGCACAACAGTTGACCCCTTTTCTCCCCTTTTTCTTTGGTGGTCGGGTCGTTCCCCGGGCGCCAGTTTTCCCAACCCAAGCGAATTTGTTGATGGTGGTCAGATCTGCGCGTCACTACCGTTGGGAAGTTCCCCCTCATCTGTCCGAACCTTTCAGGATACAACCCTCCTGTCCCAACCCCCTGGGGACCCTAACTACCTCGAACCCGTTTTGTTTTTTTTTGCAAGTTTACATTTCCACAGTTGAAACCTTGTTCCCTTACTCTAGCATTTGGGATTTTTTTCACGACAATTCTCCGGAGTTCCTCCCCCTGTCCTCGCAGGGTCCTTTCCTCCCTTGCGTGTCTTTGTTATCTCGGGATTTTGCGCTCTTCATTGCCACAGGAACTACTTTTGCCAACACCATTGCCCACCCGACTCCATGTAGAGATTTTTTTTGCTTCCCAATTGACACGCCCGGTGGCCGGTCCTGCACCCGCGACCGGCTCTTTGGATGGGCCTCCCTCCTTTCTTGCTCCTGATCTCCCTTTCCTGCCAAACGTTCCGCCTTGGGGTCACGTTCTCTCTTCCTTATTTTTGACACATGGTCGTCCGCGTGCTGCACCTGTTCCCCTATTCCTCCCTCCCCCTGAGTTGTTTAGTTTTCTCTCGCGGATTTTTACTTTGACCAAACGTGTTTTTAACAGCGGTTTGCCTCCTCTCTCTGTTTCTCTCTTTTCTTCCCTTTGTGGTTACTCTGGACGTCCACCCTTCACACTCCGGGGCGTTCCCCCGGTCCCCCCCGTCCCGGTTTTTCCTTACATACAAGTGGTTTCCTTGTAATACCGGTCCGGTCGGCAACATCGCGGCCGTTGTTACGCGGCGGCAATTCTTTTTTCTACACCACCCCCCGGCTTCACCCCTCTCCCTTGTCTCTGGACCCCCCTAGCCGTCCACCCACAGGGCCTTCATGGCCATTTGCTGAAGAAAACCCTGCTTTACCCCCCCCCCTGTGGAAAATACACCGTTGCAAGGGAATTACTTCCTGCCCAGACCCTGTGGCGTGATCGCCGCTAGTGATCGGAATCAGTTTTCTCGACCCCTCCCCAGGTCTATCCCCTTAAGAGGGCGCACAAGTGGATCGCGACTTTTCCATCAGTACCCCCCCCCCTGGCTTTTACCCCGCCCCCGTCTCTCCTTTGTTTTACCGGGGGACCTCCTGGCCTCGTCTTTCTCTTCAGTGACCCAATTGGCCACACACTCCCATAGGTTGCTTCCGTTTTTTCTTTCTGTCCTACCGTTTCTCTGAAGCAGTCCCTGAGCCTCCGCAAAACCCGCTTGACCACACCTAGATTCCGGCCCTGTTACGTGATACGTCGTCTATTTTAGGGCAATGCCTCAGGCCCCTGAGGAGTTTCCCCCCGTTTTTTTTCTTTAGTGTCTCATCCCCTCTTTTGTCGCTTCATTTCTTTGACCTTTTTGGGGCAGACATGTTTTTCCGATTTCCGGCCGGTTTGGCAATTTTCTTCGCGGGGGTTTTTTGGAGCCGTGTCTCCCCCCTCTCCTCCTGCCTTCTTTTTTTGGCTGCATACGGCCCACGCCCCAACCGCGATCCTTTTTCCAGTGGTTTTTTTGTCGGCGCTGCTCGTTAAGACCACTCAACTTCCCTTTAGACGGACCGCCCTTCTTGCTCTGCCCCTGCGGAATTACTCCCCCCCCCTTCTTGGGCCTTGTTGCCTCTTACGATGTGATGTTAACACATCCCACTCCAGCGGCAAC
>Ga0179593_1258010_pt1 | contig 15375 bp, 13 predicted proteins | sample CZODoug2_1_08_16_FD_185931 | JGI IMG/M metagenome (GOLD analysis project Ga0179593, IMG submission 185931) | Vadose zone soil fungal communities from Angelo Coast Range Reserve, California, USA - CZODoug2_1_08_16fungal (PacBio error correction) | ecosystem: Environmental > Terrestrial > Soil >... | reverse complement strand
CCCCCCCCCCCGTCGCGTTTTTTTGACAGTTTAATGGATCACAAGACACACTATGATGTAGAAATGTGTCGGCAGCGTAATAATGTTCTTTCTATTTCCCAGAGCGTCCCTTCGCAATCAGTCCCAGGTATTGCGGGTGTGCGAGTGGGGAGCTTCATGATTGTTCTATACTGATTTATTTTTGTTTTTCTTTATCAAGTTATGTCTCCGCCATTTGACCGGGGGGTTATTGGCCCTTTAATTCCTGTTTCCCCCCCGCACCTTCCGTCCTTCTTCCCTCCCATAGACTTCTAAGCGCTCCGAACTTTTTAGCGTCGCCTTAGACCAATTGCGTCCACTCCCAAGTAGGCTGAACCACTTCTAATCTTAACTTATTCAATTCTTGGATTTCTAGGAGCTAATAAACATCTAACCCTTCTGTTTGATGAAACTCTCTCCTCCCCTTGGGTCAATTTAAGGCGCCTCCCTTTGCCTTTTTTCCTGGAGGCACAGATTAGGTTGAAGAGATATCGTCCCCCTTTTGACTCGTGAACCCCCCCCATCCGCTGGCTCCTAGCTGCCGATCGGCCAGTGCGTTATACACCTGCATTAGTAGGATTCCCCCCCTGTAGGTTCCCCTCCCCCCCCTGTCCTTTTTTTCTTTTTGATCAGCCAGTCACATCGCCGTAGTGAATTGAAGTCTTGTCCGCCCACGTGGTATCTTGCGTCTTCCCCAACCCCTTCATTTTTTATTCCCTCCTGGGCGTTTGAGGGCCCGTCAAGGTGCGACGGTCGTCCGTCGGTTTTCTTCTCCCCGCTTGCAGCTCCCTTCCGCCGCTTTCCACCCTCTCTCGGCCTTTTGCGTTTTTAACGAGCTTTTTTGCTGATCCTGCCCCGGCCAGCCACTCCTACATCACGCCTCCGTATCGACGCCTATTTCTTCCCCCTGCGCACGCCGCGCACCCGCCTTTGCCCATCTTCGAGCGCGGATTTGTTTTTCGTTGTTGCTCCCCTTTTTGATTTTTCGCTCCCATTTTCAATGTTCTCCCCCCCATGGTCTGACCCAACCCTCCGCAGAATAACGGCTCACCTTGCCTTGCTACGTAAGCGCTTCCCTCCATACGTCTTCCCAGATTCCGGTCTGTGCCTCCCCCAGCTCGCTATATCCACGTTTACAATCTGGGTCCCATTTCGACGTCAGATCGTCTTCCATGTTAGACAATCTTTCATGCTCATCCCCTTTCCCCTTGCCTGACCCTTCTCCTCTCCTCTGGAACCTTCGCCGCACATCAATATGCTCGACCGCGTTTTTGGCACTTGTGCGCTGATTATGACCCGTACTGACTCGGTTTCCTGCGGATCTTCATTCCCCTCTGGCTTCTTCCGTCCCGAGGTCCCCCCCTTTTTTTGCCTGCTCCCCGCCGCCCCCCTTCCGACACCGTCCTTTCAGTTGTCCACCTTTTTTTTTTTGACCGTTCGATTTTCTTCTTGACACGTCCTTGCCCTCGGACATAGCGCTCCTCGTCTCGTTCCCTATTTTGTTCCCCCCCCGTCCTTTCCTTTGATTTCTTTGATGTTTTTATCACGTTTTGAGAAGAAAACATGACGGATACCCCCCCCCAGTGCCGGTCTGTCCCCGAAAGGGTCCAACCTTTCTCCCCTTCCGAATGTGTCCACCTCTTTTGACCTCCCTTTTCCATTTATATGAGTAAGCACATGCTTGTCGGTCCCCCGCCCCTCCTCGGACTCGTCGTCCCCGCTGACTGTTCACAATTCCGTTTTTTTTTTCCGGCTTCCATCGAGCGCTTACTCGCCCTTACCATTTCTTCCTTCTCCTGGCACCTCACTTGAAAGGATTCTTCACGGCGATGAAATTGCCTTTTTTTTTTGCTCCCTCCAACCACAGGAACTCCTCCCCTTATCCTTCTTTCTTACCGGTTTCCTCAGTCCCCTTTTCGATTTCCCCCCATGGTCCTTCCGACGGCTTCCGGTTGAGTTTGGGATACGCGAGCACCACCTCATTAGCAAACATACTGTGTCTTTCCTTCCCTGTATCCCACACCCCTAGTCCCCCCCCTCGTCTGTCTAGTCGATCTTGAGATTGGTCTCTTGACAGTCTCTTCGTCCCAAACAGAGCCCCCGCGTATCTTTTTTGGTTGTCACGTCGTTCCCCCCCTCCTAAATTCCCCAACCCCCCCTCCTATACGCCACAATTAATACTCCCTAAGGCCCGCGCCGACCTACTTTCTTGTCCGGACAATTATTTACATCCTCTCCTTTCTGTACTTCGTTTTTTTTCTTTTCATCGTAGCTTTTTCCCCCCCCGATTGCGACCTTGGAGTTGTCGCGCGCGTGCCTCCGAGACATCTGGACAGTCGTTCCCCGGACGATTCCTTTTGGGCCACGGATGCTGCTGTCTGGCAGCGATCGATTTCAAGAGACTCGACAGGTTTTTTTAGCCGCCTATTAGCTTTTTCCTGAGTTTACCTCCCTCCTTTGCCCTTTCGTTCCTCCTCAGTTACCTTCCCACAGGCACGCAGATTGTTTTCCTGGGAGTTCTACTTCCTTCCTATCCCTTCCCATACCCCCTCTTCCTTCCTTTCTGAGGCCCGGCTGGTTCCAGGATATCCATGCTTAAGGGACCCCTTTCTTTCCTTTCTCGCCTGATCCCTGTGTTTTCCCTCCTTATGCGTTTATGCGGCCTCGTTGCCGAGTCCCCCGGCCCGAGTTTTTTCTGCTCCTTTTCCCTACTCCCCTTTTTGATTTCTCACATACTCGACGAGCTCCCTCTTTCCCTTGTGTTCGTCCTTGCGCCGCCTCTTCTGCCCTCTTTTCCCCGGTTTTCAGCGACTCTTTCCTATCCTTCTCTTTCTTAAGACTTTCTCTGGTCTTTGGCGGTTTCCGAGAGGACCCACAGACAAAGCGGAGCGTTGCACCCGGTCCGTATTTTCCCCTTTCCCTCTTTTTTTTGGCTTATTTTGCCTGCAGGCTTCTAGCTGTACTTACCGGTCGCGGCCCCCGCCCCACCATTGACTCTGTCCTTTTCTTTCCCCCCTTCCCTCTTAGCAAGCTTGTTATATCACTGTCTTTCTATGCCCCACAGACGCCGATCCTTCCCCCCGAAATTTGAGTTTTTCTGTCTTCCTTTCGCCATACTGGTTTCTTTCGGCGAAGTCCCTTTTTTTCCATTGTCGGAAGCTCCGCATTGGCCTCGAGCTTCGCGCAGAAGCTCAGACGCCCGCTCCTATCTTTTTGAGCCCTGTCCGTTAGATTTACTTCCTCCTCTGCTTTCCGATAGATTCCTTACCCCTCTCCATGGTAACGGCCCCCTCTTTCCTAGCACGATGTCGGGTGTTTTTTTTTGGGGGTGCCATTTGCCTCACCCTTTTACCCGCTCCACATCTGCTTTCCCCCCTTTTGATCCTAATCTGTGCGCCCCTCCCCCCACGACCCCGGCCGCGTTCCCATCCTCGAGCCATGTCTTTTTGATGACGCTGCATTGTTTTTTCTGGTCGTTTCCCCATGGAGGAGGATCACATTGCCCATTATTTCCTCCCGTCACTTTTGCCCCGACCCCCTCAGCCTGACGAACCCATTACTTCCCTAGTCAAAGCGCCGACCAAGATGATGCATCTTCTTCATCTCCGTCTCTATTTTCCTCCCTTTTTTTTCTGCCGTAACTCTTCGGCCATTACCGGCTTCCCAACGCGTTTGCCCCCTTCTCCATACCCTGTCCGTTTTCTCCGCAACAAAGCCCTCCCCACAGACCCGTAATCCCCCCGCCGCCACCCTCCCGCCGCATCGGCCGCCCCCCGCCTCCTGTCTCCTCATCGAGTTTGTTGCTTCCTCCGCCACGTCACGTGGCGACTCTCAGATCGTTTTGCTTTCGTACCAGGAGCTTTTTTCTTCCAGTCAATCCCTGTTTCTAGCGTCCCTTTAAGTACCGGGGTCCCTCTAATGTCATTCTAACGCCAATTCCGACGCATAGATCGCGCCCTCCTCGGGCGATCATCCCCCTATTCTCGATCTCCTTTCCCCCTGTCAACCGATAACCTCCTAATTGCGTCCGGCCAATTACCCCTTTTTCTCCCTATGAAGAGCATTTTCAAAATCCCCATGGGAGGTCTGAAGTCCTTCGAGCCTATGAAACTCATCCACTCACCTCTCCCCCCCCCCCGATATAAGGTTTAAGACAGATTTTCACTGAGCTCACTGTTTAGAGAGCCTTTTGTTACTTCCCGATACTTCGTCCCCTTCTCTTAGCCGTAATTAGATTCTCCTGATCCGATGATCTACGTGCCCTTTGCCAAGGGCTGTTCTCTAGTTACTCTGTTCGACGGTTTCCTGTTCTTGCCATAGCCGTATTTTTAGCCACCATGTATGCAAATGCCCCATAACGCAGCCCCCCTCCCATTTCGAGCCATCCCTCTTCTCCCCCCCTGAACACTCCCGAAATCTTCGTGCCCCCCCCCCACACGCGATCACGGTGCCCCCCCCCACCCTTTTCCCCCCGCCCTCGCTCGTTGGTGACAACGACGAACCCTTAACGCGCGCTTCTCCTCATTTGCCTTATTTTCCCTCCCCCTGAACGCCTCCTTCCCGTGAACTTCGTGCGTTTGTTAATTCGTCCGTACGCCAGGTCAAGATTTTGTTTGAAAGATACATCCACCGAATTTTTTTCACGTGCCCCAAGAGCTTTTTTCTAACCTCTTTCCCTGCTGAAACACTTATCCTTGCCTCTGTTTAGTATTTTCTTTTTAGCCTGTACGGTGTCTGGGTTTCCGCTGATGTCTCGGTCTGCTCGTAGTCCTTTCTGCCCCTGAATTTTTCCTCCCTCCCCATCGGTTATTATTTTTTCGTCCTAATTATTTCCCCTTTCCTTTCTTTTGGTTATAACAAACCAAGACGGACAACTCGTTCTTTACGCCCCTCACCCCTCCCCCCCACTCCCTCAATCTTCTCCCTGCCCTCTCTGAGCGATTAGCTTTGCCCCCTCCGGTGTTGTTTTTGAGTTTTATACCTTCCTGACCTCGTCTTTTCGACGCTGGTTCGTGTCGGGTTCATCCTCTTCTTTTTTCCCCTCTTTATTTTTTGTATTCCCCCCCTCGCTCAGTCCCTGTTGCAATAGTCTTAGCCCCACCTCATATTGAGCTTAGTCTTTAGTCAGTCCTGGCTGAGACCGCCTGAGAATCTTCTGTCACCTTTTGAATTGCAGCCTCTTTTCCCCTTCGTCTCCCCCTCGACTAAATTACTTTGTACCCCTATTCCCTTGTCAACATCGTCCGCGCTTTCTACAAATCGGTATCTTGTTATTTCTTTTCCCCCACTTTGACGGCGTACGGCTGGACCTTCCTGAATCCCACCTCAACCCTTCTTGTTACATTCCCCTTCGTTAGGAATAGTTTGCTGTAGTTGCGGGCTATTTTTCTCGCTTTGCCCCCCCAGGTGCCTGATTTTTCTTTTTTTCTCCCCTTCGTTGCTTCTCCGATTCCTCGGATTTTTGCTCCTTGAGGGTAGATCCCTTGGCCTCTCTTTCGGTATTGCCCTTTGTCATCACTCTGTATACTCGCCAACATTACCGCCGTAATCTACTCCCGCTAGACTTTCCCTGATCTTCCATCTCCCTCTGATTCTCGCATAACCCTCCCTCACCAGCAAGGTCGTCTTGTTTAAAAACCTGATCGCAACTGTTTCTTGTGTTTTGATTTCTCTTACCTCCCCCTGCAAATAAACCCCCCTTTCTTTTTAATTCCTCTCCGCACCCCAATGGTCGGTCGGCTCTTGCTGTTCTGTTTTTTAAATAGGAACACCAGATTCTTTATCGGCTGATGCGCCCATCTCCGGCGATTTATTCTTTCCCCTTCTTCCCTTTTAGATTTATCCACCTCCACTTTCAGCTGTGTCCCCATGCCGGCACATGCAAATAAGTCTTCCTGCATCGACAGGTCCATAAGGCATCCCGCCTTTCTTATTCTTTTCCAGGTATCACAGTACGTTTCTTCCTGTTTAGCAACCCCCCTTTTCCCCGCGGGCCGAGGCTTTCAGGTGGCTTTTTCGTTCTTTCTTTCTTGTGATTTCCGTGAGCCCTTACCCTGATCATTACCCGCTTATCGTTCCCCGCCGTTATGCCGATTGCCTGCCATCAATAATACCCCATCCTGTCATGCGCACGTCATAATATTTTTCCTTTCCTCGGTACTTTCCTCGCCCGAGTCGCATGGTTCTTATTGGCGCCCTTATGTTGTTAGTTCCCGTGAGAAATTCCCTTCCCAACCCACTTTCCCGCTACGTCCAGCCCTTTGAAGAGTTTCCCAGAGCATTTTTATCCGGTTATCTTAGGCCTCCTCATATAGGATCTCAACGACATTATTGATTTCACGAATCAGTTCCTCTTTCCATGGCCCTTACCCGACCTGCATCCTCCTTCCTTTTGACTTTTACCTTCCTAATGCGATACCTCAATTCGCAGATCGACTACGTCATGATCTCTTTTCGACGGGCTGGTTTGAGCTCTTTCTCCGATAGCTGCCCCCCTTTTTTCGGATCTAGATTTCCCAAAGGGCGTTTTTCTCCAAATGGCGCGGCTGTCGGACATCCACTTCGCATCCTAACCCCAAAGTCGTCTTGCTTTTTCGGCTGCCTCCCCATTAGAGACCCATACCTTCCTGTAGATTTCACTTATTCATGGTTTTTTGACGACAATGCCCCTTATCGCAGCCGAACCAATCTACCCTCTATAACAAACACCTCTTCCGGTGCTAGCGCTCCTGAAAGTGTCCACGCTCAGCTTTGACGGCTCCGATCCACCTCTATCCACTTCTTCGACCCCTTTTCCTGTCCGTAACCATTACCCCTTGACTCGCCTGTCAGCTGCCGAAACAGGGTTCGGGACCAGGCTCCCAGCGTTAGCTTTGACCCCTCGTTTATATCTCCGATGTCCCATCTCTTCCTGATTTCCTAGTCCCTCTCCCTTGAAGCTTCCAATTACACGTCTTTACCTTGCCCTAGCTTGTCCTTACGACCCTTTTCTATAATTTTTAGAAGTGGACCCTTATTGCAATCGTCATTGGGCGGATCATTCCGACCACTGTGGGAGTTTCTCTCCAACCCTTCCCGAGCTTGACTCCCTCTCCCATGGACTATGCGGTTCTTTTTCCACCCCCTCCTGGTCCTGCATCTTCTCGCTCCCTAATCTTAAACACCGGAAAGTTTCACCCCCCCCGTCCTTTCACCGCGACCCATGATCTGCCAGGCATTTCTTTCACACTATTTCTTTCCCTCCTCCCCTCCTTTGGTTCAGATTATCTTTTTGACAATCTTTCATTCTCAGTTAGTGGCTTTCTGCTTTTTGGCCTCGAGCCTTTGAAGGTTCCTTCCGATATATGTTGATGTATTGATTTTTAGCGAAGACGTTTTCACTCTCACACCCGCCGACTTTTTTACCCCCCTTTAATTGCTCCCTTGAGATCCATATCCCGCGCTGGGCGGAAAATGTTGGTACCCTTTCTGCCACGTCTGTTAGTTTTCTCGTTCCCCCCACAGTCCCTCCACCCATGACCCCTCTTCCCTTACTGAGGCCTCGGTCCGCCCAGGTATCCACATTTTACCTTCTTAAATCTAATTTTCCCGTCTCCTTGACTCGTCTGGGAATTTCCGTCTAGAGTGGTTTCCCCTTTCATACCTCAGTAGGACCCCACCGAACCGGTCCTCTCGCTCGGTATTCCCATTTACAAGTTCTTAAACACTCGACGTTTCGATGCCGTTAAACGTCCCCCCTGTTTTCTTCATGACTCCCACAACCCCACTATGCGCCTTTGCCGTTATTTTGTCCTGCCCGGCGATTGGCTGACTCCTGATAGACTGTTTCTTTTGTCCTTTCCTTCGCTTGCCCTCCCCTGATCTGTGGCCCGGTCTTTCGCGTTTCCTCTCACCTGCAGGCGTTGGGTTTATCTCTGGAGGTTTCGCTTCCCCGTTCAGGTCAGAGGCACCCTCACACATGACCCTCGTTTGCCACCCCCTGTTTTCTCTTCGGATTGGCAGCAGAGTCTATGCGCCCGTTCCCTTTTCCGCCCTTTGGTCTGACCTGTTTCTTGGTTCCTTTTCGGAACTTCCTTCTTGTTTTCTATCGGCTCCCAGCCGTTGGGTTTAAATTCGATAGAAAGTGCAAGCGAGCTTCGTTTGCCTCCTTGACATGCCCAATTCGCAGCCTTCCTCCTTGTTCAGTATCCTTTTTTCGCGTACGTCTCCTGGGTTTTACGGTCCGGCCACGAACTCCGGCCATTCATTGTACCTATTGACGGATATTTAGGCCACTTCCCCGCCTGTCCCCAGTCTCCCTCAAAGATGTCTTGCTCATATCCTGATCGTGCTTCTCCAAGACTGCCTGACTCCGTTGGTCCCCCCGGTTGTTTTTTTTGGTTCCGTCAACGACGCGCCAGGCGCTGGCTTTTGCTTCTTCTCCGGCCGGCAATTTGAGTGTCTTTACAATGCGCCAACTTTTCCACCAGCCATTGGCGCCGCCGTAACCCTGCTCCCCCTCTCTCCTCTGACCCCTTCCCAGTTTATTTGCAGTGTCATTCTCCGTTCTCTTTGGTCTCTGCTGCAGGCCTCTTCCCTCACCGACTTCAAAGAGACATTGTCTCTCCGGTCCCCTTTATGACGCCCCCCCCCCAATGGAGGAACACACTCCCTGGCGTAGCACTAACCGCCTTCCCCTAACTCTTGACAATAACGGCTGTGAGCCCCCCTTGAAGTGTTGCGCTCCTCAACCGCACGTGTCTCACAGCCCCCAGGCTTTGTACTGATGACTGTGTTTCCTTACACCCTTCTCCATTTATTCCACTTTCCCTTTCCCCAGCCTAAATGCAGTTTTCTAACTCCTTTCGATACGCACGCTTCGAGCCTGATGGGTCCGATCACCTAAAGCTCGACTATTACTCTTCCCCACTGACCCCCCCCCAGAATGGGCGCAGCTGACCCTGTTCCCAATTTGCGTAGAGAGACTTTTGAACACACTTTTGAGTTAGGTTCCTGGATTCCCTCTTCAATTTCTCACACTGAACTCCAGTTCGTTGATGACTCTTTTTTTAAGAAGACCTGCTTAGTCACGTTGCATGATTTCCTTCTCTTCTGCTCTTCTTCACACCCGAGCGCTGAAACTTTGTCTTCTACTTAGAATGTTGGCGACTGCTTTAGCACACCGCTGACCCCCAAGGCAATAAATGACACCATCCAATTTGCGCGCCACCCTCCTGCTCTAACCCTCCCTCCCTGACCTAGGTTTCCCCCCTCCGGCACCCTTTTTCCCTTAGCACCACGTCCCTTGACCCCCCCCCGCAACCTTTGGTGTTACTCGATGTACTCCCCCTCTAAACTTGAACCTTTCTCACCACCATCATTCCGCACTTTGACCATCCGGTCCCTCACATGTGTTGTGGTCTTCCTTTCTCCAGGTTTCCCAATGATTTTTCCCACTTTTAATCACCCCTTAAACTATTCAAGCTTTTCCACATAAACGCGGTTCCCCCCACCGATGCAGCCTTATAGACTTTCGCTCGTGCTTCGGCGGTCTGCGTGCAGTTCTTTGTTGACTCGTGAGTCTTTTTTTCCACATCCTTTTTCCCCCACAGACCTGCGCAAATAGAGGATTTTTAGTTGCGTAACGCCACTCTTCAACCGGATTTTTTTTTTTTGCCTACACCACCCCCCTCATCTGCCACCTTGCAATACAACGGACCATCGCGACATTGACTTCCGGACGCTATTCGGATTTTCCGTTCCTCCTCTCCTTTTTTTTTTCTAGTCTATTACATCCCTCCTTTCGTCGATAGATTTATCTCTGTTGATTTTTTCGTTCCCTCCCGAGTTGGCCTCCCTTTTTGTTCCACCCGCGCGACGTATTGAAAGTCTTAAGCCCCAACTCCCCATTTGGACGCATGTTATGTGTCAGCCTTCTTTGAGAGCTCTATCGATGATGCAGCCCCCCTACTTCTGCCCCTCATAACTTTCCTCAGACGAGCGCGTATATGTTTTCCATTTCTTTGCCCACGTTCTGAGAACCATTGAGTGTTTCCCTCTCTTCAAATTCGTTATATTCTTTTTACTCCTTTATCCCTCCACTCCTGTAAAAAAACCTAATAACACATATCAAAACACCCCCCTCCAAACACAACACACCCCCCCAAACCACACAAAACTCCAAAAAAACACTACCATAAAGCACCAACACCCCAAACCCCCCCAACACCCCCGCAACAAACAACCCCCTACAAACCCCCCCACACAAAACCCCCCCCCTAAAAAACAAAAATTCATAAAAAACACCAAACCAAAACCAAACACCACCCAACAAACAACATCCCCAGAACACACCCCCCCCGCAACACCCCTCAAACACCTCAAAAAAAACCCCCCCCAAATTCGGAAATAACAACACACCCACCAAAAAACAAAAATAAAACCCCCCAACCCACCCACCAATACCCAAGAATAATTAAAAATACCTCCCCCCCCCCCCCCCCCCCCCATCCACAACCAAAACCAAAAACGACACAACCCTCTTATCGCTCTTGTTCGCCTCCTCCCTGACTATTTTTCCTCTACTTCAACCCGCTTCGCCTTCCCTCACCCAATCTCATCTCGCTCTCTTTCTCTTCTCCCTTTCTTCCTTTTCTTTTCCCGCCCTTGATCGAAGCCGTCGCTTGGTTGTCCTGGTACCGGCGGATGGTGAAAACCGCAACCACCAAAATCCCCCCCCCCCCCCCGCCCTTCCAAAAACCCCCCCACCCCCCCCCCCCAAACCCAACCCCCCCCACCCCCCCCACCCCAACCAAACCACCCCACACCCCCCCCCCCAAAAACTCCCCCAAACCACCCCACCCACCCCAAAAAACCCCCCATTTGCGTACTTCTGTGACTCCTCGCCCCTCCCCCCCATGATGTGGACGTTGTGTTAGTGCGAGTCATCGGTGCGATATCCCATTTTTTTTTTATTAGGTGATTCTCCCGGTAAAAAGTGCTTTCTTTTTCTCATTGGTTTCTCCTCTTCAAGTGGTCTCGACGATTCCGGTTGATCTTTCGGGCTCACGGCTGCGAAGCAGCCCCCCTGAGGTTTTTTTCCCTCTTTTTTTCTTATTTGTCAGTCATGTGATTGCTACTCCCTCCCCCTTCTCGCGTAATCTGCTTAGATTTAAGATCAGCCTATCGAGTCCTAATCTACATTTCGAACTCCCCCAAGGTCAGGATGAAAACTGAATCGAACTGTTTGGAGAGTTCCAGGATTAATACACCACGCCCATGGATTTTGCTGTGCTCTCAGACGACCAATGTCAGGTTCCACGGGCGTCCCTGTTGTGAGGTTCATGGTGAAAGATTAAAGCTTTTCTAATTATCTGTGATCGTACCCCACCCGTCCTCGGCGCCTATCTTTAGTATCGGAGCAGTGGAGTTACCACTGAATTAGTCTGGTAACATGGCCTTCCCTTACTCCTTTTTTCTTCTGAATCCAGCCAGGCCTCCCTGACTAAGCGGCATTGGCCGGCCCGGAGTTTATGTTGATCTCACCCCCCAGATAGTGATCCTGGTTCCCGATTGCGGCCTATTTGCTGTTTCGTCTTCCTGGGATTAGCTTTTGCTTCTCTGAAGGACCGATATTCGTTACGATTGCACTCTTTCTGCCCTACTTAATTCTCCCTTAAATCCCCCTCCGTCCAATGCGACGAGCATTATTTTGTCGGCGCCTTGGCGTGCCCTCCTCGACCCTTTTCGTCTGTTCTGAGGTGGGTGCTTGCCCCCCCCCTTTTAGCAAAAATTTGATACCCCCCCTTGTAGAATCTACGCACCCCCCCTACAGGCGTGTCCGGCCCGCTTTTACCCCTGGCTCGCTATGTTCTTTTCAGTCTTGTAGGACCCGCTAGGCATACCTCAATATGTCTGGAGACTGTAAGCTCCTCGTCCGCTCTTCCTCAATCTCCCAGGCATCATTCTTTTCCCATTTCCCTTCCCCTTCGACCCGCGCTCTCTTTTACCAATTCGCAGACCGAGACTTACTCTTTTTTCTAAGAGTCTCTCTTGCCTGGTGGCGCTTCTTGGGAATTCCCCTTCCCCCCTTTGCGCTCGTCACGGGCTTCTATTGATCCTATCCAAATTGCGATCCTTTCTCCATAACCTCCTTCCCTTTTCTAAAAGGCGCTGCGTTTGACTTGGTCGGCTAGACATTAGCCTTCCCCATAGCTTATCCGACGAGGTTAACCCCGTAGTTTCATGGTTTTTCGGTGAAGCGATCCTGAAGAGAGGCGTATGACCGAGATACCCCAAACGAATAGTTTTCTTCTTCCTCTAAAGGTTTCCACCCCAGTCCTCTATTTGTTTGTCCCCACCTCCTCATGCCCTTCCCCTGTTAAAGTCTAGCACTTTCCCTAAGCCATCTCCTGCATGACCGCTAAACTTCCTAATGCGACTTTTTTCTTCGTACGGCCTAACAAGGGCTTGCAGGCTATTGGTCCTGATTCTTTCCAGTCCAAAACCGTGATCGACGCGAGAAGCTCTGCCGTCTTTCCCCCGGACATGAAATGGCAGTTACCTATTGAAAGTCACAAGACTCGTTTACTTTATCTTGCCCCTCCCAGATTTTCCTCAGCTCCGTGGCCGTATGCTTTAGGAGAACGGAATGGTCATCGTTCCGGTGTTCATACGCCCCAAGCACCCCTTAAACATCCATGTGTTTTACGGTTCTTTTTTGATATCACTTCCACGCGGGATAGACACGCATTGAATAGCTTCTTGCCTGCTTCAATCCTTTCTGTTCTATTGAATCCGCTCTGCTCCCTTTTTCCCACTTCAACACCCCTTGGACCTCCAAATTCCCCTTCCTCGTATTCCTCTGAGAACCTCCAGGAGTTTCTCAGGAATCGCACATTTTTCATTACTCCCGTTGTTGTGTTTCTCTTATAGATTTGTCACACGATTGAATGTCTCCTCTCCTTTAATGGAGTAGTTCGCTGTTTCCCACGTCATGAATGCATATATGTTGTCAGTGATGATTGCTTCTGACTTTTCCAAGTATCCTCCCCCTTTTTTAATGATTCAGAAATTAAATGAGTTTTTTATCCTGTTTGGGTCAGTGTTGGTGTACTCTTTCCCAAAGGATGTTGTCTATTTTTACCTTAAGTAACATGCATGATCGGACATTGTCCTAGTTCGTCCCTTATCTAAACTGCTAAGTCCCAAATCTTTTGTATGTGGCAATCGCGCATTCAGCGAATTATCTTGAGGGCGTTGAGATGTCCAATTCTTTCCCTCTAACGAGGCCAAGCCAGGCAGAGCTTCTACCGGGCTTTACCAAGATTTCTCCCTCATCAGACTATTTTCGGACTGTGCCCGACCCCCCTATGTTTTGTTCTTCCTCATCTCCCTAGTGTTGCTGCATTCCTACTTTAGAGTGTTTGGCCCGCGATTGGCATTGACGACCATGGCTTTCTACTTTTTCTTTACGATTTTGCTAGGTTCCCAATGAAAAAGCGAGTTTTGCCGGTCAGTGAGATGCTATCCACCGGTCCCTGACTTGGCTGGTTTTACGGAAGGTGCTTCGCGATCCAGTAAGTGGGTAATTCCGAACACCAGGTACTCGGTTCAATCCTTCGTGATGCCTCTGATTTTTCGTAATTAATGCAGACGTCGGCCTCAGCGCCCTTTTCCAATGATTCCGGTGATTGCGGCCCTTTTTTATCTCCCCTTCCTGTCTCTGACGTATAAGCATGTTTGGACCCAACTCGTATTGTCAGCACAGGGTTAGCTCGCTTCCGCGCGACCATTTTCAAAACTCCCGTCCGGGTTTCTCTCCTTGACGTATATCGTTTTTGCGGAGAATGTCCCCGTCTTTGGGGAGTTTTTCCCGGCCGAAACAGACCTTCACAGTTACTTGCTTCCTGCTGCCCGATGTCGGCCATGCTTATGCTGCCCGTAGCCTACCTTTTTGTCGTGATAAGCGTATGATCGTTGATCTCCCCTCCTTCGCACCCCCTGAGCGGTTGCAAAGGCGCGGCGTGTACCGTGTTCCCTATAGTACCGACAGGTGAGTAGTCTCTCAATTGGCGGAAAATTTTTGCCTCCCCCCCGCTGTGAGCCCTCCTCCCCCTTTATCTGCTCACTCGGCCAAAGGCTTCACAAGATGATGACTCGTTTTTTATCTCCGTACCCCAGTCTGAGGTCTTGCATTGATTCTTCGTCGGCAGAAGCTTTCAAGATGAACTACCATATCGGTTCCTGGATCTCCTCCCCAAGCGTTCAAACTCCCAGGTAAGCGCGAACGAAGGCCCCCTTCCCGGCGCCCGCGGGATCCAGACTATTGTTTTTTTTCATACGAAATTTTCCTCCCTCCCCAATCCGTTACATTCGTACCGGATGCTGCGGATCAGACTACAGTCTCCAGAGCTGCCCCTGGCCAAATACTTAACTTCCATTTGTTACAAGACCCCTCTCTTTCTTCGAACTATACTCTCCGCCCTTTTATGGGTTCCTCTCACCGAATACTAGCTGAGATTTCCTATGTACCCAATGAGACCTCAAAATGTTGATCTTACCTGCCCATTTTGGTTCTCGCGAGAATGCAACCCCTTTTTCTTTTTGGGCTTTCTGTCGCTTTTTCCAATCTCAAATACAAGTCATTTAGATGATCCTTTTTTTTTCAATCCGTCCCTTGCGTGCGCATGTTCGGCGTTTTTTTTTTCTAGATCTTCTTTTTAAATATAAGGAGTCGAGAGTACCGCGCTGACGGGTTTCCTCCGGTAGTTTGCCAAATTTTGTTCTTCGACCCAGACAAACAAACGATTGCCACACCGCACAGTTTTTCCTCCCAATCCTTGACGACACAATCCTTTCGAAACTAGTTTTTTACGCTACCCTGGGTTAAGGAGAACCGGAGCACCCCCAATGTCCTTGACAACCTGGTTCTCTCTACCCGATCTCCCCCCTGCAACTCAGACTATTCCGCACGACAGACCCCGTGCCCATTCCCCTCCTTTTTTGGGGTGTTCCTTCGGTCCTCAGTCGCCTTTTATCTTTACCCGATATAAACGATCTCCGCTTTCAAGATTCGACACTCCCCTCTAGGGTTTCTTCCCCCCCTCTGACCCCTCATTCCCACATCTAATTCGTGTCGCTTTCCTTCGTGGGCTCAGCATTCGGTCTGGCTCCTCGCTCTCTTTCTCTTCCATAAGGCCTTAAAACTCCCCTGACGCCCCTCTTTAGTTATGTGTTGGGGCGCCCTAAGACTATTTCACACGGACTTTCTGCGCTTGGGTTGATACCCCCCCCCCCCCCCCTCATGCCTGCCAAACCTCTTTTCTTTCCCTTCAAAATCCCATTCATCCTCCCTCCCCTCCTTCCCCGGAGGCGTTT
>Ga0179593_1720661_pt1 | contig 15376 bp, 28 predicted proteins | sample CZODoug2_1_08_16_FD_185931 | JGI IMG/M metagenome (GOLD analysis project Ga0179593, IMG submission 185931) | Vadose zone soil fungal communities from Angelo Coast Range Reserve, California, USA - CZODoug2_1_08_16fungal (PacBio error correction) | ecosystem: Environmental > Terrestrial > Soil >... | reverse complement strand
AAGTGCCCCTCGTAATTCCCATCGCCTGCTTTTTTCCAGTATGACCGTACTCTCAGGACCTTCCTATTTCCTATGCCTTTCCTCTGTCATTATGCCCCTGAGGGCGGGTTCCTAATTTAGTGAACCTTTCCCGAAAACCCCGGAGGTTCCTTTGGGGAACCCCTTCTCCTGTTTTTTTCCCCCTATTCTGACTTCTTTTGTAGCCATCTTTTCTTGACAAAAGGGGAATTCTTCTCGTCTTCCCAGTACTCGTTTTCCTTGTGGATTTTCCCCCCCATGGGGAAGTTGTTGGTAAGCTGGCTTGTTGGTCGAGCACCCCTTCCCACCCCGCTCACTCGCTCTTTTGGGCCCGTCCCCGGTGGTCCTGACAGGTTTCCCGCTTTCGTCCCGTACTTCGAACCCGTCCCCGAGACCCCCTGGGTTGGCCTCCTTCTTTTCAGCATTTTTTTTTTTTTTCGCCGTTTTTTTTCTGTCCCCCCCCTTCGTCATTTCCCTCCGACATGTTTTAAAAAAAACCAGAACCACACAAAAAAAAACGTTATGCTTTCGGCTTGGACTCCTTCCCCCGTTTTCGGATTCTTTTTTCGCCCCTGTGAAGTGTTTTCATTGCGGTTTTTTCTCGGAAAACCGTTTCGTTACACTCTTTTGCGCGGCAAGATTCTTTTTTTCCCTGTGAAGACGTTTTCTTCCCCCCCTTCAACCCCCCCCTTCGTTCGCTTGGAACCTTTTCCCTAACGCTTTTTTTTTTTTTTGTGCCTGGCAATGCCGTTCCTTCGGCGATTTCTCCACCAACCTGTGTCTTTTTTGTGCTCCCCCACGTCCCTTGCTACTCCCTCCCTTGATAATACCGGCTGGACCATCAATTATTGAGGACCTCCCTCTATTAAAAGCGGTGTTTTTTTCCAGTTAGTCCCCTCCAGGTTATTTGGCACCTTGTCCTGCAGTCGGACTTGTAATCGGTTTCCACGTTTTTCCTTTCGCCAGGTCCCAAATCCTCCCCACCTTTTTCTTAACTCATCTCCCCTTCCGCGTCCTTCACCTTACGAAACATTCTCTCGGGATTTTTTCCCAGGGTTTGCCTCTGTCTACTCGTTTACCCCTTCACTTACATTTTTTCCCCGCGGCAGTCGGGGAATTTTTTCTCCTGGCGGCCGGCCCTGACTTCCTTCGGGCTTTCTTTTTTTTCGGGAGATGGGCCGCCCGTTTTGTTTGTTGGCCCCCCCCCCTTCGTTGACGTGCCGCATTTTTTTTTCTCGCTTTCCGAGTTCTTTCCATTTCTTTGGTTTGACCCTTGATAGCTTTTGATTCCGGGTAGTTCGGTCTGGCGGTGAAGGCGGCTGCGACGAACCCGGCGTCTCTTTTTGTTATTGTCGTTCTACATCTGACTCCAATGAGTGTTCCCCTCATCTCCGTTTGGTTTCTTCTCTTGAGTTTCTTGTTTCCCACGCGGCTCCCTCTGGTAATACTGGCTGCCCCTTCCTTTTTCGGGGCAATGGTTCTTGGGGCTTCCGGTCTGTCTTGTTCATTAGCTTGCTAGCCTGTTTTTTTTTTTTTTTTTTTTTTGTTTTTTTTATGTTGGGGTGGGTTTTCCCATGTATCCCCTTTCTCCCCTCGCTTTTTCTCTCCCCCTTCCGACAAGTCACATCGTTTGACAGTCTTCCTCTCATTAAAGCCATTTTTTTTTTTGTTGGGGACTCCGCTTTTATCTTTAACTTTTTTTCTGTCCCCCCAACCCCCTTCTTGGTCTTTTGAAGTGGGTTTCTCCGTCCGTCTTTTCCCTTTCGATGTAGCCCTGCGTGGAATTTTCACCGGGGCGTTTTTTCTTTTGTCTTTTTTCCTTCTTGCGTTCCCTCTAGCCAAACCTCTTTCGCGAACTCTTTTCCCTGGGGCCTCTTCATCTTGCCTCGGGTGACCCTCGACGGAGTTGTTTTTTTCGCGTTCCGCCCTGGGGGGTGCAAGCACAGTCTCCCGCTCCCTTTTTTTCCCCCCTCTCCTTTCTTATTCCCTCGACTTCTACGAGTTTGAGGGGCAAAGATGTGTTCACCAGCTGGAATTACCCCCTTCTTATTTCTTTTTTCTGTACTTCACTCCTTTTTGTAAGGTCCTTTTCAAGACGGGGCCTTTTTTGGTGTCCCATCTTCCTTCTTTTTTTCCTAATTCTCTGATTCGTGGAGATTTCCTTTTAAGATGACCTCAATCCTCTTCTCTTTTCCTTTCTCCATTTTTCCCTTTGGGTTGTTTTCTTTGCGATAAGGGAATCTAATTTTTTTCACTCCCTCCTCTCGTTTATGCTAGTCCCTTTGACCTCCGAAGGAGATTGCGGGTCTTCTTGCCTGGGGGCCTGACGTTCTTTCCACCTTCGGGGAGTTGTTGTGGGGGGGACCCCCCCCCTCTTCCCTCTTTTCAACTTCCCATTTGGGCCCCCTCTTCTTTCGACGCGGGAGCCTTCGGAGATGATTTCTCTCTTTTCTTTTATCGTGCTGGAAGGTTCCCGCCTTTTTTTCCTTTTTTTCGTCGGGGCCCCTTCGTTCACCCTCCCCTATGAAGAGGCCCCTTGGCATTCCTTTTCTAAAGGCTCTCTACATCGGACATCCGCTCAACCCATTGTAACCTGGAGTTCCGTCTTTTTCGTTCAAGGAGTCAACGTCTACCATCGACGTTTCCACGCTTTTTCGACAATTGCCCCCTTCGGCCATGTTCCGGTTTTTTCCCCCCATTCTCTTTCACTCGCGGCTCTGATTTTTCTCGCACAGCGGCTGGATAGTTCGTCCTTTTGCAGGGGTTCCGTGTCGATCAAGGATTTCGTTCCCTCAAGGACGTAGGCGGGTTCCCGGGGTTACTTCACCTTCGTGCCCCCCCCGTGCCCCCACTCAAAGGTTCTTTTTCCCCGCCGCTCCCCCTCCTAATTTTCTTTCCCCCATCCTCCATGTCAGCCAGGACGGGTTTTCTTTTTTTCCCGGCGCTAGATTTTTTGCTTTTCTCCGGCCCCCCCCGACGTCGAAGTTCTTTTTTCTCGGTCGTCACGTTTCCTCCATGGTCTCTCCCCGAATAGAAATTTCGCTCGGTTCTCCCCTTTTTGACACGAGTCGTTCGCAGGCGGGCACCGGGCGGCGGCCTTCTTTTTTTTTTTCGATTTCCTTTTTTTGCTAATTTCCTTATTCCACACTCGTCCCTTTCTTTTTTTTCAACCGCGAGAATTTCGAGCACATCGTACGTCCGCCGTGTACCCCCAAGCCCCCTTCCAACGTCTCTGGTCACCAGTTCTACCTTTTTTTTCCAGAGGACGTTCATTTTTTTCTCCTTTTCTGCCATGCACTGTCCTCTGGACCAGTTGTCAGTCCCACTCCTCTTACGAGGAGTCCCCTTAAACGGCTTTTTGGGAGGCCCCCCCTTTTTCCCCTCCGATCCTTTTGTTTCGTGTCGCACGGTTCTCTTTGGAAACGATCTGTGGTTTTTCTCCGGATTTGGGGGTTCTTTCCCTGGTTCCTGGCTCCCTAATACCTTTTTTTTGACCCAGTTCTTTTTTGCCCTTGACATGTCCCCCCCCCCGCAGGCTTGAAGAATGGATTATCTTCCCCGCGCCTCGGTTCCTCCGGTTCCTTTGGGATTCACTTTTCCTTCGCGACGGCGAGAAGGCCCTGTACCACAAACCGAGCTTTTCTGATCCTTTCGTTTTCCTATTTTTTGACCCCTTTCTTTTATTCATTTTTTCTAAAACGGGGCGTTCTTCCGCAGGGTCTTTTCAGCTGTTCGGGCCGGGGTCCCCCTTCCTTCCTCTCTTTTGACCGAGAAAAAAAATCGTTGGGACGATCTTTCCTCTCTTTAACGAAATTTTTCCTGAGAACATCTCAATTTCCACGTCCCCCCCCCCCATAGAGCTTTCGCGCAGATTCCCTCCGGGTCTTTCAACCGGGGTTCCCTTTTTTCAGAAGCTTTTTTCCTTATCCTGTCTCTTTTTCCCCAGAATGAACGACCGTTTTTTGGGCAACCGGCGGATTTCCGGCGCCAGTCCACAGGCTTTTCGGGGTTCTCTGTCCTTTTCTTCCCTCTTTTGAGGGGTTTTTTTCCTTTTGGAAGCTTACCTGTCTCAGATGGCTCAGGTCCTTTTCCTGTGCAAGGCGGGGAAGGGTTCCCTTCCAAACATCTTTCCCCCCTATCCGTCTTTTTTTTTCTACTGTCTTTTTCTTCGTAACTGGCCCTTTTTTCCTCCCCCGGGCCTGGTGCTGGCGAACCAAAGGTTCCCCCCGGTCGTCAGTTCCCCATGGGACGGTCCATCCTCTTTTCCTTTCTGCCAGTTCGGCAGGATTCACAGGCAGCCCCGGCGTTTTGAAATGAGGAGTACAAGAGGCATCCCTCCGGAGTCAGGTTTCCTTCTTGACTTTCCAATCTCAGTCCTCCCCTTTTCTGGTCGAGGTGCCATATATTTTTTCTTTCCTCCCCCCCCCTCACCGTTGTTTCTCTTATAGGATTTCCCAACATCGTCCCCCTCTCTCTGTTGGCGCGTTCTCTTGATGAACTGTCGTTAGAGACCTTCCAATTTTTTCTCCCCTGAGAATCCTTCTCATGACTTTTTGGTTAATTCCCCCCTGTTACATGAAGACCCCCCCGGACTTGATCCCGCACGGTCTAGTAGACTATTCCTCCCTTCAATTATTAATTACTTAAGTGGGCCTCTTTGTGCATTTTTTCCAAGCGGGCTTCTTAGAGTTAGTTCCCCCGTTTATATGATGACCTTTCGAACTTGATCCCCCTTGCTCGCGGTCGGAGGAAGGGCTTCCTGGTTAGTGTGAGTTGTCTTTCCTTCCCCTTTCAACCTCTTCGGCTCTCTGGCGCCCCGTTTAGGGGCGCCCCCCCCAAATTCGGATGGGACCGCAAAGACCAGGGCGCCCATGGTTTTTTCCCCCCGAGATTTCCTTTTTTTTACGTTCTTCCGGGTTTGGGCGGAAACATTCTTTTTTCGCGTCGTTTCCCCCCTCCAGGGTCAAACCCCACACAAAACCCCCCCCCAAAAAACCCAAAAAAAAGAGTCAAACCCCGGAAAAAACCCCCCCCCCAAAACGATCCTCCGCCCCTAATTTCTCTTGAAATGCGCGAAAATGGGTCTTTGTGTGGACTTTGATTTGTCGTGCTTTGTTTTTCCCATTGTCTCTTAAAACCTTGCCAAGCATTTTGAAGGCCCCTTTCTTTTGTTTCCCTTCTTTTTTTTTCTTTTTTTTTTTTTTCGTGAAGACTTTTTTTCCCCCCCCCCGGTGGCCCCTCGGCTTTTTTTTTTACAATAATTCCTTGATTTTTTTTTTTTTTAGTCCTCGTTTTCAAACCCCCTGCTTTGCTTTTCCTTACTCCTTTGATAACAAACTTGGGGGGGTCTCGGTTTTTTCCCTTTTTCTCCCCCTCCTTGAACTCCCTTTTATCCTTGGATTCCTAACCATACTCGTAGGCACCGTTCTCTTATATACCCGCGTTTCCTTAGAGCATCTCGTCTTGCGGGTTTGATTGGTGGGTTTTCTTGTACCCTGAAGGTCTGAACTGTAATTTTCCTTTTGTCCAACGTTTGTTTTATTATTCCTTTCCCCGGGCCCATCCAACCCCTTTTTCATCACCCCACACAGACGTTCCTGGGAATTCTCACCCCCCGGTCCCATTTTTTTCCCGCTTTTGTTCGTTTCCCAAGTGGGGCCGCCACCGGTTTACGCTTCTCTCCAGGCGACATTTCTCTTCAAATTCCTCCCCTTTTTTGAATTTTGGATTCCGGCTTTTTTTTCCAGCACCGAAGTCCTTCGGGGACCCCTCCTGAGTGAGACGTTTTTTCGAATTCTTCTTGTGTTCCGCCCGGGCTTGTTTTTTTCCCCCTTGAGGGAAAAGTGCCGATGTTTGAATTCTAGACGTTTTAGTCAGTTTTCTCTTCCTCTCCGTTTCTTTTCCGTTTCTCCACCAGCCGGTCCGCATTTTCTTCTTTCTTCGCCCGCGACGACTTTTTTTTGGGCGGAGAAGCAAATCTCCGGATCTTTGTTTCCTTTCTCTCTTGATATAAATGAGTTTTTAGCCCATTTCCGTTTCTTTTTTTCTCCTGCGAGCCCCTCACTTCTTTTTTTTTTTTCCGGCCTCCCGACTTTCCCTTGCGGGTAATGGCGAAAGGGACACAGTTCCTTTTGCGGCCCTTTTTTTCTTGCACGAGTTTTTCTCGTCTGATTTTCGGGCCTTGAGTTTCTTTTTTGCCGAAGGTTTGTTGTTTTTTGTCCAAGTCCACCCAATTCCGGCTCGGTCTTGAATAGCTGATTTCCCCCGGACCTCAGTCTTTATCTCTTTCGCACTCGAAGCCGACCTCCTTTATACGTTTTTTGACCAGACGGTGGCTTCCCGTGAACATGGGTTCTTCTGAATTTGGTCTTTTTTCGCTGTATTTTGAACTCTTTTTCATTCCTTTCATTGTTTTTGGATGAGCGTGTTTTTGTAGATTCAACTCGCGATCCCTTCTCGGGCCCTCTTCATCTTTTCTTTCCTTTGGTGTGAACTAGAACGTTCTTCACAACTTATTAGGTTTTTCCCAAGGACACGGCATTCAATCCGGAGATAGATTCCACCGGGGATCCCGCCTTGGTACTTTTTTCCAGCATGGCTTTTTCTTTTCTTTTGTTCGACTGTTTTCTTTATTCTACTCTCCCGCGGTGTGAGGTACCTTAGTTTTTACCGATTCCGCCTTTGAGTATTTCCTCCTCAACGTCTCTTTGGATGCTTCTTTTTCTTCTGACATTCCTCTCTCTCTTTTAATTTCCTAATTTTTTTCTTTGTTGTGTTTTTTTCTAGAGTCTTTTTCATCGGCCCAATTTCCCCCCACCACTTTTCCCCCCCACTTTTCTCCGCGATTGTTTAGGATCTCGATTTCTTTCTGAAGTTCGATGGTTTTTTTTTTTTTTTTTTTTTTTGCGGCCCCGACGTTTTCCCTTGGCGTTCTTCCTCTCCCCCCATTATCCACCAGAACGTTTCGTCCTTCCATTGCTGTTGCCAATCGGTTTCAAACTTTTTACCCGAGTTTAGTGCCCGATCCTGATCCTTGATTCCCTTCCTTTTTTTGGGCTGGTTTTGCCTTTCCCCACTTCCGCAGGAACCCCTTCCTTCCTTTTGTTCACCCCTCCGGTGGCAAAAGATTTTTTCTCCGAGGGATCCTCCGAGTGGCTGGCCTTCTTTCCCCAAACGACATTGCCCGCGGTCAACGCCCCCTGTTTTTAATTCCCTCGACTTTTTCCTCCCCGTCCCCTACGGCATGTTCCTTGCAACCGGCTGGTTCCCGGGCTCTTTCGTCAGTTTCGGGCTTTCGCTTTTTTTTTCCTTTTTTTCCCTTTTCTACTTTTTACTCCCTCTGTACTTTTTTCGATCACGTGCCCCCCGAGAGTCAAGGCCGCCTTTGGGCTACTTTTTACTATTCGCCCCCCCCCCCCAATTTCGGCTTAGGCCCCCCCCGTCCCCGCCGTGGCAACCGCGTGAGACACCCCCCCTGTGGGCAGCCCCCCCTTTTTTTCTTAAGACCCTCTACACCCTGCCCCTCCCTTGTTGGCGGCCCCCGAAGGCGTTTTTTGTGAAATTTCCGTCACCCTTCTCGCGTCGTCCCCTTCCAACAACTGATTTCCCTCCTTTATATTCAGGAATTTTCTCCCTTTTTTTTTCCGCACGTGCCTTTGTCCCGCCGTCTTTTTGCGTCTTTCGACTTCGTCTCTTCTTTGGTTCCGACTCCCCTTTTTCCCCCTTCATCGCACTCACCCTTTAGCGAAATGGGACGAACGGTGGGGTTTTTTTCTCCATTCCCCCAATCGTTTGAACGTTTACCGCGAGAAGTCCCGAAGAACACATCTTCTTCTCGTGTCCACCCCTTTTTTTCTTCCACCACCCCCTCTTCTACCTCTTTCTTACCGGCGTTCCCCTCGGGAAAATTCCCCGTTTTTTTTTCCGGCGAGGTTTTGTAATTAAGTCCCCCTTCCCCCCGTCACCTGATCCGGGTTGTCCCACTGTCTTTTCCCAAGACTCTGTTCGGTTTTTTTGAAGGACCTTCGTCCGTGGTGAGATTCCCCTTTTTTTTTCCCCCGATTTCTCCCTGGATTTTTCCTGTTCCTTTCTTGAATAATCCCAGAACCAGGTCATTTTAAACCCTTTTTCCCCCCCCAGGTTCTGTTCCCTTCCTTTGACCATTTCCCCCGGTCCAGTTCTCTCTCTTCCTTCCTTTGCCTTCCTGACCCCTTCTCTTTCTGTGAAAAGCCGGGATCTTCTGGGGCGGGGCCTTCGCGACTTTTTTTTCAGACCCGAGGCCTTTTTTTCTCATCTTTTCCGCAGTTGCCAGTTTCCCAAGCTTTTGATTACAATTGAACCCGGGCGTCCTGACTCCGTGTTCCCGCTCTCAGAGGCTTTTTATAAACTTTCCGGTTTTTTCTCTAGGACGAGGACCCGCCGGGTCCCGATTTCTTTCTTTTCCGGATTTCCACACCTTCTTTTCTTTCATTCTTTTCGGACTTCCCTGCCCTGCGGAGGGGAGGTCCCTCCGTCAGCTCTCGTTTTTCTCCTATTTTCTTTTTCCCCCTTACCGATTTTCCTTTGCTTTTTTCCTTTCACTCTACCCCTTTCCCTCCCCCCGAGGGGAGGCACTCTCTTTTCGTGTTAGAAGCGTTCCATAGTCCTTTCTTTTCCGCTAATTTTCCTTCTGTCATCAGGTCCCCTTTTTTCTTCCCCCCACCTTTTTTTTCGTCAAACCGACCCCTTTCTCCTAGTAAAGCGAGGTTTTGGAATTGCTGTCTTTTCTAACATGGGTCCCTTCCCTTCCAGGCAATTCCTCACTTTTCTCCCACCCTTTCACAGAGGAGAAGTTCCCCTTTCTGATTAAATACTAGAATATCCCTTGGTAGGCCCCGTGCCTTCAGGATATAGGCGCTTTTTTTTTTGTTGCATGCCTTTACTAGGGTTTTCTTGCCCGTGGTCGGCTAAGTTTCGGTCATCTGATACGAAGCAATTGCCCCAGTAAGAGGGAATGGGGTACGCTTCTTTCCCTCTCTCGATATTTTCATCCCCTTTTTTTTTTTTGAACCTTCCCCTTTCTTCTCTTGGGTCTTCGATCAGGGTTTCTTCGCCGACCCTCTCCCTTCCCCCTCTTTCCTCAGACCCCTAGGTGCGTCCCTTTTTTTTCTTCGTGGACTTACCTGTGAGTTTTGATCTTCTTCTTCCTTTTCCCCCTTCACGTCCCTTCTACTGGACTTCCTCGTTCTTTCCACCCTCTCCGGGGTTATCGTCTTTCCCCCTGAGAGAGGGGAACCCGGATTCCCCTTCACTCACGAGGTGGCTCGGTTTCAGCGGATCTCACACCCTTCCCCCCTCGGGCCTCCTTTTGTTCTCGGGTTCCCACTGTTCTTTTTGGGAACTAGTTAACCCATGACCAGAACATGTTGTTTCCCGCGTGTCCCTTTCGGCCTTTCCCCTACCGGTTTTACTCCCTTCCCGCCCCCTATGGAACCAACCCCTTCTTTTTTGAATAAATGACGACAATTCTTTCAGTCCTTTTTTCTTCTTCTGCGCCTTTCATGCCCTGTGTTCTTGGGTGTCGCTTTCCCAACCTCCAAAAACAGTCCCCTCAGGACTCTCCCCTTTTTGTCCTCGTCCCCCTTCTTTTCCCTCCTTCCCAGTGGATTAAACCAATTCCTTGCGTTTCCCGCCACGCTTTTTTCCCCTGTTTCCTCTCTCCCCCCGTGTCTGACCCCCCCACCAACCTGTTAGAATAGGGATATTGATTAACACCCCTCGTTGGCTCGGGTTCTCCCTTTTTTTCTGCAGGCTTCCCACCCCTTGCCCCTTTCCGTCCCCCATTTTGTTAGTCTCCCTGTATCCCCGGGGGGAGGACAGTTTCCTTTCAAAGTATTCATGTACTCTTCTTGGATGTGGTCTTAGTCTCTCTTACCACTCGGTCTCGTTAATGGGCGGGATTCTACCATTCAAACCAGGCCCCCCCCCATCGTATCCCCCTTTTTCCTCTCGTTAACGCCTTCCCTATCTTCCTCCCTGACCCGACACCACCCCCCTGTCTTCCTAGGGCGGACCCTTGGCCTTCCAAAGACGTTTCTTTTCCATCTTCACCCCAAATCCTCCTTTTCCCTCACTCTGCCCCCCCCCGAGGGGTTTTTTATTTGCAGTCACGCCCTTTCTCCCTGAACTCCTCACGGTCCTTCTTAGACGTTTTTTTTTCTTATGTGGCCCGCCCCCCTTTCTTTGAAACGGGCGGCGCGTTAAGATTCTTTTCAACTTTCTCCTTAGTGTTCTTTTTTTTTCTTGTATTCACTGTTACCCTTTTTCTCCTTAGTGCGAGAAGTTTCTAAGGGTGCGTACTCTTTTCCGTACCCGACTTTCTTCCGTCCGGCTCCCAGCTGAGCCCCAGACCTCTTTTTTGAACAGCAAGGCCTCCCTCATCTATGTTCGTCTTCCATCCATGAGTGTTTAGCCATTTTCCCTTTTGAGGAAGAGACCCCGCGAGCAGGTCTGCCCCTTCGGGGCCCTTTTCCTTTCCCTCCTTAATTTATGTTGATTGAAGTGTCCCCTTCGCGGCACTTGTTTCTGATGGCACTCGTTGGCATTTTTTTTTTCCTTCGGGCGTTTTGTCCATGCGCTCCGGTCCCTTCCCTTTGTGGGCTGGTCTTTTTTTACACCCCCCCCCCCCCCCCAGCTGCCCTCGTCTTTGTCCTCTTTTCGTCACCTTGATCTAACTCTGACGTTGAAGTCGCCCCCCCCCCCCCTCCAGTAGCTTCTTTGGGAGACCCTTCGCTGTCTTCACCCCTCCTTCTGGACTTCAAGGACCCTTTTTTTTTTCTTTGAAGAGGTCTTGGCGGAAAGCTCCCGTGTGAGGTTTCGTTGGAAATTTTTTTCTTGAGTCTCCAGTTTAGTTCCTCCCCTTTCCCGTTTTTTTCCACTCTCTTAGTGGCATCTCCTTAGGGCTGTTTTATAGTCCATGATCTTTTTTCTTCTGGGGGTTTTTCCTTTTCTTCCCAATGGCCTTTGCAAACGCATGGGACCTCCCCGGCGATACAGAATAAGTTTTTCCTCGAATCCAGGAGGGTAGCTCTTTCTTTTTTTCCCCCCCTTGGTTGGATTCTTTTAACTTCTTTTGTGGAGAAGGTTGTTTTATTTCCCCCTTACTACTCCCGCTTGAGGTCCGCCGTGTGCCTGCTCCTCCTTATCCCCTCCGCCTGCGTCCCTGCGATTTCCTTCTGGACAAGTCAATCTCTCTTTTTCCTCTCAGTTGTTGTTGTTTTTTTGATCTCTTTAATTTGTAATCTCTTTCCGCGACGTCATCAGGTTTTTCCCCTTCCCGGTTTCTTACCTTCCACGGCGGGGTCTTCTTCTTTCTCCGAAAACAATCCTCCCCGCCAAAGCATTCCCCGATCTTCCCTGTCTTTAACACATAGTTCCCTGCGGGTTTTTGGTTTCGTTCTTTTTTTTCTTCATGTTTTTTTTTTGTAGTCTCCCCTCTCCCCCCTGGGGCGGGGGCCAGGTTCCCCTCTTTTTCTAGTGTTCACCCCTACTTCCCCCCCCAGGATGAATCTTGCTATCGGCCTTTCTTAAATTTTTTCCTCTTACCTGACATGGTCCCGGCGTCACTCCCCCCCGCTTGAGTTCCACGCCGTCTACACCCCCGGGAAAAGCTTCGCCCACTCCATCCTCGGCATGTTCTTTTGCTGGTCTCTTTGCTCGAATTTTCCCTTTCTCCTTTTGGTATCGAGTGTCCTTTTTTTTCAACGGCATGGACTTTCTCTTCAAGTGGACTTTTTCCTCTCCCAAGGGATGGGGTTTTTCAACCCCCCCTTTTTTTCTTCAATTTTTCCCTTGATTTTTTTGAACCAACGTGCATGCAACGTTTTCCCCCCCTTTCCTTTTGAACAATTCCCTCCCAAGGCCGCCCAGTATTTTTTTTCCTCGGCGTTTCTTCCTTTTTTCCTCTGACCGGGTACCCTTCCTAAGAGTCGCTAACTGCCACCGGGGGAGCAGTCTTTTCTTCTAAATTATCTTCCCTTTTCTGCTGTAAGCCGAGTCGGTTCCTCCCCCGGGTCGAAGGAGGTGGGCATCTTCTTGCGGGGAAATCCTCCTAAACTCACAAGACGTTCGGGATTCGGACATCCTTCGCGCTGACTACCCTGCTCTTCAAGTTAGAGTCACCTTCCTTGCACGTCCTCCGTGTCCCACCCCCCTTTTTCTTTTTTTCCATCCTAGCTGTTGTCCCCCTCGTATACTCGGTTCCCCGAGGGGACCTCAGGTTTCTCCGTCCGCCGGCCAAATCCTTTTTCTTTCTTGGGTTTTCAGTTTTGACCTTCACTCCCTTTAGCCTCGGAATCCGCTCACCGTTTTTTTGGAGGCCGACCCCTCCTCCCCTTGGTTTTTTCTTGACCCTGACGGTCCTTTTGTTCTCTTTCCCCCTTTCCCTGATCTGTGGGGAGCTTGATGGTGTTGGGGGTTTCCCTTTCTATCTGATTCTTACCCCCCTTTTCATTCTTCCCCACCCCAGTCCCCTTTTTCCGGACTGTTCTCTTTTCCCCCTTCAGCCTTCCCCCATCTCTGTTTCAAGACTTTTTTTCCTCCCCTTAATTTCTGACTCCCTTTCAGAGCAAGAGTTTTTTTTTTCTTTCCATCGCCTTCTTCTCTCATTGTGCCTCGGGATTTTCCCAACTTTTTCCTTTTTTTCTTTAGAGTCGGATCTCCGAGTCCACTTGCCCTTCTTTACCTTTTTCTCCCATTTTTCAGATTTCCTTGGCTTTTACGGTTTACGAGACCCTTGCCGCACTTAACCCACTTCGTGAGCATAGATTTTTTTTTTGCCGCTGTCGTTGGGCCCTCCCGTACTCTTTTTTCCGTTGTCCCCTTTTGTTTTTTCCTGGAGTAAGCTGAACGGACTGACGTTTGGCAGCTTTTCTGACCATTTTTCTTTCGTCTTGATTCCTGAAAGTTGACCCTTTTCCTACATGGCTTCACCGCCACTCCTTCCCTGGAGCTGGGTCAGTTCCGTGTTCGTCCTTCCCGGAGTTCTTTTTTGGATCCTGTCGCCTTTTTTTGATTTTTCTCCTGGTTGTCTTTTGCTCCTTAGGCACATTTCCCCCCTTTTTGAGAAAGTTTTCCTTTCCTTCCCCTACTCCCCCTGGGTTTCCTTCCCTCCGATTTCCTTCCCTCTTCAGTTTTTTTGGCCTGTTGCTCTGAGCAAGAGGATCGACCTTCTACGGAGGTCTTGGCTAAAGGTCCCTTTTCTTTCTTCCTGTCCCTTTCCGTCGATTCCCTTTTCTTTTCGGTTATATTCTCCAATTTGTGTTGTTGCTCTTTTTTGATAAGTGCCTTCCTCCCCAATCGTCTTTTTTTTGGCAGCCGTTTCAAGTTTTTTTTTCTCTTCGTTTCTATCCTTTATTTCTTTTTTTCTGGTGCATAATATGAAAATCGGGTTCTCGTATCCTTCGTGGTCACCTTTTTCCCTCCCCTCTGTTTCCTTTCTTCGAGGCTCTTTTCCTTATCTTATTTGGTGCCTCTTTCTGGGGGGCGCACCAAGGGGGGGGACCATTCTTCTCTTTTTTCTCTCTCACCCTTCCTTGTTTTTTTTGCTCCCCTTACCGGGATGTTTCTTTTTTCGACGACCCCTCAACCCAGCTCCGTCCTTGAGGCTTTTCTTTTCATTCGGGTCTGGCCTTCCAGACCTCTCGCCTCAGCCTTTTTGTAGCGCGAGGAAAAAAAGTCCCTTTTTTTTCTCGTCGTGTTCATGCTCCCCCTTGCTTGCGGTCCCCCCTGATTTCTTCCTCCAATTCGGCTAAGCCCCTTTTTTCTCTTTGAATGTATCCCGAGTGGGACGTGTTTTTGTCGACTTTTGCGGATTGTCTTTTTAGGTCCCATCGGCCCGTTCTTGGTCATTTTTTACCCCCTTGTGGAAGCCGTATGCTACCACTCTGAGGTCGAATTTCCTCCCCCCCCTAGGTCTAAAGTTTTTTTCCTTTCATTTCCCCCGCTTTCAAGCAGTCATCTGCGCTTTCCAAAACAACTCGTGCTTCGGTCTTTTTTCTTCACTTCTTTTCATCCCCTAATGCCGGGCTTTCTCTTTCTTGTTCAGGATAATTTTGTGGTCGGATTCCCCTTTCCCCAGTGGTCTTTTTCGGATTTTTTTTTACCATTGTAATCCGGTTCATTTTTTTTTGTCATTCTCCCCCGGAAAACCAGGCAAACAAATCGTATCATCTTTTCACGGGGTTTCCCCTTTTCTCGTCCCCTGCCGAAAATGCTAGGTTTTCCCCTTGTTTTTCGTTTTTTTTTTTTCTGCTACGATTTTGCGACTTCGGTGGCACTTCCTCGGAGCAACGCGCATTTTTTGAATTGATGAACTGACGTCCCGTGGCCTCGTTCCTTCTGTTTTCCTTGCTGGGGCCGCCGGTTGGTGGCCCTTGGAATTTTTCTTTGCTCGAACCCTTTTCCTGGTAGGTCTTTTGCTAAGTCTTTCAGTGCGATTTCCCCTCTATCTTTAACCCTGGATTTGCGAAGGCACTCCTTAGCGGACGACCGAAACTGGCTTGTGAAGGTTTTTTTTCTCTGGGAGGCCAATTTTCCCATTGTTTTAGACATATCCCGTTTGCGTTTTAGACGCGAAATGGACCTGGTCCGATTTTCTTCGCACTTGTTTTTTTTTCCTCAGGGTTTTCCCCTTTTTTTGATTCCTTTCAGTACTTTGTGGCGGGTCCTTTTCCTGGGTTGGGGTTTTGGGTGGGGGGGGTTTTGGGGGGTTTTTGGGGGGGGGGTGGGGTTTTTTTGGTGGGTGTGAACGAGTGTGCAGTGGGCGTGTGTGTCATCTTCGTTCCAATCGGGAACTTTTTTGTGCCGACTTTTCCCCCCCAGTGACCCTTTGCTTTCTGTTATACAAGGCCATTAAAACTTCCGCAAAGACTCCTTCTTTCTTCTGGGAGCCCTTTCATCCCCTACTTTTTGGGACCGCACGGTTGCCCCGGAAAATGCCGTTTTAGTTGGGAGACCCCCCTTTTTTAGACGGGCCCCTGGTGTCTTTTCCTTCTTTTCCCGCCGTTTCATTGGGGCGTTTTAAGGGAGGTAGATCCCCTTCGGATTTAGAACCCCTTTTTTCTTTCTTTTTCATACTTTTCTTGGTTTTTGCAAGCCGAGAGGTTGTGGGTTATGGGTTTTCTAGGCTCTCCCAGAACCCCTTCTTTCCCGTCTCCTCCTATCCCCCCTTTTCGCCGTTCCAGAGGTCCGTTGCTTTCCCCGAGCTCCACAAGCATGGGTTCTTGGTGGTCTTTTTTCCCCTACCTCTCCCCCCGAAGCCTGGCGGCACCGCCCTCGGCCCCTGAAATCTCTCCCCCGTTCGTATGCTGTGTTCTTTTGA
>Ga0179593_1636578_pt1 | contig 15376 bp, 18 predicted proteins | sample CZODoug2_1_08_16_FD_185931 | JGI IMG/M metagenome (GOLD analysis project Ga0179593, IMG submission 185931) | Vadose zone soil fungal communities from Angelo Coast Range Reserve, California, USA - CZODoug2_1_08_16fungal (PacBio error correction) | ecosystem: Environmental > Terrestrial > Soil >... | reverse complement strand
TCGGACTTAAAAAGAAATTTTTCCGGGCAAGACTACGCCACTCTTTTATTCAGTCTCACCTCTTCCTTCCCCCGTTTGGGGGGGGGTTGCGAAGCGCCTTTTTAGCTGTAAATATATTTTTTCGTAATTCTTTTACTTTTCTTCTTCCTTGAGTTCGGGCTTTTCCTCTCCACACGTGGGCCCTTTTTCTCTTTAATCTTCCCTCGGCGTCCGTTTCGAGATTATACCTTTTCGGCTTGTTTTGCCTCGCCACTTGTTCCCCCCGTACATCAACCAGCAATGCCTTATCTTGGACACGAACCTTCCCCCAGTCATTCACTAAGACCGCCCTCCCCTCCCGACCCACAATTCCCCTCTAACGCCCCTCCTTCCCCCCCAGTGAAACGTGTGATAGTCCTTGTTTCATCGATTTCGTTCGGATTCTTCGCTTGACTTCCCGCCTTAAGTGACAGCGAAAAACCCTTTCTCCCTCGATGTCCCCCATAATCCGCCCAGCACCCACATTCTCGGGCGAAGAACCCCGTTTTCCAAGGGGTCCCGGTGACGAGGGTTCACAGCCACTAGGGTCCCCTTGATGTCTCCAACCTTTATGACAGATGTCTTTCTGCAGTCCTCCATTTCCCAAAATAGTTTCGATAGATCTTCTTCATTCCTCTCTCTTTTCTTTTTTGATTTGCGTTATTGGCGAGGGTCCCCTCCCCGAGAGATGGATTCCTTTTCCTCTTTAGAGGAACACCGCCCCCTTTTTTTACGATTACCACGCGCCAGAAGTCTTCCCGGAATGACAATCATTCCCCCCCTCCAAACATTGGTTTGCCCGACCCGATTTCTTCTTGTCTCTTCGGTAACCAATGGTACTTTTCCTGGACTCCCCCCTTTCTCTTGGTCCAGTTGAGTGAATTACCAATTTTCTTTCCCTATTCAACTCATCCCCCTTTTTTTCATAATCGAGGGTTGGACTTTCCGGAATTTTCCGGTTCCTTTCGGCGATTAAGTCTAAGTTTTCCAGCGTGATTTCCGTAATCTCTTTCCTTTCCCTTTCCCCCTCCTCGAGGAGGTCACTTTTTCTTGTATCTATCTCTCCTGTTTTTTTTAGATCCTTCGAATTTCACGACTCCCTCCCTGGTAGAGACCTGAACAAAGATACGTTCATCACGCTCCCCGATGGACCTTTTTAACTGGGAACCTTCACCCCTCCTTTCCGCGGCCCTACTCCCTCTTGCCTCCTTTTGAGCAGGCGAAAGCTTTTCGCGATTTCACCCTTCCCCCCTCTGTAGTCGTAGTGAGGAGTTCTCCTCCATGTCTTCTTTTTTTTCTTCCGAGGCCCCTGATCTCCCTCTTCCGCTTCGGACTGCGTGTACGTGTCGTTCCTTTTTTGACGGTAAGGACCTCTCTTAAAGGTTTCCTTCCTCTTGAGCTCGCCTCCAGTTTTCCTTCTCTAGGAAAACCAGGCTTAGACCCCAGGCCAGTTTTTTTAAATTTTGATCTAGGCCCTCCCCCCCTTTCCAATGCCCTGCAACGCTTCTTCCCAAGAAATCCCTTTTCCAGACCGCTCTAGAAACAGAAGTTTTTCCTGATCTGTTCCCTCGGAAGAATTCAAAATTGATCCTTTTTTTTTCCGACAATCCTCTTTTTACCTTCTCCTGCGATTGTCTGCTCTCAATCTCCCCCCCCTTCAGCGCGTCCCTCCTGCCCAATAGAGCCCCTTTTTGGACTCATTTTTCGTTTACCCCCCCTTCCCTTTTACCGCACTTCTTGAAATTTTCATTTCCTCTTCTTGTTTCCTCGACTTTGTCTTCCCCTCTCTGCTCCTTCTCTTCCAATTGACCATAGCGGGGCTATCGACTCCCCTGCCCCTACATTCTTAGCCCCTCGTCCTGTCGTTTCACAAAAAGAGTTTTTTCGAATCTCTCTCCTTTTTCTTCTCTTTTTTGTGAGCCCCGGTCCGATCCAGTCTCTTCAGGAAACCTTTTCCCAGCGTGGTCCCCTTCCGATGCTGGCGATCTTCGCCGCCCTCATGTATTTTCTTCATTCTCTGTCAACAGTCCCAGTCTTTCTCGTCTGAAAGCCTCGAAGCTTACCCCCCCTTGACCTCGGTACCCTTTCCTGTCTGGGTATTCAACGAAAACTCCTTTTTCACGGTCTTTCTTTTCGTTCTTTTGTTCCCTCATATGAGGAGGAATCGTTCTCTTGTCCCTTCTTCTCAGCGACGGTAAGCACCCTTCTTGTGCCATCCACTTTCTCACTTTGCCTCCTTTAGAAAGAAGCAGAAGACCCTCTATCTGCACTGCTGTGCCTCTCCTTTATTTCCTTCGTTTCCTTCGAATTGCACTTGGTGCGTGCCGAGGAGACTCCCCCCTACCCCTTTTTTGCCTTGCCCTGGGGATACTGACAGTTTTTCGAAGCCCTGCACGGTTGTTCTAAGTTACTAAGTCCTTCCCCCTTTACGATGGCCTGGTCTCGCCCCCTCAAGTTACTCCCCTCCCCTTCCTCCGTCTGTCAGGAGAGATTCTATCAGGGCCTTTTTTTTTTTTTAGGATTCGCACCCACCTCCTCCTCCCTGCTCCCATCCTCCCCGAAGAATACACTTTTCCCCCGCTGGAAGCTCCGGTGTTCCCTTGCTTGCTCACCAGGGATTTTCCCTCGAGGACTTTTTTGTTTAGTAAAAAGGTTTCTTTCGGTGAGCTTGCTGAACGTATCTTTGTCAAGCCCCTTTTGAGTCGTGATCGTGAAATTTTCCCTCCTCCTGTTCGTAACCCCCCTCTCGTGAGTTTTTTATAATTATCGATGTCCTTTTTCCCCTCCCTAAGATTAGAGAACCCTCCTACAAACCTTCTCCTAGCCATATGGGAGCGCCGCATATGTCCTATTCTTCACAACGTTCCCCCCCTCCTCTTTTTTTTTTTTTGTCCCGGTTGACCTTTTTCCTGCCCTCTCCCCAGCTTCAGTTCAAGTTAAGTAGGAGTGTCTTCCTTTCCCCTCCCCCCCTAAGCGGTCGGCGAATTACAACTTTTTTTTTTTTTCTGATTGTCCTTTTCCTCTGCTTTTTCTAGTGTGCGACAGGCTTTTACTTTTCCTCTACAGATCGTACCTCTTTCCCATCGACCGCCCCCTGCCCTTTTTCGCTCATCCACTATCGCTCTTCTCTCCGCCTCTTCATTCTTCGTTTGTTTTGTTCCCCGCTGGGTAGTGACACCCTGGAGGATGGATGGAAATGCCTTCTGGAGACATACGCCCTTCTCCCTGTAGATGAACATAGTAACAGTTTTCTTTGGGTTCGCCCACCCAAGTTTTACTTTATCCCCCTTTTTTGTGTGAATCGCTTTGCTCCGTTTTTTTTTTTCGCTTTCCCCTCTGGAGTCAAAGATTCGTTCCCTCTAGAGGGATGGCTCATCCCCCATGCCCCCCCACCTATCCGTTTAGAGGCGATAGAACCTAATTTGTTTTTGCGTCTGGTCTTTCGCTTTCCTTCTTCGGGACTGGTGAAGCAGCAGTTTTTCTCTCCGCCCTGATTTTGACGACCGTTCCAGTACTCTCTTCAACCCCCACGCTGTGATGACGCCTCGAAACGTGGTGTGAGATGTGAGTCTATTTCATCTCTTTTCCGCCACGTTTATGATCGATTACCTTTTTTTCCCCCCCTTTGCCCGGAGAATCCGAAAGATCTTGTCCCAATTCCTTCGTCTTTTCCGCCAGCCTTTTTTTTGCTTCTTTTCCTGAAAGCCTGCTTCCCCCTTTCGTATTCGGACCTTACTTCTCTCTTATGTTCTTCCCCCCCCTTATCAATTGGTCAAAATGCCAAAGTCCGCCCTTCGTCAGCCAAACGAGGATTTTCTTTTCTTTGAATTTGCCTCGACCTTATGCAGCCTCATCGAGGCTGTAAACACTTTGGCAGTCCTCATTCCCCCCCCCCCCCCGGCTTGCGGTGTCCTGTACTAGAGAGAGATGTGGACGTGTGTGGAGATTTTTCAAACCTTTTTTCCCCAAAGCTGTGAACATGACTGTACTCTTTTCCTCTCAGCCAGATTGGCCCTTTTTGTCCTCTCAAGATGCCTCTTCCTCCACAATCAAGGTTCTCCTGTACACCCCCACCTGGAGAATTTGGGATACATTAACCTTTTGGACGTTACCCCTTTTTGCTCCAAGTCTGACTCCTCCCCCCTTTATTCCCCAATTGAGCTGTCTTGTTTAACTATAATGTGTTTTCCCCGTCGGCATGTCCTCCAAGTAAGACTTCTCTGGTTCTTTCCGTCTTCTTTGTCCGATTTCCCTTGGTGTTCCTTCCTCTTTTTTTGATTCTTACGGGTGCCCCAATTCTAGGTTTTCTCCTGCCGGTCTCATGGCTGCGCCCCCTCTTGCTGTACAGATCAATACCCATAAAAGCAGACTTTGCCCCTCTTTCTTCGGACCGACTTTCTCTGTCGTTCCAGTACCTTTTTTTTTTCATTTCTTCCCTTAAAAGGATCGGGTGGCCTACACGCTCCTCCCTTCGTGATCGGGACGACGATGACTTGATTTTTTTACCCCTCAAGCCCTCCCTTTTTCTTTCTTTTTCCTATTTGTTGGTAGATGATACATTTATGATTTGCTTTCGTCCCACCTTTCCTCCCCACGCCGACAGGAAACCCTCTTCCCCCTGGTACCGATTCTTCTTTGTTATTCCTTCCGTCACACTCGAAGGTTAAAGGAATACCCCTATCGTTTCTTTACGCACGGCCCACGTGATATTGTCCCCCTTTTACTCCCGCGTGGAAATCGTCGATTTGGACCTAAGAATCAGTGTGTTGCGACCCCCCCATAGAATGGTTTTTCCCCGAATTCCTTCCGGTACGTTTCAAGCATCTCGCGGTCAGCATCGTCATAACACTATTCTTCAGTAATTGGAGGACCCCTATTCCCCTCTCCCAACAGGAGAGGAAAAAACTTTTAGCATTTCCTACTTCTTTCTTCTTTTTTTTCGACCCTTCCGGAGCTTGCAGGATGGGTTGAATTTCCACCAATCTCAGAGTCCATGTGGTTGGACTTTTCCTTATTGAAACTTTTCTTGGGTGCGGTTTTCCTCTTGAGATTGCCATATCGTTCCATCTGGTAGCGGTATTCGTCCATCATTGATCCCTTACCCCTCACCCTGCTGTGTGGATCCGAATCCACTGTCCTGCGTACCTGAGTCCCTTGTCGTGACAACTTTAATCTCTCCCCGCGTCATTTTTGGTTGAAATCTTTTCGCTCGCTCTCTTCCGGTAGAGAGCCTTTTCTAGTGGGTCCCTTTCCCTTTTTGTGGTGGGTTTGGTGTTCTGCCCATTTTTATTAGATTGAATCTCACCAATCCTTTTTTTTCGTACTCCCTTTTCTTCCTCTCCTCACACAGTTTTTATTAATTACGAAACGACAGCGAGCCTTTCGCCCCTCCTCTTTCCACCACAACCCCCCGTGGCGAAGGAAAGAAGATTCTCACTCTTTCACGATTCGGAGCCTGATTCATACCGTTTGTAGCTTTGTCCGCTCGACCTGAACTTTGGCGCTCCGCCTACGATGTACTCTCAGGATGCGCCTTCCCTCCCCCCTTTCAAATCACGGAGGAATTTTTTTTTCCCTTTGCAATGTTACATCCCCCCCCCGTTTCCGATCGGTGGCTGTCCATCACTCTGCTTCAAACCCCTCAACTCCCTCTAAAAGACCCTATTCACACACTTATGTTTCCTCCCAGAACGACCCCTTAACTATTTGATAGTTAGGATTTCCTCTTCCCTTTTTTCCATAGCGTCGTCCCTGAAGGATTGACTCACTGTAAGATGACCTCTACCGAGGTTGGCCCCCCAGCGCTTCCAAACCAGAAGAGATGTTTTCTTCCCAACTCCCCTTTCTTGCGAACCACAAACCCCCTTCCTATGACTGTCCCTTTTATTTTTCCCATTGGCTCGGAGGAACTTGTTCCCCCCCTATTCGGTACCAGCTTTTCAAGACCCTTTGTTTCAGTTTATTATCTTTCGTCCAAACAGAAGGTTTTTTATGAGCGACGGTTCCGCGGTCGATTTCCCTTCCTTTTATCTCCTTTACTTTAGAACTCGTGAGCGATGGACCCTCCGCTACTACGATCCCCCCCATCCGAGCTCCAGGACTCCCCCCCCACACCCTTCCACGATACCCCCTTTTTTCTTTTTTCATTCGCGACGATTCCTCGGTAACCCTTGTTCCCCTTTCACGACCGGACGTTTCTTCCCCTTCCTTTATTACCAATCCCCCCCCCCATTTCCGTTTCAACGCATAACATCAGAGGGTTTCCGTTGTCCCTCGTTGCAGGGTATTAATAGAAGAGCCCTTTTTCCAGTCCCCTTTTGTTCCATTTCAGTGCGTTGTTCTCGACCTTCTGCCAGGTCCTCAAAAGAGGCCTTACAAAACTTTTTTTCCTTTTCCCTCCGGATGGTGTTCTCTCGCCTCCCTCGCTTCCAATCGAAATGACTTCCCGGTTAGCGATTCCCTCCCCCCCTAACAATCTTCCCTTTCCCCCCCCGCTCACCGAAACCTTTTTCCCTTTTTTTCCCGGAACAGATCTCCTGACTCTCTTAGCTGACGTACAACCCCCCCCCCCCCCGTGTAGGCAAGCCCTTTCTCCCCGAGTAAAACGGCAAAAACGGATTTTTTCGTTGTCGTCTTGTCCCCTTCCCCCCCCCTTTTCTTTCAGCATCTCCGTTTCTACGCCTGGATAGAATTGACGTTTTTTTTTTTTCTTTTCGGTGACGGTAAGGAAGGCTTTCTCCAAGGCGCGTACCTTTTACTTCCCCTATTCGTTATTTCCCTTAATCCACCTCAGCGTGGCGGGCAAAAGGTTTTCCTCCCCGGCCAGGCTTTTGTAAATATTTTGATAGCTGCGGCAAGACCCCCTGATTCTCAAATTCCCGGCCTCTCCCTCACCAGATTTCCGCCCGCTTATAGCACAGTTGCAATTCTTCCGCACCGCTTTTCTCTTTCGTTCAATTTGCTTCCCTGGTGTCCCCGTACAGACACTTTACTTGCTTGACCTTCTCTCTATGCGTGTTCGCTTACGATTCCGCGTCTCCCTCTCAATTTTAAACAGGCTCATCCTCCCCTCGCCCCCCAACTGTACCCCAATCCGACCTTCAAGTTGATTTTCGTTCCCCGTCCAGGCCCCCCCTCCCCGAGTGTCAATTATTCTTTTTTTTTTTATTGTTAAATCCTTTTTGACGAGGGCAACTAGACTGTGACTTTCCTTTTGCGCCCAGCCATCCCCAGCAGGTCGGGTGGGATAGCCAACACTTTTCTTGCCCGGCCCCCCTCCTTGGTCCCACTGTCGAGTTTAACCACCTCTTTCTCGCCTCTCCTCTTTTCTCCCCCCCCCTTTTTTTGTGGAGCTTTTCCCAGGCGACGCTTCTTTTGTTTTTGACCGACCTGTACCGCGTTTCGGCAACTGTTCAGCTGCTGGCTCCCACCCCCTCACTTTCGCTAGTATTGGAAGGGGCGGGAGCCTTTTGCAACAGTTTTTTCTTCCTTTTTCCCCTCAACCTCCCGCTTCATCCCCAATTTCCCCAATAATTGACCTTGTGTCCCTTTCTTTTCTGGAAACTACCTTTCCGTAATTGTAGGAATTGTATTTCTTAACGATTGGGCTTTTCTTCCACTGATTTTCAAATGGGGTTCTCGAGGGTTCTTTTAGGGCTCTGGCACTCCTCTGGTCCAGTTACGTTCTTTCCCTGCGTGGCCACCCCCCATTTGAACTTCCTCCACAAGAAGCATACTTTCGGTTCGGCTATATCTCTGCCCCTTCTCTGAGCGGTTTTTTTTCTTGCAAGTCTCTTTTCCGTCTTTGCCTACATTCAATCGGGGGGCTTTTTTTTCCCCTATCCAAATAACATTTTCAAGCAAGACTTCTTTAGCAAGGACCTTTGTGCCTCTTTCCAAAACGGATTCTTTTTTCCATTACTTCTTCCCCCCCGCTCTCCCCCCTTTTGTTCTTCACTTAATTTACGTTCCCCAGGACTACACGCTTAACGAAGCTTTCTTTTTTTCTCTAGGGCCGTACTCCTATTTTTTGAGGATACACCCCTTTCCTTGGCTTTTACCCCCGAATCCCAGGTTTTCCGTAGTGTTTTTTCCCACTCGCTGGAAGATCGGGCTCTTGTCACACGGTATTCTTTTTCCGAGGATCTGTTGCCCCTTGTACAAAGTAAACACTTCTTTTTTCTTCACGTATCTTTGTTTTATGACCTCACTCCCCCCCTCCTACCCTGGGAGTCCGTGCTTTCTTTTTGTCCGCGATATTCTCCTATCTACTCACCCATCGTTCTCCGGCTCAGATGGTCCCCTTTTTCAGAAGTTCCTGCTCTTAGGATGGATTCCCGCCCCTTTTTTCTTTTTTCTTCGCAATTGGAGCAGCTCTCTTTTTCCTGAAAAATTCACCAACCCCGGCCCACTCCGAGGATCTAAATTTTATCTTTTCAACTCTCTCTGCCAACAGCGGGAGACCCTCCAAAGCTTCCGTCGTCCCTCTAGACAGTTCAGCACCATCAAGTCCCTTTTTAAGTTACCAACTAAGTTTGGGTTTTTTTTTATGATTGTCAGTGCCAGTCTTTTCGTCGTCGTTGAGACTGCGTTTTCTTCAATATTCCCCCTGCCTACTCTACCGTTCTCACTCGACCGAATCCTTTTCCTCCCCCCCCTTCTTCTTTTTCTCCCGAATTTCCCCGAAAAGCTGTTCGTATGAGGACGGATGGGACCCCCTTTTCGCAATTATGCTTGTCTACGAAGCTCAAATTTTTTTGAACCCTCGTTCCCGCCCCTTGCTCGGTGGTTATTAACACACTCCGTTTTTTCTGCAGAAATCTATTCTGGGTTGTGGGCTTTTTTTGGTCGAGGGGCCTCTTCCCCCGATTACGAGTCTTCACAATATTTTCTCCCCTATGAACCTCCTCCTCTCCCCCCTTCTTGCGGTCTAATATTTACTGGTGATTAGTTATTTTTTTTTTCGCGTCGGTTAGGTATGGACGTTCAAAGCTCCGACTCTTCTTATTTCAACATTGCACAGGGTTTCCCCTCCTCCCTCCTGATGATCTTTCCTCCCATGATTTCGGCGCTATGCGTTCTACCCTCTTAGGAGGCACTTTATTCATAGCTTAACCCCTCTTGGTATCCCCCTTCTCTTGATAATACCTGAATCCGAATTTTTTTCCTCTTCACCTCTGGCTGCTTGGTCGCTTCAATTTTTTGCGCATGTGAGTTTAGTCTCCTGGCCTGTTTTTTCCTGGGCCCGGACCCAAGAAGTAGTCTCCTTTTCTTTCAAACTTCCGTCTTTTCCCCCGGGAGTTTTAGTAAGGAACCTTTCCCTCCCTCTCATTTTATTCTAGACCTTTCATGGCTCCCTTCTTTCCCACCCCCCGTGGCAGCAGATTCAATTTCTTTTCCTTTTTTGTCACTCGGTCCTCCTATTCATCTTGTCTGGATCAACGGGTCTACCCCTGTTAACAGACTTTAAAGAGCCCATCTCAGCTGGACCCTTTTCCCTTTCAGTCCTCCTCCATCCTCAAGAGGAGCGAACTCATCCCAATGCGATAACGCTCCCCACCCACTCTTGACTAGGGAGCACACCATCCTTCCCCCTTTGCCTTCCTTGTCTAGAATTCCTCCTTCTAGATGAAGGCGAACCTTTTTCTATTATGTTTGGGCTATGTCTACGTGTTCCTTAGTTACTTCTATCCCGATGCTTCCCCCCCTCCCCTTTTGTGACTCCTGGATGGAGTTCGACTTCCTTTTTTTCTTTCGGTCCCCCCCATTTTTCTTCTTTTATCATGCTTTCAACACTGCTATGATTGGCCAGATCCTCCCCCCCCCGCATGGCTCCGACGCTTTTTCAAAGCTTCGATCCCACGTACGGTCTTTTCCCCCTCTCGAGGTAATGCGAATTACTTTTTCCGTTTTTCTGGCGCCATCTAATCCTCGGTCTTCGATCTCGGACCGCGATGGACTTTTTTGGATGCTATTTTTACCCCTCAAGCCCTAAAGTGTATCTCTCTATTTTCATTCTCGAGAGATACACTTTCATGATTTTTGCTCCCAACCTCGGATCCAAGACGGCAGAAATTCCCTGGTCCCGTTTCGATGAGCGTGTTCGGCCAGCGAATCACAGAACCTCTCCCCATGCTGGCGTACCGCCTCCCTTTTTGCGGAACCTGTATTCTTCCCCTTCTCTCTACTACAGTTTCGCCATCTTCTTTATTGGTCTTCTTTGGGCCATCAGAATCAGGTTTTCTTTCCCGCCAAGCCAATCAACCCAGAATTGTTTTCCCCTTCAATATCAAAGCGTAGTACTCAGTCCCAGCGTCGCTTCCCGGATCGCTCCTTCTTTTGAATATGACAACGAGCATATATTTCCAACACTTTTTTCATGCCCTCTTCGTGTTCACGACGATTTACGCCGCCTGCCTGCATCTTCTTCGAATGGAGTACCAAATTTCCCCGGTTGTTGGTCCTGACTTTTCTTAACTTTGGGTGGCGTGCGGTCTCTGCCTTTTGATTTTCTTTCTCTCAGTTCGATTTCTTGAGCGTGTATTCCCCTTTGATCGTTAAATTTTTGTGGGATCCCCCTTTTCGCCGAACCGCCCCCTTCTCTGTCCTTTCTTTCCCCTCCACAGACGAGTGTGAGATTTTTCTTCATAATTTGGGGCAAGCCCTTTGTAAGATACTGGTAGAGCCTCCCTTCTTTTTCACGTTTACGTGCCACTCCTTTGACCAGGTTATGTTGCATTTTTCCTCCCCTGTACTTCGTGCGTACTATCCTTCCGCCCAAGTCCCTTTCGTCAGGTTTCCCCCAGAAAAGCGCGAACTCGGACTCTTTCCTTGCTGGTAATTCCCTTTTCGAATTCGTAGAAATGATGTCTCATGAGATTTGGATTTTCGTGTAAGCGAGGTAATCGAAAAAACGTTGGCGCTCCTCCCCCAATATCTTTCCCTTTCTCCTTCCCCCTTGAGTCGGCTTGTGCCCCTCGATACTGGCACCTTTCCTTTTACTCCACCATCAAGTCCGGTCTTTTTTCCCTCCCTGATGCTTTTCCCCATTTTCCCCCCAAGCCAGAAGGAGACCTCCCGACCCCCCCATTTCTCCCACTTCGTCTACGCAAGCCGCCCCACTCCTCTGCCCCTTTTTATAGTTCGGCGTTTTCTTTCTGCGTAGCCTCCACTATCTTAGTTCTTTAAGACAGTTTTTCCCTTGTGAAGCTGTCTTTCACCACCCACTCTTTTTTTCTGAGCCTTAAAAAAAGAAGAGATTTTTCCCCAAGAATTTCCCCCCAGAGAATCATTCCCGATCCTTTTAGGGTTAAAATCATTGGAGCTTACTGTTAAAACTTTCTTCCAAGTATGCGGTTTTCACCTTCCCTCCCTTTCCCCTCTAGCGAGATTTTAGAGTCGACCCTCCGTGGCAGATTTTACACTTATCTTGACTTCTTAGTTCCGGTAGATCTCATTTTTCATGTCGCTGAATTCTATTACCCTGCCGCGTTTACCGAGCATCCTCTTTAAGGACTTCACCACAAGCCCCACAAACTTGAGTTGCTCTCTCCTTCCCTCTATTGCTCCCCTATCGTTTCCCTTGAAAAGGTCAAGACGAAGTTTCTGAATCTGGGTCTCTTCTCATCTCTAACAAGTTTCAATCCTTCTATAAAAGTTTATCATCGAGGCGTTGGAAGTTGTTATCCTTTCTTAATCTCCCGCGCCCAGTGAGCCCAGTGACATTTCCTCCAGCCGTGAGAGGGTCTCTACTCTTCTCTCACGGTGAAAAATCCCTGATGGTGCGCTCCTAGACCCGTGTTTGTTTTCCTTTAACAATTTCCCTCCGACTCCAGGGGTACATGAAAAATGAACCCCCGTTCACCTGCATCACGAAGATGTGCTTTTTTTTTACTCCCAAGATGAATAGCCTTTCCCTCACGGTATCATCTAAGATTTTTTATCTTCCCCAGCGATGTACCCCCCTGTACTCAGTAGTTGAGGCCTTGTTCTTGGATCCTTGAGGAAGATTGTCCTCTTATCGGGCCGCTCTCTTCATCTTCACGGTTTGTAGTCTGGTGAGGTAAGGAATTCCTACTACACATGCGATTTTCCTTACGTTTCTCCTGGGAATAAGTTTGAAATTCGTTATTTCCTCCTGTGCCCGTAGCCCCATTCCCCTCTTGCCATATGATAGTTCAATCTCTTCCTCTTCACGCCCAGATTCCATTCTCCGCCCAACCAGGCCCGTTCTGAACCCCTGAGTCTGCACGCTTTTCTCCCCGCCTTTTCTCTCTTCGAGATTGCTGCCCGCTCCCGTCTTACTTTTTCAAATTTCTCCCTTCCCCAGCCCAAATGCGTACTACCTTTTTCTACGTTCGCTGTCTTCGTGATTCCCCCTCCCTCTCGCCCTCTTGCCCCAAGTGGTCACTTAAGGACCCTGCCCCCCCCTGAAACGAAACATTTTCGTTGAAGACCCCTCCGCCCCACTCTCCCCTGTCAATTCCCTTGGAATTTTTCTTCGATGCTTTTCAGACGAATTTCTTTTTGCCAACGAGCGGCGCCCTTTCCCATACTAGGATTCGAAGTGCTTGTTTCGCCAGTCCTGGACAGTGCCGTAGCCCCCTTGCTCGGTTACCCCCCTTAGACATGACTCTGGAGACAGAATCTCTCCTCCGTTGTTGTTGTTGTCGATCTTTGCTGGTACATCTATCTTTTTTGTGGGACAATGTTTTCCCCCGCTTGGTCACGGCCACCTGCCCCCCGCACTTTTTTCTCCGCCCCTTGCGGGGCGGGAGAAAAAGGCTCCCCAGTCAGAGTTGCCTCGTTGTGCCCTTTGATTTCAATTTCCTTTCCTCATGACCTCTGTTCCAATTTTTTTTCCTTCTGGTTTTCCTTTCAACGAACCCCCCGTTTCGTTCTTCTTTACAGTTTCCTTTTTTTTCCTCGGAGGCAGACCTGTTGCTTATGCTCAGAATAGGATTCTAGGCACGAATCTTTCTCCTCTGTTTCAGCCCGACGTATGCGTCCATTTTCCCATTTGAAATTCGCATTTTCGACCCATAGAAGAATTTCGGGAATTCCCCCCCCTATGTCCCTGTCTGTGCGAGAGTTCTTTTCAGTCATCTTTCCCCTTCTCCTTTTTCCCGTTTTTGCCGAGGATAGAATATTTAACCCCACAGCCGCCTGGGCTAGGGATGTCACTACTACCTGTCCGATGGTCTCTTTTGCAGGATCCCTTCCTCTTCGAACATTTAAGACGTTTTCCCTCATTACCTTCCCCTCCCCCGCTTTCGGCCGTTCTTCAGGGCCGTAAGCCTATCTCCCCCAGCTGCCTCAAGGTCCCTCAAAAACTGACGCTACACTTGTTTACTCGATGGAGATCCGGGGATACACTATTCTGCTCTCTAGCTGCCTCCTCTGCTTCTGTCCCCGTTTGGTAAAAAGGTCAACCTTGTTCTCGGTGAAAGTCTCCCGCAGACTCTTACCCTGGTATTCCTTTTTTTTCATTTTCAGATGATCTTGCTTCCAAAACATCCGGCTCTATCTCTCCCCTCCCCCCCGTCGATGCCCGTTTGATTAATTCCCTTTTTCTATACACGCCGATCCCTTGGATCCTGCCCCTAGACTGTCTGACTGTTGGAGCGCGGCTATCCGCCACTGCAACATACTTGTTTTTTCCCCGGTCAACCCCTCTTTTTGTTATGAGTGATAGTTTAACCTCCCTCAAGCTGAGCAGAGCCTCCGTTTCAGTCTTGATTTTCCAGGGTCCGATCCGCAATCATTCCCGGAAGCACGGTTTTTCTGGTATCGTGCTTTTTGCTGATTTGTCCTTTTCAGTATCGGATGGAGATTGTCTCTGAGGTTCCTTTATTGAAGACTTTCATGCTATCGACCCCCTGTTTTTGCTCCTGACCGCATCACGTCTGGTGCGCCTCTCTTCTGGTGGCCTCCTTAATCTGAGATTCTTTCTGTGAAACTGGAGGAAGTCTGTTTCTGGGAGCATTTATTCGGGATCTCCCCCCCTCTCCCCCCAATGGTATCGTCAACTCCTCGGTCTTCCTTTTGGTTACGAACACTCTCAGGAAATCTCTTTTTTTTCTTATCGTGGTTTCTCGGTCCTCTAAACTCTCTTGAGTAAGCTTCTTTTCCTCTTTCTAACTCTCCCTTCCTCATCCCTCCCCTCTCAAAAGTTTAGTCGAGGTTTCTTTTGGTAGAAAATAATTGCCTTGTGTATTCCCTTTGTTTTTAGGTCCTTGACTGTTAGCAGCAGTCTTCCCCTTTTCCTCCCTTCATTCTGGTGGAGGTTAACTTTCCCTTGACCCACCCCAGCCTCTTCTGCTCGAAACGTGGATGAAGGCGAAGTTTCTGAGCTCTCCCCCCCCTTAGGCTAGTTCCTTTCCCAACACGATCCGGCTCCACATCTCCCCTTCTTCTCATTCTGTAAAGATAGTTGCCAATCCTCCCTCTTCGCCAGCGGTGAGGAAGACTTCTAGTGAGCTCGTGGTTTTTGTATTTTTCCCTCCTGGTAGTCCGATTTCCTGACTCCCGCCTTAGTAAGCCTTCTCGGTGATTTTCCAATTCCCTCCCCCATGTTGGAAGACAAACTTTATTGACTTAAAGTGACCCTTTTTTCCATTACCTAGGCTGATAATGAACCACCCTTACGTCCTTGTTTTCTCTTCCCTTTCTCCACAACCCTTTTCCCGAGACATCAGAATCTTCTTGGTGGGCGCGCACTTCTGGCTTTCCCAACAAAGCGTTCCATGTCCTCCTTTCCCTGTCGTATTTTATTCATCTCTCAGCCCCCCCCTTTTACTTTCGAACACGAGAGCAGTACTATTGCGCGTACCGCCCTCCCCCCACGCGTCAAGCGATAAAGATGCCCCTGCAATTTCTTATGGTCTTCACTACTTAATCTGCCGAAGCCTCACATTATTTTACCATCTGTGAAAACTTCGTTGAGGCTCCCCCTTCTCCCTTGTTGCTATAATGTTGGTCAGTATCCGGTCCGAACGGCTTTTTATGTCCTTGCCCCTCTCCGCTGGGACTTGCTTCCTTTTTCTTCGGGTGCCGTTCTTCCCCTTGATTGCCTTGGCCGATCCTGATGAGCCCTTCCAGACCTCTTGATTCTGCGATTTCCAGATGTATTATATTCTCCCCTTCAGTCTGATCCTTTCCCCCCGCCCTCGATTCTTTTCCGTGCTATTTATGAATTGAACCTTCTCGCTGGAATACCGCTCATCTTCCCTTCCTTTGTTTACCGTGCGCTTATTTTCTGCCCCTTTTTCCCCCCTCTTTCGTTAAAACCCTTCCCGTGTATCTCTTAGTGTCCTCACCTCTTCTATAAATTCATGATTTTTTTTTTTCCAATCAACCA
>Ga0179593_1305075_pt1 | contig 15376 bp, 20 predicted proteins | sample CZODoug2_1_08_16_FD_185931 | JGI IMG/M metagenome (GOLD analysis project Ga0179593, IMG submission 185931) | Vadose zone soil fungal communities from Angelo Coast Range Reserve, California, USA - CZODoug2_1_08_16fungal (PacBio error correction) | ecosystem: Environmental > Terrestrial > Soil >... | reverse complement strand
TGTGTTTTTTTCCCTTTTCCTTCCTAAACCACCAAGACTTTTCTTCTCGGGCTCTGCAGCCCGATTTTCCCCTACTCTTTCCGTCTTGTCTTCCCCATTTTGGTCTTACAACGGGACGAATTCTTCCTTACCGGATTTCCTTCCATTGTCGATGCTCAAATCTTACTCCCGTGACCCCCCCCTTGTAGGGTCCCCCCTCTCTCATCCACCACCGCCAGCCTTGGTTGTTCCCCGTTCGTTTCCGGATATCCTCATTTGAACTTACTTGTGGGGGGACCCTTCGACCCTCATCCACCTTTTCCTGGTTCCAACCTGCCCTCCTTCCTCTGACCCCACAATTTCTTACTTTCCTCCTTAGGCCCACCACTGACTGTTTTCGACGGCGCCCCCTGCGGCTGCGCTTCCCGCCAATGACCACGGACCTTCAACTGAGGACGTCGAGATGGTAGGACTTTCTTGACGAATTCTCCACCATGGACTCCACCGACGGAAGCCCGTATCTCCCTGTTGTGTGGGGTCCCTTTTGGTCTTTGTTTTCGTGTTTTTCTGTTTCCTTTTCTCTCTTTTCTTCTTGTTGGTGTTGTTTCTTTTCTTTTTTTTTTTTTTTTTTTCTTGTTATCAGTTCCAGGATTAAGACCAGTTTCCTCCTGCGTGCCCACCCGGACAGCTCCTTCCTTTCCCCCTTCCTCCCCAACCCCGGCCAGTTTTTTCCTTCCTCCACCCTCCGTTCACATTCATAAAAGGGACTTTTTGAAAAATGGATCCGCCCAATTCCTCCCTTTTTTACTCCCACTTCCCCCCCTTCTCAGGTTGATCCTTTTTCCCCGCAACTTATAATCACCGTTTTCTCCTTGGTGGCGCTCCTCTTGGGCACCTCGTATTGGGGCTTTTTTCCCCCTTCCGTTTCTTTTTGCCTTTCCCTATGGGTTAAGTGACTTTTAGCCTTACGGCGCCGTGTTAGTGACAGGGTGCGTACCTTTTTTTCTTTTCTCTGAAACTTCCCCCCTCTTCCTTGGGTTCGAAGAGCCTTTTAGGAGTTTTAGATTGCAGCGTAGGATCCGGGACCCTGTAGTTGACCACCCCCTTCCCCTTTTTTCCCGATGTTCCCTTCTGGTCTCTGGCCATATTTTCATTCTGCTTTTGCTGGGAATTTCTTTGAATTCGCAGGGCTCGTGTTAGGGGTTCAGAGCCCACGCTCTTCTCTTGCTCTCTGTTCTTTCCTCTCCAATGGACTTTTTTCTCGACGTAGAGCATGGGGTGTAGGGTGCGAGACTAAGGCTTAAGACCCGCCCCCTGCCCGGTCCTGCTCCTGACTGCCTTCCTTCTATTCCCCTCCTGGTTCCCGCCCCCTTGTAGAAGTTTTTAGACCCATGAGATGTTTTGGTCGGTAAGGATTTGCCTTCCTCTTTTAATTGTCCCCTACCCCTGAAAATCTTTCCCCCCCCCCTTTTCCTTGGCAAACAAAAACGCCTCAAAGAAATACCCCTTACTTAGTCTTCTCCCCCTCCTCCTTCCTTTGAACACCCACTCCCCCTCCCCTCCTTCCTACCGCCCGGTCCAGGCCTTCCCACGCGTGGCTAGGCCTCGGAAGGGAAGTTTGTGAGCTGTCCTTTTTTTTCAACCCCCCCATCCTCCCCCCCCCCCTTCTGCAATTCCTTGCTTCGTTGACCCGGACGGCACGAAGTCCGGCTACGCTGCGTCCCGTTCGTTTCATAGGTCCCTCCCTCCTTTTTTTCTCTCGGTGGTTCTCAGCCGGACCCCCTTTTTCTCTTTCGATTTCGAACCCCTCGCCTGGGAACTTTTATTTTCTTTCTTTCTCGGGACTCTCATACCCCCCTTACGTGTTGCCTTTAATATTCCTGTCTTTAGCGAATTCGGGTATGTTATTACTTACTGTTATTGCGCCGCCCTGCTGCTGATCAACGATAACCCGCCCCCCCCTTCTTCCTAGGCCCTTCCAGGATCTTCTTTCTATATATTTCTACCTTGTATGCCAGTAATCAAAATACTGGTAACAAGTAAAACCTAAGTTGACTTTTATCCCCTTTCTTCTCGTCAAGCCCCCCTTTTTGACTTCTTTGCATCCCACAGGCGCCCTTTCGAGGGCGGCAGTCTTCCTGAAGAGGTTGAGGACTGGTTTGTGGTTCTTTCTCTCCTCTTTGGGGCCTGTTTCCTCTTTTCGGCGGATTTGTCTGCTGTGCTAAATAGAGCTTCATTCTTTAGCCCCCTTCCTCCTTGAAAATTACACTTCCCTCCCTCTTTCAAGATTCGTTCTTTACGCATCCCCCCGTGCTCGCTCGACGTCCGTAAGAAGAAAGAAACGTTAGCCCCCTTCTCCCACCAACCAGAACTCCCTCTTCCCTCCCCCCTTTCTTTCTGACGTCTCCCATCGGACTTATCCTGACCTAATCGTTGTTTGCGAGAGATCTCAATCAAATCTTGGTACCTTATTTTCCTCTCTCAGTCATCTGTGTTTTTATATTTTTTTTTACGCGTAGGGGTTATTCTTTTGAGGGTAGACGACCTTGATAGTGCGCTTTCATTTAGGCTCCCTCCTGGACTTTTCGATACCTTTCTTTTAAGCCGTATGTTTGGTCGACTTACACCTGATTTTCCCCAGAAACCCTCCCTCTCTTCTCCCGCAAGAGAACCCCCCTAGCCTCCTTCCCAAGGCCCACACCCCCCCCGTTCTCCGTCTAAAGGTCGCCCTCTTCGTACTTTCTCGTTCGCCGTTTCTTTCTCTAAGTCGTTCCCCTTTTATGCGATTTTCAATTCCTGTGTCTCGAAAATTTTTACGGCCCCGGTTGACTCGGCCCGGTTGGCCCTTTCTCTGATTTGACCCCCATTTCCCCCCTCTTTCTCACGTCTGACTACCCCCCCGTAATCCTCCGCATAATTTGTTTTTCGCGTCTGTTTCGCTCCAAGCCCAACTCCCGACTCTTCCCCCCCCCTCGAGCCTCCAAAGTCCCCTCTGCTACCTCTGCCCAATGCATATTGAACTCCTGCAGGCAACTGAGTCTTTACGGTCCTTCTCTCTTGTCCCCCGCACTGGCTTTTACTCTTCCTCTTGGAGACTTCTTTATATACTCGTCCCCCGTCATCTCCCTAAGTTCTTCCCTCTCCGACAATTCTTTCTGTCCCATCCTTCCAGCACGACCCTTATGAAACTGATTTGCTCCAATCCCCCATTACTCAGGGATAATCAGGCCTTCACGTACGTCTCCTCTTCTGGTTTTCACCAGGCACCGCCTTCCTGATTCGTCCAGGCAATGTTCCAGACAGCAATGTTTGAAAAAAAATTACGGATTTTCGCTGCAATCAGGACTTTTTTTCATCGCGCTTACATTCCAATGACCAGTTTTTGCGCGTTGTCAGCCGTATCTTGAATTTGTCGAAGCTTGTCTCTTTGACGTCACCTCAAACCTCTTTCCCGTCTGCGGCCTTTCCTTCTTCGTCCATTTTTCAAGAACTCTTTCTAGCGAAAAAGTTCGGCACTCAAATCTCGTGCTTCTTTTTTTCTCTTCCCTCCTTCGTTGACACCTCTTCCCCTTTTCCTTTGCCCCCTTCGTCACCGCGGTAGCCCAATTCCAAAAAACGGTGACGAATCGACCCCTCCCAGGCAGGTTTCTTCGACGCCCCTCTTCACTCCCCTACCAAACTCAGTTTGAGGACCCACCACAAACCGGGCGAGACTTCTCCCTTCTAAATCTTTTTTTCCCAATGCCAGTTCCCCTCCTTTCTTTCCCACCCCCCCTTTCCCTTCCTCCCTTTCTTTCGTGACGTTTCCCCCAGCCGGCCCATTTTAGGGTGATGCCCTTGCATCCTGTCATATCGCACACTTCCTAACGACGATTTTTTCCCTTAGACCACTTGGTTTCCTGTTGCGGTCCTCCTCCCTCAACCACTCATACCCGGTGAGGACCAGACCTAAAGGCAAGCAGCGCGTTCAAAGGCCGGCGTAGCCCCAATAGAACTTTCTTTTCCCCTTTCTCCCACCCCCCTCTCTTTTTTCTCCCTTCCCTCCTTTTTTTTTTTCCCTCTGAGATTGGTGGCTCGGTTTCCCTTCGGGTGGTCCAAGGGCCTTTTTTAATCCTTATAGTCAGTTAAGTCTGAGAGGTTCACGTCCGGTTTTCTTTCCCTTTTTTCTTCCCGTATTGTCTCTTCCCCTCCCCCTGAAACAGAGCCTCCGAATCCCTCCTCAGCCTCCTTGGTAGGACCCCGACTACCATGTAGCTTCCTCCGTGATGTCCTCTTTTCAACCTTCAAGTCCCCCCTCATTTCTCTTTGCTTCTGCTCACTCAGTACTCCCGGCGCCGTTTCCAGAGTATTCATGCTTTCTTTGCTTTCTTCCTAGCGCTTTTGTGTTTTCTTTGTTTCCCCCACCGGCTCTATGCCCTAGTCCCACGTTGCTGTTCGTTTATTCATTGTAGGTACTTTTCGATGTCTACCCTAGAAGTCCTTTCCCTTGCCATTCCTCAGTTTTTTCCCTCGGAATGTAGAGCTGTTAACCCCTTGTAGCCGGTGCCGCGTTCGATTTTGCCGCTCTTTTTCTTTCTCGTTTCACTTCTTTCCCCTCTGCAAGCCGTCGTGCCAAAGACCCCTAATAGTCATTCGAGGGTTGGGTCACTGCTCCGTCCCCCCCCCCATTTATCCCACCCCTCCCCCAGATAGAGCACTTGTCCCCTGCTCTTTCTTTCCCCCCCCCGGAACATTCCCCTCTCCCCCCCCCTTCTTTTATTAACCCTCCTGGACGTGGAATTGGGCGAAATGGCCGGTCGCGACCCCCCGGCTCATTCCGTCTTTTTGGCTTTCTTTTTCCCCCCACCAGCGCCCCAACCCCTCTCTTAGCGCCAACCCCCTTTTCTACGTGTCCCCAAACAAAAAAACACACACCAATCGTTTGGCGCGCTTTTTCCCTCCCGCCCCTAGGCCCTTCTTTCCCCTTTTTCTCATCCTACAGTGCTGCCTGTCTGACGACTGGTCAGGGCTTAGAAATCCTTCTTGATATCGAATTGCTTGAACAAGCCTAATCTCCAAACCCCCTCAGGTCCCCTCACCTTGCCCCTCCGGTTTCTTCTTTCTTCCTTTTTCTGTCGTCTCCTCAAGTAATTGCACCTTAGGAGGGATGAAGGTCACTTCTCCCCGCCCATCGTGCAGAGCACTATTCCTTTTCTTATTCTTTCGCCTGGGCTGAGATGAAGAAGCTTGATGCGGATGCGTTGAAGATTGTTCCGTTGCCTCATTTCCCTTTTCCTTGGTTTCTCCACCAATACTTCAGATTACCCAGTCCGTAAGCAGTGGCAGAAAACTTTCGAGCCTTGATATCATTCAAGTACGGTCTGCGGACTCCCCTGCCCGGTTTAGCATTTTTTTTTCTTTTATCTTGTCCTCCTCTTTCGGAGGCCCATGGGGAGCACGGCCTCCATGGGGAAACGGGCGTTTGTAGCCTACATATTCCCTTCTTCCTTTCCCTTCTATGTTCCCCCTCTCTCTTCATTTTAACGGTAGCTTTCGGCCGGACGCTGACTTGACGCCAACCCGAGGAGTCCCGGAAAGTCTTACGCTCACTATCGAAGGATGAAACGCACCGCGCTCTTTCCCCCCCTTCTTTCTTCTCTCCTCATTTCTCCCCCCTCCTTCGGCCTCCCTTTGGCATTATCTTTTGTCTTTTGACCAATAACCTCTGATGATTGTTGCAACTGATCAGCAGTCATATACTTGTGGCAGTTATCTTTTCGTTTTTGTGTTCTCCTCCTCCTTATTGTATGTGACCACTGGCGGTCGCAATATTAACCTCTTAGGAGGCATGTGCCGGAGTCCACTTAAGGGACGGGTTCATCCTTGTCAACGATATCTCCTCCTCTGGATTCCTCTTCCCCTTTCCTTTCTTTACTCCACCCGGCCCGTCCGCAATTAGACCCGCCTTCTAAAAGGTTCTCTGCAAGGAGCTGCGTTCGTCCCGGAGAGAGCGTCCTGCGCCAGTTGAGGTGTCGTCGGCAGCGAGCTCCTGTGTCTCTTCACCTCCCTCCTTTTCCTTTTCGTCTTCAGTTTCTCCTTTTCCGGTCTCAAACTTAGTTCCCCTGTATTTCCAAGCTTAGCCGGAGGATCGCATACGTATCCCCATCTTGGCATGTTAGTTTTTTCTTCTTTTCGTTTCCTTTTCTGCCCTCTGCACCTCCTCCCCAAAGCTTTTTACGAAGGGACCCTGGCGAAACCTTCGTCCGCCATTCTTGTCCCCTCCGCAAGGCCAGAGGCACCGGGTTCATAGTCAACAAGGGTATGGCTTGTACTCCTTCAGCTGTTATCTTCCCACACCCCCGAGGATTTTTTTTTTGTTTATCGGCCCAACCCCCATGGAGGACACGAATGCTGCGCCCCTCCCTCAATGACTCCCTCTCCTTCCTTCCAATCTCGATTCTTCCTCTGAAGCACGGTTTGTCACCTGATTTCTTTTCTTTTTTTTTCGTTCCTTTTTGTTTTCCCCCTCCCCAATCCCTGACTCGTTTTGAATGACCGGTCCCTGGTACCGGGCTTTTCCTGAAAGGCATTTCTTTTTCTTCTTATCTCCTTTCTACGACCCTGGGTTCTGCTTTTCGTGGAGGCTTCCTCCAATTTGGAGGACGATTCCCTCCCCCCTTCCCGTCGTTTTTCCCTTCCTCCGCCACTCCTCCTTCTCCCCCTTTCCCCACGCCGGCAGCTTTCTAGGCGTAAACAAGCCGCAGGTGACGGTCTTCGTCACGCATGCTCCTTCAAAAGCGACCCCCCCGGAGAAGACTGCACAGCCAACCTTTCCCTTCTTCCCCTTCCTTTCCATCCCCCTTGCCCTCCTCCCCTTCTTTTTCCCCGTCACAAACTTTTTCATGGAACCAAGCCATCGGAGTCTTACCTTTCTCCCCCCCTTGAAGCGGCCAAAGGCATAACGACGGTGCCCTACACCCTCGAACGAACACTCCCTTCCATTGCTTTTTTTTATTCAGTTTCTCAACCTTTAGTCGAAGGAAGGACCCCTCCCTATGACTGCCCCCCCTCCCCCCGACGCAAGGACAGGCGTCTCTCTCTCCGCGCCCCGGAAAGATGGTTTTTCTTTTCTTACCCCCCTCCCCTTTCCACAAATTTCCCCTTTGCCCTGCACATCTTCTCTCCTTAAAAAGCATTCCCTATTTAGATAAAAAAGAGCGCCGGCGCAACATAACAACTATACCGAGAAAACAACCCTTATATTTTCTCCCCCCTCCTTTTTTTCTTTTTGAGTCAGATCTTTTTTTTCCCTCTCCTCCTCCGTCGCCGTTGATTTCCTCTCTGGCCTTTTTTTTTCCACTCAGATGCTTATTTTCTCTCCTCTTCCTTGACGAGCCTGGTTCGCGGTATGGAACCCTTTTTATCCGTTGGTTCCCTGGGCAGCACCTTAAATTATTTTTTTTCTCCAGGACCTCCCCTTTCCGTCTTCGACTTGGGTAGTATTTTCCTGAATTTCCCGATCTGTGCCGTTTTCTCTGCCTTCCTCCCTTCCTTTGTAGATCGTTTCTTCCTCGACCCTCCCTCCTACGCCTCGCTTTGAGAGCATGAGTGAATGGCTTGTCGTAGTCCGTCTAACCGATTTTTCCGGTGAGACGATCTTCTCTCCTTTCTCCCCTCGTTCTTTTTCCTTCCCTTTTTTTTCCGGCGACCCTTCGGCACACGTCCTTTTTTTTTTCTGGCGACTAGCCGGCAAAAAGCCGGTGTGTTTTTCGCATTCGTGACCCAAGCCTTGTTACTTTTCTCTTCCCCCTTTTCCCGTGATTTTTTCTTCTCTTTCTCCCGCGATTATTTTTTTCTGCCGGACGATTTCCCTTTCAAAATTTCCACGACCAACCAAACTGTTGTCAAATGTTTTTTTGTAGAACGGTACCCTCATCTTCCCCAACCCGCACCCTTTCATTTCTAATCACAGCAAGGGACCGGGGCCATTGAGGGGTCAACAACTCGGCCCTCATTTTCCCTTGGTAGTTCTCTTTGCCCCCCCCCTCGCCCCCCCCCTTCCCCCATTTTCTCCAAAGGTCTTTCTGCCCGTACCCTCAGTGGAACCAGGAGACCTCGGCCCCCGCGGCAGTGACTGTTGATCGCTTTTCTTCCTCCGGAGGTCCATGCTTCCTCTTCTCTCTTCCGACCTTTTAGAACTCGGCCAGGCCTTTTGGTTAGGGTTAAACCACAATTAGGTCCCACTCGCAGGGCTCCACTTCCATCTTTGCCCCCTTTTTTGCTCCCTCATTTGCGACGCGGAGTCGTTGCATTAGAGGATTCATTGGCCTTTCCCTGAATCCCCCCTTTCTCCTTTTTTCCCGATATTTCCTTCCTTTTAGTTGGGCGTTTCCCTCTTCAAGCCGGAAAGCGAACAAGCCACAACATATGAGTGACTCTACGCTGTCTTTTTTCATAGGTTTTTTCCTTTCCTCTAGACTTTCTCCCTTTTTTAGCAATCAACCGGTAGAAGTACAACCCTCCACAGCTTAAGGAGGCAGGCCTGGTTTATCCAGTCAACTCTTGAGTATCCCCCTCCCTTTGGCTACTTTCTTCTTTTCTCTTTTGACGAGTGTGGGGGGCCCCCTTTCTTTTCAGGAGCTTCGCCTTTCTTTAAGGCGGACCGGTTTTGGCCTTAATCCCTTCTAAGCCCCTCGCTATTAACAGTCGAGGACGGTCGGTCGAGCCTCACGTTTCTCCTCCTTGACCACGCCCACCTTCCCTCCAGATGCCCCGGCTTCGTACCGCCACAGAACTTCCCCACCTGAGACCAACTCTTGCGCTAGTCGGCCCCAAGGTTCTTTGCTTCTCCCCCCGCAATCTACGTCGGTAGTTTGGATTTTCTCCTATTCTCCCATCCGGTCTGCGCAGAGAGTAAAATGGTCCTTCCTGGCGCAGCTCCTTTTTTTTCTCTCGTTTTTTTTTTCCGCCTTTCCGATCGGTGATTCCGGGTCAATCTCTATCTTTCTGGGTGGAGCGACTGGAGGTACCTTGAAGTTTGAGCTTTTCACCAGATCCTTCCTTCCCTTCCTTCTTCCTCTTCCCCCCTTACATGGCTCGCTGCGGAAGCATATTTTTACCCAATGACGAAGAAAATCCGCCGGTTCCCCCCCCCCTCCCGTTCCCCTCCTTCCCCCCCTTTTTTTTTCCGCATCCCTTCTTCCTCCTGGATCTTTCCCTCTCAGGTGCTTTTTCTAGGAAGTGTGGGATTTCCTTTACTTTTGTGTCAACTTCTCTGCCCCAGTCTTGTTTTTCCTCCCCCCCCCCTTCCTTCCCCTCTCCTCTCGCCTTATGTATCTAGCAATATCCTGTTGATCCGCAGGCAGTGGGTTTTCCTGCTGCCGGCCGCCCTCCCCCTCCCGACACCTCCTCTCTCCTCCCAGACCGATGCGAGTGATAGACTCAATAATGGACACGAAGCCCCGCCCTACCCGAAGATACTCCCCTTTCATTTCCCGACTCCTCTTTTCTACCCTCCTTTTCCCCCTAATAGAGACGGCACTTCGAGTTTAACGGCCGCTCGTACAACGATTAACCTTAGTTCCCCTTCCTATCATTGCTTGTCCCCTCCCTGCCTGCCTATGGTCGCTATCGCCTGCCGGCTAATTCTCCCCGATTCCTTGGCTTCCTTCTTTTTTTCCCCAGGCCTGACTCCCCTCACGTCTAGCAACTTTTCAAGATTCCGAAGTTGCTTATGTGGCCCTCTTTGGTTTTGGTATTGGTATCTCCCTCCATGCCCCTTTCGACCGACCCCAGTCTCTGTTGGCCCCTGGTCCCTCCCCCTTTGGAGTCCGCTCTTCTTACTCCTGCACCCCTCTTTCGGTGGGTCCTTCGCTAGCCCTCCAAAATACAGGGGAAAAGACCAATGGGTACAGATTCTTCTCCTCCCCTTTCTCACTTTTTTTCCTTAGGTTGGTCCTTCCTCTCCTTCAGAGTAGGGCCTGACCCATTTAAGCGCCCATTGGCCTCTCTTTACAAAACAAATTCCCACTTCCAGTGTCTTCCTCTCCCCCCCTCTAAGACCCCGGGTTCAACGCACTCCTAGAAGGACACCCCACCGATTTACACGCGTGTCCTTCCTTCTACCTTTTCCAACTCATCAATTCATCTAAATTTCTGAGCGAATCCCCTGGTGCAGGGCCGTCCTTCCTCTCACACCACTGGCAACCCGATCCCTTCACCTTTCCCTTGTTTCCCTTCATTAAGCCAAACCCCTCGAGAGCCCTTTAAAACAGTTCTCAACAAAGGAACACGCCCAGTCTACAGGCCGGAACCTAAAAAAACGTACTTTGGTTTTTCCCTCGGACCCCTTATAAACCGCTACATTCATCGAGAAGTACCTACCTAAATTCCCCCCCTTCATCCATTCACACATAAGAGTCCCCGTCGTACGCCCAACGCTCCCTTTCCACCGGCGGCAAACATCTCTCATACTCTCCCCTCCCCTTTACCCCTTGTTGTTCTTCTCGGTTCCCGCCCCCTTGCCCTAAGTGCAGTGGTTGGTCTCCGACCTCTTTCCCCTCTTGTTTAACCACTCCCCTTCTTGCCGTTTCCGTGACGATTCTTCCTGAGTTGAGTGTTGACGTTGTGTTAAATTCTCCTTTGTTGCTTCCTCCCCCTGGACTGCAACAGAACGGGCTTTGGTTTTACCGACGGTGAAAGAACGCCTCTTCTAGCCGTTTTTCTGTCCTTCTGATTAATGACAGGCTAGTCGACGTCTTCGATGACCCATTCTCTTATGCAGAACCTAAGTTGCCTCCTTGTTTTTCTTGTCCTTTATTTCTCCCGTTACTCATAGGACCAAGCCAGACCTGAAGCCCCGATGCCCTTCTCCCTTCGCCTCTCTTGCTTCGGTGTCTGATGTTCTTTTGAAGCGTTATCCGAATAGGCCTCAACGGAATGTCCTGGCCCCCGATGGTGTTTGGTCTCCGACCCTCCCTTGCGGTAAAAGTGGTAGTATTCGACTCGAATGTACGCCCCACATTCCCACCTGCCGGTAACGTCCTGCTACCGCGGGAATTCCGCCCCCCTACGCCTCGTATTCCCAATTTAAGGTTGTACTCTGCGCCACTTGTTTTCCGTCTCTGGAGCGCGTTCTGTGCCTGCAAGCCTCTCTTGAAGTGTTCCCTTTGCTTCCCCCCCCAAGTCCCACTTCCTCCCCCTGATTCCCCAGGACCCAAAATGGGGCACCGCAGTTTTCTCCTGCTCCCTTCCCATGCAACCAAAATCCTTTCCCCTCGGTTAAAAGGGACAGTTTTTTTCTCCGTCCCAATTTTCTCTTTGCGAATCCCGCTGTCTTGGTTTCTTCTCCCCACCAAAGCACGATTAGCCCAAACCTGTGGCGGTCGCTTCCCTCTGGCCTCGTTGCCTCGTGAGGCTTTAGTCTCCCTTGCAGCATTTCGCCTTTCCAAGGTTATTTTCGCTTTTTCCTAATGCGTTGTCTATCCGTCTTTTTCTGCCCCCACCCAGCTCTCTCCAACTTTGGCAGACGTACAACAGCTTCTTTCCCTTGTTACTGCCTTCTAATCGCCCTCTCTGTTGCCCTTGAGCTGAACGTAATCCGACCCAGGGCTTCCTTGCGAAGTTCTCATTCTGGCCTTGTCGTACTTTTTCAAGAAATCCCGTTATTAGATTTCCCCGAAGACGACCTCGCTGCACACCCACGCTACCATCCCCCACCTTTTTGTTGTTTAGAGCGGTTTAATTTTGTCGTTCATTTTTTGATCGTCCCTAAGTTTCCTCCCCACTTACTTCCCCGAGGTACGAGACTTCTCCATGACCTTGCAACCTTGGCGTTTCTACCTCGTCTCCTTCTTCCTACGCACCGGAGGGCGGTACGCGTTCTCCTTCTGAATGGATTTTGTTGTTTTTGGGTTGCGGATGGAGCTTTTCCCCCGTGGCAAGGTGGACGCCTTCCTTTACTCCTTCTTCACTTTTCCTCTGTCGCCTTTTAGAGTCCTTTCCCCGTCCGATCTTTGGCGGCCGCCAAGTAACCCCTTTTTTTAATACCGTAGACCCAGGCCCGTTTCGTCCCCGCGCACCACATTTCGACCTTTCCCCCACCCCCTCCCCCTAGCCAGTCGACCGGATCTCTAAGTTGTTGCCTCCCAGTATTCCTCTCTATCCATCCTCCTTTGTTTGTTATTTTCATCCATCTCGGGCGTTCTTGCTTTGGCCTTCTCTCCTTCGCCGTCCATTCTGAATTGCCTTCGATGGTATTTTGCATCCTTTTTGGGTCTTCCTGCCATCCTTTTTGTTTTTTTTTTTTTCTGGCGCTCAGATGGCGGGCTTTCAGCGACCAGCTTAACAATCCGTGATCCCGCGGGGCTTCCACCCTTCCGGACTTCCAGCCACCTTCCCGCCTTCTCGAGCGCTTGAACAATTTTTCTGAACTACCTTTTTGTCCGCGCCCCGGCTCCCCTCTTTTCTTTTTTTTCCGTCCGCCCTACTCTCCTCTTTTTGAGGTGCCAAGGCCCTCCCCCTTGAACCTTTGCTCTTGAAAATTTTAGTTTTGACAGCCGTAATCGCGCTCCTTTCGGACCCTATCTCTATTCGTCCCCACGGTTCTCTTTGTAGGGAATCCTTTGGGCTGTAGGGTATCTCCGCTCCTCCGCGGCAAGCCCGCAAATTCTTTGATCGAAATATTAGGATTTCTCCCTACAGCAGAAACCTTCCCCTGAGCAAGTCTTCTCCCTGACCCATATCCCTCCTCTTCGACTCATAATAAATAGTCAGAAGAGAACGTCTCCGCATGCCCTGATCAGGACCCCCATCGAGAGGTCCCGGGCCGACTCACCTTCCGCTCGACCCCCCTTTATGGAGAATATTCCCGACTTAGGATTTCTTTCGCCAAAGTTTCACGAATTGCGGACCCGCCATCTCGGCGTCCGTACTCCTTCCTCCAGCCTCCTTTTTCCCCCTTAATGTAGGTACCTCTTGGTGTTAAGGAGAGCCGTACGGACAGATTTCGACCGAAATGCGCCTCCGTCAATTGTTGTCACCGTTACCTTTTTTTTTTATTCCCCTTCCTCTCCCTTCTTTTTTATTTGCTTTTTCAGGCTCGATTGATTGCCCCCTCTAGGATCTTTGGTCTCCCCTTCCCTGATTTGTTCTTACCCTCCATTTTCCCTTTTTCGCCCACGACCCTTCTGAGGGTATTGCGTTTCCCTTAAGGTAAACAGTGCACTTAACACTACCACCGGTCCCCTTGCGCCTCCTTCTTTCCCGGATATTCTAAGAAGCTAAAAGAACCCGCTGGGTAACCGCCTTCCGGACTCCCCTCCTGGCACAGTTGATTCCCTCCCGGTATCTCCCAAATTCCCCCCCCCAGGTTCTGGCCCCGAAGCCCGCCATCACCGACAACTCCGGCTGCAACCCCTCCCCCCCTTTCTCGTGAGCCTTTACAGCCTTGAGTCCCTCTGCTTTGAGGGCTTCAAGTTCTACGCACCCGAGACCTGCAACTATCCCAAGTGGTCCTGTTTCTTTCCTCCATCCCCCCCCCCCCCCCCCTACCCCCGACGCTGATTACCAAAATCCCAACCTTCGAGAGGCTTCCCTTTCCCAAACCCTTCCCCTTTTCCTCCTCTTGATGACGCGATTCCCCCCACAACGTAGGGCCTGGGCGACCTCACTTACGCCCCAGGACCATCGCCGTCTTTCCACCAACCACTTCCTACGTCCCCTTCCCTCCCCCCCAAGTAGACCTGCAAAATACAATCTGTCTCTCCTCCCTGTCTGGCGGCTTTACATTTGTTCTTTCCTGAAAGGCTATTTTTCTCCCTCCTTGAGTTTCAGTGATGATCGACCGCCACGGGTCTAAGGTTCCTCCTTGGTTGGTGAACGTCGGGTGCTCCTCCACCACTGACCCACCTTTTCTTCTGTAACCAGGGTACCTCAGGGTATGCTTTTTTTTTCCCCCTCCTCTCCTTCATGAATAGTCGTAACTTTTTACTTCAGACAGTTTAATTTTCCCTGGTTTGTAGCGCTCGACTTCTCCCGACCATCTTCCTCCTTAGTAGTCAGCCTCCCCTCTCGACGGGTTCTTCCGAAGCTGTTTGAGTCTCCTTGTATTTCTGGTGAACCCCCCTTCGATTGTTCTTTTCTTTTCCCTAGTATTCCCATTCCCCCTCCTCCTCCTCAACTGGGTGGGTGGGGGTTTTTTTTTTTCCCGTGGCATGTTGGTTTCAGCGACGGTCTCCCCTTGGACCGCTACTGATTTAGCGCGAGGTGGAAGACTCCTTCAATTAGTCCTACTTCCTCTTCCCCTTGGGACTTAGACTTCCTCTTCCCTCTGACATGGTAGGTTTTCGCTTTCCGAGAGAAGTTGATTGCGCTGAAGCCTCTCAAGGCTTGCTACTAAACCTACCCTGACAGCCGATCCGGGCGTCCACCTCTTCCCCTAACACTTTTTCCCCCTCCCCTCATAAGTCGGGAGCGAAACCTCCCAATACTGTTTCTGAAAAAGATTCTCGGCCGGGGCAATTTCCCTTTCTTTTTTTTTCCAATTCTTTCCCGTCCTCCTGTTAGGTTCTTAGTCCTGTTCCAAAAGTACCCTTTCCTCCTTAACCACCTTTGGCCGCGTTAACGTGGCGGAGATGTTGACGACACGCGTCTTTTGAATTTTTTGTCCTTCCTCTAGAGGTTTTTTGCTCGGCTTGTTCTTCCCCCCCTGAAGGTTGCATTTCACCCCGTCCCGGCACATGTTTCTCGCCCCTCTCGGCCGTCAAAAGCTTGAACTAGATTTTCTCTCTCGTTTTTAGGGGGATTCTGAACCTTTGGATGCTAAGGTTTCGTCAGTTCGCCGCCATACCCGGTTTTTCGACCCCTCCTATTTTTTCTTTCTTTATTGATCTGATAGATTTCAAGCCAGAGGACCCGTCTCCCCTTAAAAACCCCACGGCCGGTGCCTTCTCACCCGACCTTCGTTATCATTATTTGGTTTCTAATGCTAATGTGGTGTATAATTATCTTTTTCTACATCTTATCGTAAGGTTAATGTACTCTAGCCTGCAAGTTCCACCGGTGGGTTTTCATCTCTTACGGCTGCTTCCTTCCCTCCTTTGGTGCGCAGTTCTTGACGTTTTTTTTCCTTTTTTCTTTTTAAGATCTCTTGATTAGGGGGAACTTTGGGTCACTGTTTTCGATAGGCATTCTGGTCCCTTCTTTTTCTTGGCTTCCTGTTACCTGCCTGCCTCCTTCCCCTTCTCTTTAGAGAGCTTTGGGCCCCCCTTACCTGGCAAGGCGACTTCTTCTACCGACCAAGCAACACTTTTGACACTTCCCCCGGCCCTCGTACTGCTTCCCTTTCGACCATTCCTGTCCTCCCCGCACTCTTCTCCAACTGATGTTGTTGAAACCTCATACACTTTTGTAGGTCTTG
>Ga0179593_1281011_pt1 | contig 15376 bp, 16 predicted proteins | sample CZODoug2_1_08_16_FD_185931 | JGI IMG/M metagenome (GOLD analysis project Ga0179593, IMG submission 185931) | Vadose zone soil fungal communities from Angelo Coast Range Reserve, California, USA - CZODoug2_1_08_16fungal (PacBio error correction) | ecosystem: Environmental > Terrestrial > Soil >... | reverse complement strand
GTTCTCCCGTGCTCCCCCTCTATAGCCTTAACGGTTTCGGACCTATAGAGCAGTCTTGAATTCCCCGACAGGGCTCGCGCCTCCTGCAGCTAAGAAAAAATTGGTTTTTTTCTTTGGGACGGCATGTAGGTCTCCCCTCCCCGACTCCCCAATTCCAACTCCCACTCTCCAGGAGGCATGTGATTTTCCAGAGACCAAAGGTTGAAGATCCCCCTCCCTGACAGATCAGCCTTCTCTCCAGACACATAGGCTGCTCTCTCGAGAATTGCCCAGCCCGCCTTTGCTGGACCCTGACCTTTGTACCTTTTGAGCGAAATGTTTTCTTTTTCCCGAAGAGGAGGAGGTCTCTCTGGAACTAAAGGATGTTCAAAGATTTTTCTTTCCTTTCTCCCCCCTCTTACCTTTTTGAGTTCCCTATCTTTTTCCATCGGATTTTTGACCGCAGGAACGCAGAATTCAGAGGCCTCGCTTCTCCTTAGAAAGGAGGGATTCCCCGGTTTTCAAACATATAGCCGTACGTGTTCTTTTTCCCCCTGTCTGGAATGTCTTCTAGGCAGTTTATCAATCTCTTGATGCTGCCCCGGCAATAGAAGGCATTTCTTTCTGCGGATGCCTCCCCTCGACCGCTCAACCGGTAACCCAATTACCTTCTTTTTTGGCGCTCCCCTCGGCCGTTGCCCGCCTAATCAGCATCATTTTTTCTTCAGGAGTAGAATATGGTGGTTTCCTCCTGATAGAGTTATTCCCCGTCAATCTTTTAACCCCGCTTGATCAGACAGCATTGATGCACTCGATGTGGATGCCCCCCGTTTTGTCCCACCCACAGCCCCACTTTTGAAGAAGGGATCATTTCCCATGTCGTTAACGTCGGTTGGCAGAAGAGGATAAGGCGTTTTGCACCCTCTTACCTAGTCGCCAAAGAAATGACCCCTTAAGTCCCTCCCCTCGACAAACGATCCGCCCTTCCCCGCTGATAGATTGGTGCAGTGCCCCCCCTTCTGCAGATTCATTGCGAGACGTTGACGAGTTCCAACTGAAGAAAGTCGATGTTTCCCCAACCATCGCCGTATTCCGGCGTTTCCTTCGCGATTTTCCCCCTTTTTTGGCCCGTTCCCTGATGCCTCAATGCCCATCCCTTACAAACTAAGCAGGCATCTTTGGTCTGATAGATTTGTTGACCCCAACTTCCTGTTTAATTAAAATTAAACCCCTAAGTTACTCCCTTGCATCGGAGACACTATCTCCTCCTCGTGCGGTTTCCGTTCCGCCGATGTTTTCACGAAGGCGTCCGCTCTTCTGGAGCGTGACAAGTTTTCCCTCCCTTCTTGCGTCTGCTCATTTTTTCCTGCCGATCTAATTCGGGTAGTTTAGATTTTGGGTTTCGCGTCCTCCCCCCCCTTTTATCGATCATCTGGCTCTCCCCGATTCATCCATGCGGCTTCTCTTTCAACTGGCCCAACTTTCTGGTTTTTGGGAGTTGGCGACCCGAATGCCCGGCTTAGGACTTGAGCAATACTGTACCCATGCCGCTACGGCTCCCGTGCTATTCCGTAATAAACGCTCCCCACCTCGATTGCCGCTTTCCGTGGGCGCGCGTTTTCACCCGAACATTATTCTTTGGCTCTGACTCTTTATCCTCTTCCCAAACCCTTCAAAGAGCGTGTTCCTCCGCCTTCCCCCATTGGATGCAGGTATGCAACGGCATTTGGCATTCTTTTCCCCCAGGTCTTAATCTGTCTGTCCTTCGTTTTCCACCCGCGTCTGGGCCAGAGCCCTCGCAAATTTTTTTATTTTTCTTTTTCACAACCCGTTTTTAGTCCCTCTGAATTGGGCCGGCTGGGCGGTTGCTGATCTCCACAAACAGAACAACCGTCCGCTCTTTTTTATTACGCCGCTTTTTTCTGGAACGTCTCGGTGCGCGCCGATAGAACAGTAGTCCTTGTACGGTCCCCTTTCTTTTAAGGGCTGGAAGGGAGTCCGGTTTGTTCACCCTTTCAAACTTTTTCTCGCAATTGAAGCTCCCTGTACAAAGCATACCTTTTCCTCAGACGGGTTCCCCTTCCAGCCAAGTGAACTAACTGTTCTCTTCCTCCCTTTACCCAGCTCTGGTGGTTTCAATATTAGCAAGTCCCCCCCCAACCTTTCTTCTCCCTCATATAGAGCTTTCCGGTTTTTATCTGGGGACGAATTAGTCCCCTCTGATCGGCTCCCCTTAGACAAACTTTTTCCACCCTCTGGAGCCCCGCTACCGCCTTTTTTTCCCTGGGAGGCGGTCAACATTCCCAGGGACTTCCTCCTCGGATTGGTTTCCTTCCCCAGGTCTTCAGATGTAGTAACTTTTTTCTTGTCGACGCCACTTTTTTGATCTAGTGAAGCACCTTTCCCTAGTGATTCTTCCCTTCTATTCCGCCACTTGCCTCCATGCTTAGTATTGTTTTAGGGACCCTTTTTCTAAGATTGCCCTCCCCGGTTGAACACCGACCGTTTGATTTTCCAGGATACCGAAGAAGCCAAAGCCCCTCCTTTTGCAGTTGGTTAGTGAAAAATTTGGACTTTCCGTGCAAACGGCAATCTTCGGCCCCCGCTTCCTGGCTTCTTTCCCCCCCAAAAGGTTCGTGTGCAAGCCCCCCACCGATATCTCTAGACCCCTCCCTTTTTTGTTTGAGCGATCGGTTTCTTCTTCAAATAATAAGGTTGTCACCTTTTTTTGCCTTCTCCTCAGCCCTTGTCGCTCCTTTCCTCCTTCATGAGGTTGCCCGGATTCGCTCTTTTGCCCCAACTACCAATGTGCCCCCTTTATGGCTCTTCCTTTTCTCTTCCGAACGCCGCGAGGGTCTTGGATGTTCCAAATGATGTTTACAGCTTGTTTTTGTTTCACCGGTAGGCCTCGCCTCAGATGCCGGCCATCGGAATTGAAACTTTTCCCGTCTGCTTATAGGGCAAGCCCTCACTCAGTCGATGATGAGACCCGTAAGTTCCTTTCCCAGTCTACAAATGTGGGGGTGAGAGTCCCCCTCCTTCAACAGAGAAGATGTATCCCTTCTTTTTCCGGCCCCCTTCCTTCCCCGACTTGTTTTTACACGAGTTTTCCCCCACTGGGTGGAAGAGACTTTCTCTCCTTGATAGGTCGCCCCTCCTCCCGTAAAGGGTAGACTGTCCGCGCAGCTGCCTCGTTGGGAAAGACCTCTTACGCACTATGAGGTAATTTTTTTTCATGACACCGATCGGGCCCCCTCCCCCCATGAGGGGTTACCCTCTCTGCACCGTTTAGTCCCCTAGTTCAGTTGGTTGTTTACCAGTCAGTCAGTAGCGGATGAGGTCCCGGACGGTTAGCGAGCGTGTTCCATTTTACTCCCACTTTGCCGATTCCAGCCCCCTCCGGCCCGCTTGCCCCTCACTATAGATTACGGTGCTAGTCTCCCTTTCGATTAGTTTTTCCTCCGAAAAGAATACCTTTCTTTTGAAGTTCTTTTTTGTTGGTTGTTGCCGATAACTCCCCCTCCCCAGACCCTTCGGTCTTCCTAAGTGTCTTCTTTGTTATTCCGACCCTTGATGTTTCTAGCGAGCTGGCTTGATGCCTTCTAGGTAAACCCAACCTCCTCCGCCTTTTCCGACCCGGTGCAGTAATTACCGCACAGTGCCGTCGCCCGGGATTTGGCACTCAGCGCGCCTGTTTCTTTTCGTGGTTCCGGATCCCAACGTCGTCGAGTACCGACCCACAGAGCGATGGACCAAGCGCGACCTGTTCTTTGCCCTTTGGGCTTCTGCTTTTGGCTGATGGGACCAAATAGGCAAGCGACTTTCCTTGCTGCGTAATAGTGACTATCTCAGACGGCAGGGTCCCTTTCTCCCCGCGTCCCCACACTCTCCCCTCTTTTCCCCCCTTTGCAGGGACTTATGACTATTTTTTCCAGCCTCTTCTGGCGACGCAGCCCCCCGTTCAAACATATCGACCCCGAGGACTTTTCTCTGGCCGTTAGCTGAGAGGAAGGCAGCTCTCTTGGATTCCACAAGCGTTTTCATCGCCTGTGATTTTTCCGTCCTCGAAACGTTCTCGCGCTTCGACTAGGTCGACTTGATTTTTTCTCTGAAAGTTTCCTTCCCGGCAGCCCCGTTGAAAAGCGAGTCCTGCAGTCCCCCAATCTCGCACCCCCAAGATTTGACTTCCTGATTCCGTTCTTCCTGATTGGACCCTTGGTCAGAGTTCCCCCATCCCGCGTCCGGATAGAGGAGCTTTCCTCCAGGGGAAATACTTTCCCATTCACGAACGGCCCCCCTTTTTTTCCCCCTAGGCCCCCCCCCCTCTCTCTTTCCCCCCAGGCCTGGCGAATCCAGCGGTTTAGCCCCCGGCACAACATACTTTCTTTTCCCCTAAGGTGAGCCTTCTCCCCCGTGAGCGGCGGTTTCCTCTTCTCTTCGTGGATGGGGTGTCGTATTTTTTTTCCCCTCCAGGTGCAATTCCCGGCCTGACCCCTAACGACAGGACTTCTCTGCCCTAGTCCGATGTCTGTGTGGACCAATTCCTCTCCAGAAGCGCGGTTTTTTCCGCCTCGCCTTTCCGGCCTTAAATTCGGATTTTTTAAGACGGAGGTCCGAGTGTGATTCCCTGGTCCCGTTTTGCCACCCCAGATCGTCTCCCCGCTGAGTTGCTCCCCATGATCTTTTTTCTCGGGCCAGTCCGGAAGTCTCTTGGGAGTCTTTCCCCCTTTTGACCTGACGGTGTCGTTTTCCCGATAGTCCGGTCATCGATTATCTCCCCCAAGGCTGAGGGTTCCTTCAGCGCAAGGACGCCTTTTTTTCCTCCCCGTTATAAAATTTTTCGCCATGTCCTTCCCCCCCCGGGTTAGAACACCCCCCAACCTTTCGAAGAGTTATGTTTTTCGTTTGCACCCTTCCACCCCTCATCAGGCCCCCCCCTCACCTTGCGCGCCGCTGGAATGCTTTCTTTCCTTTTCAGAGATGAGTTTGACACTCAAAGTTATGAAGCCAGGGGACTTCTCTGCCAGCCATAGAGGGTCCCTAAGTTCTAGGTTAGGATCCAACCTAAGAGTGATTTAATACCCCTTTACGGCCGTCTTCAGTCTCAAACAAAGCGCACTGGCGCTCCTTCACCGTATTCAACGATAGATCTTTTTTTCCAATCCTGACTTTTCTTCTTGGAGCCAGTCTCGAATGCGATTTGAAACGGTAATGTTTTTTTTCTACAGGTCCGGCTAGCCCTTCCCAGTTTTTCCAAATCATCTCTGTTCCTCTGTTAGGTCAATTGAAGCCCGCTGCTCGTGCCCTCCCTCAGCTCCAAAGTTTGCCCCAATGGCTGAGTAAGGCAACCCCTTTTGCGCGAGGAAGATAGTGGCAGGCTTCCTTCGTTTCCAGATCTTCCCCCGCCGACGAAAAAGGTCCCCTGTGTGCTTATGCGGGGCGGAGATATCCTCTTGTCCTACTCCGACTTTTGGAGATGGATCGATTCCAGAATTCGAGAAGTACAGCTCCCTTATTTTCACATTATCAGCCCCGGATTTCACTTGCGATCTTTTTCCTTTCCGCGTTCAGCGGGTAACGCAGCATTGGCAGAGCGTATTCCCTTTAATGTGAAAGTAAGATTTCTTCCCTGCCCGAAAATTCTCTCCAATGGCTTTATTGTTCGTGCGATCCTTACAAGGTCGAAGTTTCGCGACACCTGACCTTTCCCGCCCCCCCCCCCCACACCAGTATTCTCGACAGATAATCCGAATAAGTCTTCCTGCGGGCGAGTATACCTGGGGCGCTTTGTCTTCGCCCCTTTTCTGGTTTTTGATTCCTGTCCCCCCCGGTTCTTCCTCCCTCTGCCATGGTTGTTTCCTAAAGCGGAGGAGGCGGAACCTTTTACTAACTTCTTTCCCTTCTGATTGCAAGAATTAAAGCCCCTGCCCTCTTTTGGCCTGCCATTCCCTCCCCCCCTCGTCGCAAGGCACGCGAGCAGCCTTTTTTTTCTCCCAATCTTTCGCTCCTTTCCATGTGAGAGCCTTTCGTTCTTGTACCCGTTGGGTCCCCCCCCAGAGCCACTACCGATTAGACCCTTTCGTGTCGTAAACCCCCCACGGTCTGCAATGTGCCTTTTCCCGCGGTGAAGAGGAGCTTGATCTTTTCCGCCTGACCCTCTGATGGTATCCTTCGAGATCGATTGCCCCCTCTACCTTCCGACACCGGTCAAGGGCACGTACCTTCCCATGCCTGCTAGAGAGATACACTTTAAGAGCTAATGGTAGTCCCTAATCCTTTTCACTTTTTTGGCGCCTGGCAGCAGCCCTGCATTTTCTCCCCACTAGAAAACCCCGTCTTCTAGGAATTACCCTCGATGAAGGCCTCATACTGAGAGCCCCCCGCTATGAAGTGCTCTTCCTGATGTCCAACCCCCCTTACCCATGCTTCCCGATGCTTTAGTACTCTCCCTCTTCCCTCTAGGTTTGTTCCGAAGGGCCTGTGCCCTGCCGTCCTCCCCATTGAGTTCCGCCCCCGGAAAGTGTTTCCAAATCTCAAACCGACCTCAACCTTTTTCTCCCGCTGATTCCCTTTCGCTTTTTCCAATTTTTTTTTAACCAACTAGTGAAAGACTCTGCAAATGGTCCCTTTCTCTCCCTCTGCGTTTCCGTTGGCACCGACTTTTTTTTTGCACGCTCGCGCCCTTTCGCGTTGCGTTCGTTGACGCTGCCGACCCGGACATCTTCTACAAAGGTTCCTTTTGTCTAGATTTTTGAGTTCGGATGGAGTTGTCTTTTGCCCCTAGTTACCAACGGCTGCCCCCCTTCTACGGTTCATGCGATGCACTCGGCGACACATCTCTTCCCCCCTTGCGCGATGCTGTGATCTTTAGGATTTACCCTTTTCGTCAAACTGCGATCTAGTTGAGAGCTTTTGCCCCCAGCCAGAATGCCTTTGGTCGAGCTGACGCGCCATTCTTAGTTTTCTTTTGCTTTGAGAGGCTGCGTTCCCCTGACATTTTCAATTTATGGCGATAGCACCTTTGCTTACATGCGGCGGAACATTTACTTTCCCTAGGGTGATGTTTTCCCTTGGGAGACCCAGACTGAGGCCTAACTCTTCTCCCCCTCATTCCAGGCAAGTATTCCCTTCCCCTCTTCCCGCGCCCACAATATTCTTCCCGGCTTCGGGTCGCGTTTGGTAATCCCAGATCTTTTTGGGCTCGACGACATTTTTTTCCCCCGTTACCACCAAATCATTCTTCGCGCCCGATCCCCGAAAATGCAAAGACTCCCCTCCCGAAACCTTTCCCCCCCTTGGGCTACGGCAACCCTGTTTTTAATTTGGCGGATCCTGGCTGTTACCCGCTACGGCATCAGGTCCCTTTTCGCTAAACAGCATTTTCCCCCGTCCCAGGATAATAGAGGAAGCCAGCCCTTTGTTGATTATAGGTTCCACCCACCCCATTACCACCTTCCCTCCTCCGTCTGAATATCTGGAAAGGTCCTTTTTTTCCCAGCGCTCCCCCCCTTTTAGAGTCGACCGACCAGATTCTCTTTGTGAGGTCCCCCTTTTCCCTTCCCCGGCCGTATAGGTTGCCCGGGTGGAGAAAACATGGAACACCGCTAGCATCTCCACTTTTTTCCCTCTTTATGAGCATGGGCATCCGCCAAATCCCCCCAATTTTAGACTCGGACCCCAGCCAGCTGGTTCGTTCTACCTTCCCCCCTTTTTTGAGAACCAACGCCTTTACGAATATTCTTTGAAGTATCGGCACTAAGTCAGATCCCTTTTCTGAGGGAAAATCCGCCCTTTCGCGGCGCGCCCCGACTTAGTACCTTGCCCTGTCCCCCACCAACCTTTTCCCCCCCCCCCCCCCCAAACACCTTTGATTTTTATACGGACGCAGAGTCCCCTCCTTTCAGCGTTGGTCTCGCCAAGATGGAGTTGCATGGCTGGCTTGGACCTCAGTGATAGGGTCAAGACATCCCCCTTTTACTTCCTTTCCGGTCAATAATGACTGCCCCCGTTTTTCCTACCCCCAGATTCCCTTTTTACCCAGCATCCCTCCGAAGAAACTCGGGCGTCGAAGGACCCAGAGCCCATAACCCTCCTTGTTTTAGTTGGCAACTCCCTTTTTTTCTATTTCCCCGCCACTGACATGACGAGAGATTCGGCGGCGAGGAAACCAGGTCCCCCTTAGTAGAATTCCCCTTCCCCCCCGATATTCTCTTTTACGCACCCCCTACGTGGATCGTGACGTGTTAATTCCTTCCCTACCTTTTGTCCTTTTTACTCCGCAGTCCTCCGCTCGAGCTTGTCATGCTTTGACTTACTCTTCCAATAACTGCCTTCCCTCTGGCTCTTCGGTATTTTCCTCCCCCGCGGGTCTGGAGGTGAACCCCGTTTTTTTTCTTCTTGGTTCACCCGGGGAAGGAAGTTTGAAGCTGGCGCTCTCCTGGAAGTGTATTGGAGGTGCCTCTACTGTCGCAGCTAAATTAGTATTGATTGAAGTGAGGAAAGCCAAGACTGCGCCGAAGACCACAACCTACCTTAACCTTGAAGATGTCTTTTTTTTTTTTTTAATATGCCTTCAATCCCATCGGCGTCTTTGCCCGTTTAACCGTGGTACCGATTTGCCATGAATCGGTTTCTTTCTTTTCTTTACATTATCCGGCCTGGTTGTTTCCCCCCCTCTGTTTCCGTATCTTCTTGCCCTTCGGTCACCTCCCCTTCCTCCTAACTTCTGGCCTCGGTCTCATAGCAAACCGACACCACGGCGTTACCTTTCATTAAAAGTGAAGTTAGTTGAGTTAGTTTACCTGACAGCCCTGGAGTGCCAGGAAGGTCCCCCTCTTTACTTTTTTCGTCCCAAGTCCTCGACAGCCGTCCCTTTGACGGAACTCTTCAAGGTTCTTCGTCACTCATTCCTCGTTACTGAGAAAACAATCCCCCTTCATAACAGCGCGTTTTTTTTTTTCTTTTGGAAACGTCCCCCCCCCTCTGCTTACTACGATTCTTGGTGCTTTAGCCCACATTCGCTGTTTAGCCGGCTCCTTGGCCGGATGATAGTTCTATATAACCAGATTTTCCTCAGTTTCCCTACTCCCTGCCCTCCTTTGCTGCCAGTCGGGTCTTGGCCCTTTTTCAGAGTGCAGGTCTCGTAGGTGCGCCCACGTAGTCGAGCCCTCTGTATGATGACCCCTCCCCGACCTGTCAAATAAGTTGGGGCGGCTTTTTAGCCATTATTGCACATCGGTTTTAGCCTGAAGCTGCGCAATCTTCCAGGTGGGCGCGCACAATACAGGATTGAAGAAGGAACCGATTCAATAGGCCGTTTAGATAGTAGAGACCTTCTCTCTAAGCATCAACGATAAGAATGTTGTAGAGGAGTAGTGCTTACGAACCCCCAATGCATCTAATGGTTTTCCAAAAGCTAGCCTACGGCTGATCCCCTATACAAACTTGAACCCTTACGAGTTCGCTAGTTGACTTTTCAGAGAACCAGAGGTCCTTAGATGCCCATATAAACTAGTCTGAAGCGTCCGATACAACCCTCCTTCAAGACATGTCTTCAATTGCGAAGTCCCTTTTCTGTCCTCGACTACACGGTAAGGACAATCTGAGCAGACGCGACAAAAGGTTTGGCCGAGCACGGACAGGGAATTCCTGCTCGTGTCCGTGCCCTTGACGTAGTTGGTTAACGGAAAGCGCCCGGTTGAAGACTGACGGGATTTGTTTATGGCTTTCCCTTTATTTGTATTTAAGGCGGGGGCTATTTCAGAGGCAGACCGCTGAGAAACGGGCCCCTATTTACCGATCGGACTCAGGTCCCTCTTCTTTGCCCTCCTTTTTAAAGAATATGACTCGCTGTATTACTCTTGGCCTCCAGAGTTTGGTGATCCTACCCTCGGTAAGGGACGTACCCCCCTATTCGCCGGGGTCCATCGGGTCCCGACATGATGAGCTCTTGCCCTCTTCTCTTTTCAGCCCTGTCAGTTAGCGGCCATAAGGGCGGCGGCGTATAGGAGATCATCAGCATACGGAGAGGGAATCATTTTCTCACGGCATACTGTATAGACCAAGTATAACCCTCCTTTCATACAGCAAGACCCCTCACTTCTGTGTTGTTAAACCTGCCACCCACCTATAGACCAAGATCCAGTGCCTCTGCCTGCTCATTTTTCTTGCATCGTGCGTAGAGTTCCTTCTGTGATTTGTCTTTTAATAGAATAGATAAATGATTGCCGGATTCCTTTTCAGATTTCCCCCCAAAATCAAAATGCGAGAGTCCTCTCCGAGCTCCTTGCAAATCCCATAAGAGATCCGGACTAGGATTTCCCGGGACGGACAGCCATGAAAGGTTAGTTCTGATCCCCGATCCCGGAATGCTTCCTTACGGTCGGGTATAACTGTCCACCGCCCGATAACTTATTTTCTCACGATAGATGTGTCCCGATCTATCGTTTTCCATTTTCGAAAGACCGGTGCTATGCGCCCCTCTCCTCTTAGTCCCTATTCTCTTCGCTCTACTTAGAGAGGAGTCCTCTACTCATAAGTTACTAGCTGTCTTTCGATCATTTTTCTATTTTTTTCTTTTTTTTGGTATATCTTATCCAAAGCATTCTCGCGTCACTTTTTTTTTGCCCTCTTTTTCTCTCCTGATCTTCCGGAGTCAGTAGCGGGTACGACTCCCCTTTTGGATCGCGTTGTCGACGTGCCGTAACGACTTTTCGCGGCAATTGCCCTTCCAACAGTGGATGTCAGGGTAGTACCAAGGTTAGTGGCCCTCCTACAACTTTCCCTGCCCCTTTCAGTCGCATTAGTCGGATCCTTTTAATTCCTTCCTGGTTCATTCGATGTAAATAGGGGTAGTAGCCGCTTGATGGATCTGTAAGAGAGCTAAGAGCACTGGTGATTGGTTAAATACCCTCGGATTATGGAGAGAAAGGAATCAATTTCCCAGTAGAAAGTCCTCCTTCATCACCAGACAGGCGGCTCCACGGCGAGCATGAATCTTTTGGCTAGGAGTATTTTGGATTTAGTCTACCTCAAGTTATGTGGCAATTTTTTTTTAGTCACGTTTCTTCATGGCGGCTTTTTTTGAGCTGCGATCCCTCCCCTGACTCTCTGAAGGTCCACTCGAGGCGGTCCCTTCCCTCGAGAAGAGAGTCCCCCTAAAAAGGGAAGCCTATGCGCTACCCTTATTCTGAACCTGAAGATTACCATAAGAGACTATATGGGTCAGAGCAGAGGAGAATTTGTCTCAGGTTCTCCAGTTTTCGATTTTTAGCAAATACTGTTTTCTTTTCCTAATCGCGTAGAGGTGACTTTTTTTTATTTGAAGTCCCTTGGTTCCAAAACATCACGTGAAGCTGAGATTCACGCCCATGTAGTCAGACTTAAGCCTCTAAGGTCCTACCTCATTACAGCACGAACTTTTCAACCGACTTCCTAACGCCCCATTACCTTGTTATTCACCGGCGTTCTTCTTTTTGGCCTTCTCACGTCGCCGAGCAAGACTGACCTTGGCAACCTTTTCCTTCGATGCCGTTAGCGCAAATCGCCGTCTTTTCCTTCTGTTCGACGATTCGGACGAGTGGGGTCCATGGAGTCAGTTACAAATTCTTCTCCCACCCGTGAAGCAGGCTTTTCCTCGTTTTCAGATGTATTTCTATGATAACTAGCTTTCCCGAACTACTAGGATAATGTTGAACAATTCGTAGTCCGGATGAAGTCATAGGGCCTGCCGGATTAAAAAGTAGGCGGCGTTTGAAGAAATGCTAGCGCCCTGCGCGACCTACCATTCTTTTCTTTTCGGGTATTATTTATTCTTCATCGCTGCCGGTATTTGCATTCTGTACCGAGAGTCCAGAAATGTCCCCGGCCCTTCTTCCCTTTTCCAATCGGCGATCGTTTCTGATCCCCAAACGAACTCCTTATCTCCAAAGTTATTTATCGCCGCCGGCCCCGCTTTCACTAGCCCACCGCCCAGCGTTTGATTTGAGGGGCGAAAGTCGAGAGTTTGTTACCCAATTCAGTCTTTTTTCTCGGTTTTTCCCCCGGCACGACGCCTCTCTCTTTTTGACACGATCCCGAAAGTACTTTTCCCCCGGTGTTTCCAACCAGGACTTTCTTCTAATGGAGGTGACCCGCTTTTCCCCTTTCCCTGACCGCAAGGCTGCTACAAAGCGGCCACTGCGATCATCAAATCCGGCTTTTTCTGGAAAAACCCTCAAAGAGTGCCTGAATCCCGATCCTTCTTGTTCGCTCACTCGAGTTGAGGAGCGACCCTCTACCTTATCGAGAGTACGGAAATTTCAGGATGCTCGGCTGCGGAAGAAACCTGGAAACTTCACCTTTTTTCGTACGCAGTCCGTATCGACGGGACCAAAGCCGTAAACACTGACCTCTGTTAGAGATCCTTCACCCGCCGCTTTTGTGTTTCGGGCAATAGTTGCAGACCATCAGTTTTGACAGAATATTTAAGGGGTGTCCTAATTCCTGCATGCGGTAGAACCATGCCGCCCCGTCTTTTTTTTCACAAATCTCCCGCGCGTCATGACTCGCAACACCCTTGTAACGCCGCTCCCCCCGAGATTGTTTTCTACCGAAGCGCTCGCCTCCCTTTTCGCTGCCTGGCGTTTCGACGAAACATTTCTTTGTAGATATGCAGTCCTTCGCGCTCAGAAACGATTAGAGGAGGATTGACACTTCCCCTCCACCCGTGCCTGCGAGTAATTCTTCCATGCCGGATCCGGTATACCCCCCCCAGACTGCTTGGCCCTCGGTCTGTTCCAAATAAGAGGACTGAGAAGATACCAAACTAGGTCCGGCAGTTTAGTTGGCACCCAAATCGGCCCCTGTTTTGAATCAATGACATGGCAACGGCCCTTTTAGGTCCTGATGAAAAATTGTTACCCCCAATTGTATGAGCAACACCGCTCTCTTTTCCTCATCCCTCTTTGTGGAGATCTAGGTCAGTGCCGTACACTACTCCTTTTTGGGCGGTTTCCCAGCAGACATCTCCTGCAATACTTGGGCCTGAGGATTACGATTAAACCAATACCACACTGCCGTACTGTGACTCTCGAGTCCCTCTAGTCGCGAGGTCCTTTAGGACAATGATGATCCTGTCTGGGGAGGAAAATTCTTGAATCTTAAACGTCATAAGGGATCCCATAGAGTGGACAGTCAAGAAAGTCCTTTCCACTTCCGTGTCCTGAATCTCCCCCTGTTCTTCGCGCCACACGCACGGATGACTATATGCGCGTCTTTTTCGCTCGCGCTTAAGTTCCCAAAGGGGTGGAAAGTCTATTCCCCCGGGATCTTCGCCCTCGTGCCGTTCATTGGGTGCCTCTCGCTTTTGTTGCACCCGATCCCGTGTATTTGCTTGACAGCTTGGTCTGCACCGCTCTGGCCCCCCGCGGCGGTGGCCGAACAGTTGCGTTTTAGGAGTACCCAGCGCCGTTGGATGACGGAGTCGGCAATTTCGAGCTGTGTTTCAAGGTTTCGCACCTCCGCTACAGCCGACCTTCTCTGACCCTACTCTAAGGGATTGTCCCGATCGCACCGCAATTAGAGCTCTGGAACCTTCTCGGTCCTCGCTATCCCTCTTTTTGGTCTGGTGTTCCCTTCAGCTCCAGGCCCCCCTCCCTGGCTGATGGATTCTATTGGTGAGATTGCAACAGTTCGAGGTTGTCGCACTGGGATTTCCCAGTCGTAGCTGTCCACCCTCCATCCTCCCCAGGATGCCACCCGTCGTAATCCGAACCGCACATTTGGGCAGTTTAGGTTTTGGCCAAGATAGTTAGTTGCCGGGCATCGTTCGTCTCCCCCCAGCCCTCGATGTTCGATACACTTTGCGACGACTGGAGCCGACGGGCCAGCTCTCTTTTTTTATCGGAACTTGCAGAGGGCCAGGATTTTTCCGCTTTCCCTTGATAAGGCTCCGCTGTTTGTTTTTTTTTTGGCCGGGAGGGTTCGCAACAGTAGCTTGGCCCAGTTGAAGCATTTCTTTATGGATGCCCTTTTTCTCCCAAGATAGTCCGAGAAGTTTTTTTGCGCGCTAAACGCTCCGACCCGGTTCGGCTGGAGCGCTCCTTAAAGAAGCGATTTTTTGGTTGCCCGTGATCGGCGTCTTTTCGCCTCAAGCAGAAGTTTTTTTTTCTTGAGTCGAATATTTTTGTTTTTCCCCCGGTGCCGACTTTCGCCATGACGCATGAGGCCTTTTCAACGTGAGGAGCAAGACGCCGCCTTCCTTCTCAAAACTCGGCCACCTTCTGCCCCTTTTTTTTTTTCTGAAGGAATGTTTCCTTCCATCTTGCCCGCAACGCGTCCGTTTCGATTTTTTTCTTACTAATACGGCGCAGTGGGACTACGTCGCTGCCATGCCTTGCTTTTCCCTTCTTTTTCTCGGCGAGTCTGTTTCACCCCCCACCAATCGCTTGCATAGTCCTTGTGAAGAAGAGGGAGATTTTGGAGCTGCGGTTGAGAACTCCTAAGATTTGGGGGCTCGCAGGGGTTGCCAGAAACCCGGAGTGGCCACCCCGAATTGTACGCCAGGAATAGATCTGTTAAATCGTTCGGTTTTACGAACGCCTCCGTCTTCAGCCTGCCGGCGCGTTGTCGTAGAGGATGGCCCCACTCGGTCTCTGAAATCGGGCCACGGCGCGCCCCAAGCTCTGACTCACGTGTGGTTCCCGTACCATGAGCTCTCGGGTTATATTTCTCCTGTTCGCACGTTCAGGAGTCTCCTTGCACGGTTTTTTGGGGGGAAAAACCTGTTTGGCACGGCATTGCGATCGAGGACAGTCCCTCCGCCAGCCTATAAATAATTCGAGGGTCCTTCGCCACAGCAAGTCGATCGGTAGTGATCACCGCGCCATGCCAGACCGTGCAGACAGCGAAGAGGTAGTTGGAGTGACCCCGGGACCCCCCCCCAGACTCCGCAGATCTCGGAAAGCTCTTCCTGCTCGCTTTGCCCTGCGGCGTATTTGACCTGTTCCGCGGAGCCGGGCCTTGAGGAACCCAGCTCGATTTCCCCCCTCAGGGGGGTGAGACCCTACTCCGCGTGCTTCTCCCCCCCCCTTGTGCGGCTCCGCTACGTATCAAGCCCATCCCTGCTATTTCAGCCTTGCTCCCCCATTTACGAGGACCTCGATGCTCTTGGATATCCATCGAAATGCGATCGGTCCTTGTCGGTTCGGGTCCCAGACCGTGTCCGCTCGACCTTTTTTTCACATATCCTTTGTAGCGATCTTTCGTCAGTGCCGTTAGTAGGAGGAGTGCAAAAGACACATCCTTCCCCCTCAAAGACCCTCGCGGCATGGGATGTTCTCTTGAACGATGCAGCCGTTCTGCAAGGAGCAGGCCTCGGCGCGCTCAAACGGCCATTTCACGAGAGCCGCGGGGAGAG
>Ga0179593_1353232_pt1 | contig 15377 bp, 24 predicted proteins | sample CZODoug2_1_08_16_FD_185931 | JGI IMG/M metagenome (GOLD analysis project Ga0179593, IMG submission 185931) | Vadose zone soil fungal communities from Angelo Coast Range Reserve, California, USA - CZODoug2_1_08_16fungal (PacBio error correction) | ecosystem: Environmental > Terrestrial > Soil >... | reverse complement strand
TTCTGTGATAGAGAAAGTAGCGAGCAGGGAGTTCCACCCCAAGCATGGACCGCGTTTTTCCTTCTCACCCCCTCCACGCCGTAACCTCTGGAACCGAATAGAGATCACCTTTTCCCTTCAATTCTTGATCACCATTTGAATTTGTTTCCCCCCTTAATTTCCTAGCGGGGGCCGAGGCGCTTTGCCTGGTTTGCCCTTGGGTTTTTTTTTTTGTGAGGTATTTTGTTGCCCCAGGGGAATCAGTCCTCTTTGGTTTTTTAAGTCATGTCATCGGTGTTGCCGTCTTCGATGTTTTTGTTTCCTTTTTTGTTTTATTGAGGGGCTTTGTTTTGCCTCACCTCCCCACCTCGGTTACCTCAGGGATTCCTGAACCAACGTCTTTTTGCTGTCACCGATCGCGCTTGCACGCTTCCGGTGTTTGTTTTTTTTTTTTTTTTCAGATCGGACCCTTGCCTTGCCCGATCATGTCCTTTTTCCTTTTTTTGGCTTTTGGAAAAAACCTTGGGCCCTCCCAACTCCTCTTTTTGTCGCGGTCTTTTCGTGGTCCATGTAACCAACGGGCTCTTTTCCCCTTTCTCCCCAAACAGCTGTTTTTTTTTTTCCCCCCCGTCCCCCCCCCCCCTCACTCGACTCGTTTCGCAATTTTGGTTCCCCTGTTTTTCAAAGGGCGTAGACCTTTGTCTGCTTGGCGGCAGCTTAGTTGTTTTTTTTTGCCCGTCTGTTTTGGTCCTTTCCAGACACGTGAGCAATTTTCTGATTGATTCACAACATGCCCCACCCTTTTTCTTTTTCGGGTACCGTCTTTTCCTCCCCGACGCTTCGGAGAGCCTGGGCTGGGAGGATGGGGGCGCCCCCCCCTCGCAAGTACCTCCCTATCACCTCTGAGTTGTTTCTCCTGGGCCCCCCGGTCTTCCGTGTCCCCCCCCCCTGTCCTGGCTCCAAAGGGCGTGTTATTTCCGGCCATATTTAGTTTCCTACCGCGGGGTCGCGCTTTTTTTTGACCGCGTCGGTCTTTTCTTTTTTTTTTTTAATTTTTCCTTTTTTTCCCTCCGAACTTCCTCCGAGTTGACCGTCCAGGACTTTTCTTCGTGGACCCCATATCTTCCCTCCCCCAAGGTCGGGCCCTCCCTAGGTCTTTTTTTTATTTTTCTTCCCCCCCGGTCGTTTCCAAATCCGCAACATTTTTCCGACCATCTGGGGACTTGGAAGTTGAGGCGGCCCCCCCCCCCAAAGCCTTTTTTCGTGGGATTCCTCTTTGTCCTCTTCCCGATTGGGGTTCTTCCTTTCCTCGACATTCTGACACGGAAAACTGTTTTCACCCTTAGACCAATCTCGCCCATTTAGTCTTTTTCCCACTTGCCCTTTTCTTGTAGTCTTTTTTAACCCCGGGATTTTTTCTCGTTTTGGCGGGTAGCACCTTTTTTCTCGCAACCACTTACCTTTGGCTTCTTTTTTCCCCGTTTGGTCATCTGAGTTATACCCGGGGTGCCCTTCCACCGGCTACTTCAGTAACCTTATAAATTTTTTCGCTTTTCTTTTTTGTTCCCTTTCGGGCGTATTTGGTCATTCCTGACTTTTTTTTGAAGAGTCCAATTTTACGTCTTTGCCCGCGCTAGACCCCCTTTTTTTTTTTTTTTTAGTCCACCCCTCACTTTTTTGCCCGAAGTTTTTTTTTTCCCCCTGGCGTCTTCGTCCAAACCCTTTTTTTTTGGGGCCCACTTTACGATTTTTCACTGTTCCTGGAACTTGTTCGCGTGGGCTGACCACCCCCTACTAATTTGAACTGTTTAGCGAATTATACCACATTTGTCTTTTCCCCCCTCGTTGGCTACTCCCCGTCCTCAACTTAGCTTTTCGATCCTTTTCCCGAGGGGATTACTCTTGACGACTGAGGGCTGGATTGTTCCCATAAACCAGGTCTTTTTGAGGCCCGCCCTTTGGAAGTTATCTTTGTTGTTTGCCGCCGGGAGTGTTCTTTTCTCTTTTCTTTTGTGCCGGTACTTGTGTTTCCCCCTTTTCCCGGTCCCCACTTTTGGGTTCAAAATTCGGGGTGTGTGCCTTCTGAAGTTTGCTTCCCCCTGGGGAAAGCTCTCTCTTGTGGTTAGACCAGGGACGATTCCTTTTTTTTTTTTTACAGTTTTTTTTCCCCGGGTTCTTTTGTTTTTTAACAAAGGACGCGTTCAACTCCTCCTAATCCTATCCTCGGCGAGCTCAGATTTTCTGCGTTTTTTTTCCTCTCCAGCCGGTATGGCTCTCTTCTTTTTTTCCTCTTTTGTTGTTGTGTTGATAGCTCCTGGCTCCCCTCTCCAGGAGATTTCTCATCCCTCCCGCGATAAAGGGGCTTTCTGTTTTTTTTTTTTGCTGGTGTACCTTAAGGGATGCCGCTTTTTCCCCCCCCCCCTTTTTTAGCGCCCTTTGAGTGATCGGTCTTTCCCCCCCCCCTCATTATCTTCCCGGCAAGGATCGTCTTTTGGACCACGTTGCCTGTTCCCTGGGGACCCTGCAGAAACACCTTCCCCCATGTCCCTCTAGGTTCTTTAACCCCTCCCGAAAAGAACACGCCAGCACTTGCGAGACGTTTTTTCTTTTCCCCAGAGTCCTCACGACCCCTGCTCACCTCCATCATCTTTCCCCCCTTTAAGGAGGAATTTCCTTTCCTTTCTTCCCTTTTGCTTATTCGATGTTTCCGCCCCCCCCCTTTTTTATCTCGGGGCCCAAAAATCGTCGTTTTTTTTTTTTCCCCCTCGACAAACCCCCCGGAAACCATTGATCGTGGTGCCTCTTTTTTTTTTTTTGGTAAGCTCGGGAGATTTCGGTCCGCTCCTTGGGCGTTGCCAAAACAGGTTTTTTTTTTTTTTCTTTAGCTTTTCCTATTGCGGCGGTGTTTTCCATGTCTCGTAGGATTCGTCCCTACTGATAGGCGATGACGTTTCGCTTTTATAAGGTTTCTTCAATACGGCGCTGGACGTGTTGTTTTTTCCCTTAATTTTTCCCCTCGCCCTTGCCCGGGTTGGGAGTCCCTGGTTGGAATTGTTTGTCGAGTTAGAGCTGTGGGCGAAAGACGATAGATGCTTTTTTTTTTTATTTTTCCCCTTAAACTCCCCTGCCCCCTTCCCAGTTTGGCACTGGCGTTAGAGTCGAGGTTTTTTTTTTTGATAATTCTTGGTTGGCCGCGCGGTTTCCGTTTCCCCCCGATCGCCGGCGGGAAAAATTCTAGATACGGACGAACGATTGGTAAAGACCCTGTCTTGCTTTTTCTGCGATCTTCCCCATTTTTTCCGATCTTCCTCTCCCCTCGGGATGGTAACAATCCTTGCTTTGCATTGGGTCCGCATTGGCGCGATTTTCCCTTTCTCCTCGGTCGCCCGTTTTGAACGCGACCCCCTGATGTTCCACGGTTATCCATACACGTCTGGTTCCCCCCCCCATTTTTCTCGAAATTCTATGATTTCTGTTCCACGGGTTTTGGAAAGACCCCTCCTTTGGGGCTCGCGTCGTCCCTTGCTTTTTTTTTTCATTTTGGCGTCTACTCGTTGCTTTTTTGAGCCCCTTTCACGCGTGATGACGTTCCGTTTACATACCTCTTCGTGATCTGGGTTGTTTTCCACTGCGGGTGCCGGATCGCCTCATAGTCTGACCTGCCCGTGCCGCCATTGGCGGCCCGGGTCGTGTTCGTTATCCATACTTTTTCTTTCCCTTTTCACGGTCCTCCTCAAGAACAAATTTGACTTCCGCACGCCGCATTGGTTTTCAAATAGGTTATAACGTGAACTTCCCCCCTTGTTTTTACCAGGAATTCGGAATCGGTTCCGGTTCAATGAAGGCAGTTTTCATTGCTGTCGGTTGGTATGTCTGGTTTTGGCCAGTTTCTTCGACCCCTCCCCTTTTTAAATTGTTTTCTGAGAGGGGAGAACAAGGTTCGGGTCCTTCTCATTCGGGGATGACCCCCCGGTATCACCACCCCCCCCCCTCCTGCCTTTGTTTGGAAAAATGGCCCGTCGGTCGTTGTCCCCTTTTTTTCAGATTTCGTTTTTTTCCCCTGAAGTTTTCCCGCTGACCCCCGAAATTTTTCTTACAATGTAAGTACCCGTTATTGAGGTGCGGCCCGCTTCTAGTGCCAGGTGTTTTGGTTTTCCCCACGTCTCCCGCAAACCTGACCCTACTCCGTCCGGCACCGATTCCCTCCGTAACCGTTCCATTATTCCTTCTCTACCCCAAAATCCTCACCCCAATTCCCCAACTAACCCTTCCTGGGGTAAACGTCAACATCTCCCTTGTTCCCCACGAGCTGGCTCTCGATCAGCTCCTTTGGTGACCTTTCATGTTCTCGTACCTGTTCTAAAGTTTGTTTTTGGGAGTCCCGGGTCGATCATTCGACGGCGTTGTCTGTGTCCATCGCGTTCTTGTGGCGCCCCTGGCTTTTTTTTCGCGCGGTTTTTAGCCCTCTTCTTTTTCCTTTTCCATTTTCCTCCGTTTCTTTTTTTTGTCAGATGATGTCCGCAAACGCGGGCGCTCGTCTGTCTTCTTTTTTTTCGCGCCTTTCCCCTTGGACAAAGCTACCTTACGGTCTCCATGACTCCCCTATCTTCCACTTTCTCCCCAACCGTTACGCCTTTCCTTCGTCTTTCCCCCCCCCCCCAAGGGCGTTGGTGTCCTTGCATTCTCCGGGGCCCACGACGCTTTTTGTCGTTTTCGCCCGATTGTTTTTTGGGATTTTTTGATGATTTTTTTATTAATTTTCCTTTCCCGTCTGGCCCAAGGTTTTCCGGTCTGATCGGTGTCCGTTCTGTCGAATATTCCGACTTTTGCAAGGTCTTTTCTCGTCGAGATGCACAATAATTCACGCCCTGGTCCCCTTCCTCCCTTTTAGAATTGGCGCCCAGTCCCTTGGGTCAACAAGGGGCTTTTGGGTCTGCCCCCCTTTAACCGTCTTCAGGATGGGAACCTCGACGTGCTTGCGTCTCGTGATTTTTCTTTTGTTACAGGAGCTTTTTTTAATGGCTATGTCGGCCCGGTCAACTTGTTGTCCCATATCAACCCGTCATCGTTTCTCTGGTCGACCAAGTGGGACTCCCCACAGTACCCCAGCTGTCCCTTCACGGTTCTGCCTTGAATTCAAACAATTCAGGTTTCCCTCCCCGTCTAATTCCCAAAAACAATCGGTTACCCCCCCGGTATCAAGTTTTCCGCAGAACCTGCGGCATGGCGTGGATGTTCCCTTCCCCTTGTTGTTTTCTTTTCAGGTACTTCGGTCTGGTTTGTGACCCTTATTTCATAATGGAATTCCCCCCCCCCCCCCCCCCCCCCCCCAGGGATGCAACTCGGTATCTCCTTCTCAACTCTCCGTAAGTAGCTTCATCATTTTGGTCGGTAGACCAACCTCGTAATCACTCCCTCTATCCAGGTAATGATGGACCCACCTTCCCTTCCCCACAATCGCCAGTTTCTTTCCCTTGGCACTCGGCAATATGCACGACCTCTGCTTTTTTCGCCCGCTCGGTTTTTTCCTGCACTCATTGCTGAAATCGATGAAGGTAGCAGGACGGTCCTTTTCCCTTTCGTCCTCCATTTTCCTTTGGGTCTCCGACCGTTTCGCTGCTGGTTCCTTTCCCTCGTTTTGGTCACCTTCGAACTTTGACCGATGTTCGAATAATTTGCGCCATCACCCCCCCCCTCACCGTGGCACTTTCGTGTGGAGCGATACCACCCTCCCCAATATGACGTTGACCCTCATGCCGTACCACCAACCCCCACCTTTCCAACATTCTCACTAAAAGTGATGGTTCTTGGCAATATTGAAGAGGAGGGCCTATTAATTTACCCTGTAGGTCGCCCTCTTTTCTCCCCTTCCTCAAATAGAGTTTTACTTCCCCGGCTGTGTAATCTTCCTCGAAAGTGGTTTTGGATGGTCCCCCCCTTTTTTTATGCGGACCTATAAATGTTTGCCTGGGACATTCATCCGTTTTTGCCTTTCCCCCTGGAATGGACGTCTTTCCATTAGCCAGTGATGACCGGTCCCGCCCCGCCCCCGCCTTCTCAACGATCCCTGCGCCCTCCTGTCCCGTTTCACGTCGCACCGTCCCTTCTCCGGAGGCCTTTCGTTCCCCCGTATTTCCCGGATCAAGTTTCCTAGGCCATTTTTTCTCTTGGGCTTCCCCGACTGGATTCTCGCCTTTTACATTTTTTTCGGAAACCATCGCGCTTTTTCCCGATTGAAGTTCCTTTTTTTGAAGATTTGTGCTCCTCTTTGCATTTGGGGCTGGGGAATACCCCATATGATTTTTCGGCGGATAATGATGCGGATGGGTGAATTGCACGGTCGTTCCCCCTGGTCTTTTAGTGAAAAATGGTTTAGTCTTAATGTTTGTTGTTCTTTCCCTGGGACACCGCGTCAATTTTTCCCCTTTTTGTTCGTTTTAATTCGGCTCTTGTGGATTTTCATACAGCTCCTTTGCCCGTGGGGGGTAAACCGTGATGGTTTACTCCTTCCACTCCTCCCCTGACTCCCCTTTGGAATTTCTTCCCGATCGACGGTTTAACGGATGCGCTTTCTCAATTCTAGAATTCCTCCTATAGCAGGATTTGGCTTCTAGCGGGTCTACGATGCTATCTTTATATTTTGTACTGATACTCCGTTTTTTGTTGTTTTAGACCGGCCTTTCTTTTTGGGGTCTTCGATCTGGGGAACAGGCGTATTATGCATTCCGGGCTCTTTATGTGCTTCGTCCGGCTCTTTACCTTTGACTTTTTTCTTTCTCACCCTCTGTCTTCTTCCCGTGACGATTCCGCTCGGTGACTCTTTTGCCTCCCTCTGTCCTCGTCCTTGGCTTGATATGTGACAACGGACTTTTACCTTCCCCCGGCCCCCGTTTTTCGTGGTGAAATTGTCAACCTGCCTGTTTTGTCCCACCCTTCTTTCCCCCTTACTAAATAAGCAGTTTCAGGTTTTAACATCTACTCCCTGCCGATCTTCCCTCCCCCTCTCGCTATCCCCTGTTGGCTGCTTGGCCTCCTCCTTGGCATTCTCGACCGTCTATTTTTTTTCTTAGGTCTCTTTTTCTCCGGCCCCTGTGCTCCCTCAATGCAGCGGAAACCCTATGTCCTCTCTTTTTTCATCGCTTTTTTTTTCCAGGAGCCTTTCCCCCCCCTTTCCCTTTGCAATGACCCCCCTCTTTTTCCCCTGACATTCCCTTCTCTTGGACTCTTGTTTTGCTGTTTTCTTTCTGACGGTCAGCCTGGTCTTTTTCCTTTTTCGGGTGAGCTTTCCATTCCCCCAGGACGATTCTCCCCTTCTCTCTTTCTGCCATTACTTTCCTTTGTTTTTCCCCCCACCCCCGTAATTTTCCTCCGTTGATGTGTTCGGTTCGCTCCCTTGGCGGTTCGAGCCTGGTTAGGCCTCCCAGTGATTGCCGATCTTTTTCACCCTTTCCTTGCAGCGACCCGCACTGGTAGCGTAGGTGGGTCCTTCACTGTGGTGGTCGGTTCCTCTTTTTTGATCGCGTTTGGGCCGGGTCAACCTTACTCCTTGCCACCGGATTAACCTAACCCCTTCTTTCTTTCTCGCGTCTTCCCGTCCTTGATCGTTTTTCCTCCCCCAGGGTTTGTTTTTTAACCCTTTTTTTTTACACGCGTTTCCCCCCCCCCCTCGACGAGACCTAGGCTTCGTTTTTTTTTGAATCTCACAGGAGGTCCCCCCCCCCTCAACAGCCCGCCTTTCATTCGCTTTTATCCGGCGAGTATTGCCTTCCCTCCCTCCCGTCGGGCTTTCGCCTCCTTTTTTTTCCTTTTTTTTTCATTGGTTCCGTAGGGGGGAGATTTTTTTTGAGGGCTGCCCTTTGTTGCGGCCTCTTCTTGATACGTTGCTCATCGTTTTTTTTGTTTTTCGGGGTGACCGCCGGCGAAAGATCTCCATTGATCCTTTTGGAGATGTGTTCTTTCGCCATTTTTTTTCTTCGCACCTACCAGGACCAAACATTGTAGCCCGCGTCTTTCCGCCTAAGGTATTCCGAACTCGTTGGTTTCCAGCCAATTTGGAATCCATTATCTGGTTGAAGGTCCATTTTTGACTGTTTGTGGGTTCGCCGGTTTTGGTTATGACCTAATTTTTTTTTTCCCGGTTTTTCCCCTTATGGGAACTTGATTTTGGTCCCCCCCAGGTTGGTGCCTCCCGCAATTTGATGGCTTTCCCCTTCAACCAACCTTCCCCCCCGCTTTTTTTTCCCCCATCCCTTGTGTCGTGTATTCGTCCCTTGTGAGACTGGCCTTTTTCTCCATCTTTTTAAATCGTCGTCCCCGCTGTTTTTCGAGCTTTTTTTCTTCCCCGCTCCCCTCCGCCGGAAACTATCCCCCAAACATGCCCATCTACCGTGACGTTTGTCACCCCCTCTTTTTTTGCGTACAACGTGCCCCCCCTACCTTTTTTCTTTTTCTACAAAATCCTCACAAACCTAAACACCCTCGGCCGGAAACGTTCAACAGTCCTCTTCCCCCTTCTCTTTTCCATCCCCCTCTGGTGAACACCGCCTTTCCGAGTTTCTTTTCGAGGAGGTCTTTAGATTCATGTCGACTTTTTTTTTTTTTTTTTTTCGTTGTCCCATTTTTCCGTCGGTCATGCCCCCCTGTCCCTTTTGGGCTCCGCCCCCCCCCCCCTCGTTACTGCCATGGCCTCTTATCGTCGTGTTTTTTTTTAGTATGCTTTTTTTGCTTCGAGGTAATGGGCTGCGGCTCGTAGTGGGTCCATGGACCCCGCGATGTGCAAACCCCCAACTTTTCCCCCTCCCCCTCCTCGACAATCTGATTGAACCTCTCTTTTTTCTCAACCTATAACCGTTGGAAGGGGCTAACAAGGTTCTTTTTGTCTCCCTTTTTTCCCCGGGGCCCCTCTGCGTCCGTTTTCCCCTGGTTTTTCGTTGGGATTTTGTAGTCCTTTTTTTAGAATCTTCCCCCAGACCTATATGGTAACCTTTTTTACGAAGTCCCTCGGTTTTTCCCTCGCTGTTCCTTTGCGGGCTCGCCCAGTTGTCCCCTGCTGAACGGGGACGCGCTGCACCCCTGACCTTTAGGTCCATTAGGCGACAATTTGGCGCAGCAAGTCTTGCTTGGTCAACAACAGTTCGCGGCTCCCCGTCTCTTTACCGGACGGGGTCTTTTCCCCTTTTCTGCTTTTCCGGGTGGTGGTTTTTTTGATCACCTTAAGGCCTAATCATGTCTCCCTGCCTGACGGAAAACCTCTGTATCTCAAAGTCAGCCGGTTTGACTCTGTAGACCCCGAAACCTTTCCCCTTTTCCCTCCCACATCCCTCCTGCGAGGACAACAGCGATCCCCCCTTAATCCCGATCCCCTGGGTGACCGAGTACTACCCCTTGGTCCACCTTTATCAAAACGGTCACATGGCTGCCCCCCTTCGGGTTGACGGGGAAAGTTTTTATTGTGTTGTTTTTTCCTTTGGTTCTGTCGTGCAATGACAGACATTTATGGGTGTGTTTCGCGTGATCCCCCCCAACATCGCACAATGGCTAATGGTCCTTACGTTTCCCTTCGGCGGGCTCGTTCCCGCGCCCCTTACTGGGCACAAGTTCCAAATCTCTATCAGTCTGCCCCCGGCTTCACCTCTCAGTTCCTGCCGGAGGACGCTAGTAGCCCTGGTACGAACGCCGGTTCGTCCCATCCTCCTTTTTTCTTTTCCGGCCTCCAATTGATCGCAGTATTTAGATCTCTTTTTTTTTTAGGAACTCCCCGGAAGTTGCTGTCCCGTTTTAACCTCTTCTTCGCTCCCCCCGCCTTGGGCCCCTCGGTCTCTTGGATTTCTGGACATACATTGCCCGCGGGCAGGACGCTTTACCCTTTTTCTCGGTCCCCTTTTGGAATCTCTTCCCCCAGTCCCCCTCCCGGTTAGATTAACTTCAGGAGAGGTTCCCCACGACGGATATCTTTCCTTCCCAGGGCGCAGTTGCACATCCTGAAAATTTTGCCCACTCGTCCGTCCCCCCCCGCCTGACCCCTTTTTCCGGCAGTATTTCCTCCTTGCAATTCGATCCGGTACGATTCTGTCCCGTTCCTCCTCACTAGTAATTTTTTTCCTTCCTCCCTGGGTCCGGTTTTTTTTTTTCCCATCGGGGAGGACCTTTTTCCTTTCGCCCAACGCCCCTTTCACTTATTTTTGTCCGTCCCCTCTCCCTTTCCCCTGCTTGCAGGAACCGCTATTCCTGTTTTTTAATTTCCGAGCTCTCGAAGAGGGCAGTGGTGTTCGGAACCTTTTTCTGCCCCTTCCACGCAAGGAATCCCCTATTAATTGTCTCCCAAAAGTCCCCCCCTTTCTTGTTTCTCCTCAAGTTTTTATCTAACGGATTTTTTCCTTTCACCTATTCTTCCCACCGATACCACTGTTGTTGTTTGTCCCCAGATGTTCTTTTTGGGACCCGCCGATTTTTTGACTTTGAGCGCCTTCTACATGGTCTTACCCCCTTCCCGAAACCTCAACAAGTAAAGCGTTCGAGGACTTCCCGTTTCTCTTCCCGAGGCAGTTTATGTTCTTTGGTGGGAAGATTCTGAAAGCGCTTTCTTTCTTGCTTTTGAAAGTCCTCCCCTTTGTGCTTTCTTACCGCCTTTGAGATGGTTGTTTCGGAAAACGTGATTGTAATGTTTTGTGGGTTTGTGTTGCCGTTGGTCTTGTTTCATTTACCCCGATCGTCCCCGTTAACCTGATAGTATGTTTCCCCTGATTTTCCAGACGATCCCTTTTCTCTCCCTTGTTGTTCAGGGCAATAGCGGGGTTCCACAGGAGAGATTCCCAGCCCCCTGTAGTTACTCAATCCCCCCCCCCTCCGGTCCTTATGACGATCGCGTTGGTCGATCGACCTCTCTCTTCCCCCACCGGTTTGTTGGGGAGAAGTTCGCTTCCTATCGACCCCCCGTTATCGCGCTCTTTTTGCCCCTTTTTTCTTCTGCGAGACGGTGCATCTCCTTTTTCCAACCTCGGCGATGCATCACGTGACCCCTCACATAGTATGGGAACTTTACAAACATATCTCGTTCCCGGCCTTGGAATCGTAAATCCCCTTTTTTTCTTGAACTTTTTTTCCCCCCAGGGCTTCCCCCCGACCCCCATTGCCTCGGTTTGTTCTTGTGACCCCCATTTTTTTCCGGAAAAGTCTTCCCGATTCTTTACCCCGCCCTTGTCCAGCGCTAAATTCTTCTCATTATTTTCCCCCTTTTTGCCCTTAAGGTCGTGCAGACTTTCGTTGCCTTCTCTACCCCTCTGTTCCTACCATTTTTTTCCTGCTCTTCTACGGGACAATCGTCTTTTTTCTCGTTTCCCCTTCCCCGTCACAACCATTTGATTTTCCTCGTTTTTCCCTCCGTGATGTCAGCTTTTGCCAATTCCCATGTTGAAAAAACTTTGCGACAGCGTGAAGCGCGTTTATATTTTTTTTTCGGAAAAAGTGTTTAAACGTGGAAATAATTTCCTCTTCTGGTATTTTTTTCCTTTCTGTAATGCCACAGGCTGGCGACTCTTTTGATGTGCCTTGGGAACTGCTAGGTCCCTTGCCAGACGCGATGTCTTTTTTGCATGTCACTTTTTCACTTTCTTGAGACCGTTTTCCTTTTTGACCTGGCGAGGAGCCGATTTTGCTCTCTGGTCGACCAGGATTCCCGAGTCCTCTCTTCGCCAATCTGTACGCCCCTAACTTGTCCCGTTCCTTTGTGACTTTTGCGAATGTTGGCGGCCGGGTCATCCTCCGGTGCTGGACCCCCGTAGACTTTTTTTCGCACGGATTTTGAATCGGAACTGTTTTTTCGGGAGCCTAACTTTTTCCCTTCCCGGAATACTGTTACGGTGTTTTAACCGGAAGGTTTTGTTCTTTCCCCTGCTGCCCTCAGCGCCTGTACCTCGTCGCGTGAAGAGACCTTTCCTTGTCCCCCCCACTCAGCACGTTGGCACTTCTAATCTTCCCCTGAACCCCTTAGGGTTTTCATTTCCGTTCCCTCCCCCGACTCCGTCGGCGTTTCCCCACGGCTTCCTGTTCCTTGTTTTCCTCCTAGTCTGGCCCCCCCCCCCGGACCTGCGATGTTTTTTTTCCCCGCGCTTCCCATTATTTCTCGTTTTTTTTGTTGGTACGTTGTTGCTACTTTTTTTTTTTTTCGCCGGAGAAGCCCCCCCCCTGCTCCATCTTGGCCTTTTTCCGTTTTTTTGATAACGTTCATGATGACACCTTGTCCAGAACCTTTTTTTTCAAACTCAACCCACAACTTTAGCAACCCTTACATTGCCACGGTCACCGCCCCCCCCCCCTCTTTGATAACCGCACCCAGAATTTCGTTCTCCTTTTGACGTGTTCCGGCGCCTTATGGTGGAGAGTTTTTCCCATCTCTTTGGTTTACCGTTCCCCAGTTTCTTTTGGACCTGCTCACGGACCTTCTTTGTGAGATTTGTTTTCTTCCCCCCTTTCCGGCCTAATCATGCTTTTTCAGGGTCTTCGGTTACCCCCACTCCCTGAGCCCCCCAGGAACTCGTTTTGGTTTTTACTCTATTCGTGCTCCCGCTTTCTTCTTTTTTTTTCTGTTTTCGCAACTCGGAAAGGAATGTCTCATTGAGGGTTTTGTTGCCGCTGCCCCCTCTAGACGGCCCCCCCCCTCTTCAAAATCACCCTCGACTCTTTCCACCGATTTCATGTTTTTCCCCCCCTCTCCTCACTCGGACCTTTTGCCCCCCATCCCCCCAAACCAAATCCCAACTCCCCCCCCCTCTTGCGTCCCTACAGAGGCTTCGGGCCCGATGACCAGGCTTACCTTTTTGATACCTTACCCGCGTCGGGTCTCTTTTAGAGAGATGAGGGTTATCATGTCATGTTGAGCGGTTAGGGGGGGCCCAATAGTTTTCAATGCCGTTCTTGCCCCCCCCCCCCCCTTTCTCTCTTCAGGAGCTTTACTTTTTGAGAATTTGTAAGAATTTTCCTTCCTGGTTGGGTGTGAGTCTTCCGATTCTGTGATATTTATTTCCCGGCGGCGCGTGATCATTTTTTTCCCTTCCACACGCCTCGTCTTCCAACTGCACCTTTTTCAAACTCCGTCTAACCATGATCGACTATCTCACCAACTATAACAGGACTTTTGTTGCTCCCCCGTCCGCTGAGATTTCCTTCTTTCTTTTTTTTGTCCGGTCAGGCGCTTGTTCTTTTCTTTTAATTCCCCGCTTTTTTTTGACGTTTTTTTGACTTTTTCTGTAGCAACCAGGCGTATACTTTTTAGCCGGTCCAGGGGGTTTTCCTCCTTCTTTTTTTCATTTGCGGGCTCCCGGCGATTTTTTTTTTTTTGAGCTCGTTGTCACTTCCTTCACCCTAGGTCCGGATTTTCATTCGTTAAGTGGCGGCAGATCTTCGAAACATTTTTTTTTTTTTCCTATCGCGTGGAATTTGGCTCGTTTCGTTCGGACGGTGTCTTTTGTTTATTTAAACGTTTCCCCGAATCCTGTAGTGAAAGGTTCCATTTTCAACCCGGGGTCCGCCTTTTCCTTCCCGTAAGAGGTTTCAGTTCCCCTCTTTTTAATTGCGGTTTTTTCATCCCCCTTTTTCCTCCAACCAACACTGGCTGCCCAATTTTTCCCGGTCCGGAAGGGTTTTTTTACTCCCATCACGAGTTTTCGGTTTTTTGCCCTCATTAACCTTTCAACGTTCATGTTTTTCCTTTGCTTGGGAACAATTGGCGGAGGGACAAGTTGTTGGTCTTTTTTGGAGGGCCGGGTGTGTTTTTTCCCCCCCCCTTTCCAAGTACCGTGATTTTCATTTGGTCTCTCCAACCAAACTCCCCCCTTGGCGCCTGGCTTCGGATTCCCCTTTTCTGAAGGCTGAACCCGCTCTTTTTGCCCCACGCCCCTCTATTCAACTGTTGATCATTTCCTGCGTCACCCACACGCGTTTCCGGGCCCTCCCAAAGCTTCCCTGGCTTCTAAGGGGGCAGTCTCCAAGGAGCAGCAGGTCCCTGGTCCTGGCGAGCCCGCTGTCGGTCTTCCCTTTGCCTTTCTCGCGAATTTTCGTTCCGGCCACAGGAACGTGTATTATTTTTCCCTGTATTTAGCCTTAAACGCCTGTCTTTGGTCGGCGCTGGGGTGTCCCTTCATTTTTTCTTGTTACCAGCCTTGATTGGCGCCCCTCCCTTTGCACTTTTTTTGGAATTGCCCCCAGTTTTTTTTCGTTTTTCATACCAAGCCCCCCCAATCCAGTTTCGATTTACATCTGGTTCAATTTTTTTCTTCTATCTTATTTTTTGCCTTCCGACCTCTCTGAAGGACCCCCTTCCGTCAAAACCCCTTATCCCCCTCGACGCGAGTCCTGTTTCGGTATCTTGAATTTTTTGGGTCATATATTTCCGGTTTTTCTTTTGGTTAGGCCCCGACCCCACCCTAAGCGGATCTGAACCCGGCTTGGTCATGGTGAGGGACCCCCCATTTACGGGGTTTTGCCCCCGCACCCCCCCCAGCGCGGTATTTTGCATCCCCCAGCTGGCAGTTTGAAATCATTGGATCATTGCGAGCTCTCCGAGAGGACCAAGGCCCGTCCGTAAGATTCCCTTCCCCTATCCAGCTCTTCCTGTGACCTTTTTCTGTTTTTTGTGTTTTTTTTTTTTTTTTTTTTTTTTTTTTTTTTGTTGTTTTTGTTTTTTTTTCCCGCCCGTAAGTGTTCACCGGGCTTTTTCTGTCCTGTTATCTGAGAAACAGCGTTTTAGACCTTTTTGGGGTTGGGCCCTGGTTCGTTTCGACACACCCTGTTCTGATTGAGCGCTTCTACCCCACTGGTCGTCCCCATCGAAAATGCCAGGTCCTCAAAGACTACGACTCAGACCTTTGCGCCAGGCGAATTGGTTTCTGCTTGCCAGACTTTTTTCTGTGGATAACCAGGATGGGAGCGCCCCCCCCTTTTTCTTTCCCCCCTTTTTGGTTGTGACGCGGAGCGGGACTGTGATGCCTTTCTGGAAACTTCTTTTAGATTTTTTTTCGGTCCTTTGAACCGTTTAATTTCGGTGTTCTTTTCCCTTGGTCCTTTCTTTTCACGTTTGGATCAAAGGTACGGTACCCCTTTCGATTTATACAGATTTCCCTCTGGCTCTCTTTATTATTCTGCGGCCCATCGCAACGAGGTGCCACCCTTTTTTTCCTATTCCCCTCTTCCCCTATCCAGGTCGAAGCCTCTCGGATGTAGATCTATTTCATCGTGATCGATACCTTTTAGCCCTCATACTCCGTTGTTTTTCTGACTCCCTCTTCCTTATCTAGCCGAGATTTTTCGATTGGGATTACGTGTCGTTACGGTTTTTTTCAATAGGAGGATCCCTGTCCCACCTCCTACTGATTTTTTGATCGTATTCCTTTCGTAAACGAGAA
>Ga0179593_1622574_pt1 | contig 15378 bp, 19 predicted proteins | sample CZODoug2_1_08_16_FD_185931 | JGI IMG/M metagenome (GOLD analysis project Ga0179593, IMG submission 185931) | Vadose zone soil fungal communities from Angelo Coast Range Reserve, California, USA - CZODoug2_1_08_16fungal (PacBio error correction) | ecosystem: Environmental > Terrestrial > Soil >... | reverse complement strand
CACCTTTCCTGGTCGCTCTGCACTTCTTTTCCCCCCAGGTCCCAATCGGAGAAAAGTTTCGCCCAACGAACCCAGTATCGCGTACCCATTTCCCCACCGTTCGGCCTTCCCCCCCAGTAATTTCACATACCTCTCCCCGATTGACTGTATCAGGAACTGGTGTCTCATGGCAGCCTCTGATTCTCCGCGGCTTTTCTGCCCCCCCCTGCCGTCCCAATCCAAGGAGTTTCCCTCCCCCCCCTGGACGAGTACTCACGCATTTTTTCAGTCTTCTCCTGTGTCACTGTATCCCCCCCTTACCAGGTTTCACTGAGAGCACAGCACCCCGAATTCGACAGGTTTTCCAGTCTCCGGCCCTCGTTCCGCTTTTGATTTTGTAATCCCTTCGCGCACTTCAGGAATTGAAATTCCCTTGCCGCGGCACGTCTCATGGACACCTTTTTTTTTTTTTTTTTTTATGTAAGAATTTAGCTACGCCAACCATTCCTTGTCCCCATCCCTTTGTTGGTTTTTTTTACCCCCATCTCCCCCCACCTTCCTCCCAGTAGTTTTATTCATGCACGCCCCAGAACATTTGTGATCGTTGAACCATTCAGTAGTCCACCGGCTGATCTTCTCATGAGGATCCTAATCAGATTGCACTTTCTCCCCTTGTGGCTTTTTACGTGAGAACCTCGCGACCTTTCCCGGCCTTGTTTTTGGCGACCTCTTTTTCTATCCTTCGCAGAGCCCTCCTTATTCACGTTGCGAAATCCTCAGTCCCCAGGTTGTCCCCACTACAAAAGAGACGGTCTACCCCCCCGCTATCCCGGTCCTAAAGTACTTCCTTTTCCGCGTTTTACCTCAACTTCATCGGCAACTTTCAGAGGCCCCCAGTTCCTCAGTCCCATGTTACCTTTCTTCGCCCACCAATGACCTTCTGCTTTGATCCACCTTGGGGCCGGGTTTACTCATGAGGGTCTTTTCCTTTGGCTTGGTTCGTCAGAAGCCGTTCCTCTTTCCAATGAGCAGCCCAATTCTCCCCTTCGACCACAGTCAGCCCCTTTTTTTATCCTACGGCTTTGTGAGCCCGTGAACACGGCCCGCTTCAATCCCGCCCTGGATCTGCTTTTTTTTGCTGATATGTCCGCGAGGTTCCCCGGTGAAAAGTTGTGACCTTTCTGAGCCCCCCTCCTTTTTTCCGGCATAGCCTCCCCCCCTCTTGTCTTCTTCTATAGCAACCTAGACAACAAACGCTCAAATTTTTTTCCCTCCCATTGCGGGTATGTCTTCTTAATTTTTTAGTTCTTGCCTTCCCCCCACTTCGTAAAGATGAAGCACAACCAGTTTCCTAGGCTGTTCTCCGTTATTTCCCCCTCCAAAAGATGCCCTATTTTCTTTTGCCACTGAAACCCTTTTTTTTTTCCGTTTTATCCCGCGTCCTGATCTACAACCCCCTTCAAACCATCCGGTGGGAGTCTTTTACACCACCTTCCCACTTTCCCCCCCAGCCTCAAAACGGTCCGGATGTCACCCCCAACAGACCCCACCCCTTCTAATCAACCTTTCCTTGGGCCAATGGCTGCCCCCTTTTACCTTCCCCCACATTGTTGGGGAAATGAGATCCCATATTTCTTCGCCCCTTTGCTCGTGCTTCCCTCCCCCCTTGATGGCCTGGTGGCAGGCGGATTCTACGTGATGTTTTTTCATTCTCTTGGTTCTCTCATGCTTTCAGAACATGTTCTTCTCGACCCCTCCTTGAGTGCATCGGTGCAGATTGAACCCCCTTGCTTATTGTCTCAACTCTGTGCTCTTGCCACAACACGATTCTACCCCCCTCCCCCCCCCTACACTTTCCCCCCGTTTAAATTTCCCAGCACTTTTGCGTTTAAAGAGAGATTACTTTTCGAATTCAATCTCCGCCTTCTCGCTCTCATTTTCCAGCTTCCTGACCTTGGGCCTTTTTCGACCCCCCCCCCAATCTTCCAAACACATGCCTCATTAGCTGCGGAAGCTTTCTATTGGCACCACCACTCACTTTGACCCTCCCTTGATTCGAAACAGTAACCGTTGAGTTGGAGGTCCTATGCTGAATTCCCCCTTACGCTCCCCCTACGTCGTTCCGACATTTCTGAACCCTCTTCGACCTGTCAATCCTTCCTTTGGTCCCTTTTCGTTGGCCCCGTACCTCAAGCATCTTCTCCCCCTTTATAATTTTGACCCCCCCCCGTCCTTTTCGTCTGTGACCGAGGGCTGGTCATATCCGTCCCTCCCTTCGGCTTAGCTTTGCGTCCTTCTCCCGCCGAAGCTTGCCACATGCAACGGTACAAGACCACCGGGCTTCTGTTCCCCAAACGGGGCGAACTGCCCACAACTGGGAGTTTGACTTGGGCGACAATGAGGAACTCATTCCCTTTATGCTCATTTTGTGAGAGATGCAGGTTGACTCATCCCCTTTTTTATTTCGAACGAGTTTCCAACCTTGGGGACGGCCCCCCCACCCCACTCAATATCGTGGCCGCACTGGGCCTTCAATTCACTCCCCCTTTCGGAAATTGCTTTTTAAACCCAACCTTCCCTTTTTTTCTTGTGGGGACCTCAGACAGCAATAGGACGAATTAACACAACATTCATCGGTTCCCACTCCTCGCCTTCCGGGGTGTTCCTGATGTTAAGTAGCACGCCCAACCGATATCGGCCCCATGCTCTTCCTATTTTTGCCCGCGACAAATTGTGTCAATGACCCCCCGTTTACCTCTTTTCCCTCCCACCATTCCCTCCTCCTTCTTTCCTTCAACTAATTGGTGTTGTTGAGATCCATTTCTACTTTTGCTGATCAGGTTCCCTCGATCTGGCTGGAGCCCCCTCTCATGTTCTCAACCCATAACCTACCTCTTGAACTTGCCTATCGTTTTGTGCTTTCTTTTAAATCCCGTTCTCGGATTGACCCTATGATTTCGTCCCCTCCCGAGTTTGCTGTCTAGTTCGTAAACCCTGACAAGAAAGTTCCGTTTTTTTGGGCAATTTCCTTCCCCTATTCTGCTTTCTTACCCGTTGCTGCACTTTGGACTAAATTCTCTTTTGGTGTTTTGTAAGGTCCGTCGTCCCCGTTTTTGAAATGTTTCCTACCCACTTTCTGCTGAATGACCCCTTCCCCCCCATGCTTTCCTGGGAATGTCCGTCCTTTTGTTTTTCAGCCTTTCCCCCCTTTGCCAAGGACCGTGAGCAAATTTGGTTTGGTTTTTGACCCTCCGGTCCAGATACTTTTCACCAGTTCAGTGTACCTCAGACGGCGATGGATCCCCACATTCGCCGCCGATGCTTCCTGATTCCCTTTTTTTCCCATTTCGCGCGATTGCCTCCCTCTTCACCCTGACGGCCAGCTGCTCCCGGAGTTTTTTGTATGCAAGAGATTTCTTTTTGCGAGCAGAGTTTTTCCTTTTTTTTTGGTTGCCTTTTTCTCCGCTGGCCAAAACGGCGTTTTCCTTGCCGGGCTTTTCTCGATTCGTTTTCCTCACTTCTTGACGGGATGTCTTACCGGAAGTTCAGCGGCAGGGCCCTCCAACGTTTTCTGATGTTCGTGAACTCAATGTCTTACTTGAGCTTTTGCCCTGCCCCTTATTCCCGACATGATTCAGTTTCGAGCTTGGTTTTGTTCCTGTTTGTTGGTAGGAGATTCCACGTTCATTAACCTCCTTTGAGGCCTCCGGTCTTTTTCTTATTTCGCGCCTTGTTTCTGTTTTTGACGCAAAGCGTTTGTTCATTTTTTCTTCTTTGTAGATCTTATTTTCTTCCCTGAATGTGTTGCGTCTGTTTAAAACTCTGATAATCAAACTAAGCCCTCTTTTTTTTTGTGCCCAGTAATGCAACTATTGCAAGTTTTCCTGCCTGGCGGTTTCTCTAGGATCTTCAACCTATTGAGGACAGCATCACGATCGACCCCTCTTTTCCTCACCTCCTCTCCCTCTCCCCCCCCACCAGAAAATCGTTGAGTCGTCAACACGCCGTTCATATTTTTTCTTTCCCCCACCCCTCTTTGACTTCACCGGCTCTTTGACCGGGTTTTGATTTTCCTCAGGGGTTTTTTTTTTGGTGTGTGCACAGCATACCCGGTTCTGTTTTGCCTGCCCCTTTTTTCTAAGTTGTTGTAAGCTCCCCCCCCGGGCTTGAGGTTTTGTTTTTTTAGGAGCTTCTCCCACTGTGGACCCCCATTTTTTAAGTATTACGGTAGAAAAGACTTGTTATACTTCGCGTTGTAAGTTTTTGAGACCGGTAAAATCCCATAAGGAAACGGTGTTTGCGAGATTTTACAGTAGTTGGGTTTCCCTCTCCGACCCCCCATTTACTCCCTCCGACCATCCCCTGTTTCGAGAATTTGGCTTGGTTGCCTAGTTGTTCCTATATTCTTCCCCTTTAAAAGATTGTTTTTCTAATCCGTTCTCCGCGTTAACCGTCCATAGGGATCCCCTCTCCCCCCCCCGTGCCCCGAGCGCACCGTTGACTTCCTCCATTCCCCCCCTGGGAATTTTCTTGCTCTTCCTCTACTGACCCCCGCTCTTTCCTTCTGGTTCAGGGTTTCCGGGGGCGAACACGTTTTTTGATCCAGACGCTCTTTGCTCTTTCGTCTTTTTTTTAGCGTGTGCATCGAACGAGGAGAAACGGCGGGCGTGGCCCTTGCTCCTCCCCCAGAGAAGTCCCTACCTATCTGAGGGTGGCCAAAGGTGGACCTACTCTGGGCAGCATTGCAAGACGTCCTGGTCCGCGCCGTTGGCCGTTCCGGGCCGGGTCCCCCGTTCTTTCCGTGACACGGCCTGGGACATTTCTTTGCGCACCGTGGATAATTTTTTTCTTCCCTTCGGGTTTCGTCTGTCCCCATTGGGTCTCTCCCTTTCCTGGTCGCCCCTTAATTCCTTCTGGACTTGATCGGCCCCCCGGATTCTGTGTTTTCTCTGCTTTTTCCGTTCCAGAGAGTCACTCACGTCGAAAGTCTTTCTGATTACTGCTTCCATCCTTGATCCTCACGAATCGATTCCTTGGATCGACGGCCTGGTTATTAGACCCTCCAATGTGGCCGGTTCCTTTTCCTGCAAGACCCTTTTTCGGACGTCCCTGTTCTTTCTCGTCCCCCTTGTCCCACAGAGGGAAATTAATTTGCGACCGCACTTGAGCGTTACAGACGTGCCGCTAGGTTCGTGTGGGCCCCTTTTCCTTCCTTTTTTTTTTTTTTTTTTTGCGCGAATGTAGGACCTCCGCGGCCGGGGTCCCTGCGGACTTGGTTTTTCCTTCGCCGGTCTTCCGCATGGTTCACCTTTGAGGCTCTCCTTCCCATGTCCCAGGCGGATCCGCAGTGCGCACGGTGATTCGGGGCCAGGGTTTGTTATACACTAGCCGCCCCTTTTTTTTCCGCCGGGGGGCAGTCCGCCCGGTGGTTGCCCCCTAGCACTGGTCCCTTTTGCCTGATGTCTCCAGCGGTCTTATAAGTTGCCTGAGCGCCGGGCTAGTGACATCGTTGACGCCGGTTTTTCATGGGACCATGCTCTTCTGGTTGCGTTCTTTTCTTTTTCATTCCAAATTGGAGAAATCCTTTTTAAAAATTTTTACCCTCACTTGGGCCAATGTTCCCCCTCGCCGATCATCTGGACCTATTCTTTTCCTCATCCTCAGTTTTTCTAGATCCAGAGGCCGCAGACTCACCTTTTCCTCCGTTTGCCTTTCCGCTCCCCCCCGAGGGATCCCCTTTCATGAAAGCTCCCGACAAGAACCATAGATTCCAATGACCGTTCGGCGTCCCTTTCTCCATAGCGAGCGCCTCCCGGTCCCCTTCTTCCTGACTGGTGCTGGACTCCACCTTTAACCCGGAAAGGTCTTTACCCCCAAAAGAGGCGTCGCCCAATGCTCACCTATACGGCGGCGTTACACCCTGTCCCTTCTTTTTCCCCCTCCCCGTTGAGCACGAGCTTCCTGAAGAAGGCTCTCCTCCAATTTGAACCATGCGACCGCAAGTACTTCTTGTCCCAAGTCCCCCCCCAAGTCCTTCCCTCGGGACTCCCTGGTATCCCGACATTCGCGCACCCTTTTCATGACCCCTCACTTCCGTTTACCGGCACAAAGGGAGCTTTCCCACTGAGTCGCCCCCCACGCCTCCCTTTCCTGTACCCCAGCACGAGAAAAAGCCTCCTCGCAGCCTCTATCTTCCTGACGCCCCCCCCGGCCAATTTCCGTGATTTTCCCCTGCCCTCCCTCTCCTTCCGGCATTTAGGATCCTTCTTGGAGGCCCGTCAAGGAATACTTGACGGTGTCCTTGACGTAGTCCGAGCGCTCAGCAGCTCCATCGGCCTTGGGATCTTCTCCTCGGTTGGTGCCCGATCATTTGCCCCCTGCCTCCCGTCTTCACTGGAGTGACCCCATTAAGCGAGCCCCTACCCGTTTTCCCCTTTTAATGGTCCCTTTTTCCTTTTTTCCCCCTCCGCCCGTATCCCGTGTCCGACATCATCTTCCCCCCTTATTCTTCCTCCTCCCCTGCCCGCCAGACAGTTCCTTCTTGTGCCAAATTGCAGACTTTTTTTCCCCCCCCCCCTTGTTGTCTTTAACATCAGAGAGGTCGCTCTTTCTTCCTCCTTTCCCTTTCGCTTTTCACGCCCTTTGAGTTCATTCCAAGAGCCAATCAGACACCCAGCGGCTTTCTGACCTCACACCCCCGCACAAGTTGCGTTGCCCGGCACTGAAATCTACCTCTCTTCTTCCCTGAGCGCAGCAAGTTTCCCGTTTCTTGCTATTATCCTTCCTCCCTCCTCTTCCTCCCTCGGTGTACCCCCAGGTGCAATACTTTTAGAATGGATGGGCCCCTGAATAGACGCCCCTTCCCAGTTCTTCATTCCCACCGAACACACCCAAAGCCTCACCCCTTTCGTTCAGTTTTTTCATTTTTTTTTTTTCTATTTTACTTTTTTTTTGTTGTTTTGTTGTATTTTATTTTTTTTTTTTGTTTGTTGTGTTGCGCCTTTTTTTATTGTATTGCCCCAATTCCTTAAAGTCCCCCCCCCGTTTCAATGTGGATATCGTGTCTCTGCAATCAACGCTTTTTTTTTTCCCTCCCCTTGCCTAACTCTAACTTGAAACCCTTTTTTTTTCTACGCCTTGCCACGTCCCATAAGGGTTTTCGAATTTAACACTGCTCCTCCCCCCCCATCAATCCCAAATGTTATTGTTCCACACCCCGGACCCCTGATTTCAACCCCTCCTTACACGGGTCGCATCCCCCGTATTTCTTCCCTTTTTTTTGTTCCCTTTGCCGTCAACCACCCCTTTCGACGTGTGAGCGTTCCCCCCACAGCTGCTGGCTTTGTTTTTCATTCTGCTTCTTCTTGGTCTTTTTTTATTTTAAACTTTGTCGAGTCCGTGTCGGTCCCTCCCTTTTCCTATCTCGACCCCGAGTAGTGGCATCGTTGCCCCACCTTGCTTATTTCACCTCCTTTCTTTTTTCCATTAACACAAGCTTCATACACCGCTTTCCTGCGACAACCTCCCGCCGCTGCTGGTCAAAAAGTTTGACTCCTCCGGCGCCCCAATTCTCGCCTGAATCGCCCCCTTTCCAGTTTCCTGTCATCCAGGGAACTTGTCGCAGCCCCTCCCTTCTTGACTGGGGCGACCATTGACTTCTAAGCATTCGTTGCCCCCCCGGCCTCCGGGAACGCCCTCTTGTTTCACGAACCAGTCCCCAATTCTCTTCCCTGCCTCTGCCCCCCCCTAAGATACCCCTCCGTCGTTCGGACTTGCGACTATCGAGGACCCCGCATTCCCCTACGTCAGTTTTCCCTTTTGCCCTTTTGCCCCGGAAATCACATTGTTTTTCTCAACCCCTTTCTCCCTCTTTGCCACCCCACCGTGACGATGTAGTCTTTGACCGAGTTGATCTTCGCAATCCCCTTTTCTGGGTCATCTTAAGCTTCTTCGCAATGTTGCGTCATCTAGACTCTCTTTTCAACTTCCCTTTTCCCCTCTTTTCCTGTTCACCAACCCATTCCCCCCCCAAGTTTTTTTTTTTGTTTTCCCCGAGGCTCCTGGATCTTGGCCCTTTAGAGTGCCCTTTTAGAACAACGTCCCCATTCCCAGTTTGCCCCTTTTTCTATGTTCAATGTACACCTCCTCCGTTTTATTCTCGTCGATTTCCCCCACTTTTCCGGCTCCCCCTCCACCCCACCAAGCCTATAGGCGCAAGTACATTCAACTATCCAGCTACTTTTTCGACATTGCCCCCGAAAAACAACACTCTGGTCCTGGTGGTTACTACGCCTCCCAGTCCCCTCTTAGCCTACCCCCCCAACTCCCTGGTGCCCCAATCAGGTCTCATCGATTCACCCTTTAGCCCGCCTGTCTTCCCCTGCTCTGCCCCTTTCTTTCGCTTCGAGAAAAGGGAAGGTGGCAGTTCCTGCCCTCTCTCTTTACCTATTCAAGCAAAATCGATCCTTTTTCTTGTCCCTCCTCATGTTGTTGTTGACTCGCCTCACACCCTTTTGTTTCCTGACCGAGGGCTACGATCTTGGGGCCCCCCTGCATCCCTTCTTCGAAAATACGTACACGCACTCCCCCCCCTGCGCCGCGTTTGGCGTTTCGAATCGATGATCTCGGGATTGAAATCTCCTTTTGTTGTAGCCGATTTGCTTGTTTCTTCTTCTTTGGCCACCACCTAACCCGATTCCGGGTTTTTCTGTTTGACCCCATTTACGCCCACCATCTTTGAGTTGAATGGCCCCTTTCGCCCGGACTTGTGTTGTGCAGGCGTCTTCACACGTTTGAAAATGTCGTCAGGTCGCCCCCCACTTCCTTCGCCCTTTTCTTGACCCTCTCCCCCCCCTTCGTTCATCCAATGTGGAAGTCCGTCAGGGTCGCACAGGCCCCTCCCCCCAAGAGCCGTTCTTTCCCCTTTTGTGTTTTCTCCCAGGTCAGGCGCGCGGTACTGTAACCGTTTGTCGTTTTAAAGCTCGGCGATTACGTTGAACATCGCCTTGTTAAGCCCGACTGAAGATCGGGAGCCTTGATGCCCGGCCCCACTTCGGTCCCACACGACCTTATGCTGCATTGTTGGTGAAAAAGATGACTGTTCTTCGCATATGTTTTACTTTGGCCCTGTTGTCCTAGTAGGTTCTCCGAAGTGCATTGCCTTATGGTCGCCTCGATATTCTCATGTCTCCGCTTTTCTTGTTCTCTTAAATTCTGTCAGCGTTGAGGGCCCCCCCCCTCCCCACCACCTGTTTTTGTTTTGCCTGTTTTTTTCCCTTTTTAAATCGTCCTGCGCTTTTTTGCACAGCCCAGTCTCACCTCCTCTTTTCCTTGCCTGTATTCGTTTTTTTCCTCGTAGGTTGTGTTACGGCGACATTCCTTTTCCATTACAGCTTACGGGTACCGGATTATTTCCTCTGTAGATTTGATTATTTTCAATGCTCGTAATTTTGCCCTCAAGCTTGTAGTGGGCATTTTCTGCCGTTCGGAGAGTATGTAATTTGCCCCTTTTTTTCTCTGACCACGTAGCACTAGCTGTATCCCCCAGTTTGTTTTTGCAATTCGACCCTTCCTGCCATCCGAAGCGTGCTCTCGATTCAACTTGCTGCGGACAGCACCCCCCCCCGATCGACCAATTCCTTTCCCCCATCCGACTTAGCAAATCCCCGTTTTTGTGCACCCCAATTTTGCCAGCCACTTTTTCTGCAGTCCGTCAACGGGTTTCTTTTTTTTTTTTTTCCCGAGGCCCCAAAAACGATGGAGATGCCTCCGGATGAGACCCTTTCCACGGAGGGGTTGACTGAATCAGTGTGTTTTTTTTTTTCATTCCCTTCCCTTTTGTTGCTTGTTGGGGTTGTTCTCTGAGGGGGTGGGTGGGGTCGTCTGTGGTTTTTTGCGGGGTTTTGGGTGTTCCTGGGGGTGTTGTTTTTTGTGGGGTTGTGTTGTTTTTTGTTTTTTTGTGGTGCTTTTTGGTGTGTGTGGTGTGTGTGGGTTTTTGTGGGTGGGGTTTGTTCTTTTTTTTTTTTTTTTTGTTTGGGTTGGGTGTGTTTTTTGGGTTGTCTTCCTTGTTTTTTTTTTTTGGTTGGGGTGTGGTGGTGGGGTGTGGGGGGGGTTGGCTTTGTTTTTGTCTTTTTTTTTTTTTGGGTGTGGCTTGGTTTTTTGTCAGTGTCCTCCAGTTGTGTAACTTTATTTCCCCCCCCTTTCTTGTTCTTTTGTGTCTCAGGAATGTGTCGGGCAAAAAGTTCACGTTTCACCCCTTGTAGCAACTCCTGGTGTTCTATGTTATTTTAGTGTCATGAAAGTTTCATCCATCAGGAGTAACGGGTTTGGGAGTCCTTTTTCTTTTTTTCCCCTGAATTTTTGATGTCTACCCTCTTCTCCTCGCAGCTTCCACTTTCCCACCCAATGTTATGAGATTTGGCGCGAGTTGTTTTATCTTTTTCTCTTGATCCCTTTTACCAGATGGGGGCTCATTCTCCACTCCCTTTCTAAGAAGGTATGGCAACGTTACCAGTGAGTTGTGCCGTTGAATTTTTTTTCGCAAGCCCTTTACTGGCTGTGCGCTTCGCCCTCGTGACTCTTTTTCTCTTTCGTGGAAGTTTAATTTGGGTGCCCCCTTGTCGTTCTTATCCACGCCGTTTTTGCTTGGCCGATTGTTCTTGCGGCACCCGATTTCTATTCGACCCCGTCGGATTCCGCGGGCACTCAGGAGAACCTCTCTACCTCTTTTTTTTCCCGTTCACCCAAAGGTGGACCCCTCAAGCACGGGATTTCGTGCCCCCACTGCTCACTGGCCTCCGGAGGATTCGGGGACTGGCCTCTTTTCCGGAGCGGTCCTTTGGTTCATGGGACACCTGTCGGAACTTGGACAAGGCTCCCAATCCAGGTGTTTTCTGAGTGCTGCTGCACTTTGCAAGCCTTGTACCGCGTCTGAGCAATGCTTCCAAACCAGTAGTATCGCACCGTGACCCTATAAGAGCGCTATGCTCGTCCCCGCCACGTGACCTTATTTCTACGGCTTCCATCTGAGCATCCCTATCGCCGAAGCCGCCTGGTTCTTCTCTCCCTTTGGCTTTGGGGCGTTCATTAATATCCTGAGCTTTTACCCTTCTTTTTTTTGCTTTCCCCTTTTACCACATCGAAATGTCGTGGCGAACGCGTCATGTTTTCTGACGGCCGGCCCTCGGCCGTACGGTGTGGAAATGTCACCTGTCGCGAATGTCTTTAGGCTACCCTTACGCCGGACGAGGTTCTGCTGTCAACATGTCGATTTCTCTTTGGCTTCGTAGCATGGTTAATGGGTCAGGCGAGCCCCCCCTTCCCAATTCTGAGAAGCCCCTTTTCTGGAGCTATAGCGGCAAGTTATAAACATAAGTTATATTAGCGGCAGTGTCTGCTCAGCCCCGCCGTGTGTGCTTGGCCGATTTCTCCTCCCACCAGTCCCGCTCGTGCCTCGGCTCGGGCAGGGACATTGGAAGCTCCCCTGGTTTGGTTTCCTTGCCTTCCCTTTTGCTGGGCGGGAGCTTTTTCTGACACAGTTCATCCCGCGGTGTTGACCCCTGGTAAATCATGCGCCCTTGCGAAGTGAGACGGAGAGCCTATGTCTTCTCTTTTCCTTAATCTACTTTGTTGTTGTTTTTTCTGACTCAAGAGGCTTAGCAGCCCCCTCTGCACTGTCCGCTCCCTTGTACCCCAGTTTTTCCCCACCTCGTTATAAAGGTGTACTCGACCGATACAGTTCCCAGAAACTTATTGCCCCTCCCACCTTGGTCGTCCACTCCTAGCCTGGTAGGAACGTATCGGCCATCTGGTGAGGAGATTCCCCTTCGCCGCACGGCTCGTACCGTTGTTCGTAGCCCCCCTTCCTCTTCGGATCCGGAGGAGTTTAAACCCCCCTCACGCCGGGCGTCCCTTTTTCTCCTCCTGTCCGGATGCTCTCTCCCCGCATGGAGGGGGTTGGGTGGGGGGGGGTTGGGGAGACTCCACTCTCAGACATCGACAGGTTACAAGTCGCCGGCGAGGAAGACGGGTTCTCCCCTACCTCGCCGCATTTTCCCGTGCATGCCAAAGCGGAAGAGAGAACATGCACCTTTCGTCCTTCCTTCGTTCGCACAAAGGTTTTTTTTTTTCTTTTTTTTGTTGTCCCGCTTTGGACCAAGACAACGCCCTCGCAGCAGCGATTTCTTTCCCAAACTCTTCCTTTGCGTCGAGACCAATGGACCGTCGCTCCCTTCGGCGCCTTCTGTTCATGAGGATTAATAAGAGCACCCCTTTTTGGACGTTTTAGGTGGTGACTCGCTCTTAACGACAGTACCTTCCTGGGCGTTCTATCATTCCGTTTGGCCTATACTGGCAGAAGCACCCCGAGACCAAGGCGCTTTCAATACATTCCTTCTATAAAAGGAGAAACCTGACACCCGGAATGGAATAAAATCTATAAAGGTGACGCTTATCCGAACCTTTTCCCCATCTTGTCACCACTATCCTTACTCCTCGCCGAGAAGGGATTTCAGTTTCGTCGGCCAATGCCGCCCTTCTGTTGTGCTGTCTTTCTTCACATTTAAGGGAACATCCGAGACGGTTCGCGCTTTAAGGTATTTCTCCGGATCCCAGTCAGATACTTCCTCCCCTCGTTTCATTCCTAAGAACCCTCTCCCTTATCCACCCTCCTCTTGCTTTTCATAATAAGGACAGTGAGAACGCACCCCCCCTTCTCCCCTTCCCCTCTTCCATTGTGACTTCGATCTCCAGTCTTCCCGTTCGAAAGAAGAACCTCCACTGCGAGTCTCCCCTGGGAACCGTGCACTAGCCGCTGAGAATGATTGTGTCACTTTCGCAGACCAAATTGGTCGGTGCCACCGACCCCCCCCACCCGCGCCAAATCGTCAACATTGGGGTCGGCGTGACTCCCTGGTCTTTGTTCGGGTTGAGTGCCGCCAAATGTCAGTGTAACTACACCTTTTTTTCCTGTGGGTTGGACTGTTTGCAATAAAATACAAGGACACAAAAGTCTTCCTTTTAACCACTTGAAAACCTTTTCCAGGTTCTCCTATTTTTTCTCTCCCCAGTTTTTTCCCCCCTTCTCCCTAACTCAACCCGAACGTTGGGGGGAATCTTCCCCCACCTTCGACAGCGCGCAAAATTGCAGCCTAAAAATGTTTAACCCCTGACAACCCCCCCCCCCCCTGCTTCGAATCCCCCCCTTCCGTTGGCACGGGTTCCGGGGGGGGTGTTGGGGTTCCTTCAATACCCCCCCAATCCTTGTTGGGGCCATTTCTATTAAAACAACGGAGACGCAGTAGCCTTGCTCTCTCCCGACTTTCTGTGCCTTTTGGTGCCAGGGATTTGCTAATTCGGGTAGGGAAAGAGTGGAGATCTCTTCTTTTCCCGGACTACATTAATCTCTAACAAGAGGCGATCCTCGTTCCTAATTGCAACCCCTGTTCTGCTTCACGCTAGTGCCTTTGCTCCACAAACATTAATAACCATAACTGATACCGCGACCTTCCCCACATGCCCAGACCCCCTGGCTTGCCAAACGCGCGCGCAGGAGCCTACCTCACCCTCCGCAATCCGTAGCCACTTTCCAGCTGCCTGACATGGGTAATTGTCTTGCAGGAAACCTACGTTTTTTTATAGCCTGAAGTTTTTTCCCTAATTTCTTCGGACAGATCAAAGCCCAAGTATTGATTTCCTCACCAGTCACAAAACCGGGCGTGGAGTAACTGAGCATACTCTCACCCCTTTTTTTCCATCTTGAAATGACTCTCGAGGCACTGACCGCGACGGTGCCCAGAAAGGAACTGTCCTCAGGACGGACCCCTTTCCACCCGGTAAATCACGAGGAAGAAACTTGTAATTCTTGGCCCACCGGCAGTGTTCCCTTTTCGTGGTTGCACTTTGTGGCCTTCCCCCCCCTCACTTTCCTCCCTTCACCTCCCCCTACCTCAGCGGCCCCCGCCCGCCTCACGCTCCCTCCCCCCCCCCCCCTCCCCTTCAACCACCCCCAAGCCTTGACCATTAGCACCCCCTCCCTCTCCCCCACATCTTCCCTATCACCTTCCCTCCTTCTTCCAAATCCCCCCCGAGCCTCCCCCCTCTTCCCGACGCCTCCCCCCCCCCTTCCAGATCCCTCCCCCCCCCCCCCTTCCCCTTAGCCCCACCCCCCTTTCCCCTCTCCATCTCCTTTTTCCATCACTTCCCGCATCCCCTCCCCTCCCCCATACCACCATGCCCTTTCCACTCCCCCCGACTCACCCTCCACTACCCTACCCGTTTACCCCACTGGTCTTCTACTCTCTCTTCCCCCCCCTCTCCACTCCCTCCGCCTCCTTACCCCGGACCACACTCTTTGCCCCCCCTCTCTGCACCCGCACCCCTCCCCCTCCGTGCATTCTAAGCCACCCAGGCGCTCCGACCGCCGCATTCCCCAACCTCCACTTCCCCCTCTACGCCAACCCGTGCTCTTATCACCCTGGCCCGCTCACTGCCCCCCTCTTTGTTCTCCCCTTTCCAAAAAGCTGAATCCCCCTCAGACCTTCCTTGCTACCAACCTCGCACACCGCCTCCCTCCACCCTACTCCCTCCCCCTCCACACCCCTGCCCCCCGTACTCTTCCTTCCTTGCGCTCCCCCAGCGGCAATCCTCCTCCCCTCTCAAACCTCTTTCCACGCCGCCTCCAAGAACTTAACCCCTCCACACACCGGGTACCTCCGCCCGGCGCCACCCTCTCTATTCCGCGTTCCCCTCCCAAGGCCAACCCAGCGCACAGACGGGCGACACCAGTCACCGTCTCCCCCATACCTCCCTCCCCACCTCCCCCCCCTACTCCCCGTCCACGTCCGACTCCACTCTCTCTCACCATGCCGTCCCTGTAGCACCTACCCCTAAGTCCCGAGTACATCCCCCCCCCTTCCCGACCTTTCGCCCACCCCCCCCTCATTAGTCCCCCCTCCCCCCGTATCAACAACCACCCCTGAGACTCTTGCTTCCCCCCCCTTCTCGCTGGTGTGATGTCTCCCCCCACACCCCATTTTGGATCGGTCTCAGTGACACCGACCCCCACCTTCATTCACCCCCCTCTACACCCAACACCCTTTTTCACATGACCTGTGGTCCCCACGGTACCTACGTGCACTACCCAAACCCGAAATATGGCGCCAAGTCACACTTCATACCTCTTCCCTCCTGAACTGTCCCCTCCCCCCCCCCGACCATTCTTTCCCTTTTTTCCTCGCGCAGCCACTCCAGCATCCAACCCCACCATTCCTCTTTTTCAACGCTCCATTGCAAGTTTTTTCACCGCCAACTCCTCTCTTTTTTCCTACACGGCTCTTTCTTCTTCTTTCCGATCACTGATTCGGTGGCTCCGTTAAGCGCGGCCCTCTCCAACCTCAACCC
>Ga0179593_1591324_pt1 | contig 15378 bp, 28 predicted proteins | sample CZODoug2_1_08_16_FD_185931 | JGI IMG/M metagenome (GOLD analysis project Ga0179593, IMG submission 185931) | Vadose zone soil fungal communities from Angelo Coast Range Reserve, California, USA - CZODoug2_1_08_16fungal (PacBio error correction) | ecosystem: Environmental > Terrestrial > Soil >... | reverse complement strand
CTTGGATGCTTTCTCCTTCATTCCCCTTTTTTTATCCTTGATGAAGCCCCCAACTACCCCACCACGGGGCCTATTTTTCTTGCTTTCTCGAGCGCGCGCATCACACTTATTAGAGCCTGGCCCTCCTTCTTCACTTCCCCCCTCTTCTCCGTCACTTCCGTTGAAGCCTGATTTTCCCCCTGTTTTCCTGCCGAGGAGCAGGATTTCCTTCTTGTTCTTCGGACTACGTGTGCTCATCTTTCGTTTACTTCTGTGATTTTTCTCCTCATTTCCACGTACACGCTTCTTTTCGGTCTCCTCCTTTTCGGGCTTACGTTTTCAGATACCGGTATTCGACGGTGCTCTTTTTTTTTTCTCCCAGTCCCTACCCGAGCTTGTCTGCATTCACTTCCCCCTTGCCCATTTTTCTCTTTTTTCCTCTTTTTTCAGAACCAATTTTTTTTCCTTTTTGTCCCTTACAAGATTTCCTTTGCTTTTTAGGCTACTCGTTCCCTCCCTGTTCTCCAGTCCTTGTTTGCAACCAGTTTGATATCTGGGTTTCCCCCCCCTTTAGCTTCTCCCATGCCTGGTCCTTTACTTTACGACCTGATTCTTCGCGGCTCATTTGTACCCCTAAGCCGCGATTAGCCACCACTTTTAGTTCCCCCCTCCCCAAAACCGAGATTTTAGAGATCGGGCGAAGCTGAGACCTCCCCCTCTTTTCCTTTCTTTGCACGCAGCGCTCGGCCATAACCGACGCCTCCCCTTCACCCACTTTCTGACGCCACCCCCCAAATCTTCTGACCCCACTCCCATTACCATAGGCCTTCACTTTTTCCATGTGATTGAGACTCCCACTGTGTCCCATTGGTTTTCGTTGGGACAAGAACTCGCTCCTTCCCAAGCCCTTTTTTCTTTGATTTTTCAGGTCTTGTGAAAAGGAGACGAGTGCGTTTAGACGCAGCTCATGTCACGCTGTCAGTAATTTGCCCCCGTCAGTCCTTGATATGAAGAAGGTGTAACTGCAGCCCCCCCATTTTCCCGTCCTCGCTGATTTTCTTTTTGGTATTTGAAAATAATTCCCTTCTGCGTGTTTATTTTGAGTGTTCCGTCGCGTTCCGAATTCTTTCTATTTTCCTCTTCTTCTAAATATATGTTTGCGCTTTTAACCAGTTTTTCCGCCGCTTCCCCAACTACCATTCAGGATACTCCGGGCTCGAACTCCTGTTTTGTTTTCCCCCTCTCTTCTTCGGCCGCGAGCCGACCCTTGGCACCAATACTTTTTCCCTTTTCCCCTTTGCCTTTCGCCTCATTGGCTGTTTTTTTACGCCGTTCTCCCCCCCTTTCTTACTCACATTGTACTGTACGCGCGCCCAGAGACTCCCATTCCCTCTTTTTCTCGTTCGCCCGGACCCCACTTTTTTTTCCCCCCCTACTGATAGGGACTCCATTTTAAGCCAACCTCCGAGCGGTCCTAGCTCTTCTTTCCTCATGTTTCCGCTCGGCGACCTTTTCGCCTGAGGACCTTTTGTTTCCCCCCCCCCCTTGTCGAGTTGGATTGCATTATTTTCCAGACTTTATAAACTTTCTCCTGGAGTTCATTCTTTTCTCTTGATTCCGCAAGGTTTGATTTCACTTTTTTAACTTTTTCTCCCCTCCCTGTTTTCGCAAGTGTTTCGCTACATACAGGCCCGCCCTCTCTCTCTTTCCCTACATCTTTTATCCCTGTTTAGCAACCTGCCCGGGTTCCCATACCTCCACCACTTTTTCCCCTTTTTTACCCTGTGCAGGATTTTCCTTAGCTTTGTGAACACACTGTCCCCCACTGCAAGTAAACGTTGGTCTTAAAATAGTGGGGCTCCTTTTTTCCCCCCCCTTTGCTTTCAACCACTCAATTCCAGGGACTACCTCCTTCCTCTTTTTTCACCCTGCCATCCCATTCTGATTATCCCCCTTCTACTTTTTTAATTCCTTTTTACTTGACTGTATTACACTCAAGAATCCCTTTCCTGAGTATTTTTCATCTGGAGGACGGTCTTACTTCCTTTCTCCCGACCCTTTACTAGTTACTAAAATGAAGCAGTCCGGGAATTCTTTCCCATTTTTTTCTTCCGTGTCTTGTTTTTTTCTTGTTGGCGCCCATTGTGTACTTCCGCCTCTGTCAGCCTCCTCACGATTTTGGTGCTATTGACCGTTTTTTCTTCTTTCTTTCCCTTCCATTATGTTGAGTTATTTTTTATGTTTCGACTCGAGATTTTTCCGGTTCCTTTCCCCGGCCGCTCCTGAAAACCTTTTTTTTTTGGACCGCATTTTTTTCTTTTTTTTTGAAGTCTTCTTTTTGAAACCTAACTAAATGATTTTAACCGCAGGTCTTCGCGCCTTAGCACCCCGCTGTGTCCGCCTTGACGCCCTCCTTTAAAGCTACCTTTTCCGTAGGTGTTCTTATAGCGCACTTCTCATTTTAATTCGGCTCCCAGTCCCCTCCTCCCCCCCTTTTTCTTTTTTTTTTTTCCCCCGCGCGCGCGTTTTATTCCTTTTTCCAGTTCCCTGGTCCATCTTTCCTCTCCCCACGTTCCGTGGTTTGATATGAGATTTTCAACCTTACTCCCCACCTTATAACCTGACGTCGTTTCCGACTCCCCTATCGATCTTTTCGTGAAACTCCTTCATTTTTCCCTGAAACTTGTCCCGCCGCCACAGGGTAGCTCAGGTCTTTTCTTCCCCTTTCCTCTTTTCCCTCCTTTTTCCGATTGACCATTAACCCCCCCCATGCTTGCTTGCACTCTGAAGAGTTCTTTCGCTCCCCTCTTTCCCCTAGTTTGTGTTCCTGTTTTTCCAATTAACCCCTATTCCCCCCCTCTTAGTCTTGTTCGAACCCTTACTATAAACCAAGTTCCCCTTCCAACACCGCTTCGATTACAACATCCTTTCTTTTCGCCTTTCCTCTTCAAATACTTCATTCCTTCGCCTTCACTATCTTTTTTCCCCTTTTTTTCCTTTTTTAAAATTACCGTTCGAATCCGTCCTTCACCAGTAAGCCCCTCCCCCCCTCTCCTTCTGTTTCCCCCATTTGTTTTTATTTCTTTCCTGATACTTGCACGTTTGCAGCGCTCCGCAGTGTCCTCTGCTTTATACTTGCCCCCCCCCTCGCTTTCTCTTGTCCCTGAATTTTGTCGTTTGCCACCAATTTTTTTTTTTTTCTAGAAAAAAGATCCTGGCCACTCCCATTGTTTTCCCCCTCGTGGCTTTTGGCATCATATCGGCACGGAAGGTGAAAGTCTCCCTCCCCCCTTTTCCCTCACTTCCTAATTATTACTTAAAACGGTTAACGCGATGGTCCTCCTGGCCGTTCGGCCCTATGACGCTGCAACAACCTTGACCTCTTTTCCGTACTCCGGCTCACAGGATTCAACCTTTTTTGCATTCGAGATTTTTTCATCCCTTCTTCTATTTTAATCCCCCCTCTGATGACCCTTTTAAGACTCATGAGATAAAAGCCCTGTCTTTTCTCGACCCTCTTTTTGATGCAAGGCCTTTGAAAGTAATACGATTTTGCCACACCCATCACCCACCCCCGTCATGTCCCCACTCGCCTCCCCCCCCCGCGCACCCCCCCCCCCCCCCCGCTCCGCGCACCTTCCACCACCCCCCCAGACGCATCCACCACAAAAGTTTTATTTCCGTGAAATCCACTTATTTTGTTTCCCTCCGGCCCAATGTGACCTTGTATCCACCCCCCCTCCCTTCTCCCCGTGTAGCGCAGATTATACACTCCATGTCGTAGAGAATCAAACCGTCATTCTGATTGAGATTTTCTCTCCAAGATAAAACCATCGTATTACTTTTGTTTCTTTTTTGTGTCTCTTCTTTTTTTCTTTTGATCTTTTTTTTTTTTTTTTTTTTTTTTTGTGTACTCTTTTTGCCTTCCTCCCCCTCCTTATCCCCCTCTTGCAAACCTCGTATTCTGTAAAACTCCACGGATCGTTAACCACCCTTTTCTCTTTCTTCCTCCCCCTCCTTCCCCCCGTCCACATTCCTACCTGAGGCTTCTTCAGTGATGGAACCCCCAGGATTTTTTCCCGATTCATTCCCCTCTCCCCACACGCTTTCAGTATATCGGAGTAGAACCCGTATAGCCCTACTTTCTTTCACAAAACATACCTCCAACACCCCCCTTGCGTCATTCCTTCTAGGGATTTCATTAAAAAAACAACAACCTTGATCTTTTCTTCCCCCCCCTCTCTTCTTTCCTCCGAGGTTCCCCCCTTTGTTTCTTCTTCGTCCTTATTCCCTTTCCTCTTTTATTCGGCGGAGGTTTGACTGATTTCTGCCCTACGCCAAAGGACCTGACTCATTTTGTTTCGTCGAGCTGCTTACCTTACCTGCCTCCTTTAGCCCAAGGTTTTACAACCTCTTTTCTTTCTCCTTTTACTAACTTTTTTCGACTCTTGTGCCCATGCATTTCATTTCTTTTCCCCTTCTTAGCGGCAAGTCCCGGCAAAAGTTTACTCGAATGTTTGCCGCACCCTATCCTTTTTTTACTCACTTATTGCACCGGACCCAGGACGATATATAAAAAAGGTCTTTTTTCTTTCCGCCACCCTTTTGCCCTTTAAGAATTCAGATCTTCTCTATCTCTCGAATTTGCAGGTCCCTACTTTTTTCCACTGTGTGGTTGCTGCCCGTGCTGAGCCCCCTTCGTAACTCCCTCCGCCCTAGAGGGGTAACCCCTCCCCTCCACCTAATTTTTTCTTTTATGTTGCTGCGAAGTTCGTCATCGACGCCCTTCGATTGAAGGTTCGCCGCTGATTAAAACTCTCTATGTCCGTGTTCCTCCTCTGCACTGCCAGTGCAGAGAACAGTTCCCAAAAACTAACCGTCCCGTCTAACCGAGCGCCCCTGATAGGTTCATATATCTTCGTTACTGCGCACGCCCTTCCATCCCCCCTTTCCCGTGTATAGTTTGCCCTGCGGTTGTTTTTTTTGAATGAAGCCTCTCTCCCCCCCCTCTTTTTTACAGCTTCCTTCTCCTCGACGCGTCTTCGCACGATATTTTCACCCAAATCTGTTCCCCTCGTTGTTTTTTTTAGATTTTTTGATGCAGCTCCTTCCCCTTCCGGAAAGCGAAAAAAATGGCTTTCCCCTTTTTTTCCGCAGTTTACCCCCCCTGTCATCATAGCATCTCGTATTCCTTGGCAATCCAGCTTCAAGCCTTGCTTATTTCTTCTACGCATGAATGTTAACTTTAGTTTCCTTGATCCCCCCCCTTTCTTTCTTTTCCACTCATGGGGTAACCGCGTTATCATCCGGTCTTCTTCGACCTGAATCGCTCTTTTACCATTACCCCGACACTTTTTTCGATCTTTTTCGTTTTCACACGCTCGAACGTAACCCCCGGGACTGGGAAGCGGCGGCTCTTACGATCCCCCCAGTTCCCGAGCCCCTTCCTTTTGAGAACTTTTTCTTCCTTGGTGCATGTGGGCCCTAGAGTTTCTTAAAAGCCTTTCTTTGGGATCTTGTTCTCCCCTATCTCTTTGGTGTAAAGTGTTTTTATCGGGGCGTTTCCACCTTCCCCCCCCCCCGCCCTTTCAATTCCTGATTGGCGTGTATAGTGATCCTCTCCCTTCTTTCCCATGGGATTTTCCGGTATCCGCGACCCGTAGAATCACATGAGTTCTCTAACCTTCCTCCTCCTGTTATGGCGCCCCCGACAAAATCTCTTCGCGTCCCATTGAGTTATTCCCGCGATCATTCCACTCTCCCGACCCAGCAATTGCCCTCCTTTTTCCACCAACCTTTCTTGTGCGTTACGACCCCAAAAATTCCCGTCCACTCATGTCCTTTCCTCTTCTCCCCTTTGTGGTGTATATGAAACAGAAATCGCCGCCTCGTAAGTGCTTCTTTTTGCTTTTTCAGTCTTGTACCAATTGAAACTCTCTCGCCTTCTTCACCTCCGATCACTTTTTGCTTCTCACCCCAGTTTGTCTATTTAACGATTTGCAAAAGAAGATTCTATTCTAAGTCCCCCTTCTTCCCCCCTTCCTCACTATTATGCTCCGCGTTTCTGTTCCTAAGATAGGGCGCCGTTTTAGTATTTCTTCTGGCAAGCGTATTTTTCATTACTTCTATTGTCCTCCTCTTTTCGCCGCTGCCCTTTTTTTTTTACGAGGAATAATAGCCCTTCGGCTCCCCTCCAGTCTCTCACCTTTTCTCATCTACTTTTTTCTGCGCCCGAGCGCCGCCCCCCACCAAATTCTTCTTTCTTGTCCCGGTTTTTTTTCGACGTCTTTTACGTCACCCGCTACCCTTCAGTCACAAATGTTTGTTGACGGACTAAGTGTCTATTTCTTCCTTCCTGCCCTTTCCGGCCACCCACCCCCATTTCGTTTCCACGCATTCGGTATGTCTCACAGAGCGCCGGTTTAAAGCCTGACTTTTTCCATTACTGAGGATTAGGCCCGCTTCTCTTCGCCTTGATCTTCCTTTCTCCCACTATCCCTGTTTCTTTGTTGCCGAATAGAGTGGCTTCTTAGGCCAGGACCTCTCTTCTCTTTCTTTTGTGTTGTCCTTTATGTCCCCATGCGGGGCCAACGGTTTAGATTCGATTCCTCGGGGCTCCCGCCAAAAACTTTTTTCAAGGCCTTCCTTTTTCCATATTCGTTGGGGGTTCACGCTGCGCCGTGACGGATTTGGACCCACCTTCCCCTCTTTCCTTTGCCCTGATGGAAAGATCACCGGGGAGACGCTAACAACGCACCCCCCGTGCAGTCATCAATCTCACGCTTTTGCTGTGATGAAGGACGCCACTTGTCTTTTCCCCTCCCCCCTCTTTTTGGATTTCTTGAAAGCCTCCGGGGCATGTTGGCGTTTTTTGGAGAGAGTGTCGACGCTAGGTGGAAGTAAGCCGCTTTTGCACTTCTTTTTTTCTTTTTTCGATCTTGTTCCCCGACGCTCTGTGGGAGTGAATGGAAATCTGGCCTTTTTGCGTGCGTAATCCCCTCCCGTTTATTCACAAACCCTCCCTTTTAACCGTTAGTGTTAAGCGAAGAATTTCTCCCCCTTGCCTCCTTCCCTTGCCCATTCTTTAAATACTAAAATTGCTCGGTGATGGTACATGGGCTTTTCCTTTTTATCTCCACCTTTTCCCCTCCCATTGTAAACCTCTATTTTTTTCCGACTCGGCGGTTTTCGTTCCGATTTTCTTTTCCAGAATTCCCCTCTTGTTTTCACCCTAATCCGTCTGTTGTGTTTATTCCCTGATACTTCTGCATTTTCCACCAAAGACCCGCCACCATCACAGCCAGCGTCGCCCTCATACCCACAGTTTGGTACGACGCGTTTTCTAATCCAGCCCTTCCATTATTAGAAAACCCTGGTGCCCCCCGTACTTCCACCCATAGCACCACACAATCTAGACCTCCGCCGAGTTCTTTCCCCCCCTGCCTTTTTTCAGCTTCGTATTGTTTGTAATGCTAATGTGATGCTCCCCTCCCAGACAACGTAACTTTTTTTCTTTTTCTTTGATCTCCCTGTGGACCCCCTCTCGCGCTCCGTCTTTCTAAGCACTCCAATTACACGACCTTCAGCGAGCACGTTCTTTCACCCAATCGCCGCGGAATTACATCATAGACCCCCCCTCCCTTTATTTTCTTTCGCCTTCATAACTCCTCCCTTATGTGACCCGACGACATAACGTAACACTCTCTCCCCCCACCATCCTTTTCCCAACCTCTATTCACTTTTCCCTGTGGCACTTGCTTACGCCCCACTATTCGTGTCATTCAGTGTTACTCAAAAGTCATTTTAGCAATCTTCACTTTCCCCTCTTATGAGCTGATCTTCGTGTATTATTTCTTTTTTTTTTTTCGTTTGACGTCGCTTGGCTTGAGGTTCATCCTTTCCTCCGTACTTCTTAGTAATTACTTAAAAGTCTTTAGTTTTTCCCCTCTTATCCCCTCCCCTTGCCCACCCACGATTTCCACCCTTCTGTTCTGCATTTTTCTCTTTGCTGCTTAGTGCGCCTCTCTCGTTCTTTTTTCTTTTCCCTTTTTATAACGGAAGTACCAGCCGTGCGCTGCCTGCTTGAACCGCATTTAACTCCTTGACAGTATCCCTCCCCCTTTTTGACGACGTCTTGGTTTTCAGTGCCACGGTGGCCCCTGCCTTCTATGCCCTTTAATTTATTATTCTTGACATCCGTGTTCATTCACTCCTTCCCGCTGATCCTGGCTTCCCGCCCCGCTTTTTGTATTGAATTGTTTATCCTCCCCGACTTTTAGTTCCTGTTCCTACCTTAGCGCGGCCCCCGCTACAATCCCCGCCACGGCTTCACTCTCTCTTTATCCCCCCCCCCTTTTTTTGTTTACCCGCACCTTCAACTTTTTTTTTCCCCTAGCCGGTCACCGCCCCCCCTTTTGGCCACCCCGCTTTCCCCCCCTTTTAGAGGTTTGCACCCTGTTATAACCACACATGTTGCAATGCCTACTGCCCTCTTGTCGCCCCTTTACATCCTTTCCTTTTTTCTCGCTAGTGTTCGTCTTCACCCACCCCACCTCCCAGTCTGACTAAAACCTTCCCTAAAATATTTTGCACCATTTTGCGTTCCTTCTCTCGGCCTTTCCCTTCTGATTTTACCCCTTCCCCCTTTCCCCCCTGTATTTGTTCCTCGAAACCACGTTTTCCGAGCTTTTTTGTCGATCCGAAGTCCCCAGTTCACTTTTACAGCTCCTCCTACCATAACATCTGCTCTCCTCCCTCCCCATCTGTCAGTATTGACCCGAATCTCCCTCTCTTATCCGTTCCCTGTTTTTCTCCTATTGTTCGCCCCCACCCCACACTTTACTTTTATTTTTCCACCTCACCCTTCTTTTCTAGGCCCGCTTTTTCCTCTCCCCCCTTTTTCTCTGGGTTGATCTATCCCTCAGGCAAACCCCACTTTTCCACTTTATTGCCCCCCTATTTTGTTCTTGGCCCCTTCCCCCCATCCCCCCCCTTCTTTTTTCTTTTCGTACGCCGCGTCGCACCTCTTAAGCGCCCCCGCGTTTTGGATAGGAGGTCGACCAACAGAAGGATAGTTTTTCCCTTTTCGATTCCACTCTGCCCCTTCTTTCCAATATTTATTATCGTTTGTGGGAAGGCTCCGCTTTCTTCCTTCACCAATGCACATAGGACCAGACTCAACTGTGATGTGCATGTCGTCGCCAGGAGTTGGGACCCCGACTTCTTTCACTTTCTTTTTTTCTCGCTGCCCCCTACGCTTTGTTCCAAAATCCTTTGTATCCGAATTCGATTTGTCGTTTCCTGCTTCCTCTTTATGTCCTCCTCCTCCCCCCTCAAGGTTTAAAACCGACGATATGGCATTCCTACATCCACTGCTCATTACGCTTCACGACCACCGTGACACATTTCCCTCACAGCCCGCGGCCGTCAACGCCACTTTTTTTCCACCCTTTCTCCCTTTCCAAGTCCCCTGCCCGAATATCCGGTTGATGTGCAGCTCCCAATCTCCACCTGTTTCTTTTTTGCCGACCATTTGCCCATTTATCTTCATATTTCCCTTTCGACCCCCCTCCTTCATCGGACCACCCTACGACGACCTCTTCTCCCTTCCTTGCATTTCCCCCCTTCCCTCCCCGCACTCCTTGTTGGTGCCGAGAATTCTTGGTTGAGTCAGTTCCTCTCCCCTTCGTATTCGCCCGTCGACGTGTCACCTTTTCTCTTCCCTTCCGTGTGAAAGGGAAGTGAGGATCCCCCCGTTTCTCCATCCTCACCCCTTCCCTCCATTCGCCTGCTTGTGTCCACCACACCTCCTAGCTCCCTTCTCGAAAGATCACCCCTTGTGCAGCTACCGTTTCCCCCTACCCCCCAAATTTGGCTTAAACGATCGGCGGATTCACATTTCATGTGCTGTGGATCCTCTTTGGATCGGTGCCCTGCTGCTTAGATGTCATTTCTAAACCTATCCCTTTCTTTCTCATAGGCCCGCGCGCGTCGAGCCAAACATTTTTCCTCCTTTGTGTCTCTTCTTTTCGTCTCTCTGAGAGGCCCTGTCCCTGTCGTTCTCCTCCCCGCGTACCCTTTTCCCCTTGTGGTTTTTCCCACTTATTCGATAGCCTTCTCTCCACTCAATCACCCCCAGCATGAGAACGCCCATGGCTCGCGCCTCCTACCGACCTCTTTCTTTCCCTCCCCCTGTCCATCCAACATGTTTGAGCCGTCCCTGACTTCTCTTTTTTTCCCACCCTGCCCTCCGAGGTACTTTTTTCTTGGCTCCTGCGTTCCACCTCCTTCCCTCTCTATAGGGCTTCTATCAGGTCTTTTTTCCGCCCATTTCCCTTCCCCCTAACCATCGTCGGGGTTTTTTTGCATGTAGGTGACACGCCTACGGTCGCCTCCCCCGTGGTCTTTTTTTATGCGGTCTAATAACTTCGACCCCCTCCCCTACCAGTTTTTCTATGTGCAAGTCGCGCATCCCCTGGTCTTCGACGGTCCGAGTTTTTCTTCAAGACCGCGGATTTGATTGTTATATCTCTTGTCTTACTCGCGTGGAAAACAGTTTGACTTTTTCTTCGCAACTCACCCCCTTTTTTCTTTGCGTTGTCCTACTTCCGCGGAGGTTGTCTTTTGTGTTTGGAATTTTTCGTAGCCGCGCTCGCTCTCCCTCTTCCCCTTTTTTTTCCCCCCTTTGAGTATAGCGCATGAAGGTTCTTTGAATCCTTTGCGCGAGAACAATCTCGGTCCCTGCAGTGGGCAGCGCTAGGCCCCTGCCTACCGACACACCCCCTTGCCCCCCCCTGCTGGACAAACGCCGGGAGTGTCACGACGCACCTTTCATTTCACTGAATGAATCTTAGCTCCTCTCCTGTGCATGGTTTTTTTGAACCTCCCTCGGACGAGCCTTAAAGAAGTAAGTGCGTGACTTTTTTTTCCGTCTTGTGAAAAATCTTCAGCTAGTCCTTAGGGGTCGACGACGATCTGAACTTTCCTTTCAGATTTTCCCCCCCGCCGATGATCTGTGACGGTGGCCAATTGCCCCACACTTGATTCCCTTTTTGGGTCAGATTTCTGGTCGGGTTTTGTAGTTTGCGTCGGGGCGCTTGTCCTCCCTGGAGGGTAATAAGACGTTCCTCAGTTTTTTTTCCTCTGTAATATGTTGGATCCTGCTCGACGGCGGTGGTGAATCATTCCTTTTTTTCGAGCGTCTCAGAACAATATACTTTTCCTTTTGTTCTCTTTGGTTAAGAGAATTGACAGCCCCTGCAGCGACCATGCAGTCCACCTTTTTGCCTCCCACTCCATATCTCATAGTGCAGGAAAGGCTCCTTCACCTCATCAATCATGGTGACGGCCGCTGCTCTTTCAATTGAGCGGACAGCATTTGATCATCTTCTTTCCGGATTTTCTCCTTTCATCCTTATCAGCGGGGATAAGTCCCACTTTCAAGCATGTGTTTCCAGATTTTTTCTTTCTTCAATCGGACGAGAGTCTCCCACGTGTTCCATGAATTCTTAAGTTAGTCGTTTTTTTTCCCTTTTGATTCTCTTAATGAATGAAGGAGAGGACCCAAAATGCCACTCCCCCAACAGGACAAGCCTTGGGAGCCCATAGTTGCTACCTTGCGCGTGCGGCTTTCACACCATTTGTTTCCTTTTTAAGACCGTGACTGTTTACCCTGATCATCGGAATCGGAGATCCCTCACACCCAGTGCAGATCATTTCTTTTTTCCGATTTGATCGGGCTTTTTTTTGGGGGGCTGACAGGTCCTTGCACCCGTCTTTTTGTGAATCCCCTGCCTCGTGCGTTAATTTTTCCCCCTGCATGTAGAGTTTTTTGGTCTCAGATTCGTCCGTGCCGCCTCTTCCCCAGTCAGCCGCTGATTCGGAGATTTGATTGGAGTGGGACTCAAGCATTTTGGATTTGCGTGTAATTTCCCGCGCCGAACTGGAAGCATTTTTGAGTGGTTCTCCTCCCCCAATAACCCCCCCCCTCCCCCCCGTTAGGCGTCTGCTGTAAAAAATAAACAACAAACGGCAGCTTTGCTTCCCTCACCTCTATTGTATTCAGGACGGATCCTTTGCTTCCAACCCTCGAAACTGTTCGAAAGCTCCTTTTTTTTTTCTTTTGTTGATGGTTCCTCCTCTCTTTTCCCCTATAATCCGTTTTGTGAGAGCTCTTTTTCAAACCCCCTAAACCCCCCCTCCCCCCTTAGAAGCTGCGGTTTACGGGAAAGCCCTTTGACGTTCCCCTCCACCCCGATCCTCCCACTGGCTTGATTCCTCCCCAAGATTTTTTTTCCGCACTTCGGATTTTTTTCTTTTTTTCATACCTACTTAGGGAGGTTTGCCCCACCTGAGAACGTTAGTTTTTTTGAAACCAAAATTCGGGCAGTTCGGCCGCCCCTTTCCACTCCTCAACACGTCGGCCTCACTCTCCATACATTCCCTTCCTCAAGCTAGTACTAAACCCTTTACGTCGGACGAATCTATCCCACAAACCCATGCGCAGTCGATCTTTTTCCCCCTCCTTTTCCCTTCTTCCAAAACAATAAGTTGTTTAATCAGTCCTCCCTCCCACCCCCTCCGATTCCCCTTGTGCCAAGTCTTTGATGATATGACTGTGTCCTTCCGGTTTTATTAGAGATCTTTCCGCACCTCCCCCGCCGGTCGTAACTTCCCCCCGTACAACGCATGTTTTTTCCAATCCGCACGCTTTAGACCATTGTTCTCCCACGGCGTGATTGCAAAGTTTTGGGGTTCCTTGGCAGGCAGTGATTTCCCGCGAAGCTCGTTGCCCCCGCCCTTTAAACGTAAATGTCCCCTTTGATCGGGCAGTCCGTAATGACCCAAATCTGCTTTTTCAAACCCCCGCTTTCCCCTCCTCGTTTTATCGCCCTCCATTTTTTAAGCTGTGGATCAAAGGCGTCAACCCGGCTTGCTCGCCCCGACTTTTCCCTTCATTTCATGATTCTCCCAGTGTGCTGAGGCGGCCAGTTCCTGCCCTTGAATTTTGACTCTCGTTCTTGCCGGGTAAAAGTTGCGTCTTCCCCCCCCCCCCGCTCCCAAAGGCCCCAGTAGGTCTTGCTGTGAAGGTGTCGGCGCCGTTTAGTGATTGTATTGTCCACCGCTTCTGGAGGTCCTCCCTTTACAGTCTGCAGACCAAAACTGCGTTTTTTGGACTTTTTCCCCCCCTCTATTACCCCCATCTTCTTCCCAATCTTGCACACCGACTTCCCACTAACAACCCTGAAATTTTCCCCCTCACCGAATCCCCCCCCCTCACGATTTTGTTTTGGCATTTTCACCGGCTTCACTATCCTGAGATTGTTCACCTTCTTTCAAATCCGCCCAGCGTTCCTATTATCGGTTACCGTAGACCGAAGGGCTCTCTATTTCCTACCTGCCCCCCACAAATTTCCCCCTCTACGTAGTGGAAGGACTATTTTTTTCCCCCCCCCCCCATGAACCTTTATATTCTAGACAGATCATTAAGTTGACCTTTCGTTCCCTAAGTTTCCCCCCCGAGGCCTTTCTTTTCACTGGCGGTTCAGGTTGGAGGTTGCTACTATTCCTCCCCAAGGACCTATGAACGTTTTTGTAGTCTTCTTCTCCCTCTCCTTTCAGCCTCTCCTTATCTTTTTAACCCTCCCGCCTTCGCACCCAGGATATTTTCAACCCTCCCCCCACACACCCTCAGAGGGAGTAGTCAAATCCAAGCTCCCCCTTACTTCCCCAATACTCCCCATTCTGTCGAGCCAATATAAAACGTTTCCCTCCCTGGAAGCAGCATGCAACCATTCTCTCCCAATCCCTTTTTTTTTTTCAGCAACCCTCGGCCAAGCTGCCCCCTCCTCGACCCTTCACTTCTAGCCTGCATTTGGGACAAGGTGAGAAACCTGTTTTCGGAAAGTGTGTCCTGCCCTGACGCGCTCCCTTTTTTTTTCCAGCGAGAGTGTCCCATACAAACAGACACTTCCAAGCTTCAATTTCAGCTCCTTCCCTCAAATACTCTCCACACCCTTAAGACTTCTTCTCCCCTGTAGTTCCTGACTGGACAAAACGTATCTCCCTTCGTTCTTTCCCCGGGTTCCCCCGAGCTGCCAACCTTCCCAAGTTCAATTGGAATTCCCCCATTTTCATGATTCATTTATTATAGCGGATTGCTCCTTCCCTTCTCTCCTCAGACTTTTCTATTTGCATCTGCTCCGATGACTTTCCCCACGCCACCGAGCCCGCGAGGTTTTTTTCTCCCCTGAATATATCCCAGTCGGCTCGGCAGTAATCGAGAACCCCACCTCTCCCTGTTGTGGTTGATCGATTTTGTATGTTCCGATGATCCTTTCCTTAGAGTTTCATATCTTATGACCTCGCTTGGGTTTTTCCAATTAATCGAAAGAAGAGAACACCCTTCCATCTAGAGCATTGAGGACCCTTTCTTGACTGACCATCTCCGTCAGATATTTCCGGATCCTCCCCTCCCATCTGTGAAGTAATGAACTTTCCCTTGAGTCTGTGATTTTCTTACAAGGAGGATTTAGAGTCATTTGAAGAGTGTTGTGGAAATCTTTCTACTTCCCCCCCAATATAAGGGTTTCGGAATGGTTGGGCGACCTCTTTGGCAATAGGAATTCCCTAACTTTTTATGGTTCTTGGCTGATTACGGGATGTTTGCACCCGTTTACCGTGAGACGAAAACGGGCGCCAAGCGGCTTCTCCCCTTCTCTCCCCCCACAGTTTGCGCTGCCCTTGCAAGGATCTGTCGCTGGTTTTCGTACATTTCCCTATTGGCCGTTCTTCAACTACCCGGGATTTGAATCCGCCTTTTCTCTTTGAAAACAGTGAGGTGGCGCGACATCACTTGAGAGGAATTTTTTCCTTGGCTTTTCCGACTTCAGCAGGCAGGTTCTGGGCCCGCTTTCTTCTACTTCGCCGCTCGCGCATACAGTGTCGTTGAACCTCCTGCTCGCATTTTAGCGTGATTTCCCATTCGCTGGCAAACGTCCACTTCTTTCCCAGCTTAGTTCTTGCTAAGTTGACCCCCCCCGAAGAAATACTGCCAGTGAATACTTCACCCCTCCGGTCGACGCCTAAACCTTCTTCATTCACAAGACCTTTTTTCTTTAATCTTCCATGTGAGGGTGGTGGGAACGAACTCCATCTTAAGTCCCCTCGTATTTTCTTTCTTTGAGTTTACTGTGTGAAGACATCTAGCTCTTTAGGGGCGTATGCCCTAATTTTTTCTTGAATTACTCTAGTTGCAAACGCCGGCGGGCCGCCGGTGGCCCCGAACACCCCCTTTCTTCCTCCAGGTGTGTTTCCCAGGGGGCCATTGGTTTTGTAGGTCGTCTTTTTGTTTACTTTTCTCGATTCGGGTAATAGATTTTGGGATTTCGAGCAACCCTG
>Ga0179593_1426398_pt1 | contig 15378 bp, 19 predicted proteins | sample CZODoug2_1_08_16_FD_185931 | JGI IMG/M metagenome (GOLD analysis project Ga0179593, IMG submission 185931) | Vadose zone soil fungal communities from Angelo Coast Range Reserve, California, USA - CZODoug2_1_08_16fungal (PacBio error correction) | ecosystem: Environmental > Terrestrial > Soil >... | reverse complement strand
GCCTTTTCGACAGGCTGCCGGCTCTCTCTCGATCAACTTTCTTTTCCCCCTCTGTCTTGGTTTCTCGCTTCTTAAAAAGTTTTTTCGGCCTTGCTTTCCCCTGTCTTGTCTTCTCGTCCCTTGTCCCCGTGTTTCTGGTCTTCCTCTTTTCGTTTGGTCTAGTGACCTGTCTGATTTCGATCCTCCAACACTCTTTTTCCTCCTGTTTTGTTTTGTTTTGTGAGTTCTTGTCTTCCTGCTTCTTCTTCTATACCAACTCCCTTTCTTCCTAGATAGTCTTTGCGAAGCGGAACACACCTAAGGTTTTATTCACATTCCTGCCTTGATCCTTTCCCCCCCCTGTGAGACCCCTCTTCCGTTCCATCCTTTTACTCGAGCTCTTTTTCGACGTCCCCCCGCTAAACCGTGCGTTAGTGGAACTGTATCCTCACGTCGTTATGCGTCTTCTTTCCTTACGTTGAGGTTCTCCTTGAGACCTTTTTCATTCCCCTGATTCAACACTATGTTTTTGCGACCAACCCTGTTTCCTCCCTTTCTAACCACCTCCGTCTTTTACCCTTGTTTTCACTTAAAAATGGGTGTTCCGGCTGTCCCCCGTTCGACAGAATTCCTTTCGCGGAAGTCCTCCCCCCCCCCTTCCTTTTTTCCCCCACCCCTCCTCTCCCCCAACGCAAGGAGTGCCAACTTCTCCCCTTTTTTTTCCCCCTTTCGGGACTTTTTGTACCAGAAACGTTCCCGAACCCCTCCTCCTCAATTTTCGTGGCGAGTCCGGTGTACCAGGTACCTAAGAATGATTAGTCTCGCTTTTTTTTCTCCCCCGGTTTTTTTTTTTTTCTTCACATATTTCATAATACCAGATACAAAGATGTACCCCCGTCACCTTTGGATCAGATTCGCCTTGGTTCTTTTCGAAAGGGACCTCCCACAATTTGTTTCCCCTTCATACCGACTGGTAACTTTTTTTTCTAGACCGGTTTGGTCTTATCTAAGAACCACTCGTAAGTCTTTTTCCTCGTGATTTTTTTCCAGACCCTGTGCCCCTCCCCTTTCCCCCCAATTTTTCCAGTTGCGAGGTTCTCTTCTTGATGTGGACAGCGTTACCGGCTGAAGTCTAGACTTTCCCTTTCCTCCCCCTGCCCCCTTTTTTTTCTTTGGCGGGCCTTATTTCGGCCTTTCTGTATGGATGGCTTTTTGTTTCTAGTTTTTCTGTTTCATTGGTCTTCTTCGTTATATTATTGCTCAAGTTACCCTTTTTTCTTCCCTTGCGCTTTGGCCCTCTCTTCCCCCTTTTTTCTCTGTCTTTTTTTTTCTCCCACTTTGCGCTCCCCACTTTACCTTCTACTTTGAAGTTTTGAAGGTTCCGCAGCCCCATTCCCCACTGGTTTTCCTTGGAGGCATACCTTTCCTGGTTTTCCTCCCTTCGGTTGCTGAACAAAACCTCCCCTTCTGGTTGTTTTCCTTTTTTTTTTCTGCGATCGAAATTTTGTTATTCCTCCCCTGCATCTTTCTTGCACAAGGACCAGGCTGTGGTCCGTCTATGTCAGGCAACCCCTCCTCAGAAACCCCCCCTCGCTTTGTCCGCGGTTTGTTTTTTTATGGTATTCCTTCCGGGCAGGCGGTAGGTGATCTAACCCTTCCTGCTCCCAATTCTTTCCATGTTACTTGTGGCGCGCCCTGCTTTCAACCAAGATCTCTTCTCACCCCCTTTTTTTTTTCAAACACGGAGAAGTTGATTTGTCATTGCGGCGTTCCTGTGGCCTCCCTTCTAGGAGGCTCACATGTTCCCCTCCGTTTGTTCGATTTTCCTGGGCTCTTAATCCTTTTTTTCTTCTTTTTTGCTCTAAAAAATATTCCTTCAGGTAACCCTCTTTTCCCCCCCTGTATTGTGGCTCTTTTTCTTCCTCCTTTGTCCTCCTGATTCTCTTACATGCTGCAGGGGCCCTCCCCCCGGGGTCCCGCTCTGTCGTTTGTGATTGTGCAGAGTTCCTTTGTTATTTCAAACCTGTTGCTCCTTTTTCCTCCGGCGTTGTTACGCAGCCCTACGACCTGGCGCATTTTTTTTGTTTTTTCTTTCTATTTTTTATGGCCTGTTGCATCTACCTGATCCCTTGATTGTTTGTTGGCCGCCTCACGTACCGTAGATTCTTTCTTTTTTTCCCACATCGTGCACTTTTGGTAAGCAGTCCCTGTGTACGTTCTGTGTTCGGTCGTTTGTCGCATTCCTTTTCTCCTAAAAGTTTGTCCTGGCCCTTACGCCCCGCTGATGGCCTCCCTGTGAGGGCCATTTTTTCTTGGGCTGTGTCTGCTCTGCTTTTCCTGAGGATTCGGATGTTTTTTTTATACTTGACTTCTCCTTCGCTCACCGTCTTTCACCATTACCATGTCTTTTCGTCCCCCGATCGAGTTTTTCCCCCATGGTGTTTTCCCCATTTTCCTTTTGCCATGAGGAATTGGTGGGATGACCCCACGTCATCACCCCCCGTAATTGCCGGCACCGACCGGCCGGTTTCTTTTTGGATGTTTTCATCCCCCCAAAGCGCTTTTTCCGAGTTTCCATCTTATGAATTCCTTTTTCATGGCTCGCCGTCATGCCCCCCCCCCCCCCCCCCCCCGCCGGCCTTGCAATTGGGTTGCTGCTTTCTACTTTTGGTGTCCTATCCCCAATTTATCCCCCACTGCTTGAAACCCTCCCATTAAAGTTTCCAGTCCGCTTTGTTCTCTTCACACCCAAGAGACGATCACCCTCTTGCTGGACCTTTTTTTCGCGCTATGTTTTTCTCTGTGGGAATTTCTGCTGATTTTGATATACTTCCTGTTTCATTGTTTAGTTTTTTCCTTCGAGCCCCCCAACCCACTGTTCTGGATAGTAAATGTACATTCACTTGCTGTCTGTATTTGTGATTTCTTCGGCTGTGGCCCAAGAGTTGGATATTCTTGCCCCGTTTCATCGTTTTCTCTTTTTTTTTTCTTTGTTTTTGCTGCAAGAGTGTTGCCTCCTTTGGTACCCGGAAGTCTTTCCTTCTATGTATAATTTTTTTTACGAACTGGTTCCCTTCTTGATTTCTTTCGTTCCCTTTTAAGGGCCTAATTTTTTTTTGGTCCTGGCCGAACGTGTATCCGACCTTTCAACCCCTTCCGCGGAGTTGGCCCGCCGCCCCTTTTTTTTTTTTTTTTTCTTTCCGCTATTTACAAGGACAACAATGAGCGAGGTTGCCTTCCTTTCCCCCCTTTCGCACTTAGGTCTGGTCCCCTCACTGGGTTCCCTCCGTGTTCACCTTTAAACGGTGCCTTCCTCCGGTGCTCTATTTTTTTCCCCTGTGAATCATCGTTTGTTTTTTTTCACTTGCTATTTCCAAATCCTTTTCCCACTCGTTTCCTTCCCTTTTTGGCGCTTGGGTGAAACTCCGTTTCGAGTGGTTGCCTCGATTTCCCTCCCCCCACCTGAATTCCCCGCCGTTGCGTTGGGGCACCCCTTTCAATCGCCGGTGGCGTTTTTTTTTCATCCGTTCCTTTTTTCTGCGCGTGAATGTATTTACTCTTTTTACCCTTTTTTCTTCGACAATTTTTCTCTTCCGGACACGTGTTCCCCGGGTTTCTCGATGCTTTTTAGTCGTTCCCTGTTCCTGTGCCATACTTCTGCTGTTTTCTGATCAGCCCGACTTCCAGTTATGATCGCCTCCCAGTTTTTGCTGCCGCACTCTTCTACAGACACAGAATGAGCAGATTTTCTCCTTCCAGTACCCCTGTGTCCTTTGGCATTCCAGAACTTCGAGGGAATTCCTTCTGTGACCCCCCTGCTCCTCTTCTCTTTAATCATTTTTTTTTTTTTTGAGCGAGTTCCTTCCTTTGTTTTTTCTGCATGAAGACATGGCCTCCTTACTCTCCACTCTTCTTTTCTTTTCCTCCCGTAGATAAGCTGGCTTGGGGCGTCTTCCTTCATTATCCTCGACCCCCCTTTCTGGAAGCAAATTTCTGTATCCATCTCTGTTTCCTTTTTTTTAGAAACCACCCCTTTCCATTTCTTCCCCCCTTGCGAACCCGTCCTCTGACAGTCAACTCCTCCTCACCTTTTTTTCCTTGTCCACTTCCGGTTTTCATTTCTTTGTTTCCTTTTCTCCCGGACCGCTTTTCTCCCAACAGTCCCATCAGCCGGCCTGTTTTTTTTTGTCCCCTCCCATGTTTATTGCCAAGGAGATTTCATTGTTCGCCAGTTATCCCGCATTTCCCTTTGGTGTGCATTTAGTCATCCCCGACCCCCTCCCGGGTGGTGCTTCAGCCCTTTCAGTGAGCACCATGTTTTCCCCCCCCCTGGCTTCTTTTCCCTCTCCCTTTTTGGTCACGATGACTCCTCTGTCTTTTCACTTTCTGCTCAACTTTCGAACATGAACGTCGTTTTTCCCGGAAGTCCTTCCTTCCGTGCACCCCCTTTGGGAATTTCTTTTTGTTCCTGTTGTTTGAACCACTTCCCATCCACCGGCATTTGGGTGATCCTTTCGGGTCGAGCCCCCTCCGATTGGCGGGTTTTTGGTTTCCCCCCGCCTTCTTGACCCCTTCGATTTACAAGTTCTGTTTCCAGGCTTGAGTAGGCCTTGGCTTTCAGGAAGCCCTCCCCCCCTTGTCCCATTCAAACATTTCTGGGTCGCGGACTCCCCATATAGTTATCCTTTTCCGTTGAACACCTGGTTCCCACTCTTTGGCCTTTCTCCCCAACCACCCCAGCCAAACAATCCAGCGTCCCGCGCTTGGGGCTTTGAAAGGACCCGGAATCACCCTGTACATCTCCCTATGCCGTCTTGAACGATTCACATTTTCCCCCTCCAGCCAGTTCCTTCCCCACAATGTCCCCCAGAGACCGAAAACCTAGTGGGGTTTTGTCTCTTTGATGAATGCCCCCCCCCTCTTGGCATCTAGCCTTGTTCTTCCCTAAAACCAGTTTTTTGATCTCTGAGCCCTCGAGCGCTTTGCAATTCATCCCTTTGGCGTGTTATTTTTTTGCGCGTTTCGAGCCCCCCCCCCTCTTTGGTCGACAGGGATCTTCAATGCTTATTTTTCCGTTTTTCAGTTCCAGAGAAAGAAAATGCTCTTTCCCCCAACGGCTTTAGTCCTGAAGCCCCCCCCCCAAGTCCTCCCCTCCTCCAGGACGTCGATTGCCTGCGATTTTCTTTTTCTGTCAAAGACAGTAGAACCTCGTATTCCCGCTGACGGCGGAACACGCAAACCAGTCCCCCCCCCCTTGAACAGAGCTTCTGGCCGCACTGCAGTTCCCTGACCCTTTTTTTTTTCAGCCCCCTAATCTTTGCGGTCCCCCCAAATGCCCCCCTTCACCCCCAACCCATTGTCCCTGACCCCTCAGAAGCGTTTCCCTTTTGTCAACCCCTTTCCCTTTCCTTGGTGCTGACCACTCCCCTTTAGCGCATTTTTTTTTTGGGGACTTCTAGCAGTTTGGATCCCCGACCTTTGATCGCGCGTACAGCCTTGAGTCGTTCCCTTTGCAAACAAACGCCCCCCGCCTTCTTAGGGGCCAGGCCGGCTTGTCTTCTTTTCCTGTAACACCACCACGGGTAGGATACGATTCGACACCGCTCCTCCCCCTGGGCCCTCTCCACCCTTTTTTCCCCCTTCTTTTCTCCGAGGGCCCTTCAATTGAGTTGAACTTATTTTCGCTTCCCCTCTCCCGTTTCCTTCCTCCAACATCATAGATACAGGTATTGATGCCAGTACACCTGCCGCCTGCACTGACCTTTTGAAAACTGTCTCAACAAATCGCCAGTATAGTTGTCGTTCGACAAAAAATTTCTGTCTATTTCCCCTCGAAGAGCCTTTTTTCCTCCCCTCCCTTTTCTCCCCCCCTTTTCAGTTTGACGAACCGTCCGGCCCCTGACTTTCTGGGTTACACATGTGTCCCCCTTATCCCCTCTGCTTCAGGACAGCAGTTCCGGGGTGTGACGGCCCTCCTCAACCCCCCCTATGAAGTGGTTTTTCGTTGAGATTTTTTTTTTAGACCCCCCCCTTTCCCTATCTGGTTTGTCCTTTGTTGGAGCAACTTTTTTTGGGTATTATTGCCCTCCCCTCCCCCCCCCTGTTTTTTTCGCCTCGCGTTCCCCTTTTTTTTTCAGCCCTGCTCTCTTTCGTTCCCAGTTTCCACCCCATGTTCGCACCTCTCCCTTTTTTTTTCCCTTTTGGCGAAGACTTGGTTTTGCTTTTCCCTTCTCGACGCAAAAACAAACTCTCTGACCAGTGACCTGCCCCTTTTTTTCTCCCCAGGAAAGGTGTTTTTTCTCGCCCCCCCCTCTGCACCCGCCTGGCCGACCAAATCCTCTGATGTGCTTTCGTTTTATTGAGCGTTTTTTTGTCCTTGCCATTCGCACTCGCCCAGGCCTTGTTCTTGTTTTCCGCAGGCGGATCACGTGCTGTCTTGGTGTTGTCTTTCGCCGTTGACCCGGATCAGCCAGGCTTTGTGTCTAAGAAACCCCGGCAGCGAAACATGACCCCTGGTTCGGTTTCTTGCCCGGCACAGGCGTTTGGTTTACATTTTTCTTTGCGCATTTCGCTCCTAAGACGTAACGAAGTCCTTGTCTGGCCTCCTTTCTTGTCGTAACACAAACGACACCCGCGCACATGTTCGATTTGCCTCACAACCCCCCTCCTCATGTACTCCCGTCTTTCCTTGAGACCCTGGTCGACGATTTACGAACCCTTTTTGAAAACCCACCGGAGAAACGAACCCCAACCTCCCCCCTGGCCTTTTTTTGCAGCTTCTCATCCGACGCATCCCTTCCCTTTGCGAGACCCTTCCATCATCGCTTCCAGCATTTGAATTTCACCTCGGAGCCGTGCCTTCCGACCTCTCCTGGTTTCCCCCCCCCTATTGTTTCTTATGTCTTAGGTTATGAACCCTTTTTCCTATAATCTGACACTCAGCCCCCTAGACTAGGGGGCGGTATATTCGTCCGGTCGCTGGAGGTCCCCCTGTGCTTCCCCTGTCAATGGATTTGACCCCCCCCCTTTTAGGTCATTTTGTGGCTGGGGTCCTGGATTCCCTCCTGCGATTCCCAAGGGGCCCTTTGCAGGTACTTCCCCCCCGTTTGATCTTTTCCTGAGGGGGGTTTCGAAACGTAGGCTTGTTGGTCAGTTTATACACCGAATATTAATTGGATGCTTTCTTTCAAACTAAACCTCCAGTCTTTCCTCTTGTCTCTGTTTTTCCCCGCTGTCCTCCGTTTATTTGTAACCCACTTTTTTGTCTTTTCCCATCCAGGTCTGTTGTTGTGCCTCCTTCTTGGGCGCGATGGTGATTTTGCTTTTTCTTTACTTGGCCGCGTGAAGGCCTTTTTTTTTTTGGTGTCGAACCCCTTGTCCCCCCTGACCTTGTCCCTTTTTGTACGACTTCGTTCTTTGTTTGAAAATAGGTCACTGCGGTTCTCCCTTGGTCTTTGCGTGTTGTGTGTCGCCAAACCCCACATAGGTTTGCAAGCGTCCTGCCCTGTGTCCTCTCGCTTTGACAATAATTCAAAGGACCGGGCCCTCTCATCGGACTTGGTCTGGCCGAACTTCCCCCAGTAGCCGCTTTAAGGCACTTCAGCCTTCCTTCTCTAGACACTTCTTGCCTTCTCCTCTTGTATAGACGATAACCTTCGAGACTTTGGAGTCCCTTGATTTTTTTGCTTTCCCCCGGAGACCCCGGAAACGAGTGCCCTTATCATATTAGTTTGTTCTTAGACGCATACCTCCCCATTTAGTCTTTTACCTCCTCCTGTTGCCGCGTTGGTTGTTGTTGTTTGTTTTTAGTCCTCATCTCCCCCTATTCTTTTTTGTCCCCCCCCCCCCCCCCCCCCTTACTGAGGATGAGCGCTTTTCCTGTTTCTCTCCCCTGCGACCAAATTCCTTTCCCTTCAGGCGACTTTTTTTTCTGCGAGAACCACGCTTTCGTCCCCCCAGAGGTGACCTGCTCTCCCTGCGTGTCTTTTCCCCCACACGGGCTTAGTTTTCCTTTTTTTCTTACCCTAAACTTCGTTTTTAGGCAGTTTCCCACGGTCCCCGTTTCAGTGTATTCTGTTTGGAACGAGTCCTCCTTCCTTGAAAACGTCTTTCCAACCATCCGTTTGCTGACCACAAACGTCATTTCCCCCTGTTTTTCCCCCCCGTCTTTTTTTTATAAATGGTCCACGTAACTTTTGAAAATGTCTCCCCCCCCCTTTTCTGCCAGCAATTTTCTTTCCATTCCGCCCAACCGGCATCACCATTCGCCCCTTTCCCCCTTCGTCCACAAACATCCTTGCTTGACTCGACCCTGTGACCCCCCCCCCTCCCCCGTGCTCACCTTTTCCCCCCCTGAACCAGCTCCTCGGTGCTGAATTTCCAGTTTCCCTGCAAATCCATTAAGATCGTCTCGATTTTGCCCAAGCTCCCCTGTTCCCCACCACTGATATTAAATAAAGCATGTTCCGCCGGATTTTTATCTCCTTTCGGGATAACTTTCCCGCCCCCACCCCCCATTCTTCATTAATAACTATACCTGGTATCGGACTCGCGTACCTTTCTCTTCTCCCTTTTTTTTATTCTGTATTTGTCCGTTTTTTCTTATCCGATTTTTGCTTCTGTGTCAGACCCCTCGAATCCCATTTCAATTTTCTGCCCCCCCTTTCTGACGTCTGATTTTCTGCCCTCTCTTCCTTGCTGGACCCGGTTTTATGTACTTGCCTGTTTCTTCCCTTTTGTTTGTAGTTCCCTCCCTGATCGGCTTCCTGATTTCGTTTCGTTTCTGGGTGTTTTTTTGTCTGTCCTTCGTCGCTCCCCGCCTTGATCAAGTACGGTTGCTTTTTTTTCTTCTTCGACCCTTGATGCTGTTCTTTGTTTTTTTCTCCCAAACTTTCTGGCCGCCCATGGGGCCCCTCCAAGTAGAGCATTCTTCAGCCATTTCCTCTGTGCTTGCCCGACGTTGGAGGTTCGGCTTCGGTTTGGTTTTTCGACACACCGTCCTTTTTGGTTTCTGGTCGCTATTCTTTTTTCCACCTTGATGCCCTTGGTGAAACTTCCTGCTGCACCCAAAGAACCAAGTTTTCTTGGTTTTTTTTTCGCTCGCTTCTTTTCCACCCAAGAGTAAGAAACCGATTTTTTTACCTCGGATTTTTCGGCCATCCCCTTTTTTGGCTAGTATTTTTTCTCGACCCCCTTTTCCTTCTCACCTTAGTCCTGGTTCTCTGGATTTTTCGTATGGCTGATCTCTTTTCTCCCACTTCAAAACTTCGATGTTTGCCGGGGCCTGGCGTGTTCCTGGAAGAACCAATGGGCTTCCCCCCAGGTCCCCCCTCTTCGCTCCCTTGTTCCTTGAGTAATACTAGTTCCAACCTTCTTTCTTTCGGTAGACATTTTTAGTCATCTTTCCTGGTTGGCGATCACTTGCGTTTATACCTTTCTTCTTGTCATCCTGCTCTTGCCCTTTTCCCCGTCTTTAGGTTCCTGTGATGGTCGCTTGAGTTCTTGCACCTTGCCCTTTTTGGGACTTTTAGAGCCTTGCTCCGTCCCTCAGCTCTTTTTTTATTTTTTGGTCACACCTTTTTTTTTCCTTTTTTACTTGGTTCCCTTTCCCGGCACCTAACCTGATCTCGATGTTTGGTTTGGTCCTTGAAGTTATTAGTCATCTGATCGGTTTCCTCCTATGCTGTTGCTCCCCTCAGTGCACAGGTTTTCCGTTCGCGTTTGTCTGGCATTCGTTTGTGCGCCCAACCCCCTGTCTGCCCCTTTTGTACGGTCCCCTCGGTTGGTTTTGCCTATCAGTTCCTTCCATTTTTTTTTGCCCTCTTTGTCTCGTTTCGTCCTCGATTTTTTTTTCTGCTATCCTTCCGCTAACTGCTGTTTTTTTCAGCCCGCTTTGTCCACGCTCGCGTCCCTCCTTCTTTGTTCCCCCCCTGGTGCTTGGTCCTCAACCACGTGGTTACTGGTGATTGACCCCCCACAGGCATCCTCTTTACAGGTCCCCTCTGGGTCCGGTGCTTGGATGGCTGGTCACCCCTTCCGCGCCTTCATAGTTTCCTCCTTCTTTTTGCCTTGCATTGTGGCTCGAAGTCCCTTTTTATTCCCCCCTTCAGGAGTTCCTTGCTTTCCTCCTTCCTCCCTTGGGTGAGATGCTTTTTTGGACCAGGACAAAATCCGTTACCTCTCCCGGTCGACGAGTTTTCATCCCCACGGCAGCTCACTGCTGTTCCCGGTCCTTTTTCCTCGATAGTTTTGATTTTCGGTTTTCTCAGTTTTTCTTCCCAGGTGGATAGCTCCCCTCCCGACTGGGTTTCCAGTCATTCTCCACCCCCACTTCGTTTCGTTTCTTGAATTTCATTTTCAATTTTCTTATGCTTGATTGTTTTGTTAGTACGGATGGTCCCCTTCTCTCTTTTTATCCCTTTGTCCTTACTGTTTTTTATTGTTTCTTTGCTTTGCCAGAGTTTTGTCCTCCGGTTCCACCTTTTTTTCCTTATAATATGCTCCTCTATTGTCCTTTCCCCCTGTTCCCCTGGCCCCGATGTTCTGCCCCTGTTTTTAAAGGCCTCCTTAGGTTAAGTCACACGGTACCCCTACTTTCCCTTTCCCTCGTTTTTTGTTCCCCACTTCAACCACACGTTTATTTGCGCGGCAGAAGTCCCCGTTTCGCTCCCCCCTTTTTTTTGTTCGTTTTTTCCTTTGAAGTTTTTCACCCCCCCTCTCCAATCTTTTGGCCTTCCCTTCCAATGTGGCTCCAACAACTGTCCCTTTTTTTTTTTCCAATTTTCGGACAGGATCCCCGTACGTGCGAGATCCTCGGCACCCCCTGGAAAAATGTGGGAAAATCCCCCCCCCAGCTGTTCAACGAGCCTTTCCTTTTTTTCTTTTTAAGAAAACCAGATGAGAGCCTTTCTATTTTCAAATGCCCCACCTTTAATTGAGACCCGTTTTTGTGCTGACCTTTTCATTCTGTGGAATTTTTTTCCTCCCCTGAAGTTACCGATGATGAAGGTCCCCTTTTTACCCGTGCGTCTTTCCCCCCTTTTAAACCTATCCGGCCTGAGACCCCCCCCCCCCCCCCCCTTTCTTCCCCGATGTTTTTTTAGCGCCTTTTTTCGGCCCCCCTTCCTGATTTTTCTTTTGAGTGGCGAACGCCCCCCCGGACAGTATGTATCAGACTCCTTACCCCCAGTTTCCTCCATTTATTCTTCAGTTTTTCCCTCACAAGCCCTGATTTTCTGGCTGGTTGAGTGCTCCCTGGGACCATCCGAATTGTCCTTTTCCCTCCCTCAAGACATTGGCAATTTTCCATGAGTGTGCACAGTAACTAATCTTCTTCCTCTAATCCGTTTTTTTTTTTTCTATCTTCCTTTTTCGGTTTTCAAGCAAATTTGTTTTTTTGCCCCCTCCCTTGGCGGGTTCGAGCAAGCTTCTTCCTTTAGTAGTTGCTCAAGCTGACGTCTTTTTGTCCCACTCTTCTTAGCTGTTTGTCCCCAGTCTTTGTGTGTTCTTGTCCTTCGAACTTCCCATCTTCCTGGTTTTCTTTCCGCCAAGTCCGTCCTTTCGGAAATTCCCTCCCCAGGAGCCCCAATGGAATCGTCGGCCCCCTGGTGTTTGTCCGCTGATTTTGGTCTGTCTCTTTTTGTTTTTTTCTTCCCTCAACCTGGAAATTTTTTGGTTCCAGGAACCCTTCCCCCCTCCTCTGTCAAACGTTTGTTCTGAAGCCCCCAGGCGATTTTTTCTTGCTTGTGGTTAGCAATTTCCGCCCCCCCCCCCCTTTGCTGAATTCCCTTGTTGTGTTTGGTTGTTTTGCCACGACGCCTACCCTCCCGCCGGTCTGTGCAAAGAAACCTTTTACCATCGCACTCAGTTGAACTTTTTTTCTTTTAAACGTCCCCTTTTTGGCCCCGATGTTTCCAGCCAGGAAGTTTTTTTCTCGTACTTCCGGCTGTCCCACTTTTTTTTAATGTTTTGTGCCCCGGTAGTTTTTCCCACGCATTGATGGCCCTAGAACGTACTTTCTGCATTTTGGAAATCATCACCCCGCGATATTTTTCTTCCTTTCATTTCCCTTCTTTTTTTTTTTTGCACATAAGACTTTTTCGGGGCACACCCCATCTTTCATTGGGCCTTAGATACCCCCGTTTTTTGCCTTCCGACCTTTCCTTTGCCGGGAGGGTAAGCCCTGTCCCTCCATTCCTGGCCCAGACCCCCGGGAGGTCCTAGATTGCAGTCCATCTCATCCCCCCCCCCTGTGGTTACCCGCAGGTCAAAATGGCTCATGTCACCCGCCCCACCCTGTATCGCCGCTTTGCCCGGGAACCCGCCGAAGAACTCCAATCTCCCCCCCCCTCTTCCTCCGTCCCCCTCTTCACAACTCCCCCCCCTGGCCACTATTTAACTTTGCCATGCCTGATTTTCCTCCCGAGTTTTTTTGTCCTGGATGAACTGCCCCCCCTCTTGGTAGAGGCCGCCGCCGGCCCTTCCCCCCCCCCCACCCGCGTTAACTTCCTCTCCCCTGAGTCGGAAGGTTCCCTTCAGCTTGTTCTCTTCTGGGCGTTTTCGTGATTCCCAGTTCACACTTTTTCCTTTTCTGGTTTTCTCCCAGAGTGACAATGTCCCAACCGGAAAGGTGATAGACCAAACTTCTCCCTTTTTTTTTTTTTTTTTTTTTTTGTTGTTGTTTTTTTCTTTATTTTTTTTTTTTTGGGGGGGTTGGTGGGAAGAGTATGTCGCGGTAGAGTAGCACCATCACACCCACGTCTCAGGCCCTCCCCCTGAACGTATCTTGAATTCCCCGATTCTGTGACTTTCATAATTTAGTGGCCAAATCCCTTTCGGCGTCTTTTCGCTTCTGCAGCTTTAGTCCCGCCAAAAACCACCCCTTTTTTTTTGCCAACGGCGCGCTTTGTTCCCGTGTCAATTGGCCAACGTATGTAGTTTTCCGTGGTACTCCCCTTTCATACGTTTTTCTGCATCCCCCTTTTTTCAAACCCCCCCTCCTTTCGTCGACCGCTCTTCTTTCAGTCACCCTCCAGGTTCTTTTTTGGGTTTTCTTGTTACCACACACTCTTTCGGCTCCCCTTGATAGAATAGGAGTCACCGCGTATTCGTCAGTCATCAGAGCGCCATTTCGCACCCCAACAACCCTACTTGCAAGGTTTTTTTATATTTCCCTCAACCCTTTCTTTTTGCTTTTTCCCCAGTAGTTTTTGTAAAAGTTAGGCATTTTTTTCTTTTCCTTGTTCCCTACAAACCCGCGCCCTGGTGAACCACCTCTTACACCTTCCCTTGAGTTAGACTCGGGTCAATAGATTCCCGCTAGCCGGAGACCCCCGTCGGGGGACCCCACAGCCACGGATTCAGTTTCTTTATGATGCAAGCCTGACATTCAAATTAAAGGTTTTCCCCCTTTGCGTAAACCCATCTTCCAGGATTTCTTAGATTTTTTGTCGCCAAAATCGATATTCGACTCCTGATTTCTTACATTACCACTCCGGCTAATCCCTTTTTGGACCTCGAATTAGATTGTTGTCCGCATGCCAGACTTCTTCCCCCAGATTAAGTTCTCAGCATCGTTTAACGCTCACAAGCTACCATTTTTTTCAGAGTTATGACCTGCAGTACTCTCTGTTTAGTCGAACCTCTCTCTTTCTTCCACTCACGCCCTTTTTCTTTTTTTCAGTTCCCGCGGACACCCCTTGTTGTTGTTTAAAATTACGCCCGAAGATGATGGCCTTCCATTTCACTTTCCCCTGCCATGAGTGGAGCACTCGGTTTTGGTGACCCCCCTTGGCGTAATGATAGGGCCCGGGTTGTTTTTTTTCTCCCTGTTCATCGACGCCAACCCTCTTTCTGACCATGACTGCCCTTTTTGAGCGTTTGAAGGGTAGCTCCCCCCCCTCCTCCTGTTTTTTTCACCTTCCTTTGCGTACAATCCTTCGCCAATTGTTTATTGGTTTTCTTGCGCGTTTTGCCTGCGTAGGGGTTTTTTTGGGGGCCGGCCCCTTAGCCTTGGTCTTTTTCATTGGTTTTTGTTGATTCCCCCCTTTTGCGATCCAGGTGTACTATTTTTTTTTTTTGGGTTGTGTTTTTTCTCTCCCCAGTGCTGCATTTAATTTGTCTTTTTTTTTGTTTTCCGTTCCAAACACTGCGACCCCTAAAACCTTCCAGGCTTTGTAGACATTTTTTTCACCATTGCGTGGGTCCCTTTTCTGGCGCCCTGCGCGCTGTAGCCCTTTTTTGTCGGGCCTCCTTGTTACAACACCGTACCATCTCCATGGTTTCAGAGATCCCCAACAAATTCTGACCTTGGAACGTTAGTCAATTTTTTGCCTCCGTCCATCTTGGGACTTTACCACCTCCCCCCCCTCCCGAACCTTGACCCACCCTTCCCGTTTTTGAGATCTTGTCCTTCTCCTGGATTCCGCCAGCCAGGCCCTTTTTTTCCCCCTCGACGGATTCAATATCCCCTAATACTTCACGGATCTTTTCAGCTTCCCGACATCTTCCCTGGGCGCACTCACCAATTTTCTTGTTTTCTGCGAATGTTTGCCCCCCCCGGCTTTTTGAAGAGATAGCCTCCCACCCCCCCCTTCTCCGGTGGGTGTTAGATTTTTTCTCCCCACCCCCGGTTCTCCCGTATTTGTTTAAGGATAAAAGTTTCTTGTATTTCGGTTTATCTTTTTTTTTGCGTGTGGGCCTTGTGATCCCTCCCCCCCCCTGGCGATTTTCTGCCCGGTTTAACCAGCTTCCCCCCTTGCATATTTTGTCCCCTATCTTGGTCAGACTCTTTTACCTCTTTTATTCCTTCCCTTTTCACGCACCTTTAGCCTGTTTTGAGTGAAGATGTTTGTCTTCTGGGCTGATTTTGTTTCTCGTTCCGTTCTGTTTTTCCCCCAATTTTCCTGCTCTTTCTCCATTATTTTTTGGCTCCGCTTTTTTTTTTTTTTTCTACTAGAGAGTTGATGTTTTCTTTTCCCGGTTTTTTTTTTTTTTGCCCGCGACGGGGAATGAGTTTTTTTTCTCCCCCCTTGCCTCCCCTTCCGGTGTCAACAGTGCGACTTTTCACTAGAAGATTTGTTTTCTCCCTTGATGGCGTTTTTTTTTCCCCCCCCCAATCTTTTCAGCGTTTTCTTTTATGCTCCTCGGGACCTCCCCTTCCCCCCCCCCTTCGGGGTTGGATCTGTCGCCCTCGACGGTGAGGCGACCCCCTTGGCCACGTAAGCCCGCGACTTTCCCTCCTTCCCCTTTTTCCTCTGATAACCCTTCTGGAATAGTTCTTCGGTTGGTTGGTTCTTCTTCCGTATTCCCCAACGGCGGTCATTGATGACCTTATTTTCCTCCTTTTTCTTCTTCATTCCACCGAGCGCTTTTTTAGTGGGTTCGACTGAAGTCCCGCTT
>Ga0179593_1612623_pt1 | contig 15379 bp, 20 predicted proteins | sample CZODoug2_1_08_16_FD_185931 | JGI IMG/M metagenome (GOLD analysis project Ga0179593, IMG submission 185931) | Vadose zone soil fungal communities from Angelo Coast Range Reserve, California, USA - CZODoug2_1_08_16fungal (PacBio error correction) | ecosystem: Environmental > Terrestrial > Soil >... | reverse complement strand
GTCGCGAATCTCGGCAGCGCAGCGCAGGATTTCTTTCTCCTTTTTTTCCTCCCTTTTCTACAGTATTGTAAGAATGTGTGGCATGTAGGATAGCGGAGCGCACTCTTTTTTTTTCCCGCTTACCTTCTTTCTCCCCGAATTTTTCAAAATGTGGGAAAGGACTGCATGCCGTACCGGGCGATTTTTCCCTTCTTTCCCCCTTTTGTCCATGTCCTTCCATGACCTAATTGTAACTAGTAGACCCCTTTCTTCCTTTCTTTCCCTCTCTTTTAGGAGAAAATTAAAGAATTGAAGGGACACCCAGGTCGTCCCTTTTTTTAGCCCCACTGCTGCTTCCTTTAATGGAGGCCATGAGCTCCCTCCCCCCCCCCCCCCCTCTTACGGACGGCGAGTTGAAAAGGATTGTGCCGTGCATCTTTCTTCTACTTTGCCCGCTTCTTTCACGAAATGCGCCCCCCTTCCCCTCTTGAAAGTAATAATGCGCACCCAGTTCATTCCCCTTTCTTCCTTCCGTCTGGCCGCGCGGCTCCCAAAATAACTTTGGACATGAGATAGCCATGTATTCCTTCCCTTTTTCCCCTCCCTTTCGTGAACTATCTCGTCACATTTGAAACAGTGTTGGGACTGGCTTCCGTTCCCTCCCCCCCCTTTACTGCCCAGTAAAAACCAGTTTGTACCGTCTGTTCAGGTCTGCCTTCCATCGCACACCCCCTCCTTTTTCTTTCTTCCTTCCCTCTGTTCGGAACTGTAAGAACTATCTACAAACCAAAAGTTCCCTCCTCCCTCTTCCTTTTTTAACCGTTCCCTTCTCCCACTCTATTCTTTATAGACTGTGAGCTCGGAACTTATTATATCCCCCCCTTCTCCCCCTTTTTTTTTCCTCGCAAAAGATTAAGTTTAGAGACTACGCGCTGGGACCCCCCTTTTTTTCTTTTTTCCAGTTGGGTCACACCGCTCCGAAAAAAAAGCGATGACCGTCAGTTTCCCTTCCCCTCTTTTTTCCCCCCCTCTCGGATGATTATTTAAAGTTGAAGGAAGATCTTCTGCAACTCCTGCATTCCTGCCTTTTTCCTGCTCGGATCGTAGTCTTTCTGGACAGTTTTCCTTTCCTTTTTCCCCCCATTGCAGTAGCTTGTGAATATTGGCAAGCTCACTTTTTTCCCTTTCCCCCTGCCATCGCTTTAGATCCAATACATCCCCCCCCCCCTCTTTTTCTTTTCCCTCCCTTGACTCGGTCCAAAAGATTTCCAACATCCCTTTTGATCTTACCCCCCCATCCCAAAACGTGTTTTCTCCGCCTTCCTCGCTTCCCCTTTTTTCTTCCCCCTTTTCCTCCCCCCCTGATCATCAACACAACGAGATTAAGATCTTCTATTTCCCCCCCCATATTCTCTGGCTTCCACAAAATGCCGGCTCCGCTTCTTCTTTCCCTCCCCCCCCCACCGCTAGAAGATAGTTCAGTGTGGACAGTCCGGCCACATGCTTCCTTTTTCCTTTTTGCACTTCCCGTAGCTCTCCAGTTACACTTAACCCTTTTGTTCATCCCCCTTGTCCCCCCCCCCCCCCACTCTCTTAGAGGGTTAGTAACAGCTTTCCCCATCCACTAACAAAATAAACAGGATGAGTTCAACCTTCTTTCCGATGAGGAGGTTTTCCTACCTTTTCCCTTTTTTTATTTTCTACCTGGATTAGCACGGTCCCTCTTCGCAAACACTCGGCTCTCCCAATCTTGGCCTCCGCCAACCCGAACTTGTGCTTTCCTTTTTTTTCCTTTTCTCAAGCGGCTATCTCCTTTAAAAAGGGATCTCAACCCGAACTCCCCCTCTTCCCCCCACCAGTGCATCCTCCCCACTCCTTTCTTCCATACTGTACTCAATTTAAACAATGTTACAAGAAGTATTTTCCCCTCCCTTTTTTTCCTTTTTTTCCCCTTCTTGGCTGTAGCAGAAATGTCTGGCCTGAGAAAATGCCGTGCCTCCCCCTCCCTAGTGTGGAGATTACAGGCGCCGCTAGAGTTAAAAATAGAGTGAGCGACCTCCCTTCCTTTTTTTCCTTTTTTTCCGGATTAAATAAGGTACGCAGTTAGCGTCCACACGCTTCCTTTTCCTTTCAATCCCCCCTCCCCTCTTGCTTCCTGACGCGGAAGAATGAGAAGAGTCATATTTCTTTTTTCTTTTTTCCCCTTTTTCCTTGGATTAAAGATGTTGGTAGAAGGGACTCTCACAAACTTTTTTCCCTTCCCCTTTTTTTTCCCCCATCCTCCCCCCTTTTTTTTGGTTTAGAGAGATATTTGGAGATATGAAAATCGTGTTGCCTTTTTTCTCTTTTTTCCCTCAATTCAGCACAAAAATACTTCCCCCTCCCTCTACGAGGAGAAGGATGAAGAGGAAGGGGACCCCTCACTTCCTTCCCCTCTCCCCTCCCCCCCCTTTATTGCAGCTCGGCGAAGAGTTAGGAGAGATAAAGGCCCTCCTTCTTCCTCGCTGTGAACCGCCTCTTCTTAGTTTCCTCTCTTTTCCTTTCTCTCGTACAAAGAGTAAGTATGCGATCGTTTTCCCCCTTCTCCCTGCCACGGAATTTTATCAGGGCAAGGACAGCGTCGACTCCTCTTCCTCAGTTTACTCCTCCTCACCATGTAGATAAGTCTGGTCCCCCTTCCCCCCCTTTTCCCCCCTTCCTTTTCTGGATGAAAAGGGTTTAGTTGAACTTGAACACAAGAATCAGCCCCCTTCCTTTTTCTCCTTGAGATCCGCCCTTTCTCCACCCATTCCCCGAGGAAGACCGCAAGCCAATCACCCTTTTTCGGGAAAGAGTTTATGTGCGGGCTTTTCCCCTTTGCAGGAAGAAGAGATTGGAGATTTCCCCCTTCTTTTTCCCTTAGATGAACGTGGCACTCCCCTCAATTCCACTTCAAAACGAAAGTCCCCCTTCTTTTTTCCCCCCTCCGATCGGCCCAACTCCCCCTTGTCACCTCCCCTCCTTTTTTTGGTCTTTGCTGGACAGACCCTTTTTTCCTCCTTTTCACCCGCGAAGGAACAGGAACTTTTTCTTTCCTCCCGCACTCCGTAAGTTGCAACGAAGAGGTGTCCCTTTTTCCTTTTTTTTTCTTTCACACGGAATATCGGAGAGCGGTTTTTTTCTTTAATTTGAGCCTGCAGAGTTTGTGGCCGCCCCCTTTTTCAACGGCGAATAGAGATAGGAATCTCTTTTTTTTAGTGGTATCCATGGGAATAGAGGAAGGTTCTTCTCCCCCCCCCCTTTTTGTGGGGAAAGGAGCACGGTCTCCCCCCCTTTGCTTTTGTTCCTCCTTTTTTGGACGAGGAAGGGAATCTGCATCCCTTCCCCTTTGTGATGGATGGATCGAAAAGGCGCTCCCCCCTCTTTTTTTTCATGTGCTTTTCCCTCACCCCATCGTACGGGAATGGTGAATGGAGTATCTTCCTCTCCCTTCCCCTCCCCTTCCATGAGAAATGACGTACGCGAGTCACACTTCCTGAACCCTTTGCACCATAATCTCTGAGCGACGGCGAGGAGAAGGGAGGAAGGGTCTTTTTTCCTCCCTTTCTTGTGTCGGAGCGGTGTTAAGCCCGGGGAAACTGGCCCCCCCCTTCCCCCTTTGCAGTCGCCCCCCCCCTCACCTTCAATTTTTGGAGCGAATTCCCTTCTCCTCTTCCCCTTTCCTCCGAGAAGAAGTACGAAGCATCAAAAGGCTTATCAAGCATCCTTTTTTTCCCTTTTTCAGGGCGTTCCCCCCCTTAAGAAGTCGCTTGAACTGGTTGTAGATATTCCCTTTTTTTGCCAATCAACTAAAACTCGAAATCCTCTAAGGCTGTTGTTTTTCCTTCCTGTTTTCTTTCAGTACCCCTGCCCCCGCCCAAAGATGTTAGTGGTTATGTCCCTCTCCTTTTTTTCCCCCCCTGTTTGAAGGAAGAGAGAGTTCAGACGGAATTGTTGGACCCCTTTCTCCCTAATCAATGTTCCTCTCGCAGGTCAAAAGGAATTTTGGGCGCCCTTTCCCCCCTTTTTTTTTTTCATAATACAGGATCAAAGAGAAGGGGGCTTGATGCCCTGTTTTTTTTTCCTGGGTGTCGCCTTTTCTTTGTGAAAGAGAGCGATTCCACAGTCTTCCCCCCTTCCCCCCCTTTTTTTTCTCCTGCAAAGTCAAAATAAGTTTCAACTCGCCGTCCCTTTTGGTACCCAGTTTCCTCTTCCTTCCTCTACAAGCCGCCCCTTTCCCTTTTTTCCCTGAACCGCAAAAAACAGAGGCCGCCCGGTTCCGCCGTCACCTTGCTCTTCGAGGAGGATCTCCATCTCCTTCCCCTTTTTCTGACTACGTGAAAAAATGAGGGTCCTTGTCTGCATTCCCGGTCGGTCTTTTACAAAACCTTCGCAACGTACGGATGAAGTCAGGCCCTTCTCCCCCTCCCCCTAGTTAATCGTAAGTTTCGGGAATGTTCATTCGCACCCCCCCCCCCAATTTCAATACTGTCTAAATGCGGAGCATTCCAGAGCACTGCACCTTTTTTGGTGGAACATTCCCTTAGTCCCCCTTTTTGCTTCTGAAACAAAAGATCTCCCTCTTCTCCCCTGAGCAAGATAGACGACGGATTCGATTGTCGATGTCCTCTCTTCCTTGTTTTTTCGTTCCTTTCCTTCCTTTGGTTAATGTGTCTTTTTCCCTTCTCTCTGGTGAAAGGAAGGGCGCGGGACATAGTAACCCCTTCCCCCAGCTTCCTCCTTCCCCCCCTCCCTCGTGCCGCACCCTTTTTCCTCCCCTTTTTTTGGAACTTCAAGAGCACAAACGCAAGCCTCCTTCTCCCCTGGAATCTGCCCCTGTATGGTGATCTGAAGGATAAGGACCAATCCACCCCCCCCTTTTTTTGGTCGAGAGGAGAGAGGAGGCTGTGTTCTTCCGGCCCCCTTCTTCTTCTTTTTTCTCTCTTTCTTCTTTTGCATCATACTAAGTTGTTTTTTCTCTTCTCCTCCCCTTTTTTTCCTTTTCCTCCGCTATGGGTCGCCAATGGAGGGAAAAAAAGCTCTCCGCGACACCCCCCCCCCCTCCTCAACCCTCATCCCTCTCTTTTCCCTCTGAAGAAAAGGAAGAATAGGAAGCTTCTTTTTTTCTTCTTCTTCCCCCTCCTTTCCTTTAATTAAAACATGTGGAGGAAAGGAGTGGGCTTGTAAGCGAGCGTTCCTTTTCCTCCGTTACCTTTCCCCCTCTCCATTCATTGAGATATATATTAGCACATCCCCCCCCCCCCTTTTTTTCTCCCCCCCACAGATGAGACACGTGCAGATAGCTGGGCCACAAGTACGTTCCAGTCGGTCCCTCTTTTTTTGTTCTATTCTCCCCCCCCGTTTTTGTTTCGGCGAATATCGGACAGCCTTCTCCCTTTCTTTACCCTTTTCCCTTGCAGTCCGCCAATGTATACAGTATTGAAAGACTTTTTTTTCTTTTATGGATTTTGCCTTCAGAACATTCAGGAAAAATAACTCTCCCCCTTTTCCTTCTTTTTTTTTTTTTTTCCCGGACTGAGGCAAGTAAAGGGCGAGGTTTTATCCGACTTTTTTTCCTTCTCCCATCCTTGTTTCCACTTATTTTCTGCCACGGAGGAATTCTGGATTCGCTCTTCTCTCCCCGGCGACGGTTCGGACTGACTTCTCGGCCAATTTTTTTTCTTTTCCGAAGATCGAAATGCTGCTTTCCTCTTTTTCCTGCAGAGAACATTGAGTACCTCCACCACTTTCTACCCTTCTTGTGATGTGAATGACAGGCCCCCTTTCCCTCTTTTTCTCCTTTCACGCAATTTCACGAATGCGCCACACTTTCCCCCCCCTTTCAAGCACCACCTTCTTCCCTTCTCCCTTTTTCGTGCCGCGCTGGCGACAAAAATTCCTTTTGACCTGCGCTCCTTTTTCACCCTTCCGTGTCTGAAAAATCTTTCCCTTGCCCAAACTTTTTTCTTTCTTTTCCCCCCCCCCAATAACATCTTGGCGGGGGTCGGGTACTGACCGTCACCATCCCCCCCCTGGTCTGTCATTTCCTTCCTTCCCATCGCAAAAAAAAGAATTATTTCTTCCCTTTCTCCTTTTCGGCACTCCAGACACTTCCCACCAATGTTCAAGCGGGGGGGGGGGGGGGGGTGGGTCCTTCTTTTCTCTTGAATGCGCGACGGATACAAAGTTCCTTGAGCAATAGTTCTTTTCCCTTTTTGGCTTTACCCCCTCTCTGCGTTGATTTCTGAAGAGACAAAGATCCTTTTTTTTTTTTTTTTCCCTTTGACAAGAAAGTTCGATTTTTTTAAACTATCGTCCACACAAGAGATGAAAAGTACATTTTCTTTTCCCTCCCTTTTTTTCCTCCGGATTGATTATGAAAAGGTTGAAGGAAGATTTTCTGAAACTCCCCTTTTCATTTTCTCTTTAGTATTTATGGAAGATTATAAGGGTCCTATCCCCTTCCTCTGCAAAAGAGGAACTTCCACTTGGTCCCCCCTTCCTGACTCCCTCGCTTTAGATCAATCAATCCCCCCCTTCCGTCCTCGGTCAACAGATCTTCCAACCTTTTTTTTTTTTTTTCTCAGTGGATACGTGAAAACTCCCCCCCCCCCATGAGCAGAGTTAAAAGGGATACCACTAGCACCTGGCCGCCCCTTTTTCTCCTTTTTTTTCGCTCACCCCCCCCTCCCACGTTGGCTCTGGCGGCCAACAAACTGCAGGCTAAGCTGCCTTTTCTCCTCCCCCCTCTTCCCCCTTCTTTTGGACAGTCCGGGACAAACATGCGTTCCTGCACCCCCTCTTCTTCGTTACCTTCTTGTGCTTCCGCGGGTAGTAAAAGAGGTAGTTCCCTTTTCCTTTCCTTAGTTGCTTTCCACAGCGCAACCACCCTTTCTTCCCTACGTTTCGTGACTTACGTTTTCTGGCGAGAAGGACCTTTACCCCGTTCAGGAATTAAAAATGAAGACTTTTCCCCCCCTCCCCTCCCCCCCTCCAAGGCAAAAGAAAACGCAAATTGGCCCTCATGTTATGTTTTTCCTGCGTCTTCCTATGGGAATTGTTTCTCCTTTTGATCCTCCCCCCCTAGTTTCGGGCGAGAGCAGATGCTTCTTGTTTTTTCCCTCCCCTCTTATTCCTATACTGTTCCTCACTGTTAAACAATGTTAACCAGACGTAATCCGACTTTTCTCTTTCTTCAGAGGATTTCCTTTTTTCCCCCTTATGTAAAATGCCGGGCAGAGCAGAATAAAGACGCAGCTCCTCCCCTTTCTTCCTTCCCTCCCGCCTCGAGTCCAAATAGAGTTTCGCGCCACCATCGCCGGTTCCTCTCCTTCCCTGTATCAGTTCTTCCCCCAACGATGAGCCTTAAGCGGCCTCTTTTTTTTTTCCCCTTTTTCCCTTCGTGCCCCGGCCGCGGAAGAATGACGCCGGCGTCCTCTTTCTTTTCTTTTCTTTCACGTTTTTTTTTTCTCCCGTTCCCGCTCCCACTTAAGACCAACGATGGGAGATCGCCCCCTCCCTTCTCGAGATATTTGGAGAGATGAACAAAGTGGAGGAAGTTGTGGCTTCCCCCTTTTTCCGACCCACCCCTCAGTAATAATTAGAGGGACGACTCCATCCTCCCTTTTTTCCCGCGGCAGGGGCCGACATAGGCGTTTACTTCCCCACAAACTCTTTCCTCTTGGAGGAGCAGCGTTTATTCGCCCCTTCCCTTTCTTTCCCTTCCACGAGATGAAACTGACGAGGGGCGCTCCCCTTTTTTATCTCGTCAAGAGTACGTATCGCTTTTGTTCTTAATCTGCGCGGGATTATGATCGGCCCACGGCCCTTTTCTCCCTTTTTCCCCTTCTCCAAGCCCTGGGTCCTTCCTCTCCCATTTCGATACGTCTGGTTCAAAATTGTTTAAAACAGGTGAGGCCCTCCCTTTTTTTTCCCCTGAAAACCAAGAAGCAAGCGGCTCTCGCCCGAACTCTTCCCTTGAAGCTTCCACCCCGTTTACCCGAGGAAAGACAGAAAGTCCAACCCCCTTTTCCCCCCCTTCTTTTTGAGGGTGCCGTTGAAGATAGCCGAGGTGTTTCCTCCAAAGATTCTCCCTTTCAAAAGACGCGGATGAGATAATGCGCTCCCTCCTTCCCTTCTTTCCATCCGCATCGGACCAATTCCCCCCTTGACATCTGCCTTTTATGTGGTATTTGATGGAAAGAAACTTCCCCCTCTTTTTCCTAACCCGCGAAGGCCATGACTTTTCCATTTTTTCCCCAGAGCAAGACGGACCCCTTTTTTTTTCCTAGGGAACGATTTTTCTCGGCTCTCAGGTGGGGAGTGTCTGTCCTTTCCCCCCTTTTCCAAGAGCAGGTGAGAAGGCAGTTTGTGGGGCTTTCGAACCCCCCTTCCCGGCCTCGAAGATAGGAATCTCGTTTTGTGATGATCGATGGCATCACTTTGGTTCTGTTGCCCCCTCCCTTCAGGCGGAGAAAAACACGTTTGGGAGTGTGGCCCTTCTCCCCCCTTTTTTTTTCAAAGGGCTGTTGGAAGATATGGTGGACCGAGTCTTTAAAAAATGCGTGTGATTTCTCTCTCCTCTTTTTTAGCGTGGTTCGGCTGACAATTTACCCCTGTGTCTAGTTTTCCCGAGAACTGCAAGAAAGAATACGCTTCCTCCCCTCCTTCTTACGCGATGAACCAAATACGCGGAGGCCAAAGAGGTCTTTTCTTTTCTACACCCTTTTTTCTTTTCCTGCGCGGAGCCTGGAGGAAGGGCTTTCCTCCCCCCTTTCGGAAGCGGTGTGTACGCGGAAAACTTGTCCCCTTTTATTGCTATTTCTCCCTTTTTTAGCGCGAAACGTAAAGCGTTTTCCCTCCTTCCTTCCCTTTTCCCCCGCCACCGGACTCTTGGAAGAAGAGAAGAAAGTTCCACGCATCCCCTTTCTCCGCATCCGCTCCTTCTGCACGGAAAGTAGAAGTCAGATTGAACTTGTTTTCTCTTTTCTTCCCCTTTCTTCTGCAATCAACTAAAACTCGGACATCCTATAATTCTGTCCCCCCCGGCACCCTTTCCCTTTCCATTACCTGACACCCGCCAAAAGATGTTCCGCTCAATTTTGCCTTCCTTTGGAATTCCCTCTCTAGTTCAGAAAGGAAGTGTTGGAAAAATGATCTCCTTCCCTTTCTCACATGGCGATATTCGCATTCCCCCCGGATCCCCCTTCCGGTAATAATACCCTCCACCTTTTTCTCCCTGGTTCGCAGGAGGACGGTCATCTGGGACTTTGATTCTCTTCCCCTTCTTCCCATCCACGGCGAAAGCTGCAATGGCCCTGTTTTCCCTTCCCCTTTCCCCCCTCCCCTCGTAAGGTGGGAGGTACGCACTATCTCCCGCCATTAGTACAGAAGCATTTCTCTCTTCACAACCGCAAAAAAAATGTCGTCCGTCCGGTTGAATGGTCATCCTCCCCCCTTTTCTCTACTCGCGATCAAGAGTACGCCGTTTTTTCTAGTTCAACTTTTCTCCGTTAAGAAAGGGAGGTCCCCCTACGGCATGAAGTAAGGCCCACACTGTCCCTCCTTTAATAGTAAAGTTTTTTCCCCTTCCTTCAAATACATGAAAGGTAGATACAGCTATCCTTTTTCCCTCACCTTTTTTATAAAATTGGAGGCTCTCCCCCTATCCCCTCCCTCGGGTCGGTGGACATTCCACCTCCCCCAATTCCTCTCAACCAAAGAGAGCGACTCCTCTCCTACGGATCGATGTAGACGTGGAATGTTTCTGCCGTTTCTCCTTCTTTTTTTGAGGGCAGTAAGTTTTTACTTTCTTTTAAGAGAGATCGAAGGAAGGGCGCTGTTCCCCCCTCCCCCTCTTGGCTAGAAAATTATTCATAGTGCCCAGCCCTCCCCTCCCGCAACATGTTGATTATAACCGCTTGCGCTTTCCTTTCCGCCCCTCTCCTTCTTCTTCTTTCTCGTCAAGGAAGAGGAGGCTTTTTTCCTTTCTTGGAGATAGCAGGCCAAGAACAATCCACCACCTTTTTTTTGTGTGACCACGCAAATTGCGGAACCATTATCTATCGTGTTATTATTCTTCCCTCTCCCTTTCCTCCTAATAAGTGGTGTTTTTATCTCCCCCCTCTTTCCGGGTTAATGCTTAAATGAATTATGGGTACCGCAATTGTCTTCCTCCATTTTTTTTGCTTTTTTTCTTCCTGCGATATTAAAATAAATGTGTGCTTCTTCCCCCCCCTCCCCCCTCTCCCCACGCAGACTAGGCAGGATTAGCGTTGCTCTTGAAGTCCTCTTTTCAAACCCTTTATTGCACGATGGTTGTAGAGAGCTTTCTTCCTTCTTTCTCTACTGCAGTGTTACCTATGCCGCGCCCGTCCTTCTCCCAACTTTTTCCCCTCCCAAAAAGATGAGGAAAAGTGTCCTCCTCCTCTTTTCGACATCGAAAGACCGTAGCTATTCTGTTCCTTTCGCATCGCGTGTCGAGAATCAGGCTCTCCTCCTCCCTCCTCGATTGCAGTGCTCTGGAAGCTCCGCCACCTCCTCTTGATAAGAGGGGGGGTCTTTTTTTTCGAGAACCTTAAGGGGAGGTGCGACCGTACCCTCCCTATTAAATAGTTCTCCCTCCCCTGCCGGCATGCAGGCCGTTTCTTTACTCTTTCTGAAAGGAGACAAGTTTCAACTGCATCAAGGAACCTAAGGTTTAACTTTTCCTGCTTATCTCTTGGATATAATAAGAGAATATCCTTTGGGGAAGGACAAATTCCTTAAAGGTCTTCCGGGGGGTCGTTCTTTTCTCAAGGAGGATGGAAGAAGGGCGGCCCTTTTCCTTTTTTCAACCCCCGCGGGAAGGAAGGCTTTTTTTTGGAATGGGCAGGAAAAGGACAGGGCAGCTTTTTTTTTTTTTCTCGATCGTTCCTTCTTCCATGTCGGCCAAAAAGTAAAAGAGCCTTCCCCTGGCATCAAGAAAATTATAGTGATATGTATTATTCCTCCTATTTCTCCCTTCTTTCGCCCAAAATTCCTGGTGACCTGAGATAGCCAGTGCTTTTCTTCTTTAGTTCATTTTTTTCCCACAATTAAAGTTCTGAACTATCTCTTCCCCTTTTTTTTTCGGTCCTGGCTCAGTGCAAGCAAAATTATCTGCACTCCCCGGTGTCTTTCCTTTTCACCGGAAAACAGTTTTACCTTTTCCTTTTCATCGCAACAAACAGCTTAGAGGAGTACCGATTTTTTTCGGACTTCCCTTCCCTAGCTCAAACCACGTTAAAGCCCTCCTTTTCCTTCCTTCATGCGCGAAGGATTAAAACCTTTGATGCTGTTTTCCCTTCCCCTTCTTCAGAGTAGGTGGAGCGTCAAGCTCAGCTTCTTCCCCGTTCGCGATAAGCGATGGACTTTTTCCCCTTTAGGTGGTTTTTCCCTCTTAAAAAAGATAAAGACACCCCCCCCCAGTGTTTCTTCCAAATTAATAAAGGCTTATTTGACCCTTTTTTCCAGTTGCCGGAAGATTTTATGTCACTCCCCTTTTTTCTTAGTTCTTCATAAGAGTTCTTTATTTTCTCTTTTTTCTTGCAGAGAATAATTAAAAGTAAGTAGCTTTGTTACTCTTTTCTCTTCACGAAACACGCCAAAAACCGGCGAGAAGCGCCCTTATGCCCCCCCCTCTCTCTGCAGATAAAGGAAGACGTGTCCCCCCTCCCTTTGAAAACAGTGGTGTTATAAGTGGATAATTGCCACACCCCGAATTACTCTCTCCCCAGTGCTAAAAATAGAAAATGGAAGTCCAAATTCCCACCACGGATTCAGATTCTAGGGAGACGTTCTCCCTCTAATGGAGGCAACAAACTGCCTTTCTCATTCCCATACCCCCCCCCCCCGGATAGAAGATAGTTAAGTTTTTACATTCCCTTCCAATGAGTTAATGACCTCCTCCCCCCATGCCACTTCTCCTCCAGTTAAAATTAATGTTCCTTCTCGTTTTTCCTCCAAGAGGAATTTTATGTAAAGACAAAAGACCCCCTTTCCAACCTTTCTTTTTATTGGGCTATTCTTCTTTTCTTTCGTTTTCAAGGATGGAGCGCGGATCTTTCCCTTTCCCCCCCCTGCTCTTGAATATAACGAACACACCTCGGTCTTCACCGCAAGCAACTCGGCCTTTTTCCTCCTTGTCCTTTTTGCCCGGTCTGTAAGAGGGTTACGTTTCTACCCCTTCTTATTCTCAACCCGAAACTCATAACAGAGTCTTTTTTTTTTTTCCTCATTTTTTCCCCTTCCAACCCGGGCATAATAAAGACTATTCCTATTACTTTTTCCCCCCACAGGACGTATCGAAATTGGAGAGTTTTTTCTCCTAGTCATCTGCTGTAGAAGAGGTCTGGCCCTTTTTCCGAGCAAATAAGAGCCAGATTAAGACCCCCCCCCCTCCTTTTTTACTCCCCTCCCTCCCCCTCTCGAGGTTAAAAATAGAGTTTGAGAGCCCCTTCTTCCTTTCCGGATTAAATGAAGGGAAGACGTTAGCTCTCCTTTTCTTCTTCCCTTTTTGGTATGGTAATTGAAGAAAATTGAACGCGCCGCTGGCGGCCCCTCCCCCTTTTCCCGCTTGCGGCTGCTTAGGAAAGAGATGTTTCTGGCCCTCTTTGTTTTCTTTTCCTCCGGGACGAGAAAAAAGGAAGCCACGATGGGCCTTCTTGTTGATATCCTCCTTTCCGATTATGAACCAATAGTGGAGGAATTTTTTCTCTTCTCCCTTCTCCCCCTTCCCCCAAGAAGGACTCATCGAGGGAAGACGCAGCACTCCTTTGCCGACCCCTTCCTCCTAGAGGTAAAGGCAGTCAAGGCACCCCCCCCCCCCGCTGCCCTTTCAGAGTTAGGAGCTCTAAGTACTCTTTTCCCTTCCCCCCCCCCCTCTATGAAATGCCCAGAGGGGCGAAACTCGATGTTTTTTGGGCGCGTATATAGTAAAAAGAGTAAGATTTTCTTTGTATGAATTTTTTATTCTGCTAGAAACCCCCTTGTTCCTTTTTTTACTTTTTTTCGCGGATAATGGGGTCTTTCCTTCTTTTTTCCCTTTCATTTTCCCCTTTAACAGTGAGGAACAGTATTCTGCCTCCGGGTTTCTCTTCAACTTGAACCAAGAATCAGAGGCTATAGCCCCTAACTCCTTGTGATGGTGAATCACTTTAAAGGAGGTCTCTCCCCCGGAGAAAACAATTCCCCTCAATCACAATCGAGGTTGTAGAGGCCCCTTTTTTTTTCAGTCTTTTTTTTGATTCAAGAGCAGGTTGGAGTTACTCGTTATCTCAGATCCTGCGGCAACTGGAAAACGAATCACTCCCTATTGCCCCCCCCCCCCTTCCCCCCCCCCCCGGGGTGGTTCCTCCCCAAAGCCGCCGGGTTAGGGGTCTGTGTTCCTCCAGTCTTTTTTTTAAGAAAACGCGCTGCCCTGCCTTTCCGGTTCAGTTGCCAAGAAGCACTTTCTTGCAGTTCATGGTGGCCGGACTGTCCCACACGGAAAACTCTTTCTTTTTTTTTTCCTTTTGCTTAAGGGATCGAGAAGAGCCGCTTTTTAGTTGGTCCGCCAAAGTATTCTAATGTTCTTCTTTTCCTCCCGGCGATAGGAAGATCTGGAATCTCTTTTTTCCCCTCTGGCATTCAATTTGGACGGCCAGGTGCTAGTCCTCGGATCCTTTCCCCCCCGTTTTGGGAGTGTGGCAATATCCACGTCCTCCAAGTGCTGTCTGGAAGAATATGGTGGCCCTCTTCCTGAACGCTTCTTCCTTTATCTATCGAAAGCGCTCCTTGGTTGGGGGGTTGGTGGAGAGTTTTTTCCCTCGTGAATTCTTTTTCCCCGAGGAAAAAGAGACGGAAATTTTTCCGAGCAAAATGAAAGAAAAGAAATCCTCCCCCTTTCTCCCAATGACGCAATGCGTATTTCCCGCTTAGGCCCAAAGCTCTTTCCAACTGCCCCTCATACAATCCGAGCGCTGCTGCTTGGAGGAGGGATGGAAGAAACCTTTTCTTTTCGGCTTTTTACGCCGGAAACTGTCCACCACCTCCTGGCTGTCGACGGTCCATCTCTCTTTTCCCGCGTTTTTTCCGGAAATCAGAAGCGCTGCTGAACCCGTCCCTTCTCGCCTTCCGACGCATCAAAGGCGATCCTCCTTTGGACGTTTTCCTTCCCAGAAGAAGGAGGCCCGTTCCCTTTCTTGAAAGTGGTTGTTCTTCCCTTTCCTTTTTTTCCCCCCCCCCTCCAACTAAAATCGGACCTCCTTATGCGCTTGTGAAGGCAGACCGGAACAAGACGGTACACTTTCCCCCCCCTTCCTTTTTTTTAGTGAAGAGATAATTTGGCTTGCCCCCCCCCCCCCCTTTTTGCAGGGAGAGAAGTCCTTTTTTTTTTCCCTTGCCGTGCCGTATGTATGCCTCCTATAGCAGGTCCCCCCCCCTCCCCCCGCGTATTTCTTCCCCTTTAGAACAAACAACTCGGCATGTCCCCCCCCTATCTTGTCTTTATGCCATGGTTTTTTCTTTTCGTCTTTTTCATCTGGGCAGTGTGGCGCATTCGTCCCTTTTTCCAGTAGGCCATCCACGGCGAAATTTTTTTTCCCCTCCAACCCGTTAAAACTAGCACTCTTCCTCTTTTTTTTCCTTATGGTTCTAACCTTTCCAGCAGCATTTACGAGCGACGTCCCCCTCCCTCTTTGTATTAAAGGAGGGAGTTTTTTATTTTCTTGATCTAAAGAGAGACGAACCCTCCTTTCGACTTACCGTGGAAAAAGGAGTTCCTTGAGCCCCCCTACCCATGTAGAAGCAACGTCTTTCTCCCCCCCCCCCCCCTAGCTTCCCCCCCCTTGAAGGAAGGAAGCAAACAAGTTCTGAGAAAGACTGGTTAATAGTAAGTTTCCTTTTCTTTCAATTTATTCCCTCTCCGATATAAGAAAATGCACACCCCACATTTTTCGGAAGCTTACAGTTCCCCCCTTTTGATTCCCTTCAAAATCCTGAGAATGAGCTGCCGAGATCTCTCCAAAAAAAAGAGAGGAGAAGACGCCCTTTTCCTCCGCTCTTTTTCTGGAACGTACTTTGGACATGCGAGCTGCCTCTTTCAGGAGGTAAGGTGGTTAATATGTGCTTTCCCTTCCAGTTTTAATCAGGTCAAAAAAAATTCATTTTATTTCCTCCTCTTCGCTTAAAAGAAAAGGTGCCTCCCCCCCCCCTTCCCCCCCCCTTTGGATTTCCCCGAGCAAAAAACGCTAAGCCTGCCTAGTCTGCGTTTCTTCCCTACGGAGGAGGGGGGGCCTCCCTCCCCCTTTTTTTCCCAGGAAAGACCCCCCTTTGTGGTTTTTTTTCCCCCCCCTCCCCCTTTCGGAAAAATAGAGAGGGAAGC
>Ga0179593_1590534_pt1 | contig 15380 bp, 22 predicted proteins | sample CZODoug2_1_08_16_FD_185931 | JGI IMG/M metagenome (GOLD analysis project Ga0179593, IMG submission 185931) | Vadose zone soil fungal communities from Angelo Coast Range Reserve, California, USA - CZODoug2_1_08_16fungal (PacBio error correction) | ecosystem: Environmental > Terrestrial > Soil >... | reverse complement strand
GCGATCCCGGCCTCTTCGTTCTTTCCGCATCAAGAACCGATGTCCCTCCTCGAAACCCCTCTTCCACCTAATGATCTCCCCCCACTTGAATGTCTTCTTGCAACCAACGACTAAACGCTCTCCAGTATCCAGCCTTTGGCAGTCCCCCCCCCCCTCAGGAGTCGCCGTCGCAGCGCCCAGGGCCGGTGTCCGCAAATTGTTTTTTTGTGATCCCGTTATTCCTTCAATACCGACTGCCTCTCTCGAAGAGAATTTTTTTTTGACAAGTTTTCCCGAACCGCCGGACCAGTGACCAGAGAGCCGCAAGCGACAAAACACGTTAGAGCCATACCATGGCGCAAGGCGTGGCGACTTTTTTGTGTTTTCACCCAGTACGGCTCTTGAAGATTGCCACCATGTTCACGGGCCAGGAGCGAAAAAACGAAGGCTTCCTGCTTTTAACATTGAATCATTTCCCCCCCGTTTCGGAGAGTTCCCTGAGGCGTTGACGAGTCAACCCTTATTCATCAGATCTAAATTTCATGGAATTACAATAATAGGAAAGCATGGTCGGTCGTTCCATGCATTCTCGTCATATCCCCTCCTCCGTCCAAGTGTGCAGAGTGAAAGGGTCTCTCCAGGCCCTTTCCCATCCAACGACTCCAGCCTCGCTTTTCAGATGGACCCTTACCTTAACATCAGAGGCCCTGCAGGATTTCGTTCCAAGAGGTTCTTTCGTTCACATGGACAGTAGACGCCTTGATTTTTTTCCGATCGTTTGGGCCCGATACCTGACTGCCCCCCCCCATTTCGTTAGCCCATAATCCTGTTTTTAAACCGATCCGACCGCGCTAAAGACTGATCATGTACAACGGCCATATCTACAACTCCGCCTCCTCCCCCCCTAAGCTTCTCGTATTGGCCCCTTCATATCCAACCTTCTTCCCGTCTCTTCTCTCATTACGACGTCGGCCGAAAAAGCCCAGAATGATTTCTCCTGTGTCTCCCCTTCAGTCCTACGGAACTAGTTTTTTGTTTTACCGTATAGTTCTGGAAACCCACCCAGAAGGCTTAACAGAGCTTCCCCCCCCTGCGCCGCCTTCCTGCTAGATCGAAGATATCCATCACCCTACAAAGAAATCCCCCCAGTCCGAAGTCCGCGCCATTTGTCCTCCCTTCGCCCGCTCCTATATGCGCTACTAACGTGAAAGGCGTTGCACCCGACACTCTCCCTCGCCCCATCCCCCTTTTTGTTCCAACGCGTCACTCCGTCTCACGCTCGATTCACTGTCCCGGCATTCCTCTACTTCCCGAGACCCCCCCCCCCTGTATCCCCCTAGAGCCTGGAGTTTTTTTTCAATTTTTAGGAATCTAACGTCTTCCTTAATCCAAGAAGGCGGTTTTCTTTCCCCTCCGTACTTAATGGGATGTTTTTCCCTGCCCCCCCCCCAAGGGTCGCCCCTTGCGCTGTCTTAAGATTCCCTTCCTCTTCGCTCCCCTTCAATGATCCTTGTACTACCCCTCCTCCTCTTCCCGGCCTGAGACTCCTCCCAACAATAAAATTTGGGCATGCGGCAAACCCCACCGAAAATTCTGGGATTCTCGTGGCAAATGGACCCCGTATTATCCTCTCCCTTCTACCCCTCCTGAGGTTTTAGCAAACATTCTTTCTCCTTCACTAAAAGAGGCGACATAGCTATCCCGAAACCGTGAATGCAGACTGATCTTTTGTTCCCCGAGTCCACTAATTCAGCCCCTCTCTTCCATCCAAATAAGAATCACCGGGACAAAGCACCCGAGCCCTCTGTCCGATCCGCTTTTTCAGTCCCGACCCCCCCGGAACATTTAAACCCCCAAGATTCCGCACCTCGTCAAAGCCCCCGAACCCCCCTGATAACCTCCAAATCCCTTGCCCACTGCTGTATTCAACTGAATTCAGCGCGGCGTTGAGCGTCCTTGGCCTTAAATCCACCTCCCCGGGCTGGCGCGGAGTCCCACCCCCCCCTCTTCCCGACCAAACCCTGTTACCCCATCCTCTACCAGGATCACCCCGCCCGAGAGCTCCTATCTACTTACTTTTCACCCCTTCTATTCGGCCTTTTAAGGAAATTAATCGTCCCCCTATGTTCTCCCAACACGAAGCTCGGTCCGCGAGGTCTTCTGCTTTTCGCCCCTAAACCCCCACAGGCCCCCTGTGAGCCCTTTCGACTTTGGGCGTCGGACGAGCTTGGGACGATCCCCGATACTCATCCCCCGTCTGGCACTTACAAATCCCCGATCCCTCGAGCGAATTTCCTAAGACCCCCTTTTTTCCCCTCCTCTCCTTTTTTTGAGAGAGTCTTTCTTTGCCAGGACTTCCCTCTTCCCGCGAATTCGATCGTCGTACGTTTTGTTTGTGCTGCAGCCGGTCAGGGCGACCGGATCCCAATTTTCTTTTCTCTGTTGAGGACTTTTTCCCGTAATCGCTCCATCCAACCGACCCATTTGCTTCGTGTGCCCTGTGGCTGATGGTTTGTTGGAGATGTCCTGGTCACAGTGAGGCTTATTTTTGATTCCAATGAAATTTTTTCTTTCTCCAGGAACATTATACTTCCCCTCTTGCGTGGTCTTTTTCCTCGTAGTACGAGATCCTTCCGCTCTGCGGCTCGGTTCCTGTAGACGTGGAAGTCCCAAAGGTTTGGCGGGCTTCTGTGTTGTTCTTTACCCAGTCCAGACCCTCGTTTCTTACTTCCGCCTTGACTCCTGTCGCGACTTTTACGAATGGAATAACCCCTTTTCATTTTGAAACTCCCCCGGTCTTTGTCCTCTGTTTGTTGACTTTGTACGCGTGGCTCCCTATCGTCGCGGGCTAAGGTAAGCGCCGTCCATTCCCTAAGATGTTTCCTTCCTCCTCCCATTATTTCTAGGTTCCTGTACCATTATTGTGTTCCGATCGAGCGTGAGGGGTTGTGACTGATTCTCTCCTCGCAGTCTTCTTCGTTTATTGAGTACGTTCTCTGAATGGTTTTTGTCTCTTTCTGGATTGTTTCTTCCCCATCTGATTTATTTTTCTCCCACTCGGGATATAGGTCTGCGCCGAATGCCCAATTCGTTTTTGAGTTTAGCTCCCCCCCACTCTTTGCAGGGGAAGCTTTTGAGCCACCTTCTCTTCTGTAGACTTCCAGCCCGGTGATCGTTAGAGGCCTTTTCCCTGGCTGAATGAATCGGATCCAGTGTTTTGGTCTCGCCCTGGCCACTTCCCTTTTTCCTTCAATAACTTTCTTTTCAAGGAACCGCTACTTGTTTGATGTCAGCGGATCGTGGCTGTATTAATGGTTATGTTCTCCAACTGTCTCCGTAGTTCCCTTTGCAGAAGTTACCCAATGGTTAGCGGTCAGAGATGTCCGGGAGTTATCGAGTGTTTTTGTACTCTGCTACTTCAATGATGGCGTCCCTTCCTTTTATCTTTGCCAGCTTCCCTTCTCGTAGGTGTTGAGCATAGAGGAGGGGCGAGATGTCGCGGTAGCCTTCCCCTTAGAATTTTATTCGTGTTCGCCCTATGGGGTGATTATCTCTTTGTGAGATATTCTATCATCGGGGAGACGCTATGGGGTGAAGGTTTTCTTTAACAATCCCCTAGTGGTTCTTTCCTCTCAACTATAAGAAGCTCTCTGCTCGCGAGGCTTTCGTTAGATAAGTAGTCTCCCCTGGTCCTCCTATTTTTTGTTTTTGAGTCTACCCCCTTCCTGATGGTTTTAGGATAGCGCTTTGCTTATCCCCGGTTCCCCGTCAGGGAGATTTTGACCGGTCCTCCAGGTAGTTGTTAGTCTTTTAATTGGGTCATCAGACTATTTTCCGGGCTCGGCTCCTGGACAGGTGGGGCTCTGACCCGTCCTGTTTTTCGCATCCCCCCCCCTTTGAGATTTCCCCCCCCCCCCACTAATTTCTTATCTCTAGGTTAGATTGAGAAGTGAGCGATTCCTCCTTGGCGTTTCTTTTCGTCAATGAACGTGCATTCATAGCCCAAATAGATTTAATTGTGTAAATTGATTGGCACGACAGGGCAGGCCATCCACTTGCCCGCTTCGGAGGAGTGCTCGAGTTTCCCTCTCCCTTTCTTGCCGGGGACTCTCTCTTTTTCTCCAAGCTCGGGAAGAGAAATTCTTTGGGGCGAACTCTATTATCAAACCCCCATTTCCTTTCGTTCGGGAGGAAACGTCTCAGGAGTCTTTTTTTATTCGCGAGCTCTTGTGCAAGAGCTAGCTTCCTCTCCGAGACCTCTCCCCCCACTCCCCCCCCCCCTTATCCCTATTCTTTTAGATTTTGGCGGAGTTCCCGATTCTGTATTCTTCGAGATGCGTTCATTTCCCATTTTGTCCTCCTAAGACGCGGATTTATGATCCTTCATGGTAATTTTATGGTCCTGATGCCGATATCTATTGAGAGGCCTAGAGGGAATTTGCGTGCTTGCGCTCGTACGCCCATTAGGGTCTGGGCCCTTGAACGAAGATTTATTTTCTTAGCTCCATTGTAGGGTCCTTTTTTTTTACAGTTTGGGATGCCCCATGCTTCTGTTAGGGATTTGACCTATGTGTCGCGGACTTTAGACCATTATGATGTACGGTGGCCGCGACCCTTCTCGAATTAGAGGACTTCCTCTTTATCTCTCTTCCTTTTTTCCTTTTTTCCATAACTCAGTTGTTGAGAGAATTTTCCTCGAGGTCGTATACGCCCTTGGCCTAGTACAAATTGGGTCCCCCCCCCCCCTTCCCCTTCGAATCTCTAGACCACCGCTTTCACACCCCACTCCGGAATTTTTAAGACGCCAACCCAACCCAGTGGACCCATAAGGCCCCCACCGCTGGGAAGTAACCACTTTGGATTAGTTTCATCGACCCCAGGGTTTCGATTGCGGCTCAACCTTGGATTTTTCCCAGCTATGAATTCCACCGACCCTAACCCTTAATGTCCAGCTTATCTATAGCGCCGTCATTCGGCCATTGCTAACCGACGCCCGCACGCGAATCTTATAAGCTCCAGATAACCTTTATGATCCTCCTGGTTAGAACTTATTGTACTCCCACTTCCGTGCTCTTTTCGCCACCCCCTTGCGTCAACTTGACCCCACACCCCCCCTACGCCTTTTAACTTACGCTCTAATACCTCCACTCCACTGGAATGTCTTTTTCTGCGCCTTGTCGTGAGCCCCCCTTACTCCCCCCTTCGCCTTCCCCTCCTCCATTTTTGGAAACATGCATTCCATGCTTCTGTCCCTTGCATCTGCCTCGGCTTCTCCCCCTAAGACTCGTTATGGCAGTATTAGTTATCCCTGATCCACTTAAAGGGGTAACCCCCATACTTGTTTGTTTTTTGGTAATGCGCATTCGCCCACCGTGCACCCCCTCCAGGTGACTTCGGGTCCCCCCACGGTGTATGTAGCTATAACCGGCCATCGCGGTGGATAGCTTCTTTTTGTCCCCCCTGCCAGTCTCTTGCGACCCCTTTGTCCTCTCCTCAGCCAAGCCGTTTCTCAGTTGCTACGACCCTTTTTTCAATGCACAACACACCGGTTGAAATATCTTCCATCCCCCCTCCTTTCCCCCCCCACCCCATGCACTAAGTGAGCTGGCCCAAGGACCTAAAAGAAGGATTTCCCTTTCCCCTAAACCTTTTCTCCCCCCGCTTCCGTTAAAAAAAGCCTTTTTACTTACCAATAAAGTGTCCCCACCTCCCCTCACGTGACACCTGATTTTCCCTCATGCCGACCGGACATCCAGCGGCCCCCCCTCTATACGGATGGGATACCCTTCAACCGCACCTCTTCCCTACTCATACAAACTACCCCAGTAAGGGCTCATCGTTTCACGTATTCCCTAGGGCCACCTTCCACAAAACGCAACACTTCTCCGGCCCATTAGCCGTGCGCCACCTCTTGACCGCATCCTCCACCAACCCCCGTCACCTTAGCAGACACCCCATGTCCTCATGCCGACAACCCCCCCGCCTTTTTCTACCTCCTAAACGATTGTCGCCTACACTCTCACACACCGACCCAATACGATCCCCCTCGACCCCCTCCACTGCGCTACGACAAGCCCTCCCCGCAGACTCCCCTCTCCCATGGGGACCCACGGTGGGCCCCTCCCCCACCCCCCCCCCCTCCCCCTCTACACTACATAAGAGCATTAACCGGCTGACCCCTTCAACGCCCCGCAGTTTATTCATACGAGGTCTTAACGACCCATGAAACGCCGATAGGAAAATGACCAGTGAACACACCTAAACACCCAAGTCGCTCCTACTACCACCGCAAACATCCATCGAGAAAACCTCTCTGCTATAAACCTAAATTAACGACCCGATACCCAATCCTTCAGTCAGGACCATCCCCTTAATTTTTTTCAAGAAGATACCCCATGCACGCTTGGAATCGTTCGTCTATTGGCTTCCTAATGACCCCTTCCACTCCGACACGCTTGAACCCCCCACCTACTGACCTTTTTCCCGATCCAAATACCCCCTTTTGGACCCTGGGTACAACCCCCCCCAAGGATTCCCTCCATTTTTTTCTCCCCCATATTACCCAATTCCTTTAATATGGCCTCTCCATGATAGTCCTTCTTACCCCTTAAAGCTCTTTTACCTCTTGGAGATATTCCCCCCACCAGTTGACTTGAAAATCCCCCTGTAAAGATGGTTGATCTCTTTCTATCCCCCTCTACTATTTAAATAGACTTCGAACTTGTTTACATCCCATAAGGACGACCATCGACCAGACCGTGAGCAAAGCAGGACTCCGAACTCAAAGAAGGCCAGATATTTTATCAGAGCTTTTCTTAGTCCCCCCCTCCTCCTCTCGCCGATCTTTCCAGGCCCCTACGCACCTGGGAACTACGTATCCTGCTTGGACTTGTTAAATTACTTTACGTCCCACACCCCTTTACAACAGACTCCGCCTTACCCATCCCCCCTTAACCAAGATAGAACCCTCCGCGTCCCCCTTTTCACCATTGCCAAAACATCGCGAGCGTTGAGCAATCCTCTCCCTTACTACCTTATCTTTGTTGTTAGATTGGATTTCCCCCACAAATACTTCCCGCCAACCACGCTTTTTTTACCTCCATCTACCAGCACTCACCTTAAGTCCTCTGGATTTAAGTCTCTAGTAATCCTCCTTCCAACCGCATTTTTCTTTCTCTGTCCGTTTTCATCTGCACATTCTTTTACGACCCCTTCAATGGGACCCATGAATACCTCCTTCTCGAAAAAACCCCAACTGCCGTCCACCATTTTCTCTGGGCTGCGGCGTCGATTAATTGTAGGCGACTCTCCTATTACTTAGCAGTTTCAGTCAAAGTGGCCGGCGCATAGACCAACCCCATCCCCCGTCGGGAAATCTTTCTCAGAAACCCTCTTGTCTCTCCCCCCTCCCTTGTTTTTTTTTTTTTCTCGTATGGCGAGCAGGAAGATCTCCTCTTCCCCCCGATGTATTATTTTCGTTTCCTGTGTTTCTCCCCGACTGTATGATTGTTCATGTTGCAGGCGACCCATTAAGCTCTCCCTCCCCAGTTTTTTCCCTTTCTCTGGTGAGTTTTTTATACTAAGAATCTCATTTTTCCCAACAGAGCGTTGTGCTCTTCCTTTTTGTTATCAACTGAAACTGGTGCCTTGAATTTCCCTGTCGCTCCCTCGGACGGTCGTGTAGCGGAAGATAATCTCCCCTTTAGGTTCTTTTCTTAAAGGTTTCTCTTTCTTTGGTCAAGCTCCCCCCCCCACCCCTTTGGTTGGCGTTCTTTCTTTGTATAAAGAGCCCCCTATCGTGTTTTGCAATTGACGAGCACCAGACCTTTCGGAATACCTTTCGGGTCCAAACCCCGTCCATTTTTGAAAGAGGTCTTTGAATGGGATGTTGACCGGTTCACTTGCCTTTTGGTGCGGTGTAAATTTGCAGAGACGAAGAGCTTTCTTGTGAGAATAGACCTCTTTTTGTGACGTAAAGGATGCGTCGGTTTCCCCGTGCCCATCCTCTCGATGGATTTCCGAGAATTCGAGCGCTTATAGTCACTTAGTTGTTTTTCTTGATTTATCGCTGAGTTTCGCCTTGAGTTCGTATTTATCCGTGTTTGCGTCCCTATTTCTCTTTGATCGGCGGGGTTTCCGAGTCACTCTTTCTGATTTTTTCTCCCGCAATTGCTTTTTTTCTCTTTTTCTTCCCCTGTCCAGTCAGAACTTCTCGACGTAGAGAAATTCCTATAAGGTGATGAGAGGATGCGTCACTGTGTTATTAATCTCTTATCTCTATCATTTGTTCCCGGGGTCTCCCTAACCTAATTTCTCTCCCTTTTAAGTCCCCCCCCGATTCTTATTGCGTACTTAAGTTCTTTTGGATGGGATTATGGTTACCATGTTCACTTGCGGCCAACGACTTGAAAGGGATAACGTCATGGTTTCCTGTTCCCTTATATTATTCCTTTCCAATTGTTAATTCTAGTCTTCTCCTCTTTGATTAGTACATCCTGCAGGAATTCTGGAGTATCCTTCGTTGCCGCCGACGTCTTGATTCCCGGTCGATTTTCCCTTAGACTTTTTTCTTTCCCCCCCACTTGGTTCCCCCTCCTAGGTAGGTTCGTTTCTATTAGAGGGGATGACGGGTCGTGTTAGTTTGGGTTGGTTGGTTGGATTTGTTGGAGTGGTTTTTTTTGCTTTGTTTGTTTTTTTGTTTTGGTGATATTTGGGGGTTTCTTCTTGGGGAATCTTTTCTGTTGTTGTTGTGGGGTGTAGTTGTTGAGCGTTGTGGGCGGGGTGGAGGGTTTTATTTTTTGTTTTTTTGGTTTGGTTTGTTGGTGGGTGTTTTGGGTTTTTGTTTTTAAAATGGTTCTGGTGTTTGGGTGTTTTGTGTGTGGGTGGCGGTTTTTGGGGTTTGTTTTTTTTTTTGTTTTGCTTTTTTTTTTTTTCTGGTTTTTTGGGGAGAGGATTTTTTTTTTTTTTGGTTGGGGTTTTATATTGGTTGTGGTGTTTTGTTTTTGTTGTTTGTTTTTTTCTTTTTTCTCTGGTGTGGTGGGCGTATTGGAGTTTGAGAGGTTTTTTTTTTTTTGAGGTGTTGGTTGGTTTTTGGGGAGTGTCTCTCTGGGAGGTTGTGTGGTGCTCTGTTCGAATGTTGTGTTGTCGTGGGTGGCTCTGTTGGGTGGCGCGGGGTGGTTTGGGGGTTGCGGGGTCTTGCGTTGTTCTTTTGGGTGTTTTCGGTCTGCGGAAGGGAAGGGCCGGGCGGTGGGGTGTGGTGTGGGCTCCCGGGGGTTTTGGGCTGTTTTAGAGTGTGTGTTTTGGGTTCTTGTGTCAGGGCCAGGAGACGCTGGTGGATCTCCGCGCTGACGCGGTTCCCTCTACTCCCCCCCCCGAGAAGGTGTTAGGAACCGTCCACCCTACGCAGCAGCTCCCTGGCTCTCATCGCATCGTCGCTATCTCCACTGTGCCCACCCCACTGGCAGCATTACCGATCCCCCAACCCTGACTGTTCCGTCGTTACTTGTGTCTCACATAAACTCCATGACATCTTTAATTTTGTAGGCGCCACCAGAAACCCTGCCAGCGACGCGCGAAGTGTCAAGGCAGAGACCCGCACAGGTGTATTTTCCGAGACGGAACGAACCCCGTATCGGCTATTTACCTGGCGAATCAGCGGGCGGATCGAGGCTGCCCCTGATAGAAGATCAATGATATTGGACGCAGAATAGGCGCCCGTGTCCCGAGAATCGTGTCCAACTAGTATTTACAGGGAAAATGATTTGGGGGCCCCTCTACAGAGGGTGTGAGAGATTGCATGCTGGGGGGAATTGACCACTTGTGGATCAGACGGCGAGAGGGCGGTTTGCAGATTTGGATTTTAGCGGAATACTTTTTTCAGCACCACCCGACCTGCTACTCGAGGCCATCCGACCCTACCACGAGCGCGAAACTACAAACATCTATAACACCTTCGGTCCCCTGTCAATTTTCCCCGCCCAACTTTTTTTACCGCCGACGCGAAACTGAAGGGGGGCCATAGAGCCACAATACAGACATAACTTTACGACTCCTGCGGTCCCATCCCCCACTGATCCATCCGGTCCACCCTATGGGATCCGGTTCCCCGGAACGTTCCAGCCAGAACAGTACGAATCACGCAGGCTTGACCCGCGGTCTTTACCCGCACCCCACCCACTACCGGCGCTTTTTAAGCGGAACCCCCCTGAACAAGACGTCTCTTCCTGTCCCTTCACCCCGCCTCCTCCGTCTCATCGACACCCGAACTCACGGCGAGTAGCGCGCAAGGAACTCTCACCCCTCCTCTAGCTGTAGCACCGCGCGACCGGGCTCCCCGGTTCCCGGGTGCCGGCCGCGCCCCCACCCCACCTTCCACGCGTGGGGTGTGTTCAGTGGGTACCCTTTCTGCGTGTCGTCCCGGGTCCGAACGCCCCCCTTAGACAAAGCTATCTATTAATTGCGTGCCACCGGCTCCTCCACTACTGTGGGTACATAGTTGCGCCGCTTTCTTTACCCTCTACTTGACCCCCTTCCCCCCGTAGGCGTCTCAGGACACAGGCGACCCGGCCTGAGGGTTGATATAGAACTTCCGAGGATTGCGAATCATTTTTGCACCCTATTCCTCGAACCTCACCCACTGGAACAGGCGCCTGACGGCTGAGCGTGCAAGCAAAGTATACGTTCAGTGGCCTGCGTTTTTGAGATGACCTAAGGCTATTCGCAACTGTAGACTCGGCTGGCACTAGAAGGGGGACAATTCTCCCCTTGTAAAACGATTTAGCCCTGACCTATCTTATTGTCTTTTGGCGCTTCTTGATTTTCTCGTCCAGGTAGTGGACGCCCCCGGTTCTAGCAGGAGGAAGCCTGATGGAAGCCCTGTAGAACCCACCCTTAGCCCTTAGGGGGGATATGGAAGGAAATCTACTTGGACCCAAAGAGACATTTACCCTCTTGGCTTCGAAGTGCAACGTTGGGGTAGCCGAGATATATACCCGGACTTATTGTGGTGGTCCTTGCCCCAATCGCGAATTAAGTAATGTTTCACAGGGGTGTAGTATTTTCCCTCCTTTTTAGGAATTTCTTCTTCTTTCTCTTTTTATTTAGATGTAGGAAGGGTATCCATGATGAGTTTCCTCCGCCAGGCTCCCATGGACGGCAGGGATCGAATTCTAATATCTCGTTTGTGGTTCGGAGTATTCCTTTTCTTCCCCTTTCACTTCAGTTCTACCTTCCTTCCCGAAATGTTTGATAACAGCTCCCTTTGTACCTCATACGGACCCGCGCCCTACTGATTCCCACAAGTCATGCTGACCCTCGCCACCTCACTTATCTCCTAATGCTAGATGGAAGTACACACACCCATGAGCTGCCGTACTTATTCTGCCCACCCCCAAACCCCTTTCTTCCAGCTAATCAAGCATCTCTGGCCGCATGTATCGGCAGATCTGAAAGATCTTCCGCATAAGAAGCCTCGTTTCCTTGCGCTGAAACCGTTTACCTCCCCCTTCCCCCACCCCACCGCGCGACGCTAGACCACACCCGCTCAACGCTTCGAATCCTTTTGCGAAGGTTTAGGGAGATTCTTTCCTTACTGCGGTTCTCCCCTCTTTTCTTGCCCCCCACGTTCTCGAACAACCGCCGATCTTAAGGACTTTTCAAATGCAGCACTTGTCCCCTTTTCGCTGGCAACAGGCGCTTGTCGTCTTAGTAATCCAAAAACAAGACTGGCAACGACCGCGGGCAAATCCCCTTAATTCTGTCGACTCTCTCACTCTCCGAATCGAAAGTTGTCGGGAAACGGTCTCCCCCCCCCGTTTTCCCTTTTTACAACAGTCATCCAAAGAAATGTATTAGGTTTTTCATATGCCGCTGATTTTTTTTAAAATTCGGCATTACGATCCCAGGATTCCTGCTCCTTTGGAGGATTAGCTTCTTCTTTTGTTTCCCCCTCCCTCCTCTACTTCTTTCGAAGTTAGAACATAGGTAACAGCATTAGCCGTTCGCTACGCCAATTTTCACCCCCAACTTCCCCTCTCTAAAAAGAAGCTGGCACCAAGAGCATATTTTTTCCACTCTTTTTGCCAAGGATCTCCCCGACGGCTTCTGCTTCCATGAGCCTCAACACCTCCTTCTCTTTTAGTCCCAGATCTTCCACCCGCCTCTCTTTCTCTTATTCCCTTTCCCCCTCCCCAGAATTTCTGTCCACATTATCAAATGATTGAGAAGTCATCCTGCTCTGCCCTCTCTCTACTTCTGCTTAACGTCCCAACTCTACGACGAACCTACTGGTCCCCTTGGACCTTCCCCCCTCTATCCCTTTTCCCGGATATATTGCGCACGCCCCCCCTGATAGTCAAGATTTTTCCAAGCAGAACCTCCCTCAATTCTTTTCCCCAACTTCCTACGTTCACGCTCCCCCAAGTTCCCGCTTTTTTCGCCAGACAATTTCCCCACATCCCCTCCTTCCTTTCTGATTTCCCTTTCCCTGACCTCCGAAGAGCAGGAATACCCGACTGCGGGTTTTCTAATCCTCTTTATTTCCTGCGTCCTTGCTTCACCTTTCCCCCTTGCTCAGACTGAGATTTTCCCCCAGAGACAATTTTATCCTTCCCCCCTCCTCCTTTTCTATTGCCGGGATTTTTCCTTCACCATTTTCCGATATGTCTACGGGTCAGTACAACCCTTATTTTGATGACCGCCTACACTTCCATCTTCTTGCTCTTTCGCGCCTTCCGATCTCCTCAAGGAGCTAAATTTCTCTTTTTGAAACCCCCCTAAAACCATTCTTCATTTTCCGCAATTCTCCTCGAACTCAACATACCCCTCGTCTTTAGGAGGATCTAGATAGGCAAACAATTTTCGACCCTTCTCTCTTTTCCCCATTCCCCCTTCTTTTTTCCCTGACCTAGACTCTCAGATGAGGAAACTCTTCCCCCCCCTCTTATTTCGAGCCCCCCGGCCCAATACCCCCGACTTTGAGCATTGTCAAAGCAATCAAACACGTTCTCAGCCTCTTCATCTCTTATTCCTTCCTCCTAGCGAGAATTTAACTTAAGGTCCAGGGCAATCCCCGGTCTTTTTTTTTGGTCTTGTTCTTTTCACCCCCAAAAACCCTCCCTCACCCCCAACGTTGGAAATTAAACGATTATACAAGTCTTCTTCTCTTCCGTACTCTTCCTCCTCCGTGACCCCTTTAGGAGCGGTTCTTGAAACTTTCCTTTTTTTCTTCCCCCCGTTTTACGCCTCTACGGTTACCCGTCTATTTTCGAAGAAAGTAACCCCCCGCCCAGGAAAGGCACCGAAGTCTTCCTTCTGTTTTCTTTTTTCTCTCGCTTTTCTCCTTTCCGGCTCTGACCCAAAGCAAAAACCCCCCTCTAATCGAATCCCTCTTCCGGCTCGCCATCTCTTTCCGTTTCCTCCCTAAGTTTTGTTTTTGCTGGTTCTGATGTTCGGGGAGATAAGGATAGTCTTTTCGTTTCTTTTCTGTTCTTTTTTCGTTTCCCCTGTGACTTGGAGTCTTCATCGGAGCGAGCATTCCTCCTAATACTCTACAGGAAGTTCCCTTTTACCTTTTGGGTGTTGATTTTATTTCTAATAATCATAGCTGGTCACCTCTGTGAAGATTGCTTAGAGTTTTATAAATTAACCTTGGTTTTTCGTGGACAAGTTCTCCGCCCCCCTTGGGTATGTAGAGGATTTCCTTTAGCTCTTTCGTTGTGTCTGTTTTAGTCTTGAGTTTCCAAGTAGAACAACGTTTTTGTGTGTGAGGGCTCAGTCGCCCTACCAGCTTAGCTCGTGTTTTTTTATTGACGCGTCAACGCGCAGTCGAGCCGCCTTCCCGAAATAACAGGGCAAGGTTCCCTGTCTTTTCGAATGCGTTTTTGACGGGGTTCCTTTTTTGCCTCTTTGCTATCCACTTTTCGGTTTTACCCCTTTTTTTTTCCGGCGACGAACTTCTATGGACTTCTCCCTAGGACATTTTCTTATTTATCCCTGTTCTGCGGAGGTTGGCCACTTTTTCCATCTTTAGCGATGAGGATCTTTGTTAGAATTTTTTTTTTTCTCATCTCCTCTTCTTTTATTCTCATTCTTTTTTTTCCTCCGGCTTTTGAGTTCTCGAGATTTTTTCGACATATGTTATCCCCTTTGAGTTCTCCGGATAAGGAGCGCTCCAAAGTATGGAGAAACCTCTTTCTTGTGTTCGGTTTTTTCTCCCCCCCAATTTTTTTTCTCGCGCTTCGACATTCCTCGGTTCTCCCTTTCCCCCACTGTCTTTCTATTCCCCTTTGTCAATTCTTTTGCCTAAGTGCGGTACTACAGATAAGGTCTTCTCCTTTGGTGGTGACATTGTAATCCCGGCCCTGCTCTTTAGACACCTCCTTCTGTATGCGCGGATCAGCTTCTTGATTCATGTTCCCCCCCCTGATCGCTGCCTCTCTCCTTCTTTCCACGTGTTTTTACTCTGCCGTTTGTTTTTACCTGGGGAGATGATTTCCACTTCCTCCTTTCAGTCCTTTTCAGTTTAGTAAGTTTCCAACTGAAAGATCTGTTTTATCCGCCGTTGCGAGTAGTTCGCGGCATCTGGCACGGGCGACCTGCTCTGTTTATTCCCAATTTTCCAGGCTCTTCTTTTTTTCTCGTCTCCGATGGGGAGACTCTTGTTAGTTCTTCTTTGGTCTTTTGTTATCCCCCTCTCTTACTCCCCCGCGGAGCATCTTTCCCACTTCGTGGAGACGGTTTCCTCATTTTGGCGGGATAACCACGTCCTTTAGCTATTGTCCTTTCCTTCTCTCGCGACTACTCTCTTTATTTTTCGGGTTTGCGCGACTGGTCTTGTGAGAGGCCTCCCGTGTCGGGAGATTGGCCAATCTTCCTTCTCCTGGCCTCGTTTTTTTCCGGAATCTTATTTTAGTAGTCAGTGGGGGTCCCTTTACCCCCTCTTCTCTCCTTTTCTTTTCCCGATGGTGCTTTGAGACCCTTTCGAAATAGTCCTCTGCTTTTCCCCCCCCGACTTACTTCTCTCCCCCTGCGATTTCTCATACTTTTCTAGACCTTATTACGAAGTTCCGCTTTAGATATTCCTTTTTATGTCATTCCCTCGCTGTCATTGTGACAAGGGCTTTTTTCCCCCCTGGAGGTCCATACACCTTCCCCCCTTCGGATCCGTGCGCTCTTTTCTTCTGAAATAAGTACGAAGGTGACCGATTTTTCCCTCCTCTTCTCTCTTCAATTCTTTTTTTTTTTTTAGTCTCGGCAGCAGGGACGAGAGAACGGGCCCCAATTTCCTCTTTTGTTTCAGGCGTTACTCTCTTTTTTTTGTACAGAGAGTGCGACCTTGTTCCTGCTTTAGTCCGGTGAAAATCGCTCAAACAAGAATTTCCCTTCTTAGGTTCTCTTTGTTT
>Ga0179593_1341741_pt1 | contig 15380 bp, 18 predicted proteins | sample CZODoug2_1_08_16_FD_185931 | JGI IMG/M metagenome (GOLD analysis project Ga0179593, IMG submission 185931) | Vadose zone soil fungal communities from Angelo Coast Range Reserve, California, USA - CZODoug2_1_08_16fungal (PacBio error correction) | ecosystem: Environmental > Terrestrial > Soil >... | reverse complement strand
CCCCCTTGTGGGGTGTGTGCCCTTGTTGTGCACGCTGTTGCTTTGATCTGAACCGCCCACTGTCCACACCGCGCATTTTTTTTTCCCGATCCACTCCTCTCCTATTTTTGTCAGCCGTTTGCACGCAGGTCTGCGTTGCGTCGAAGGGCCTCCCAGAATCTCTTCCCACTTCTGGCTGTCCGTTTCAGTCAGCATTTACTAATTTTCCGCACTGTGGCCCTTCTTTCCCCCCCTTCCTTGTTTTCGTTCCCTCCCCCCCTTTTTTTGAAGCTGCCTTTCCTCGCTCCCCCAACTTTTTGTTATCGTCTTCGTTGCGAGCTGCGGATTGCTTGAACGACCCCTTTCCGAGAACCTCTTCTCGGCCCTTCCCTAGTCCGTCCCTACCTCCCCTCCTTCTTGTGTCCACTGTTTCTTGCCCCTGTGCTCTTCTGACCATTTCAAGGCTCGTGCGGCTGTCCCCTCTTGCATGCGCAACATACCCACCGGAGAATTTTTGCTCTAACGGGCGATCCTGACCCGTGCCTCTCTTTTTCTTGCCCGTTTTGCCCACTCTTCAGGCGATGCAATTTCGCGTCTTCATCCACCCTAGCATCTCGCAGATCTTTAGCAACTTTCCTACCCCCTCGGTTCAACTTTGCCGCCGTTCTGAGTTCTATACTCGGAGCAACCCCCCTTTTCTTTCCGAGGCCGTTTTTTTGTTCCCGTCCAATTTTTGATTTCCGGTGCCCCCTCCTCGCCTTTTTCCTTTTTGAGGTGCGGACTGTACGTTTTTTTTGGAGAGGGCGTGCATCAGTGGGACCGTAGGGCGTCCGATCACACTGGAGCCTTTACCCTTATCTTTCACCCGCTTGCATGGCTTTGCACAGCATCGGCCTGCATCCCCTTTCCCCCCCAAAGTGAAGTTGGTCTCCTCCTTGTTATTTTCTCCCCCTTTTATTCTTCAGCTTTTGCTGTGTTTTTTTTCCTTCCCTTGCACATTTCGATCTTTATGCCACCCTTTTTTCGAGTTCTTTTGTTGGTTTTTTTCCCCCGTCGAGTCCATGAACCCCCTTGGCAATACGATTTTTTTCCCAGCATGGGGACCCAATGCACAGCTGGTCCTGTTACCAGCGCTTTGCCGCACTATTTTTTTTTTCGGTTCGAAGACCGCGCCCCGACTTTTCCAAGTATCTATTTCCTTCGGCGCCACCCCTAGCTCTGTACCCCTCGTCAGCAGGAGGTTTTGTCTTCTTTTCTCCCGCCCCCAAGGGTCTTTTCCTTCCAGGACAAAGATAGGTACCTCCCTACTCCTCCCTCGACCCTGGGATCCTCTGACAAGTTCATTTTACGCCCTTTTGTGTTGCCTACACTCCCTCCCCCTCCCTCTTTCCATCCGTTTCTCCTTTTCCCTGGTCAGACTTTCCGCAGCTGCTTTTTTTTTGCCGCCCAGAATCCATCTTTCCACTTCACCCGACCCCGGCCGTTGATAGGTTTAGGCTCCCCCTTTTTTTGCCGCCTACGTTGTGTATACATTTTTACTGCGACGGCCTTTTTTCGGCCATGAGTCTTTTTTTCCAGTCTGGCTGAAGTACACGAGTTCGCCGCCCTTCTCCCCTTACTAACCGAGTTTTCGGAGAGTTTTTTTTTGCCATCCTCCGCGTTTGTTCCCCATTTTTGCCCCCGCGCACAAGTCACCGTTTTGCCCTTTCCTTGTTAAACAGTCTCATAGTACGCCATGCTCCCCTCCCCCCTCATTCTGAAGGTCTGAAGCGTTTTTTGCCCCAGCTTTTCCAAGTTTTAATTGCCGTTGGCAGTAGCGGCTGTTCGGTCCCAATGCCAAGGCACCAGCCCCGTTCCTGGTTCCCTCTTGTGTCCCTTTTGCCTTCCTTTTACCTTACTCCCTTTTTCGCCCCCAATTGTTGCAGTGGACCCCACTTTGTTCCCACTGGATCCTGGCAAAGTGCACTCTGCTACGCCCTCTTGGTGCTCATCTTGCTCGGCCCTTCTCTCAGTTTGTGATTTTCCCGGTCTTCATCTTGCCTAGGTACGGTCCTTTGTTTTGCTTTGTTCTAGGTGGTTTCTTTTACGACCCATCTTCAGTGGTTGCCCCAACCCTTTCCCCCCCCCCTTTTTGCGAATCCCCACTACCCCCGTTTGTCTAAGCCACCTTTTGGATTTACATTTTCTTGACCCCTCTTTCCCCGCAGACTTTTTTCCTTCCCTTTTTTTTCTTGTGGTGTGATTGAGAGTCCTCGACCTTTTTTTTTTGCTACTTTTTTTTTTGTGCTTGCTGCGGTCTTTCACTTTATTGGCGTTTATTTTTGCGTTTTCTCGGTTGTTGCGTTTATTCGTAAACAATTTTTTTTGAGCCCCCCCCACCTTACTAGCAGATCGGCTGATGGAACTCTCCCCACATTAGTCCTTTCCTGGCCCCCATATTTCACTTATTCCGACGTTTAACCGTCCCCTTGCTCTTTCCTTGTCTTTTCTTCCTTTTTTGTTTTATTTTGAGGTGCCCTGCGCTTTTTTTTTTTTTCCCATGTTCACTTTTTTTGGTCCAGGGGCTTTGAGGAAACCTGGCAGCGTTCTTGAATGGAAAGATTTTTGTTCGGAGTCTTTCTTTTTTTTTTAGGTTTTTTTCCTGGTGATTGCACTTCTGGCCCACACTTTTGTCTCCCTCCTTTCTGTTCCCCCCCTTTGGACTTGGTTTGTCCTCTTGCGTTCCCATGAGAGTTTTCCCCATACCTGTCGCAGCCTGCTTTGTCTCCTCTTTTTTACGCCCCTCCTTTTTTTTGCGTGCTCGCCTTTCATGCGTGTTTTTTTTTCTTTTTGTCGCATTTCCCCCTGTCAATGCGCGTTTCGTGCTTCTGACCTCGGCTTTTTATTCGGTCCCTTTTGTTAGGTCTTGCCTTTTTACAGATGTCCTTCTTCCCCAATGGTTGCATGAGGATTTTGTTGTTGCCGCGTCTTATCCCCTGGACGCTCCGAATCCCTACGCGTTTTTTTCAGTGTTTTTTTCGCGGGCGCCTTCCCACACCTTTTTTTTTTCTAGTGTGCCTTTCCCCTTAGTACCCTGCCTTCCCACGTGTGACAGTCCCTGGGTCGTTTTTTTTTCCCACTCCATGTTATCGATTTTTTTCAGACTTCGCGTTCTCTCTTCGCGCGACACTCGTATTCCCTCTTTTTTAATTTTTAACCCACTTTTTTTGTTCTTTGGTCGGACTATCTTGTGTTCTGCTTTTACAGCTTTTCTCGGGTTTGCTTGCACTTGGGATGTGAAGGCGATCCCTCCTCCGATTTTGTAGTGTCGTTTGTTTCCGATTTTCTTTTTTTTTTGTTTTCTCGTCCCCTGCGGCTTCCCTTTCTTTTCACCTTTTTTTCGCTTCGGCCGTTTTCCTTTGAAAGACCAGGGCATTGATATGAGTCCCTTTTGCCACTTTCCGATGTTTCTCCTCTCCCCAGTTTTTCTCCGTTGCGGCTCTGCTGTCTTAGACAGGTCTGCTGACTTTGTTTGGCTTCTGTTCGCTTGGTGACTTGCCCCCCCCAGTCTTGCATTGGTGCACCGCCGCATCCACCCATTTGGTTTTTTCCCCTCCCGGATTTCCTTTCGAAAGCGCTTTTACATCTGTTCGATGGATTCCCCCTAGCTTTTATTCCCTTTTTTTGATTTCCAGGATTGCTCAGTGTTGGTTTTTGTTTTCGTCCATATGATGGGTCCACTTCGCCCGGTTTAGCGGTGTCACGCTATGTTAGTCCGCTCTTTGACGAGTCTCTTTTCCCCCCTGGCTGCTCGCCCCCTCTGGCCATTCCCGTCCCCTCGCGGCGTCGGTAGGATTTTTGTTCGTTTGAGTTTGTGGCGTGTTTTTGACCCCTTTGACTTTTACCTCGATGTTGATTGAACGGGTGTTTTTTTTCTGACCCCTACTTTCGCGCCGCTTCAAGTTTTCCGTTTATCCTTTTCTCCCTTTCTTTCCCTTTTCTTCCGTGGTAGTACTTTCGTACTTTCTCGCCCGGCATCTTCTTCCTGACGGCTTTTTTCATTGCACTTTGTTTTTCTGGCCTCTTTTTAATTGATCTAGCGCCCCTCGGTGTACTTCCTTTCTCCCCCCCTGTTTTCGTTTTTTTTCGTTTTATCTCCCCTTCTTTTTGCTGGTGGTGTGCCGTTTCTTGAGTTCTCTACCCCTGCAGACCGCGGCGGAGGAACGCGTTTTCTTTTCTCGTCGGACCCTTCCCTGGTGAGCGAGACTGCTAGTGTCTTCTGGTTTCGTTTTGTTCCTTTTTTTTTTTGCAGTGCTCCCCCGTCCGTAACCGTTTTTTTTTGCCGTAGGGTTCCCCTCCCGCCAGCTTGAATTTTCCTCCCTTTCCTTGCATTTTTTTTTTTTTCCTGCTCCCATTTGCGTTGGCCGGGTCTCCGCTACGTCCTTGGCTTTTTGCCTCGAGCGTTGTTCGGTTTTTGGTGCCTTTTGTGATTTTTGAACTTTTTGTCCCCTTCCACTTTCTTTTTGTCCCTTCTCCTTGGTGCCTGGTCTGCGGTCCCCCCCCTCGATTTCTCTAGTGACTTTTTCTCTCGGGTCTCCAATCGATCTTCTTGTTTGGATACGTCAAGACCCATGTTTCGATTTTTGCTTCTTGGTTTCTCCCTTAGAACACCCCCCCAGTTCTTCCGTCGCTGTTTTCTTGTGTGACTCCGATTTTCATATGAGTCGCTGTTTTTTGTCTGTGTACCCCTAGCGCCGCATCCTCCTTTTTAAATTTCTCCGTTGGTGTTGTGTTGTTCCTCTCGATGCCGTCTTCCCGTCCGTTTTCGCGACTTTTTTTTTCATATGTCTTGAAGATACACACCCCTTTTGATCCACGGTCCGCGTCGTTGTCCCCTGTTTCCCCCTTTTTTCGAGGTGCCAGATCTCCCTTGAAGAACTAGCTTTTTTAATTCTAAACTTTCAAGAAGATCGAGTGTGTGCTCCCGTTTCTTCACGTCCGTGTAACTTTCTGATTTATGATTTGGCCGTTCCTTGAAGGCGCGTCCTTTTGGAAATCTTTCCTTTCGATGCAGTTTCTTCTTTAATTTTCCCGTTTCCTTTTTCCATAGTTTACTAATATCCCCTCTGAGTTTTGAAGTCCCTGTGTTCACTTTTTGCTTATTTTCCCGCTGCCCGCCCGCCTTTTTGCCTTTGACTTGTGTTTTCTAGACGCCCCCCGTCTCGATTTTAGTCATTTTTTTATGAGGTCGGATGACCCGTTTAGCAGCTCGCTTTCTCTGATACTTTCGCTGGCTTTCCTCTTTTCCTTTTTCGTATCCCCCGTTCTTTTTTTTTTTTTTGTTTTTTTTTCCGATTGCCTTCCCTTTTGCGAATGAGCGTCCTTTTTTTGGCGAACACAACCCCCCCTGTGTCTAGGCTTCCCTACTGGCGTTTTTTTTCCTCTCACACTTTGACCCGCCCCTTTTTTCATGGTTTGTCGCTCGTTGCCACCCCCCCCCCCCCGCAACTCCCACCCCCCCCCCCCCCCCCCCCCCCCCCCCCCCCCCCCCTTATTCCCGTTTTAGCCCTTTCTGCGGCTTCTCCCTTTTTTCTATCCCCCATGACATATTCCCCCTGGCCAGACTTCTGACACTTCCCTGCTTTTTTCTTGCGTGGTCCTTTCCCCGCCCTTTTCAACCCTTTTCCGAGTCTTTTTTGCCTAGTTCAAGCGGTACTAGAGACTGAGGTTCTTCCGACCGCCCCCCCGGTTAGAGCGCCGGCCCGAGTTCCTCTTTTCGGGCATCCTGAACGAGTTTTTTTTTTGGCTCCGCACGAGTCTGACAGGTTTTACTTGGCCACGCCCCCTGAGTGCCTTGCCCATGACCGACATCTGTCCTGCGCCCCCACCTTCCCCAAAAGTTTCCCTTTGGGCTAGTTTTTGTCGACGCGTGCTTTTCCCATTTTTTTACTGTCTCCCCCCCCCTCGACTTGCAGTTTTTAGGGCCGTCAGGCGCCTTTTTTTTGCTTCGTCCTGCACCACCTTCATTTATCTTCGCTGTACATGAGCTCTGTTTTACGATTGCGATTCCCCGCGTTTCAAGCAAGCATCGTTTTTAATAGCGACGTGACCCCTGCCCCTGCATTCAGGAATGTTTTTTTTTAATGGTCGACTGCTGTTTTGTTTTATGACTCGTGGCGCGATCGTGGCAACCATCTTATCTTTTCTCCGGGTGTCCTACCCCCCCTCGTTTCTCCCCATAGGCTTTTTTTCGTTTTCGCAAGCAGTATCACCCGAGGCGTTCCCCCCCTGAGCATTTTCATTTTGTTTATTTTTGACCAGCCCCCCAAGATGCGCCCAAGTTTCCTTTTCGTGAGCGACGCCTCCTTTCCCCTCTGGGAGCGTCTTATTGGCCGCCTGCCTTTTTTTTTACGATCATCTGGACATCCCCTACGTCTTCCTTGCTGTGTCCTTTTGCCCTTTTTGATGCCGCCTTTTTCTGTTCAGATCCGTTTATTCCCGTCTCTTTTCCGACTTTCTCGGACGACGTAAAGAGATGGTTTTTTTTTTTTTCTACATCCCAGCGATCACTGTTCATTCTCTGCCCCCACCCCCCCTGTTTTATATTTTTGAGCCCAGGCATCCCTCCGAAGTCCTTCTTTTTTAAGCACGCCCGACGGCTCCTTTCCTAGCCTTCGCTTCAGTCCGGCCCCCCCCTCTCCCCCCCTCAGTCTCTCCTCCTTCCTCCGGTCTCACTTTTGCCCATCTCTTTTTCTTAGGTTTTCGAAGGTTAGCCAAGACCGACTAACCTGCCCCACTGCTTTGTCTCTATTCCCTTCTGCTTTAGGTTTTGACGTAGCACTTTGCCTCACTTCCACCCTAGCACGTCCCCACCGCTGTCCTTTTTTTCGAATTTGAGACAACTCTGCCTACCCCAGACTTGGCTACGTTTTTTGTCGCCCCAAGTGAGCGCTCTTCACCTTTCAGGACAAGCGTTCACCCCCTTTTTGTTGATGTTTTTTTTTTTCGAGAAGCCCGTGCTGGTGGCCGTTCGTCCGACGACGGAGGACCAAACCACTCCCCCTATCTTTCGCCTTAAATCGACTACCCGCTGCAGCAAACTTCAGGGACTCTCCCTCGTCCCCCCCTTTTTTCCCTGAATTTTCTATCCTCCGATTGTGTTTTGACTTTAGATTTTTCGAAGCGTGTTCTTGATCTTCTTTTTGCCTTGTTGTCGTTAGTATGCGGCTTATGTGTTATGCTCTTTTTCCCCCCGCCGTCTTTCTCTGCCTTTTGCTCTTGGCATACCTAAGACCAGCGACCGTCTGTGACCTTCCTTCCACGCAAGTCCTCCTTTTCCTAACTTTTTGTTTCTTGTTTGCGGCCCTCCTATTCTTCTTTTTTTTCTCTTATTGAAGTTCCCTTGAACATGTAGACCAAAGGGTGTTCTTCCCAACCTCGTGGGTGTCCTTTATTCTCTCTCTCTTCCTTTCACCCTGTTATTTTCGGTCCACCTGTGTCGATCAGCTTCACTCACGAAGTTGGCTTTTATTTACTAATGTCCCCTTCTTTGCAAATAACCTGTCGCTCTGTCCCTTTTTTTTCTCTCCTCGAGACCGAACTTTTATTCTCCGCTCTCCAGGGCGCTTAGATTTGCGGTTACTTTTGCTTGAATTGTGACTTTTTCGACTTTGTGTGAAGTACGAGAGAGTACTATCAGACCTATACTCCTACTTCGCCCCCCTTTTTTCTGGTTTTCTGCTCGACTCCTTCCCACCTTCGTTCCCACTTTTCCTCTCTTTTATCCTTGTCTGGCTCGGACCGTCTCACCACCCTTTCCTCCGCGCGACCCCCTTTTCCCGTTCCCCTCCCGGCCCTGCTCCTCCCTATTCCTTCTAGATAGTTTCCATATCCGGAACCCTTTAGAGGATCGTCGTGTATTCTCCCCCTCTCTGGCTTTTTTTTGGGGTTGTTTGTGGTTCTATCTTAGTCAATCTTTTGCTTTTTCCTGGATTCTTTCGAAATGGCCTAAAGACCTCCGCTTCCTTCTTCGATAGAATCTTTTTGCGGCCGCGCCGAAATATCGCTTGTCCCGCTTCTCCTCTTTTTACTCCAACTTTCTTCTTTTTTACCTCCTGAGCGCAATTTGTGTGAAGTTAGGGTAGCGAAGGATCTATTATTTATTTTGCTTCATTCTGGAACTGCTGCTCTTCTTCTGTGAACCGGACCCCCCCCCCCCTTTTTTCAACATGATGACCCCCCTTGCAGATCAACATGATTACCAGGTTTCTGCGTTCCCGTTTTAGAATACCATGCTGATATTCGTCTTTTCCACGTTTTTCCACTTCACAGGCCCTTGAACTCTTGGCCCTTCTTTTTATTGGCCCAATTGGTAGACTGGCCCCCAAGCGGTATGTGCACCTTATCTGGAATCGCTTTTAGATAGTAGTCTCTAGTTTTGCTTTCCTCACTCCTTCACCGGTTATCCGCCTTTCCCCCCCCTTCTCTTCGGATATCTCTCCCCCAACTTTCTCACTTTCCCTCACTATGTATGGATTTAACTTGTTTGACGGCTTTCTTAAGTCATTCCCCCTCCGTCCAAAGCGCTCTCTCAAAAGAAGTTTCCCTTTCTTTTCTTCGAGTCCTTTCTTACAGATCAGCAGATGGCGTCGGCCTGCGGCTTCAGTGATCTATGTGACGCCTTATTAAGAGCTGAATCCCCAGTCCTTTCCTCCTTTTGATTTTTTTCATGACCGGCTTCTCCTTCTTTTGAATTATTATATGGTTTCTCCGGGGACCCGGGTCTTTTTCCGGCAGCTCGATGAGCGTGGACTCGTGTGTGCATCATTCCCGCGCCTCCTCGTCCTCCTATTCCTTTCTTCTTTGCTTAGCCTTTGATTTGAGTTGCTCCTGTTTGAATGGTGTTTTGCGTTTTCACTATCGCAAGAGATGTGTTTTTTTCTGAGAGTTGCACGTGAGGTGGCCTGAACGACTGTTTATATGTCCTAGCCGGGCCTTTTCCCGTGTCACTTCCTCTCCCTTCTTTACCTTTTTATTTTTTTCTTCTCACACCACTGATACTGCTCGAATGTTGGGCTCGATTCTCATTTGTCTGATCCCCTAGAAGTATTTTCGTTTTGCTTATGTGCCTCCCTTTTTTTTTTTAGGGTGTTGATTCTCTTTCATTCGGTTCAAGATCCTTTTTCCCTCCCCTTTTGTCTTAGATGCTTTGCCGACTCCCTCTTCAACCCCGGACTAGATCCCTGCGAAACCGGCCCCGGGCTTTCCGATTGTGTCCGTCTTCTCCCAAAGAAGAATGAGCCTGAAGATCGTCGCCGTACCAGATATATTTCTCACCCGCGCGAGCACGCCTTCCACCGAGTTCTATCTTTTTCCCCCTACCGGGCGCGCCTCGGTGTTTTTACGAGCCTTATGTATAATCGCCCCCCTCCCCTTTTATTTAACCAAGAGGAAGAGGTCGTTTTTTACGCGGTCAGGTCCGGCACCCCGAGGGCGTACGCCGCCTCCTGAGATCACGCCCATATAACCACTTCTCTTTTCCTTTTTTTCTTGGATGCTGCCTTTTCCCACCTGAGACCCTCGCTCTTTTCGTTCCGGCGTCAGCGCGTGTTTCGTTGCCAAGATCTTCCACTTCTTTTTTTAAGCTACTCCGGGGCCGCTAAGAAGCCTTGCCCAACTCCCCCTTGCGAGCGAGCCCTCTTTTTCCCACCTTTCTTCCGCCCCCCTGTAATTTTTTCGCTTCTTTTTTAAATGTCGCCCTTGCTGATTCCCATACGACTCTTTTTTCACAGTAGCATCAAGGGCGGCCTCCCCTTTTTTTCCTCCCCCCTTCCTCCTTCCTGTCTACCGCAGTTCGTTTATCACGAGGCCGGGTTTTCCCTTTCCCCTTAAGGCTCAGAATTTAAGACCGTTTTTTCTGCGATCGGCTCCCTAAGGTACGAGTTAGTCCTTTTCTTTTCTTTCCGTCAATGCTGCGCGCTTGCTCCCTACTACTCCCCCTCCTTCCCCGATGCTCTCACCTTCCCCTCGCGTTTTCACCCTGCGTTTTTATAAAGTCGGTTCAACCTCGGACATTCACCTTTCCAGTTCGCTTTTCGGCCGGACCCCCCTTGTTACTTTCTTACACATGCACATTCTTCCCCTTTTGAGGTTTTTCCCCCATAACATAACGTTAGACTCAAATGGCAGCCATTCGTTGGTTCCTCATAGATCCTAACAATTGACATCCACTCTTTCGCCCCGTTTCTCCCCCCCCTGCCTCGCCTTTCTTTCCCACGGCCTCCTGGAGGCTCCGCCGCGGGCCCCCCACCTTGAGTCGACGGCTGTCCTATTACGAGATCTAACATTTTCCGAGTTTCGTGAGGTTCTTCCCCGACCTACACTTTCGGCCCATCTCCTCTCACCATCCTCTTTTCTCAGGCTCCCTGCCTCCCCAACCCATATGCGCCACTGAGACCGGGAGGGGTTCCCCTTCCCCTTTACAGTCATACTAGTGCTGGAGCATCTGTCCTTCCTTTTTTTCCTCGACTCTTTACGCAGACTATCCCGTGAGTGTTTCTAGTGTCCTGTTGCGAATCAAGGATTGTCTTTCATAGAGCGACAATGCTTCCTATTTTTTTGTCCCCTCCCGCAAGAGTTTTGCAGCGTTTAACCTTGAGCCCGACCTTTCGGGAAGGGGCAGCTTGCCCTGAGCCAAGCTTTTGCATCTGTTGTGGGCGCGGGCGAACTCACGCCTCTTCCGTCCGTATACCCTTCGTCCCATGTAGGCACGCTCCCGTACCTTAGAGCGTGAACGGCCTCTTAGCTTCCTCTTTCAGCGGGTTGATTTTAATTTGATTCCCGGCCACAATTTTGCCAAGACGTCCGGACCCTCCCCGGCGTTTTCTCGACGACTGATCAGTTTTGGCACTGCAAGTATCTTTACGAACCTTCCGCTCCCAGGAAAAGCATGTTTCCTTTTGCTTTCCTGGCCCCCCCCCACACGTTGTGGGAACTTCAAACGATCCTCCGCTTTTTTTTCCTATTAAGGCCGGCCGAACCGATCCGTGACCACTTGTTCTACCCCTGAGTTTCCTTTAAAAGAAGTTATGCAAGTGAACTTTTTTCATCGGACTTCCTCCTCTTGCTAGAGGTTCCCCCCCTCCCCCCCTCTTTTTTTCCCGCTTTTTACTACCGCCATACTACACCCTTCAGTTAATTAGTCTTTCTCCACTTATCATATCTCTATATAGTTGTGTTGTTTGCGGTTAGTGCTAAGTGGGCTCTCATTAATTCCGATTTGCTGAATCGTTCTTTTTCTGTAGATTTTCCTTCTCTATTTGGTACGGTTGAGCCCCCTCTTTAAATTTTTTAGAGTTGTCTTTGGCATTTCCAAGAACGTATGCCCCGATTCTTTTCCTTCCCTCAGTATTGAGAACGTGAGATCCTTCCCCTTTCGATTCCTCTCTCGATTTTCTGGTTTTTCGTTCTCCCGTTAGACATATTTTGTTCTTTTCGAGAGTTTTGAGATTTCTCCCCCCCCCCGGTGAGAAGAGTTTCAGTGATCCTTGTGTCTTCCCGTTTTGATCCCGTTTGGTCCGGCAAATCTATACGATTTCCTCACACCGCCTTTGCTGTTACTTAGTATGCGACATTGATCGTTTCACGCGAACATCCTTTCTTGCGCCGCCTTAGCCCGTCTCCCTTCTTTCTTCTAGGCGCCTTTTTCTTCGATGCGTTTTCTTTTTTTTTTTTCTGATAGGCTTTAGTCCTTTGATCTTGCCCTTTAGAGAGCGCCCTTCCCTTACCTTGTTCTCGTTCAGGTTTCCTTTCGCCCCCATTGTTCCGCTAAGTCCTCCCGTGACCGTTGATTACGTACCTCTGAGGATCTTTTTTCCCGGTATTTAGCTCCCCATCCGCCCTTCATGTTCGTTCACGATTTTCTCTTTTCGTTTTCCTTCCACCCCGTCCTTTCCGCCGCGCCCCCCTTTTAAGTAGTGTTCATCTAAGCCCACAGAATGTTGCTGTGGAGACAGTCTTGTGCGTTTTCGATTGTATCGAGAGTTGCTTTTCCAGGTCTCGGTGTTCCTTTCCTACTACCCCTCCGATGTAGAGCCCGTCCACTTTTGGGTGCCGCTGGGTAAAACGATGTACCGCTTTTTTTCCCGGCTTCTCCCCCCTCCAAGGCGGCCGATTCTACACTCTTTCTCTCCCCCTTTTCTTTTTTTCTGTCCGGTTGATCTAGTATTTTAGAGCCTTTGACTCGTATGTTTTTTTTCGGCACCCCACACCGAGGCCATTTCTCACTCTCCCCATGTTGTCCCAGCGTCCCCTCTCGCGCTCCTACTCTCTGCGCCCTGATTATGCCACCCTTACTGCACGGCATGGAAGGTTTTTCCAGTAGATTGTCTTTTTTTTTCTGCGAGCAAGCCTGCCCCGCTTTTCCCCTTTCTCCGGATCCACGCGCTCTTTATCTTCGCGTCCTGTTTGCTTCCCCGTTTCCTTTCGCTTCGCCTTCGCGCTCGTCCGGCTTTTAAGCGATAGCCCAGGCCGTTTTTTTTTCTTCCTGGTTTCTTTCTTCGCGCCGGGTCCCCTCTTTCCCTCCCGTTCTCCGTGCCCCCTTGATCTGCTTGTTCTGCTTTTTGATCTCGACTTCTTATTTCGTTTTCTCCCAGGTCCCCTACCTGCCCCCCTTTTATGATCGTTAGTTTTGTTTTTGTCTAAGACTCCCCCTCGGCATTTTACTCTTTCCTGTTCTGTTTCTTCTCCTCGGTTAGATTTTTTTTTCTTGCAGATCTCTTTTTGCTTCTGCCCACCCCACCACTCGGGTACAACGCGGCTTTTTGACGTTCTCGGCCCTGAAGCTAGAGCGGAGTGGCCTTTTCTTGAGTTTTTTCTCCCTTGCATGCTATGCTATTGATTTTCCGTAGGTCCTGCCCGTTTGATCTCTTCCCTTTCTGAGGCGGCCCTTTTTTGGTGCGCGTTTGACTTCTTTTTTCTTCCGCCGGCGTTTTTTTTGCCTAATGTTTTGCGATGGCGACCTGTCGAATGGGTTATCTCCTTTTTGGCCGGCCCCTTCTGGTCTTTTTCTTACCCTCCTATGATTTGTGGTTCTTTTGGTTGTCGCTTTCTTCTTTGGCATCATCATTTTGCCCCTCTTTTCTTTTGACGACTTAGTGTGCCGCCGCGCGCGTTGCCGGCTGCCGCGTTTCTTCCCGCGGTTTGTGTGGTTGTTAGTTTTCCCATGCGTTATCCCTTTTCCTCTTGTTTTTTCCTGATATGCGCTCCCTTCCTCTGCCCTACCAACCGTTTTGCAAGTTTTTTTCTTCCGCCTCCACTGGCCTTTTTTTTCACTAATTCGATGTGTTGAATCTGACCATAAGACCTATTGCGCTCTTTTTCGTCTCTCTCGAGGTTTTTACTTTCCCCGTCACCGTTTTTGTGGAGCCCTTTTCTCGGTTTTTTACCCGAACTTTTTTTGGTTCGTTACTGACTGTACTTTTTCTTCGACAGCCGACACTTTTGTTTTCATGTACAGCCGGAGCGGTAGACGTCGCATTTCCCGCGCACGTCTAGTGCCCCTCCTTCCAGCGAAGGAGAGCCTTCCCCTAATAAACTCCTACGCGTCGATCGTTGCTGAGGCTGCTGTCCCCCCATGCGGAAATCGCCTTTGGTACAGGGAGATTCTCTTCCAGCAGGCGTTCAACCCTTTCGGTCTCCCTTTCTTTCCCAGACGTTTCTCTTCCTGACTGCGCTTTCGCAAAGAAATTTTACTTCTGATTTGCTCTCCTAGGTTTCACGGGCCCCAGATCCAGCCGAAGATCATTTCGTAGTTCGAACTAGCTCTAGCCCATCGTCTCGAGTTTTTTCCCGTTTTTGAACAAGCAGCCCTTGCTGATTCCCCCTGGTTATATTTCTTTTTTTTTCTATGTGCCCCCAGGCGGAGACAGAACATGCAACCGGGCGCAGCGAGGTCCGGATTTTTTAGGCCGGGTTTTGCCGATTCCCCCCCCCCAACCATACACCCCCCCCAAGCCCCCCCCCGCCCCCCCCCCCCCCCCCTCGGCGCCCCCCCCCCCCCCCGCCCCAAACCCCCTCCTCCGCCCGCCAACCCCCCCCCCCCCCCCCCCCCCCCCCCCCCCCCCCACCCCCCCCCCCCCCCCCCCCACCCCCCTTCCCCCCCCCCCCCCCCCCCCCTCCCCCCGCCCCCCCCCCCCCCACCCCCCCCCCCCCCCCCCCCCCCCCCCCCCCCCCCCCCCCCCCCCCCCCCCCTTTCCTTCAGGTCGCCTGGCTTGCCCCTGCTGCTATATCCTAGTCCAGAGGTGCACTTTTTTTGGTTTTTACGCGAACGTTTTTCTCGCCCAACAGTTGCGTTACCTAATCTTCCACTCAAATTTCCCACCTGCACAATTTTTCTGGAGACCTGTGTAAGACCCTGTCACCTAGCGGTTTTTTTAACGTGTGTTCCTTGCACCCCTATTGATTTCGGACATTTCGTTTTGTGTTTCTTTTGCCCGTTCCCCCGCCTTCCATATTTATCCAGTCTTTTCTCCCGCTCCCATGAAACCGTCCCTTGCTAGGCTTTTTCTCCATGTTTCTTTCTCCCCGCGCGGGGCGGTTCTGCAAGGGTTCTTTCCGTAGCGAGTCTTCTCACGAGCACTAACTAGGAGTTCGTTTTTTTTTTGTCTTTTGGACCCCCTTTCATCCCACTCCCATTTTTCCCCCGTCCAAGCAAGAGACAAGATTTTTGAGGACCCGCCCCCCTTCCCACCCCCCTTTCGCCCCAATTGCCCCCTTTGAGAGGTTTGGCCCGATTTCCCGAGTATCACCTTGCGGCGCTTGAAGCCTTTTCCCTTTCCTGACCGACCCTCTCTCCCTTTCTTGTCTTCCCGACGGGCCGTTCTTTCCCTACGGTCGTTTGTTACTCCGTTTGAGTGGCTACCGATTGCCCGCTTTGCAGAGCGCTTTTTTGGCTACTTTATTTTAGTTTGACGACTTTTTCCCCCTGAGGCCTCGTTTTTTTTTACGGGTGGAGGTGGTCCCCTCCCCTTCCCTGGCGGCTCCTTTCGGCTTCAAGCCCCGCGCCTTGCCTGTATAGAACGCGCTTTTGAGACGTTTTTAGTGAGCAATCTTATCAGTCGTGAGGTCTCGTCTTCTATGAGCCTTTGCCCAAGAACAGCCGTCAGTGGTAGATTCTCTTCTCCCTTTGTCTCCCTTGTCCGGCTTTTGGCCTTACCCTTTGTTCATCCATTAGAGCCGCTGCTCACTTCCGAGTCTCGGGCTCATTTTTTGCTCGACTGCACGCATGCTCACGTTCTTACCCAGTATGACCCACCTCCTTTCTTTGACCAGTGCAATTTTGCCCTCCCTCCCCCTCCTTCTTTGCACCTCACCTTCATCGCACTTTCGCATCGAATGGATGCCTCTCGTGCATTGCAAGACAT
>Ga0179593_1506578_pt1 | contig 15381 bp, 20 predicted proteins | sample CZODoug2_1_08_16_FD_185931 | JGI IMG/M metagenome (GOLD analysis project Ga0179593, IMG submission 185931) | Vadose zone soil fungal communities from Angelo Coast Range Reserve, California, USA - CZODoug2_1_08_16fungal (PacBio error correction) | ecosystem: Environmental > Terrestrial > Soil >... | reverse complement strand
AGAGAATTCCCTGTTTTCCTTTACCCAGAGACAACCACCAGTCCCTTTTTCCTGAGTCATACCCCAACATTTTTGTCTTGTCCTGCCCTCTCCTTTTTTTTCTCGACTCACTTTACCCTACATCCTCATCCCCGCAACTTTCTTGACAACAGAGAAACCTCCTTAATTCGAACGCAGCGGCGTGCCTGCTCGACTGTTTTTTTTTTATTCTGAAGAACCGCTTTTGCCCCATTTTTGCTGCCTTCAGAGGTCGCCTATTTGCACCAACCAACCCCTTACTCCCCCCATCGTACTGCCGGGGATCGCGACCTTTCACTGGACATTGCCTAATTTTCAATCCACCCCTTTTGCCTACCCATAAACTATACCTGTGCCACAGCTAAAGTACGCCCCCACTACATGTTCATTAGGCCCGCTGCGAATTCCCCTTGCGTAAAGTCCCAACTTGCGCCTTCTCTTGTTTTTTGTCTTTTCACCCGTCCCCGTACAGATAATCGCCCTTCCCAACCCTTAACCCCGCCACGAAGACGCTTCTGGCCTTGTTACTGCAGGAGATTTTGATTCCCTGGCCTTTTGTTCGGTTTTCTGCATGCTATCCTCCCCCCTCTGACAAGAAAACGCCACTTTCTTTTACCCACGGCAGGCCGCAAGCCACCCGCGAAAAACCGAGGCCCTACCCTACTTTTCTTTTTTCAGTTTCTTTACCTCAATGAGTTTTTTTGTTGTTGAAGTCATGCCCCGGACCCCCCCCCCCCCCCCCCCCACCCCTTACGTGGATTACTCCGAAACATGTATTAAGCAACACCTTTTTCCCACATCGAACACCCGGAAGTCACAACTTTTTTTTCCCAGTACCCCTTTTTACTTTGATCCCCAAGATACAACTTGTGTTACAACATGATTGACGCCTCCCCCCCAAAGGAAAAGACTGAGCCCGTACCAGTTTTCCCCTTCCCCCCCTCCCCTTTATCTTTTTTCTCTTTCCCTTTTATCCTTTCCTTTTTGCCCCCCCCCCCCCCTGAACCATTCGCTAGTAAGTTGCCCTCCGTGAGTAAGACTTCTAACCTATCCCCCTTGCGGCAATTCCCTCTTACTACAACGCTCACATTTTTCAAGTGTCCTGTGACTGCTGGTTTTTTTCTTTTTGTTTGTCTTTGCATGGTTTAGCCCGATGTTAGACCTGTCAGCCTCTCCCTGTCCTCTGAGCCCTTGTTCCGACTTTCGCGCGTTGACAACCGGAACTTTCCCCCCCCACCACAATGGTCCCCGCGTCACGGCGGCCCTTCAAGAGTATTGTCAGTGTTTCCCTTCTCTGGATGGCGCTAACCCAGGAAATTTTGCCCTTAGCCCTGCAAGCCCGTTTCCTTACCATTTTTTCTGCAGCAGCACTGTGTTCAGCCCTGGATGCCCGAACCCACTGCGCCTTTAACCCTGCTGTGAATTTGTCCTAGGTTCGCCTTTTTTTTTCACCCCACAACGCTGTCCTCCGCAGGCCGAAGCCTTTTCCATGTGGCCCCCCCCCCCGCAATGAAAATCTCCCTCCCATGCGCTATCGGCTTTTTTCAAGCCCGAGTCGCCCCATAGTGACCCACTTTCGGCTCTAAGTCCCCAAAAGACCTGTAGGGAGGGCCTCCCGCCACTGCCGTCGGGCACCCCCCCAACTATATCGTTGACAGCTTGAGCGTTTCTCTGAGACTCTTCTTATGGGTAGGTTGGTGCCCTTTTTTTCTACCCCCACTTTCAGAGTTGACCTCAAAGCGGCGGCTTTTAGCGTACCACAAATAAAGCTTCAACCCCCCCCCTCCACTCCTCCCCCCCCCCCCCCCCCCCCCCCCCCCCCCCCCCCCCCCCCCCCCCCCCCCCCCCCCCCCCCCCCCCCCCCCCCCCCCCCCCCCCCCCCCCCCCCCCCCCCCCCCCCCCCCCCCCCCCCCCCCCATGTTCAGTTAGCATTCTGACTCCCAACAAGGACAGTTGCCTCTCCTCTTTCTTCTTCTCTTCTCTGGTTTTGAGTTGTGAAGTGTTTCGTTAGTAGTTTTTTCTGGAGATTGAAGTTTTGAAGACTTAACCCATTCTACTCAACTGAGCATACCCCCCAGTTTTGTTTTGTTTTTTCTGTAATTGCCTTCTTCTTTGCCCATCCTGTCCACTTCCCCGTAATGGTGTTTGTTGCCACCAAGTGACTTAGTGTGAAAATCCAGGCCTCGCGCCCGGACTCTCCCCCCTTTTGACCCCCCAAGGTGATCCCTTGACGTTTTATTAATATGCCCCGCATAACGTACCAGACCTAACTTGGAGCCCTCCCACAGTGAACCCCCGGCATGACCCTGCCCCACCTTCTCCCACTGCCGTCCCTTCCGTCGTTTGCTAATTATATGCCTTCTCCGGCCCACGGACTGAGTGTTCTTTTTCCAGTGCTTGCCACAGCAGTGTGATTACCAGTTGTTCCCGAACATTTGTACCCCGCGTGAATTGTTTCGTGCACCAAGCGAACCTCGTGCTAGCCACATATGTACTCAGTCGTTCCCCCCCCCCCCCACTCCAGAGACGCTTGTTAGATTCCTTTTGTTTTCCCAACATGATCGACAGAGCTACTGCATGCCTTGCGACCGCTTTGACAGCGTTTTCCCAAAGTTATTCCACCTCCCCTTCTCCCGCCCCTTGGAGCTACAGACTTCCAGCTACTACCCTCCGACCCGCACACCCCAACCTCGAATCTCGTTTGAAGGCTGTCAATGATTCCCCTGCCCTTTCGCTTCACTTTGTAATGTTCCGTTTTTTCCCCCCACACCTGGACCGTACATCTTTTTCAGAAGCTCCTTCTGCGGTCAGTTTCTGTTACGCGTTTGCGTTCGTTTCCCCCTTCCTTTTAACATCTCTCCGTCCCTGGAAATACCTCATTTTTTGCCACTATGTCGCCCCGTTCCCCAGTAGTCGATTCGTATATACTCTCTTTTTTTTTTCCATAATAACCTTTGTTCTTTGCGAAAGTTAGAGGATAGCGACGATAGCAACCGACTGCCAAGGCCCCTCGCGGGGTGGGGACCTCCCGGCGTGCATTTGCGTTTCTGTTTGAACTGAAGATTCGGGCCCGCCCCCCCTTGCTCTGTCCGCTTTTAACGAGCGAGTCTGCTCCCAGCCCACGACCCCCGACAGACGTCCGGAATCACTAGTCTGCGCACCTCACCTGCCCGACCCCACAATCGAGCCACACACGCCCTTCACCCTTCATCGATTTCGTTGATCGTTTCCTATGCCGCCCATGGACCCTGCAAGGAAGGTTACGTCATTCCGTCTTCGCAGTCAGTTTACCCTGTTTTAGGCCGTCATTTTTTTTCTGTGACCTCCCTCCGCCGGTCCCCCTTTCGGTCCGTTCCTTTCTATAATCGAGACGCCCACAGATTGCTTTGCATGCAATGGTTTAACGTCATCGTAGTACGCGCGCTACAATGCGGCATCTGTTGCCCATGCCCCCTGCTACCTTGTCGCTCCCACACCCCGCTTTAAGAGTCAGGGCCCGGTCCTTCTTCGATGAATACTGAAGCGCTGTTCGCCACTTGTAAAAATGTGCTTCCCCTTGAATTCCACCCTCTCTTGTTGACTACCGGAACAACCCCACAAACCAGAACCAACCCACTGTAGAAGCCTTTGAGATACCCCCAAAGTCGTACCCCCCCACCGTTTACCCTTGTAGCCCCACCCCGTAGAGAAGGTCGCAACCCCCGTAATACCATTGTTTCGAACCACATTGCCGTTCTAGGCCCGTTGTCACCCCCCAGTCACGATAATTTCTCTTTTTGCTCATGTCTGTTGCGCCTTAAACGGCCAAGAAGCCCCCCGTTTGCGTATGGTCTCCCTCCGCTCTCCCCGTTCCGGAGTTGACTCCCTCACTGTCCTCTAGCGCGGACTTACTCCCCCACCCTGTTAGTAGCACGGTTTTTTCCCCGATAAGTACCCAACTTCCCCCCTCTGATATCCCCCAGTAGTCTACGGGTATCCACTTCCCCGGCAGTTTTACCGTTGCGATTACAACCAACAAGACAAGTTCTAAACTCTTCGGTCGTTTGCCTACAGGAGTAGTTCTGTTCGTCCATTTCTCCATCCCTCACTTGGAACACCCCTTTATCCTTCAGATACGACTTCCACCCCCAAGCCTCCATCCCCGAATTCTATCCGAACGTCAAGAAAGACATTGAATACCTCTTTTTTTCCCCCTTTTCCCCACCCACGGCAACTTTTCTTTTTCGACCATCATTTATTCGCATGAGCGCCTATCCTTCTTAGTGGGGTCCTCTTACATCTTGAATGGCAAAGACACCCCCGCACCAATCCCTTAACCAGGTGACCCCTTTTTTGAAACCTCCAAGCACACATCTATCCGGGCCGTCCATAGATTTGATCCGAAGATCACCTCTGGCGTTAGACCACGCTCAATTTTCCCGACGAGTCCCCCCCCCTGCTTATTTTTTTGTTTGCCTATTGATTCTTTCAGGGAAACAAACATTTTTTAAGCATACCCGCGGCCATGGGATTCATGGAATGATTGCCTGCTGTATGTCTTTTGTCGATGTCCTAATTCCCTCTTCTATCTGTAGGTTCTACGTGAGTGACGTCCAAAATGAATCACTCAGCAGGAAACAAGGATACTTTTCCGCTTTTGGCGGTCTTTAGTTAACCACTTTATCCTGACAACCTGACGTTTCAATGTTGTTTCAATGATAGACCCAACTGCTCAACGAGGAAAATAATCCCGTTGACGTTTCTTGTAATGAACTGGCCTCACCCACGTGAGACTTGATCTGAGAAGCGTGACCTTAAGGACTGCTTCGGTCTTCTAGTAACGACCCGCGGCTACCCCTTGTATGACAAGAAGATAAATATTTATATAGCCATTTATTCTTTCCACACCCCCCCCCCCACAACAATTTTCCTGTGGTTTTCCCATGACAGTTCTCTTGTTAATAAACCTTTTTTAGACCAGGACAGACCCTATTGACCCGACCAGTCGTAGCGGAATTACGTGCATCACTGAAAGGTCTTCTGCTTACTAATTCTGGAATTGCTTCCCCCCCTCCGGGTAAAGAAGGCCAACCCGCACCAGTAGGAGTCATGAAGTCGGCGACACCCCCCCAATTAATGGTCTCCCAACCTCTGAATGCTGTTCTTTTTAAGCAATGTCTTTTTTTTCGATTTTCTTTTAGAGGAGTGGTGCCGCGGGACACCTCCTTGCATCACCCCACCCTGCCAGCCCAATTGATTTTTATGAGTAGACTGACTCCCCGGCTATTTCTGAATTTGCCGTCGTTTTTGCATGATTCGAACCCCTTTGAAGAAAAGTTAGTAGATGTTTTTCTTCGCCAATGGTTCCCTTTACATGTTTTGTGCCCTAGTTCTCTGTGGCCTGAAGGCCTCAGCTCCGCTTGCCACCCCCCCCACCCCCCAATTTTATTTTTACTCTTGTCCCACCGTACAAGCTGCCTTCTGCTGCTCTTGATATTTTGATTTAGCATACTTTTTTTGTTTTGTCTTTTAAACCTGAGGTTCAAGATGCCATAACAAACACAGGTTTTCCCCGAATCCCCTTTTTCCCCTGATGTTATTTGCTCCACCAATTAATAATCTTTGTTCCCCCTAAACTCCTAAAATAGTGTTTTGATAAGTGGCAAGGCTGGCAATTGCATTTTTTCGTTCGCGACTAGCCGTGTACGTACACAGTTTCCTCCAATCTGATTTCCAATGTGACCATCTTGCGATGCATGCTGGTCCCCGGTATTCAAGTGTCCCGGAACCGATTTTTGCCGCGTTTTTGTTTATCCCCTGTGGAAGGTACGGCAACGCCCCGCCGTCCCACCCCATGATCAACATGCCCGCCCCCACGCCCCAACGGCACCCCCCTCAGTTCGACCTGTTTTCTCCCCAAACCCTGGTGATTTTGTTTTCCGGCCGATTTCTTTCTCTCGGACATTTGTGCAGATATAGTTGTATAAAGATTTCATTTCGAAGGTCTAGGACTTGATGAAGCTGATACCCCCTGTTCCCAGAAGCTTCCGGTTTTAGCCTTCTCCCCCACCTGTGGAGACACACACCCCCCAACGCAACATTGCTCCCACTCCTAGCCCTCCCCTGTATTACGTACCCAGATCGTTTCTTTTTTATTTTTGACCTGTTGTGAATGACCAACCCCCCCAACTTCCCTTTTTTGACATCCACCCCCGTGAGTCCCCCTGTTTTCGGTTAGGTCAAATCCCCCTTTCTTGAGTCAGTCCTCCATCGCCTCTCGAGTCCACCATCCCCCTGTCCCACTGTGTCTCACAGACGCGTATTTCGTGCCATCGCCCTGCAGCCGGGTTCTTGTTCTTATTACTGTTAAGGGAGTTCTAAGTACTGGTAGTGCCCTTAGCCCCCCCGCTTTGTCGAACCCCGATGACCACTAGACTGGACGAGAGTAATTGTGAGCTTCTGCGCACACTGCAGCTTCCCCCTGGTTTGTTTTTCGTCTCTAAAACATCTGCTTTCCTTCGATCTGATTTATACATTTTATCTATTCTCTCCCCCTTTTTTTTATAATTGTATTTTGCAAGAGAGCTTTACATTTGCACGTCGTCGTTTGGACAGTCGAAACCCCTGTTTTTGGGTGGGTCCCCTCAGTTTGTCTCACCCGCCTTTTTGATTTCGTTCTGGGGTACCGATTTTCTCTTTTCATCTTTCGATTTTTCGTGCCCGTCGTCTGCATCCAAATGACCTTCTTTGCCAGCGCCCTCCGGTTTAGGTTTGGATGACACTCCAATAGCCCCCCCCCCCCCCCCCCCCCCCCAATTTTCAAATATATTCGCTTCTAAGTGCCGTTTGGTTTTGTCTGCAATTTGCAGCGCCCCAGAATAAAGGAGCATTTTTCCCCCTCACCCCCCCCCCCCCTGGGTTTCGTTTACATGAGTCCCTTTTTTGCCCCAACGCCCCCAACGGTCCTAATTTGTCGCTTTGACTACCCCCGATCTGCCCCACACCAACAGCGTGACCTTGAATGCAATCTGCCCAGCAGCGTTTCCGGTAATGCCCCCTCGTCATCCCCGCCCCCTCCCGCTAGGTCCTTTTGCCTTCTTCGACCTGTCAACACCTTAAGACACCCGCACTGACCCTCCCTTTAACACAATCTCGGTCGCCTCTCCCCCCCCCCCTGCCGATCCTGACCTCGACAGTCCTTTGTGGCTTTCCTGCACTTTCTTGCGCTAGGCTTGCCCCCCAAGTTTTTGATCGGGGCCTGTCTGTTCATGGTTTGTGTCAGTTCTTTTTTTCTGGGTTTTTCCAACACTTTTTTTCCCGCTGACTGCCACCTACTGTACTGGCATTCAAGTTTGCCCCCGTTCCCTTGCGTCATCTTGCCATGCCTTTCAATACTATTACGTCGCACTTGGCCACTCCAGTTTTTTTCGAACCGCTCGGCATTTTTCCACTTTTCTGTTGCAGTCCCACGACGCCCCCCTTTTCCTTCCTCTTTCACACAGCTTGTACCAGCAGAAACTCCCCCGCCGCTTTTCCCGCCCCCTCCCCCCGGATTCCGCCCGAGCCATGCTTTCGCCGGTTGGACTGGCTATGCGGCAGCGGCTTGAAGTGTTTTTGCGCCCCTTCCAGAGAAACTCCCACCTTTCTTACCACTTGCGAGCCCAGCCGGCAAGAGTCAGGCCTCCTGCCAGCTCCCTGGTGCCATCTTCCTGATACCCCCGTTTAAGTTTTTTTGGCAGTACTGAGTGTCGCCGCATCCACGACGTAGCTACGGTAACAAGCCCTGTGCCACCAACTTGGCCGCCATCGGAGTCCAATCATTATCCCAGTCCTGCCTCCCCTGGCGAGTTTTTTCCTAGGATGTGGAATGATTCGAGCAGTAAGATTGAGTCAACAATCCTGCCGTTCCAGGAGGCGTCCAGAACCACGAATTTCAGTTGAATTTTTTTTCTCCGTAATTCTGCCCGCGTTGCCTTGACTTTGGTTTTTTATTTGCCCCCCCAAACCCCACCCCCCCCCCCCCCCACCCCCCCCCCCCCCCCCCCCCCCCCACCCACACACCCCGCCCCCCACCCCCCCCCCCCCCCCCCCCCCACCCCCCCCCCCCCACCCCCCCCCCCCCCCCCCCCCCCCCCCCCCCCCCCCCCCCCACCCCCCCCCCCCCCCCCCCCCCCCCCCCCCCACCCCCCCAAACCCTTTTGTGTTCCCCCGCTCCTTTTCCTGCATGAAACCGGTAGCGGAAGTGCGACCCGACTTTCACCTCTTCCCAGCGCACGGCTTTCTCGCAATTGATTTAGCGTAGGTGAGTAGTTTTCCCTTGCACGTTTTGGTTACCCTGGAAAGCGCCCTGTATCGCACCGTTTATTCGTCAGTAGTCGACCTCCCGTCCCCCCTTCCCAGTGAACGCCGGACTAGGACCTTAACCCTCTTTTAAGCATATAGCCCTTCCTGAGTTGGCCGCGTTGATGTTTTTTGCCCACGTGAGCTTATTGACGTATCAACCTAACATGATTAGCCATCACCTCAGAACGGAATCGTCTTTTTTTCCCTACCTGCAAGCTGTTGCTGCCCCTTCGACGACATCTCATTTTTTCAATCTGTCTCGACGGCCGTCAGCTGACCTTACCGTTGTCGCGCTCCCGCCAGATGTATCATGTTGTGCCCTCCTCTGCCGACGAACTGCTTTATGTCTTGGTCTCTACTTTCCCGCCTACCCGCTGTTTACTTGTGTTTTCTCCCTATCCGTCAATCAACCCTGCTTGTCCAAACCCTTCCAGCGGTAATATCTAAGGGATTCTTTTTTTGCTAGATGGCTCTGCTCTTTTCCCCCCAGGATGTTTGGGATATTTTTTAGTTTTAAGTCCGTCCCGCCCTTCCTTTCCGCACACCTCTCCCGAATTTTTCAGTTCCTGTGTTTTTTTCCTTTAGCCTTGACCCTGGCCTATTTGTCACCTGCCTTTCCCGGTTTTTGCAGCTAGGTTCCCTTGAACCAAACAGCAGCCCCCCCCTCGTCAGCGAGATCAGGTAGTTTGCCGTTCCTGAGCCAGTTTTTCCGCCTTTACTTCCGAGCGTCCACCTACCCTCCCTTGTCTGCCCCCCCACTGGGCAGTCTGCATATTTTCTGACACTTGCCGCCCGGTTAATCTTCCTGACATACGTTGGCACTATATGACACGCCCCCGTCCCTTGATACTGACGCTTTTGCGAACGTGTTTTTGTGTACTCCATTCCTCACAAGACCTTCGCCATACACATCATTACCGCACGCTCACCTTTTTCCCCGTGCTGATATCTGCCGCTTGCCTCTTTTTCCCTGATCTCCTTCGGTGGCCCATCTGACGCCTTTGCTCCCCGCTTCGTCCTGCCCTCTGTCGACAAGTCCCAAACGAACGTCCCCTTGTTGACAGAGTGCAATTTCACTTTTTTGTACCCTCCCTTGTTGTGATAATAGTCCTTTATTGGTCCTTTTCACGCTTTGTTTTCTGAGTTGCCCTAAGACTTCTCAAACAATCTCCCCCACACCTTGTCCTTCAGCCGCACTCCACACCCCGCCCCCGCCCCAAGTTCCCCCTTTTTTTCGACCTACTTCCCTCTTTTCCCTTCCTCTGTTAGTCCTCTTCTACGCCTACACCCTTTCTGCGATACTAAAGACGTGACCTTATAGATGTTTTCCGGCCAACCAAGCATCTGCGTTGGTGACCCTCCGTTACCAGCTCCCCAACTCCACGTACGCCTGTCGAACCCGCCTTTTCCTCCAACTCTTTTCCTCCCCTGCTGAATGAATGCACACATGCCACTAAACTTTTCTGATCTTGCACTGCTATTTCCAGTGGAGCACCCACTGACCCTCGAGCCGGGTACTGTAATTTGAATTGGTCTGTTGATTACTACCAAGAAGTACTCTCGACACCCTTTTTGATACTCACGGCTTCAGGGGACCCCCACCATTGATTCATGCGTCCCCCCTCCTTTTTTTTTCATGACCTTTTCCTCCCCACAGCACCCAGTTCGCCCCACCGTCTTCTCATAGGTGAGTGTCCCAGGTTTCGCCCCCTTCAAGAGCGCGCTCTTCCCTTGCAACACCCTCTTCCGCGTGTGAGAACGCGCTACGTTGCTGAAATCCCCAAAATCCCCCCCCCCCCCCCCAGGACTGCCGCCACCATGCATGTTCAGCGCTTCTACCGTCACCAAAGAACCTTTCATTCTTTTCGGTTGCAACGTGTCCAGTGCCACTGAACCCGTCCTTTTTTTTTTTTGGCCACCCCCTTGCCTCTAAATCACTATGTTGAACTGTCCGGTGATCTGATCTTTCTAGCCCACGCACACACACCCCGCTTTTTTTTTTTGCGGCCTTTTTCCCACAGCCTGTCGGACTTCGCAAGTTTTGCCACTGTCGTCCGTTCACCCACGACCAGCGCGTCGAGAGTACAAGGAGTTTTGCCAAACGACAGACCTTGAGGAGCAGGCTTTGTTTCCATACCACCTCTCCCCTCACCACAATTCCCTTGAGCTAGCGTGCTCAACCCCCCCAGAACCCTCCCAATCATAACTCTCCTTCCGTTTTTTCAGTAGCCAACATGTGTTTCTGGTTTTTGTTATTCTGTGAACCCGACACTTCAGGGCGGATCTCCAGTTCCTGAACTAGACCCGCGGCGGCGAGCACTGCGTGTCAAGACCCTCAGCGCCCGACACCCCCATGCCCCCTACGCCCGTAGATCGTGACCAAGCGCTTTTTCAACCCTCCTACAATTCTACTGGCTAAATCCCGACAGCTTTGCTGTCGTAACCTGCCTACCGGTTTTCTCCCGGACAATTTTCGCTAGCTCAGTTGAGCCATCTGCACGCCGTTGTGCGCTGTTGCAGGTCATGAGCCCGTTAGTTGAAAGTCTCACGGGTGAAGGTCTTTTTTAGAGGGCGTTTGTCTGCCACTTTTGCCCATCGTAGTTCTCCCATTGCCTTTCCCATGAAGGAAAGGAGCCGCAGCATCGGCGTAATTCTTTACGCCAGCCGCCAGTTTGCTTCTGTTGTACCCGTTCTTGACAGCTATGTTAGACCATGTCCCAATCTCTCTGAGGATCCCTATTTCCTTTCTGTCTCAAGACAAGGAGTACCTTCCATCTGTAGGGAGCACACTCTTTTAAACTGCGCCCCCTTTTGCAACGTGATGATACCTTTTTGCCTAGTGCCCCCCCTTATACTTTTAAGATTGTGTTTGCCACTGTGTCCGGCTTTTTTTCTTACTTGTCCCGTAGGTTCTCCAAGTATCCCCACAAACAGTTCTGACTTTATGACACCCCCCCAGCCCTCTCTTCCTTCCCTTTTCCCATTGCCCTCACCCCAATGCGCAACCCCCTCGTAGCCCGGTTTATCTTAAATGCACTCGCCGGCAGCTTACAGTCCCTGCCTTTTTTTGTTTAATGCCTACCACTCTCAGTCGAATTTTTTTCACGCGTCTGAAGTCATTTTGAACCCTCCCCAAATTTCTTTAACCGCCAGCATTTGTTCCCCCCTGACAGCACCTCTTTTTTTTTTTCTCAATTGTTTCTGCTCCCATAGCACGCGAGACCGCCGCAATTTGACACGCCCTTGCTTTTATGCATTCCAGATTGACCGTTTTTTTCGAGTCCTGGCCTCCTGTATCTGTCACGTATTGCCCCAAGAACGATTTGACGAAGGGATATGTCTCACACTTTTTTAGACTGGCTTCTCAGGTCATTCCCCCTTTACCCTTTTCTCCCCGCTGGTCGGGGGGAGACGGATTGGGGATTTGGAGGGGTGGGGGAGGGGGGGGGTGAGGGGGGGGCAACTGTACATCCCCCATTTTTTACACCTGCCCAACCCCCCCCCCAGACGGAAGTTGCTTGGATCCGTTTCGTGAGGCCCCCTGCGTTTGATTTTTTTTTTTTTTTTTTTTTTTATTTTATAAGCGTCCTTTCTTTTTGACGTTTTTTTTTTTGCAACAGGATACCAGATCAGTTTAGTCGCGTCTGAGGGAAGAGCCCCCCCCCACTTTTGACTTTCTGCAGCACCCTAACGAACCCTTTAGTTTTGCCGACAAAGGGATTTCGGCACAGCTTTTCAGTCAGAGTTTTCTACGCATTGCATATTCTTGAAGGCCGAAAGGTGCTGACCTTTTTTTCCCTTCTTCCCATTTTAATGGCCTACTCGAGCGTTAACCCGTAAAGCTATGAGTTTTTTTTTTTAAGGCGGTCTGATTTGCGCCTTCCACCTTTCTTCCCATTTTACCTGAACCCGTAGCACCTGCTGCTCCCCCTCCCCTAAAGAAATCGCGGTGCCACGTCGCAGGCTGTCGCCCCGGTTCGAGTCCATCAGGGTGACCGCCTTAGTTCCCTCTGTGTTGTTTTTGAGTGTTTTTTTGATTTTTTCTTTGGTCTTACCAGTGTATCTGAGAACGTTTTGACAATATCGCCCATGGCCCACGGAGGTAGCCCCTGTAGAAATTGTGAAGTGTGTTTTGATTTGCCCGGACCGGACCCCCCCCCCCCTCTCACTTTTCCCCCCTTGACAGCCACCCTGGCCATCCCTGCACACCTCTACTTCTATGTATCAGAAGTCTGTTTTCGACGAGTGACCAACCTACTTTTCGCCCTTGCAGAACCTTCCCTTCAGCCACGCGTGAGTGGACGCGTTTGTCACCGCCTTTTTAGTTCTAAGCTTTTCCTCAGCCTGTCAAGTCCCCCCCTCCCCCCCTCTTTTTTTCACAGTTTCCTTTTGCTATCCCACGACTGGGCTTGAGCATGCCCACATGAGTCACATCTTTTGCGCGAGGCATAGTCTAGAGAGTTCCAACAGTTTTGTTCGTCACCAAGTGTTTTTCATATGCCTCCCTACCGACATCTCACTGTGCCCTAACCCACGTTTTGCAGAGGAAACCTTCTGAGCCACTACGTCAGTAAGCGGAGTTAGATTTTTTATACGCGGACCTGACTTCTTCTTCGTTCGTGTTATTAATCCCTATTTCTCTCTTGTTGCGTTTTTTTTTTTTCAGACTCTGCATACCTTCTCAGTGTGCGGATAGCTCCGGGCCAACGCACACAGGACGCAGCGTTGACTCCCCGAAGCCTCTCGCCAAATGCGTTTTCCTGGATCGGGTTTTGTCATCGAGACCCGCCCTTTTCCCGAGAGTATGACCATCCCCCAGTACAGTCCGATCAGGCTGCGATGAGCAACTTGTACTGATTGAAGAACATATTTTCTTTTCTTTAGAGATGACACGATTCCTCGTCCTCACTGCGCCCATAAAAACTAATGGACTTTTGCCCCCACCATCCCCCCCCCCCCTTCATCCGATGGAATTTCTCCCACCGCTTATGGCTTGCGCTTCTGACCCCCAACACTCCCCTCAAAAGTCCTCCTTTTTGAAGCAAATAAGTTTTTTTTCGCCCTTTCGTGACACTTCTACATTCATCCTCCTTCTGCCGACCCAGTTCCCTGTTTTTTTCTCGTTTTTTTGACGTCGACCCCCTCCTTCCACGATCAACCTCAGTTTCGAACTAGAACCGAACCCCTCCCCTTCGTTGAAACCCTCGCCCCCTGACTTGATAGGCGGTTCCCTTGTTGCGATTAGTTGCTTTGAGAAGTTCTTGCGACTTTTTCCGTGCATTGTGTACAGGATTAGTATTCCCCCCCCACCAGTTGACGGTTCCTTTGACCATGGTTTACGAAGGGTCTTATTTGGTTTGCTGAGTCACAGTTGAACGATTACAATTTGAAGAAATGCCTTCTTTTGGAAAGTGGTGTTTGAGTGTTTTGTTTTTTTTTTTTTTTTTTGGTTTTGCTTGGGTGTTGTGTTGGAGTTGTTGTACTTTTTTTTTTTTTTGTTTTGTTGTTTGGTGTTTCTTCTTTTTGGGGGTGTTTTTCTTGTGTTTTGCGTTTGTACTCTTTTCGTGTTGTGGTTTTCGTTCTGTTTTGTGTGCGGGGCGTTTTTCTGTGGTTTCTTGCGTTGACCCTTTGCTTTTGTGTTTTTTTGTTTTTTTTTTTTGGTGCCTTTTGCCCCCCCCTCCTCCTTTCCGTAACCTAGTGGGATTACGTTGCCAACAAAAAAAAAAAAAACACCAATGCTGATCTTTGAACCTGCTTGCCTTCACGATTTTTTTTACCACGTGCCTTTCCGTTCTAAGCCCACCCCCATTCGACCCGTAAAATCCTTCTGTTGGTTTCGTTGTCCCTTATCTGATTGTCCCTTCCTTTTGTGTCTCAGTGCCGGCCCCGCTCCAACATGCCGTCCCAATGCGGACAGCCCCTTCCCTTCCAAGGTCGGTCCCTCAGCAGCCCGGGCCTTTCCCCTGTATTTCAGCTTCTTTATCATCCCCCCTCTTTTTTTGATTTTGGAAGTTCATGTACGGTCGTTTATTCCCGCGTTCACACCCCGACTTGATTTACCCAAAAGCCTTTTTTTTGTATCAACCGTTGCCCCCTCCAAGGGCTCTAGTGTACGTCAGATTTCGCCAGCCCCCCATTTTTCACGTCTTTTTAACGGGCCCCCCCCGTGCTTTTTTTTTCACCCCATTAAGGCAGGTATCTTTTACCGAGCTCCTTTCCTCCGTAGTTGGCGACCACCTTTGCTTATTCAATGGTCGCCCTGTGACTAGATTTTCCTTTTTGCCCTTATGTACTGGTGTTCCTCTTTTGTGACCCCCCGGTTTGTTTTGATTTCTCCATTATACTACCCTGACGTCTCCCTCCCAAAGAACTTCGAGGAAGTTGCCCCCTCCAACTTTCAGGGCTTCACCGACTCCTACGATCAAGTCCACTGCCGGTTGATTGCCCGCACACGAAAATAGCTGCATTTATGCTCCCCCCTCTTTTTGTTCTTTCGTTCCCCCCGAGGTCGTTGCTTTGTTTCGCACAAGGACACTCTCACAAGAACATTTTAGCACACCCCGGGCCCCCTTCACCACTGTCTCCTCCAGTCCTTTTCCCACCCAGACCTTTTTTTTTGCTAGGTTAATTTACCACTTTGGTGAAGTTTAGTCATCCCCCCCAGTGTTGGTCAGCATGATGTGCCGATTTTTAGTCGCTCTCTCCCCCAAGGTCCCTTACACCTTTCCCTCCCACTCAAGCGGCACGGCACTTTATCTCTCCTTGAGATCCCCCCCCCCCCCCCCCCCCTCTTGCATTTACCCCCAATCCTTGCATCGGCACTTCTTATTACCCCGCTTGACATGTAGCGCTCCCAATCCCATTTGTTTGTTTGTTCTCGGATACTTCTTTTCCGTCTGCATTTTGGTTTGGTGTCTCTCCCCCTCCCCCCCCTGTGCCTGAACTGTCTGACTAAGGTGTAGTCTATTCCTGCCCCAAGCACAATCACGAAGCCGGTCGACGGTCCCCACACCCACCCTTTTTTCCTTTTGCCTCCGTAAC
>Ga0179593_1356303_pt1 | contig 15381 bp, 13 predicted proteins | sample CZODoug2_1_08_16_FD_185931 | JGI IMG/M metagenome (GOLD analysis project Ga0179593, IMG submission 185931) | Vadose zone soil fungal communities from Angelo Coast Range Reserve, California, USA - CZODoug2_1_08_16fungal (PacBio error correction) | ecosystem: Environmental > Terrestrial > Soil >... | reverse complement strand
CCTCCCTGGTGTTTATTTTGTTTTTTTTCACTTCCCAGCAATATTCTTGGTTGCCACCCTATCTCTCTACCAAACCAGAGAATGTCCGCATTGGTTCGTCCTTTCCAGTCGACCCCCCGCCATACAGTTTGTCCCTCCCCCTTCAACATCGTAATTTCCTCTCCCCCACTTTTTGTTTTCCTTCCCCCATAGCTTTTGCCTTCCCCTCTCTTTGGTTAGCGGACTCCCTTTCTATTCGCTTCAACCCTTCAATTTTCTCATTGCTCATTCCATCTTCAGACAAGTCAACCTTCCCCCCCCTGCTTGCGACGGTATAGCTCCTTCGTTTTAAAAGGAACATATTTTCCGATCTCGCTTTTTTTCGCTTTTACCTCGCTCTTGTGCGGGACCTTGCCTGAATTTTCCTTTTGCTGGCATCTTCTTCTCCCAAGGACGATGTTGCACTTTCCCGACCTTTTCAATAGGTTAACCTTTGCGGAACAGATGTCTTCCCCTCTTTAAGAGCAACGCCGATTCGCTCCCCTTCCTTCCTCCTGCCAATCTCTTCCTCCCCCCCGAAATTGGCTCTCATCTCACTTTTGAGAGCCGAATTCGGTACTTTTTTTTCTCTTTGGTCAGGCTTTCGTCCACTAGTGGGTGTTCCAGAGAGGGCGCTCGGATTTCCTTTCCCTTTCTTTCCGTTTTTTTGGTTTTCTCCGCGTTCTATAGCGGGATACTCCCCTTTGACGGCCTGAGGTGACCGCTCCCTTTTCTGCCCATTTTTGAGCTCTGTTTTTCCTTCTCGTCCGTATTGGTACCACCTTTTCTTTTCCTTTGTCCGGCAAGTAGAGTGCTCCTATTTAACGCATACCAAGGTTGCCTTTCCACCTCGCGTTTGCCTTCCTCAACTTTTAAGGTGTTCTCTCGATTTCATGCGCAGTTTCGCGTCAAACCGCTTCTTCCCTCCGTCCATGAAGGAAAGGGCTTAACGGGTAGCCATCCATCTCCTGATGAGCGGCCCATCTGGTCCCTCCTTCAACTTCTTTTTCTCGTAGCTACCCTCTTTTAGCCACTCTTCCCTCTTTCTTTTTCCTTTCAGCGCGTACGGGGGCGGTCCCCCTCCTTAAATCAAGCTTTCGCTTCGCGCGCGGACTGCTCTTGCGCGACCCTTAACCAGCCGTTCCCCTTTCCTGTGGAAAGCTTCCTCCCTGTCTCTATTTACCCTTTTTTCCAACCCATCAGCACCGCGTCCGCGCCTTTTTTCATCAATGATCCTTCTCTCCATTCGTCCCCTTCGTAACGAGTCGGCTACTGATTTAGTGCGCTTCCCTTTTTTTTGGCTCTCCGTGACCCCTCATTTTTTTTCCTTCTCGCATCCGAGGCCACCGTCCTCCCCATCCTCCCCAAGTGAGGTATCTTCCTGCTGCGAACCAATCTCTCTCCCCTCCGTTAGAGCGTGTTTTTCCCTCCTCCCGCGTTTCCCCATTCAAGCCGGGCGACCTTTTGGGCCCTCTTTCTCCTTTCCTTTTTGTTCGTTCTCTCCTTTCTGGGCGCGTCTTCTTCTCTCGATCCCGCCAAGGAAGCTGCAGACAGCTTCCGCCGCGTTTTTGTAGTTCGTGCACCCATCCGTTCGGAGAAGAAGGGAGCTCCCCTTCTTTTTTGTGTCTTCTCGCTGATGGTCCTTTTTCTTTTTTTTTTTTTTTTTTTTTTTTTTTTTTTTTTTTTTTTTTTTTTTTTTTTTTATTTTTTTTTTCACAGGAGTTATTAAGGTTCTCCTCCGTTTTTCTTCGTTTTGGGCTCCTTTCTTTTGTTCTCTCTTCTCGCCCCCTTGTTCTTCGACTACCTTCCCCTGGGGCCCGTCCCCTTTTTTCGTGAACTATTAAAAGAAATTCACCCTTCTCTCGTCCCGCCAGGGTTTTCTAGCTCTTTCCTCTCGCCGCCCCTCCAATTCCCTTCCTGCCTTGATGAGATTTTCTAAGCGCTTTTTCGTGAGAACAACTGCGATCTCCCCTAGGCCCCTCCTGTCCTCCTTTTTTCGATTCTTCTTCTTGTCGTTACTCTGCCCCCGTCCTTTTCTCTTTTCTTGATCGCCCTTTTCCCTTTCTTTCTTGGTACCCCAACGGGGAAGCACTCCCGGTGGTACCCCCTATTCAGGGGAGGTCCCCGTGCCGGCATCGAATTTCCGTCGTTTTTAGATCCGTTTTTCTCCTGTCTTTCCATACCTCTAGTCCCCCCCTCCTCCCTTTCCCCTAGTTGTCCTGCGGTCCCGCTCTAAGAAATTCGCTCGAGTTGCATCAGTACCCCACTCCATCCGGAATCGGACCCCTTCCCTCTGATAGCGCTTGCTTTCCCTGTCAAAGGCCCTCCCCCCCCTTTCTTGTGGCTCCATCTATGTCTCTTAGTCTTACTCTCTGGTCTTGTTACTTTTTGTCCTGATGAAGGAGGGGTACTCTTCCGCATACTCACCGGAAGGTCCGCCACGCTCCTCATTGGTGCACACTCCTCTCCCCCCCTTTTAGAATCGACTTTTAGGCATTGCCCGGATGGTCTCTCGGACTTACGAAAACGATGAATTTCCGACATTGTCGTTACGCTCCCTTTCGCTTTTCTTTGCTTTTTTCCTCTCAGGCGGTTTCCCCTGTTGCAAGGCGAATTGCCTCTCCGCCCTTATTTTTTCCTCTCCGGATCACTTCGCGCTGTCTTTTGCCACCCTCTATGATGTATTCCCCTTTTCCTTCTCTTTTCGTACTTTTTTTTTATTTCCCTTTCATTTCAGATTTCATGGCGCTTTTTTGGTTCTCGATCGCCTTGCGATTTTCAGAGGTGCAATGGTCTTTTTGACTTTGCCCATCCTTGTGGCACCTCCCCCCCAAAAGCTTTGACACCACTCTTTTCTCATGAACGGCATAACCGTCCCTTCTCTCCAGAACCTGAAGCGCAAACTTGTATTTCTTCCCTGCTGTCTTACGGCTTTTTATGTTCTTCTACCCTCGATCTTAGATGTGCGCCTTCCTTTGAAGTTTGTCGTTAATCTCCCCCTTTATTTTTGACTTCTTTGGCACCGGCTTTCTCTTCAAATGATAGGATCTTCTTACCAGAGAGGGATGGAATGTACTTTCCTCATCGCCCTGGGCTGATCTTTGAGCCCAGGCCCTTTCTTTTCACTGTTTAGCTTTTTTTTACTGCTAGTTTCTCTGGTTTTGTTGAACTTCCTAATCGGACCAGTATTCTCTTGGTCTCCTGGCCACCCCCCCTTTTTTGGAGGACATCTTCTTTTCCTCCTCTCGTCGACTTTCTTTCCTTCTCTTCAAGAAGGATCCGTGCTCCTTTTCCGTATCCAGACGTTGACTGGGGGGCCCTTCGCCTTCATCTCGCGTCGTATGGAAAGCAGCAAGTGGTCGGCAGTTGCCCTTATTCTTCTTTCCTCCGTTTTTTTTTTTTTTCTTTCTTTCGAGAGATCAGGCTTCAGTACCCACTCTTGACTCTGGAATGATGAGTACCCGGCCTACTCTGCTATCCTTGTGACTATCTTTGGTCCTCTTCCCCACCCTTTCCCCTCCCCCGAAGATCTCTTACCATCTGTTTTCCTCCAAACAAGTCGCGCAGTTCCCCTTATTAAAATCGGCCGCCGACGATTCCTTTTCGGCGCCCATAGACCTTGTACAAAGGTCCTTCGCTCTTCATAGAATCTTAGCCCTGGAAAATACCTTGGATGGCTTCTTCCTACTTCGCCGAAGTCAAAGGTCTTGGTTTTTCTTCCAATTACAAGTCCCCTCATTTTTTTAATAGATTTTCCAACGTCTCCCCAGACAGTGAATGAGAGCCTCACCCAAGGGAGATCCACACCCAATGCAACTAATCTCCCCCCATTCCTCAGCCCACTCCTCGACTCAATGCTGACCCTGACCCCCCCCTCGCTTCTAAGGTAATCCCAATACACCCTTAATTTTTTTCCTCTTATCCTTTCTGCGTTTTTCCGGCACCCTTTGAGAAGACCCCTCTCTTCGCCCATGCCCTGTCCCCTTCTGCTTGTTGCACCTAGGCCCCCTATAGTCTTAGAGCGATACTCACCCCTTCTCAGTATCGTGACTACCTTCAACGCCCCCCATCCCGCACTTCCCTTTTCCCCCCTTTTTTATCAGTGACAATTGGAACAATCTTCCATCTGAGTTGTTTTCCAGTTATGGCTTTTCTTTTCCTATTCTCTCTCTTACCTCTGTCAATCGCCTCCTCTCCCCTGTTTTACTCCTTAATATCAGACAAGACAGTCATTCGGCCGTGGCGTCTACTTTTTAAAGCAAGTTTTCCCCCCTCTGCGTTCTCTCTTTCTGGTTCCTTGGCGATTCCCTCCCTAACGGCCTCCTACCCTCTTCTATTCCAAAGGGCGCATGGGCCTTCCCCTTACTTAGGGACATTGTCTCACTCATTCGGTATTCGTGGTAAAGCGTCGGCCCCGCTTAGCATACCCAATTTACATTTGCCCCTCCCCCTAGCGGATTACGCGAAGTTTCGTTAAGAGAACTCTCTGCGCCCACAAATTGTTGCTTCTCAATCCTTGCGTCAATTCTTCCCAGTCCATGGTTCCGCCGTTCCCTCTTCTGATGGAGTTACCTGACCACGCGTCGCTCTCTTGTCGTGCTTCCTAGCCCGTCGTGTCGGTTCTTTTTCCTGTTGTACTCGCGCGGTTGGTTGCACTCTTCGTTCCCCGTCGACGCCTCCTCTACTTCGACATCTCACGGTGATCTCCGCTTCTTCCTCCTCTTGTTTCCCCCCTTCTTCCTTTTCCCCCTTTAGAACTTAACGTAGAGTGCACCGCCACGACGGCCCCTCTCCAAGTGGGGTGCCGTGTACCCATCCTCGTTTTTCAGGAGTTTAGGGCGAGGTTGCGCTCTATTCTCCTCTCCAGTTTGCCCTTTCCTTTTTTTTGTCAGGCAAGGCCTCCCGGGGCATCCTGCGCCTTATCGTCCCGGACTTTGCGTCCACTGTTGGTCTCCGCCCATAAAGGGGACTCCCGATGTCGAAGACCCTTTTTGTTGCTTCTTTCTGTCCCAGAGTCCCCCCCCTCCCCTGGAAGTCTAGGCGAGGGGGCGGGACCTGTTCATGTTCCTCAACAACAATAAGTCCCTTTGGGGCGTCCCTCCTTGGACCGACGCTTAGACTAACCGCAATTCTTGATGAAACGTTCTCCAGTAGTCTTCTTTTTCCCCCCCCCCACCCCCCCCATAAGACCCCTCGTCCTTCCTTCTGCCTTGAAGAGAAGGATGCTAAGTCTTCTTCCTTCACGTCACTTTTTGCAGACGTTGTGAGATTCTTTTCTTTCTTTTCGGTCCCATGCTATCCTCCCTAGGCCCCCCAAAGTTTTTTATGAGCACTCCTTCAGGTTCTTACTCCCAACCTATAACCGGCAACCGTTTCTCCTTTTGCCCGCCGCGGCGAAAAATCTTCCTCTCATTTGTGTGATCTTGTTCTTTTCCTCTCTTCCCCCCGGGAGAAACTTTTGCTTTTTCTTAGTCATCGTTCAGGCTTTCTTGATCATCCGACCCTTTGGTGTCTGTGGAGAGAGGCTATGACTCCCGAGTCATCGTCCCTGATCTCTGTCACCCCTTTTGAAAGAGGGTCGGAGACGGAGCGCTCTTTTCTGGATCCCCTAGCGATCAGTCTTTGATGGCTTTTGTTGGCCCCCTGGCTTCCTCTTATGCAGCGTCTCCTTGACATGTTCGGCTGTTCAGTATTTGTAAAGAACGGCTTTTCCCCCTTCGAGTGTTTTATGTGCATACTGAATGTGCCCACGCCCCTTTCTAATTACTTCCCCACTTTTTTCATTGTGGCCTCCCTATCACCCTTCTTCGCCAAGGCCCGGATCATTGCCTCGTCCCCGGGCGAGGGAGTTCCGCTCTCTCTGTACAGTTGAGCGGTTTTCCAAGTGACTGCAAGTGGCGATCTCCTCCATGTTTGGCCCTAGAGCCGAGGCGCTCAACGGAGTTCGAGATGATGCGCACCCTTTGCTCTTTATCTTTCCCCCCTCCTCTGTTTTTTTTTCGTCCCCTGTACACTTGTTTTTTTTTTGGGTTTTTTTGTTTTTTTGTTTTTGTGTTTCTTTTTTGTTTGGTTGTGGGTTTGGGTTTTGTGTGTGTTTTTTTTTTGGGGGGGGGTGGTTTTTGTTTTCCCACCGCAGCTCGTCAAAGAAGCCGGATCAACCCCATTATCGTGAGATCGGCCGTCGCGTGCGACAATCCCTTCTTTCTCGAGCCAATGACCCCTTAACTTCCAGCCTTTTCCGATCCCTCTCCTCTCTTGAAAATTCACCAGTCGCGTGCGTTTCCCCCTCAACCCACTAGTCGGACATTATTATCTCTCCTTCATTTGGCCCCCCCCATGTTTCTTCCAGGCTCTTTTTGAGTACCTCCTCTTTCTTTTTCGGCCGCGGGACATGTTGTTACTGCTTTTCCCTTGATCTGGTGAACTTCGGACCTACGATTTGCCCCTTATCGCACTCGACGACCTTTTTTCATTCCCCCTCCGTAAGGTATCTTTCCGGACCTTTGTAGGCCACGATGACTTCCTCGCGACAATGCGACCCTAAATGTGGACCTTGAAACTTCCCCCGACATTCACGCTCCGCTTTTGACAGATCTTTTTTCTTTAGGTTTTTTCTTTCCTTCAAGGAAATGAGAGGAAGACCTCATGCCTAGCCAGTGTAAAATCTCCACTCTTCTAACATGAAACCTCCCTTTTTCTTCCCCCTCTATGTTCTTCACCTCTTTTCTGCCTGCGACTTCTTAATGTTTGCCCGTCCGCTTTTTGCTTATCCAATGCGCTTCCAGCTTGTTTCTTCCTTAGAAGTTCTCTTTTCTTTGATATGTGAACAATCGCGTTATGGACCTTGCTATTACGTCCTGTCTCAACCTTGTTGATGAGCGATCGTCATGTATCCCAGAAAGACTTTCCATCATCTCCATCATTTGCTCCTCCCTCTTACCCTCTCCCCTGAAGTGTTCGGTCGATAGTTAAAATAAGCCCGATTTCTTTCGTGCGATATGAAGGGACGTAGCTTTCATATCAACTTTCTCTTTCTTGGCATATCCCTGGCACCGGGTTTTGTCTTTTTTAACCATTTCCCGCGTTGCTGGTCTTCTTGCCGCCATTTTTCAGTTGATAGTAGTAGGGTTTTTTTTGCCATCGGTTGCCCTTTTCTCTTTCTCCTCCTTTTCCGTTTTTGGTCGGTTGCGCGATGGCCTCGGCTTTTCCAGTCGTTTTTTGGCTCGGCGCGAACGGCCTGTTGACCCCGTTGAAGATTTTTGTCGAACGTGTTAAGGGCCTTGCCACTGCTCTAAGCTATAGACAACTTTCCTTCACCCCCCCCCTCGACCCCCCTTTACCCGCCCCGCCCCCTCAGCTTCGCCCACGCCCTCAGTCCACTCCCGAGCATTAACACGACCATTTTCCCCCTGCCCACTTCTTCCCCTTCTCCTTCTCCTCGTTGTTGTTTTTCTATCTTCCTTGAGACCCCTTCCCATTTTTCTGTTTGCTGATGAGGCGAAATCTGCTCATGACCGCGGCTTAGGACAGCTCCGCGCTTTTCAGCTGCCCTCCCCCCGTTACCTATAGTAAACTTCCTTTTCCCCACATATTTCCGTTCGTCGCCCTCCCACCCTTGAGCACCGGCCTGTTGCACTGGACTGTCCTCCGATGCGCCCTCATCGTCCAACTTCCCCCACACCGCTTGTCGCGAGGATTCCGACGTTTTCTCACTGAGCCCCTGGGATGGGAGCCCGCCTTGATCCTGGCTTTCCCCATTGCCTGCCAACTTGTTTTTGAACAACCATCCCCCCGCCCTGGTATCACATGGAATTGATCCCCTTTTTCCGAGGCGCGTACAAATCCCAACAGTTTATGTTATCTGACAGAGCAACCTTCCTCTCGAGATCGGTCCTTTCGTACACTAATCTCTCTCCTTCAGGCATGCATCATCCCATTATGAGTGCATTTTTTTTCGGTTCTAATGTATTTGTAGTCCTTTTTCTCGTTGTGCTCATTTTTTGGGATGGCCGACGTTCGTGCCTTTATGGCAAGTTTTCCCCCCATTCCCCTCTTTTTGAACATCTCCCCCTATCGCCCGATTACAAAACCCTGCCCGACCGCAGTATCCGGCCAGCCTCCTCCCCCAATCCCCGTCCCTTTCCCCTTAGATTGATTTTGTCCCTTTTTCACACATTGGAGCCCTCTCCACATAGCTGGTTTCAACTAGGTGGTAGAGCAGCTCCTTTTTATGCGAGGTTTCCCCTTTACGGTCAGTTCCCTAAATCAGGACCCTCCTTCCTCACTGAAGTCCAGGAACAGATATCCGCGCGTTCGATCGAATTCTGTTTTTTTTCCCTCCTGGGCAATTCCATCTTCTTTTTTTTTCTAGAAGTCCTTGTCCGGTTTTCTATCCCTGCGAAACCCCGTCCCTTCCTTCGTCTCCAATTCTTACCTTCGCGATTTGTCCCTTTTCCCAGCCTTTTTATTTTTTCTTCACTCCTGGTCTCTTCTTACCAGGTTCGGCCCGGACTCTCTACCCCCATTTCCCTCGTTTTTTTTCCGCCGGAACCAGTTTAGTTCCCCGCATAAGCTGTCCTCCCCCCTCATTGTTGGGGGCATCTGCCCTTTTAGCGCATTATAAGTTAATTCCTCAGGTGCCGTGATTCTTGCTTCATTCCCCCCTAAGGCGCCTTGCTCGTTGCTGTTATGATGCTCTCTTCGTTCTTCCCTTATTCGTTGGTATTATTTCCTTATGCGTAAATGTTCCCTTTGTCTAGCACGGACTCTTCCTTTTTCCTCCCCCATTCTCTCCCCCCCCCTTTTGCAACGGCCCATGACTTGCATTCGGCTGTCAAAAAAGGTGAGTTTGTACTCCCCCAAACCCCCCCGGAGAGTGGACACTACTTCACCAGTCTTTCCCACTTGTTCCGTAGTTCCCTCTCATTGTTCTTTCCCTGTTTCTTGAAATGGTGATGTGTAGGCCTCGTCGATCTTGCTCGCTTCGTCTCTCGTAGGTTAAATGTGTTCACGGAGACTAAAGCTCCCCTTTGATTTGCTTTTTTTATCTTCTCCCGGTATCCCTCTGAGTACCCTTTTCCCTTTTCAGGTTCTTCTGATTCCTGTTATTGATTCTTTTTCCACACTCATCGTCAGAACGGCTCACTGGGATCCATTGCGAAAGAACCCTTCTCCCCTTAGTTGCGACTCGTAGGTGCTCTCTTCGACAACTAATTATGAACTGGCCCTCAGTTTTTTCCCCCCACCTTCGTCGCGTGATGCTTGATAGGCTCTTTTTTCGGTCGATGTCCCGGTTCCCGCTTCTGCGCGGCTGACCTCTTCTCTTTTCTTTTTCCTAGATAGCTCGTTCCCCCCATAGCTTTCGGAGAGGAGGCCCGGAAGTTAGTCAACCCCCCTCACCCAATTACTCTCCTTGCCGCCACCTATCTCTTCATCCTCCGTTGTTTTGTTTGATTCTCTTTTTTTCTCCCGCCTTTTCCCCTCCCCCCCATTGGCCGTTTTTTTCTTCGATGGCGCGGTGACTTCCTTCCTCCTATTGGGTTTGCTGTTGGGGGGGAAATTGGGGGATATCCCCTCTGCGGAAGAACTTTCGCCGCGGTTTCGGTGCCACTCCCATCCTCCTCATTTTCTCCTCGAGACGTCTCTTTTTCTTCTGATTCTACTTGATAGGATAAGTGACTCTTTTTTTTCTTGTTCCAGGGATCGCGATTTTCCTTCCCCCATTCCGTTAAGGGACGGTTCTCCTTCTGCGGTCAAAGCACCGCGTAGCTTCGGCTTCAATTTTTCTTAAGTACCCCTCCTGGTGGTCCTAACGTTCCGAACCACCCCTTTCTTTTACTGTTGAACTCCGATAAACTGGTTTCCCCCCTCTGCCCATCTTTTTCAGTAAAGCGTCCCTATTCCCTGAGTCTGCATCACGCCTGCTGCGCCCGGGGACGGATTAAGGGTCCTTTGGCCTGTTAAGACGTCCCTTCGGCCTCTAGTTTATGCCCTTTCTCCGAGAGCGGATTTTCTCACTACCTTGCACCTACTTATCTGGTCCGTTGCTCCCCTTCAGGTGCTTTTCAGTGTTTGAGCCCAGTCACAACCCTGTACCATCCGCTGTCAGTTTTCGCCCCCCCTGACCCTCTTCATCGATTCCCCCTTCCTCCTGTCGATGTCGCAGATATGATTACCCGCGCGAAACGGAATTTCTAAGCCGTATCGCTGCGCACCCGATCAAAGCGCGCCCGCTTTTTTTTGACCTCAGCCCACCTTCCCCCTTGCGGATTGAACCATGCTGGATGACTTTCCTCGCCTGAGAGGCTACACCCCCCCGTCGGTTTTTTCTTCTCGTCGTACCTTTAGGTAGCTTAACGCGTTGCCATGTTGTCTCGAAGGAGGGTCGTCCCCCTCTTCCCTCCTTTAGAACCGTAAGGAGTCGACCTCTGCCCCCTACTTCGGTGGCAACTAGTGCACGGTTCCCCAGACGACCTTTTTGATTCTCTTCTTAGTAACACGAGCGGTCAATTCCTAGCCCAGTCCACTCTCTTCAACATCCCTTTCTTCATTGTTCTTGAAATCCCTTCCGTCGTACCATTATTTTCTTGCCTCATTTTTGTACCGAGATTCCCCGGCGTCGTCCTCTCATGTTCTTCTTCATTGACTGCTCTTATCCCTTCGTACCCCACAGTTAAGCACACCATAGGTATTTCCCCTTTTTCAGCTTTTTCTCAAGTCTTCGTACTTCCTGAACGTTGCCCCCCCTGTCTCGTGTGACTTCCCCTTCCATTTTCTAACTTCGCATGTCTCTGTTTTGGAGTATCGCTCTGGGTTTGGGGGGGCTAAGGCCCTCTCTTTGCCCATTAATGGGCGAATAGTTTCTGTCAAAACATTCTTGCGTGAATCTCTTTGAGAAAACCATACAAGAAGCTACGAACCCCTCTGCGCCCCGGTTTTGATCCTTCGCTCGACGGGTGGTCGGTTTATTAGGAAATTTCCCTTTTTTTCTATTCCTTTCGTCTTTAAGTTTTCTAGAGTTAACCCCTATTCTTTCGATCCTGGCACCCCTTCTCTAACCTTTTGGTATCAGGGTTTTTTGTTTTCTTTTTTCTCCATCGGGGCTGCCTGCCCTTCCCCGCTTACTCGCTCTTGTCACGCTGGCGAAAGTTTACCTTCCCCCCGGTATGATCGTACTAGGAGTCCTAATAGCCCTCCGTATCTCTATTTGCTTTCCGTAGGTGCGCCGTCGTTTTGCTTCAGTTATGTTTTTTTGAGTTCCCTCTTCCCCGTGAGATATGATCGTCGTCCGTTGCAGGCATGATTTTTCGCTTTCAGTAGAACTTGGTAGCCGTTCGTTTTGATCCTGCACTCTAGTCCTGCTAGCATAGTCGTTCCCATGCGATCCTTTGTCGGGAAGGCTCCCCTTATCTCTCTCTTCCCCCGTTTGTTTCTCGATCAAGGCCTGCTTTATCGCTTCAGCTCGTGCCGTCGTAGAAATCTTCGCTCTGGTCACTTCCTGCTTACCGCCCTTTCGAAGTCATTCGTCGCGCCTCATATCTCTCTCTTATCACATCCGGTTTTTGTGACCCTCCCGGTCTGAGACTTTTTACTCCTCTTTCTCCTCTTCCGGCAACCCGTCCCCCACTCCTCGCGAGGATCAAGGATCCAGAGGATTCTCCCCCCACTTCCCCTTCGAGCTTGAATTCCTGCCGCTCCAGTACCTTCCAGCCCCTCGGCTTTCTTCGAACCATAGTTCAAAAGCCATTACTTTTTCAAGAGGGCGAGCGGTTTGCCATAGTTGACGCTCAACTTTGAAGAGCTTCACCACTTTAACTCGGGCTCCCTCCTTAAGATCTTTCCTATTTAGTCCCTATATCCCTGACCACCCCTCGCTTCTGTCAGACCCGGAATGAATAAACCAAATTCTTGAACCGGAAATGGTTTTCCCTCTCTGTATGTAGAGCTTTTTTTTGTCTCGCATTCCTTTTTTTCGATTTCCCCGTCACCGCCATGTCAACAATGGTTCCCTCTTGGTTGCACCTCTCCCCCCCTCCTTTTCTCCCGTCCGTCCGACAGCAGGGTTTTCTTGTTGTATTACCGTCCCGTCCAACACATTTTCCTTCCTTCACCCTTCCCCCTCGAATTCCTTGCCACATTGGAAGTCCACCTGCCTAAGTTTTGAACTTTCTGGAGTGGTTTCCTTCTTTCCGCTAGGCTAGTTCTTTTAGTCCCTTCGCCTGCCTCACCCGCTTGACGCCTGTTTACAGAACAAAGCTACGTCCCACGCTGACGGTTAGAAATGTTAGTCACTTGCCTCTCCTTGATGTCTTTCCTTTCTTTATCTAGTTCATTCTTGGTTGGACCTACTCCCCTCCATCCCTTTCTAAAGTCCGATTATTCGCGAGGCTCTTTTTTCTGGTACACAGTACCTTCCCCCATGGGGAACGATTATTCCCCTCACCAATAATCTCTCCCCCGTTTACCCCTCTCTTAATAGTACTCTTCGACCTCTCTGACTCCCACCTTCCCTGGTGTGGCATCCCGGTCTTATCCAGCATACCTTCCCGGTTTTATTGCGATTTCTTATATTCCCACTCTTCTTCTTTTTGATTGGAAGAGCTTCCTTTTTCCCTTCAATCCCGTTTGGTACGGGCTTTTTTACTTCTTTTCCGGTATGTGTCATCTAGCTGGTCATTTCTCGACCTTCGAATTTGACCCCCCCCCGAGATTCCTTGCAAAGGACTCCCTCACTAGGCGTTCGGCGTCCCCTTTGGTACGCCATCTATTTCCCTTTTTCGTGACCGACCTCTCTTGGGCTTAGGTACCTCCATTAGGACCTCTCCATTTTGTTTCCCCATCTCATTGAGGTTCCTATCGACCCATTTCACTTACCTGTTCTTTAGCGACTCCCAATCCTTTTTCGCGGGGCTCTTCATAGCCCTAGCCTTTTTTCCACTGATCCAGTTGGGGCAGCGTTCTGCCTACCATGCGGGTCCCTTTGATCCACATTTAATAAGCCTTTTTTGACTTTTCTGCGCGACGGGTTCTTTCCCCCGAAGGGTGCGACAACTTGCTCCGTCCGTCGTAACGCTTCTTCCGTTTTTTTCTCCAGTAAAAGAATTCTGTGCGCCCGACTTATTCCTTCTTAATGTTATTCAATCGTTTTTTTGTCTTAGGTTCTCTGATAAGATTAGATTCCGTTGTTCCCCGTCCCCCCTGTAGTGTTGCACTCATCGCTTTTTCTGTAGATTTTTGGCTTCTCGCTCAATTGATAAATCCTGATTAGGGGATGAGCACTCCAATAGCGACCACGCAAACGTTTTTTAAACGTTGAATCTTCTGCTTCTCCACCCATCTCTTTCAATAATCCGTTTTTTTCGCTTTTAGGTTGCAGCAGACGACTGAACTTCCCTCCTTTGCGACACTTGGTTTTTTATTATCTGAGCGGTGGCCATCCTTTTATTGAAGGAGTTTGTGTCCTCGGATTACCCCCCTGATGAGCCTTCCCTCGGCCTACCCGATTTGAGGTCCCTTTGACTTTCCTTACTCCAGGGGCGACTCCTTATCTCTAGGACTGAGATGACGACGCATTACCCTGACTCGGTTTTGTCATTTGCCCCCTAGTCGATTGGCCATCTTCCTTCGTAAGTGGCTCCGTCTGTCCGCTTTGCGCCTCCGACTTTCTTTTAATTGTCTTAGAAGTACACCCCCTGAATTTTCCCTCCCGTCGACAAGTGATCCGTTGGTTACAGTCCAGATCAACCCGTCCTGGTCCCCTCCCTCCTCGCCCTGCCCCCGTGGTGAGGATACTTTGCCCTCTGACGAGAGCCGTCAAAAGCCCCCCTTTCCCCTGCGCCCTTTAGGTTTCCGTCCTCCTTCCTTGCAATTACCCTTTTGGTCGGTAGCCCTGACTCAAAGATCGCGAGGCTTCCCGTTACTGCACTTCCTCCTTTCTTTGGTTCTCCCCTCCGTCCCCCGATTTGTAGTTCTCCCCCTTTTCCTCTACGTTTTTGCGAGTACAAAGGGAAGTCAATGATTTTATCCTCCCATGCGCGCACCTTTTAGGTTCGCCTTTGCAGCCGTCTCCCGGAATAGATTGTAGAATGCGACTCGATGACGCCTACCGCTCATTTACCCCATACTACAGAAGGCAATTCGCCCCCTAGCCCAGCCCCCACCCAGCTCTCATACCTGAATATTCATCACCCTGTCTTCGGAAACAATTGATTTCCCTTTTAGCTGTTTGACCATTCCCGTGGCTCGTCATGTTTTCCTCTAATCTCTTTTATATAGACTTTTTTTTGGTTCGCGAACTCTTCCTTTTCTCTTTCCGGATTTCCGGAAGACCCTCCGTAGAAGGACCCTTCCGTTCCCGCCCCGAATTCTGAACCATCTTGCCCCGGTGTCAGCGTTCCCTAGGTATTTTTCTCTTTCGGTCTGGACAATGATCCCTCCCCGACCCAAGCTTCCTCTCCCTTTCGGGATGACATGCCCCTTCCTTCCCCCCCCCGAACGCGCCCCATGTCTTTTCCTTTCGTACCTCAGGCGGTCAATGTCCCAAGCGACCGGGCCTAGTGCCCGTTCAGCTTAAATTATTTTTCATGGCTTGAGCTAACCGCCCCAGCGGTCACCTTTTTTTCTTCGCTCCCGTGTCATTTTTCCTTGGCCTTTGCTTTTCACGTCCCCCCTTTTATTGTCGCGAATGTCCTTCAACTTCCCCACTTTATGTCGTTTTTGCTTATCGATATTGATATGGGCCTAGTGGACACACATAGCTTTTTTCACTGACAATTGGAGAATTTCTTTTTTTCCAAAACCTTAGAGCGACCACCTAGAGTATCCCCCCGAATCGAAATGTAAGGCGCAATGTGGTGCCTTTCGTCTCTCTCGATTCTATTGCTAGCAAGGGTGATCTTACCGAAGTTTGCGTCTCGAGTCCATATCCACTGGCTTGGTGCTATCTTGTTTTCCGTCTTTCTTTCGTCCCTTCTTCTCTGCTTTTATTTTGCATCTGCTGATTTGTTGAGCTGCGACTCTTATCCTTTTTTCCCTCTTCAGCCGCCGAATTGCCTTTGCCGTTTTTCTCTACCGTATGTGGACAAGTCACTGTTCCTTTTCGTCGGTCGTGTGCGTTGTTTCTGACTGCCTCGTTGCCTATTTCCGGCGTAAATAGGTTCGAGTGCGCGTCTCTCTCGGCCTCCCTTTATGTTTTGATTCCCTTTGAGTGGACGTCTCTTTATTTTTCGACACGTCTCTGGAAGGGAAGGATCATGAAGGCAGCCTGGTTGCTCCTTCGCGGATATCCCTCGGGTCGACTCACTTCCTCATTCGCGACACGCCCTCCGCGAGCGAGTTCCCGACTATGCCAGTTTTAGTCCTGAG